>Ga0233425_10003423_pt1 | contig 28773 bp, 23 predicted proteins | sample Watercolumn_Towu_2_FD_181712 | JGI IMG/M metagenome (GOLD analysis project Ga0233425, IMG submission 181712) | Freshwater microbial communities from Lake Towuti, South Sulawesi, Indonesia - Watercolumn_Towuti2014_140_MG | ecosystem: Environmental > Aquatic > Freshwater > Lake | place...
CGCCGTGACTTCCACCGGAAACAGCGATTGACCGGAGAGAATCGCGAGGACTTCTCTCTCCGTGCCCGCCGCCACGGTGCCGGTCACGCGTTCGCCCCGCAGATCTCGGGCTGTGTAGGCAAAATCAGGCATACGCTGTCACGCAAGAGAATCGTCGGAGGGAGTTGTGTTTGACTGTCAATCGTTCATTGGACCGCGGATTGCGCCTGCCTCGTCACCGGCAGGGCGGCCGCGGCACGTTCCGTCCTGCCGTTGGTGTCCTTGTCTTCGGCGCTTTGTGTATGAGGACCGCTTGCCTGGCTGATCGCGACTTGTACGTCCCCTTTCGTGGCGCGTATGACTTCATCCAGCGACGTATCGCCGTTGAGGACCTTGAGCCAGCCATCATCACGAAGCGTCTTCATGCCGCCGCGCACACCCGCTTCCTTGATTTTCCACGTGCTCGCCCGATCATGAGCCAACTGTCGTACTTCGTCAGTCGAGACCATCAGCTCAAAGATCCCAAGCCGGCCGCTGTAGCCCGTCTTGCGGCACTGCCGACACCCGACCGCCTGATAGATGGGACGATCCTTCAGTTGGTCCCAAGGAAAATCGCGCGGCACGTCGTTGCGGTTCGGAGTGTGGGGCTGCTTGCAGTGTTTGCACAGCCGCCGCACGAGACGCTGCGCCATCACGGCTTCCACGGTGCTCGCCACCAGGAACGGTTCGACCCCCATGTCCACCATGCGCGTGTAGGCGCCGGCGGCGTCGTTGGTGTGGAGCGTGCTGAACACGAGGTGACCGGTCAGCGACGCCTGGATCGCGTTCTCCGCGGTTTCCAGGTCGCGGATTTCACCGACCAGAATGATGTCCGGATCGTGCCGCAGAATGCTGCGCAGCGAGTGGGCAAACGTCAGGCCGATCTTGGGGTGCACCTGGATCTGGTTGATCCCCTCGAGCTGGTACTCCACGGGATCTTCCGTGGTGATGATCTTGACATCCGGGGCGTTGATTTCGATCAGGGAACTGTACAGTGTCGTGGTCTTGCCGCACCCGGTGGGGCCCGTCACCAGCACGATCCCGTGTGGTATGTCGATCAATTCGCGGTAGATCGCATAGACCGCCGGGTCCATGCCGAGCCCCTTCAGGTCGAAGACCATCGCGGTCTTGTCCAGAAGTCGCAGCACCAGCCCTTCGCCATGGATCATCGGGATGATCGAGACACGCACGTCGATCTCGCGTCCCGCGACCTTCAATTTCATGCGACCGTCCTGCGGCAGCCGCTTCTCGGCGATGTTCAGCCGCGCCATGATCTTCAGGCGGCTGACGATGGCCAAGGCAAAGCGATTGATCTCGGCCGGCACGGGTTGCGGCTGCAGCATGCCGTCGATGCGGTAACGGATCACCAAGCCGGACGCCTGCGACTCGATGTGCACGTCACTGGCACGCAATTCCAGCGCTTCCAGCAGGATCTCGTTCACCAGCCGGACCACCGACGCTTCCTGCGCCATCTCCGACAGCTCGGAGCCGTCCGGCTCGATGTCGGTCAACAGCTCGACGACATCGTCGTCGGATTTCGCCTCCATCAAACCGTCGACGGTCTCGCTGCCCACGCCCAGGTAACGCTTGATCAACTTGGCGATGTCAGCGCGACCGGCCAATACGGGTGTGACGGAGAGCCCGGTCGCGGCGCTCAGTTCATCGATGGGATACAAGTCAAAGGGATCGCTGGTGGCCACAACCAGTTCCCCGTTGTTGCGGCGCACGGGGAACAACGACTGCCGGTGGATCAGCTTGTGCGGAAAGTCCCTGAGCAGCGACAAGTCGACGTCAATGGTGCTCAGGTCCACGTATTCCAGCCCGACTTCCTCGGCCAGCGCCCGCAGCGCGGCTTCTTCGGAGACGTAGCCCAAGTCGACGGCCGCGTCCACCAGCGTCACGCCTTCCGTACCGCGGCGCCGGGCCTCTTCCAGCTGCTGCCGGTTCAGGAGTCCGCGACGGAGGAGTATGTCACCAGCTTCCATTCGTGTATTCCTTGCGGCGGCCTGGCGGCCGCCCTGATTTCCAGTTGACTTCACATTGCCAGTCGACCACCGCACTAGTTGCGTGGCAGCTCGGCTCCCCCGGGACCGCGGTTGGGCGGTCTCCGTTCCGGTTCCACGAACTCGAACGGCTCGCCGACCATTTCTCGGATCTTGCCTTGCTGCTCCGGCGTCAGCAGGGACAACAATTCGTCCTGAGCTTGGCGGCGCAGGTCGGCGATCTTCTTCCGCAGATCGCGTTCGAGTTCCTCCGACTTGGTACGCAATTGTTCCCGCTGTTGATCAGTGATGTTGAGCTCTTGCGCGATCTCTCCGCCCAGGGCGCTCACGCCACCCCGCAGACGCATTTGCAGGGCGAGTTGGTCCAGCCGTTTCAACTGGTGCGGCAGCAGGATGCGGGAGAGTTCCTGTTGGACCTCCTCGTGTGCCTGTTCCATCGCCTGCCGGAATCGATCACGGACTTGATTGCCATTCGCATCGCCGGTACCGCTGGTACGTTCCTCGCGAATCCGAGCGACCGCATCTCGAGCGCGTTCCATCATCTTGTTGCGCAGGCCCTCCAACTGCTTGACCTGTTCGTCCAGCAGGTCGAGTTCTTTGCGCACGTCCTCGCGCGCCAACAGCTCATAGTTGCCGCCGATGCCGGGGAGGCCACCGCCTCGCCCCAGGTACTGGGAGACAGCCCCCGGTAATCCGCCGCGCGGCGGCTGACCATTCACGCCGCCGGTAGTCGACGACGCCAGCACAAGCATTACCAATCCTGCAAACCGCCGATGAGAAAGCACGTTCGGGTCCCTCACGAGAACACGTCACAGCCGGGCAAGTCACGACCGCAGACAACGAACGGCCACGCGATCCAGCGAGTGCTCACTTCCCGGTTCGATGTCTGTTCACTACCTATAAACCAATGCCAGCGGAAGGAGTTCCGAAACTACGCACACAATGGGTGGGACACGTACACCACAGGACGGCGACGGCTGGCGGCTCCGTTGCGGTAGACCGGAATCCGCCGCAACAGCGGACCGCCCGGATTATTCGACGGAGTTCTAAAACGTGGCGCGGTGCGAGCTGCCTCGGATCAGGTCAGCCGCCCACCGCAAACAACGCTTCTATTGTACTCGACGGTCAAACCGGTGGGCAGTCGCACCCCCACTGTGCGGAATGGCAAGCGGTGCTCCACCGCGGTAACCACAGGCCGGTTGCGCAGGGACCGTCACCGACCGCGTCCTCGCGACGATCGACTGGATCCGCCGCGTGGACTGCTGGAACCGCGGCCTGAATCACCCTGCGGCTGGAATCCTCCGGGTCCCCCAAAGCCGCCAAAACCGCCGGGTCCGCCAAAGCCGGGACCACCAAATCCCGGTGGTCCGCCTCCTCCTCCCATCCGCTCACGCAGGCTGCGGAAGAACTCGATGCGCCGCTGGATGTCCTCCGCACTGGAACCACCCGGAGGGCCACCGGGAGTGCTCGTGGAACTGCGGCTCGAACTGCTCCCCGAACGATTGCTCGTAGTGGCCGATTGGCCCACGATCGAAGCCAGCGCTTTCTGGATGAGTTCCGGGTTGGCCTGTTTGACGCTGATGATTTGCACGGACTCGTCCGTTACAATGCTCTCGTCATCCAGTTGCGCCACCAGAGCCTCCACGTCCTTGAACAGCGGTTCCGGTGCGGCGACGATGAGGGAGTTGCTGCGTGCATCGACGCCGATGGTCATCTTCTGGACTTCGCCGGACGTTTGGTTTCGCGAGCCGTCGCGACCACCTCCGCGCAGGGCCCGAATAAAATCTTCCGGGGATGGCGGGCGTTGGCTTCGGGCTTCGTTGCCGGCAATTCGGTCCGCGTAAACTTGCTTGACAATTTCCGCCATTTCCTCGGCTGGCATGTAGATCACGGGGATCAATCGCGGCTTGCCACCGGTTTGGACTTCCTCGGGGCTGGCCTCGCGATCGATTACCTGTAGCAGTTGCTCAATCAACACTAGTTCAGCGGGCGGTGCCTGGACCACCAAGGCATTCAGCCGAATGTCGGGGACAATGCTCGCCGTTCCGGAGAGCACGCCGCCGTCGCCGCCGCCACCCAGAATGCTGCCAATGATCCCTCCGCCTACGCTTCCGAGTACCGATTGCGCCACATCGCCCACCAGCGAGCCACCCGTGCCGCTGGCGCTGGTGCCGCTCAGGATCTGGTTCAGGATCTCGGCGGCCACGTCGGCCTTCGCATATTTCAGCCAGAAGATCGTGGGCTCGGTCGGTGACTGAGCGGCCTGTTCGAGCAGCGACCGCAACAGTTCCTCGAAGTCATCCAAGGCTTGACGGTCCTGGGAGGCGATGACCAGCCCACTCGGAGTCTGCGTGATGATGATGTCGGACGGTGGCCCCGCGGGAAGCTGGGGCTCAGCCGTGCTCGGCGGCTCATTCATGTTCGGTGCGGGATCGGTGGGCGCCGATGGCGCAGCGGCGGGTACCGGTGATTCCGGCGCAGGGGTGACTGGCGCAGGGGTGACTGGGACAGGGGTGACTGGGACAGGGGTGACTGGGACAGGAGCGGCGGCAGGTGGAGCTGAGGTGGGAGCAGCGGCCGCGGGCGCGGCTGGAGTCGGTGCGGGTGCAGGAGTGGCGGGTGGTTCGGTTGGAGGAGCAGCCGAGGAATCTGCAGGCGTTGTTACGGCCGGTTCTTCGTTCCATACGGCAAGCCGTACGGGAACGGTCAGTGTTGTCCGGCCGGCGGATTTCTGTTCGACGGGTGCATTGGCTGGAGGCGTCGCCGGTCGATCGGGCGATTCGGATTCCTCAGCGGGTACCGGTCCGGCCGGGACTCGCTGTGGCAGCACGCTTCGCGGAAATCCTGAACGTTCTCCTTCCTGCAACGTCGGGCTGATGGCGGAGGGCGTGACAATGCGAATGCGGTTGGCTCGCAAGGCGGGCCACAACAGCTGGGCATTCTCCAGCGCTTTCTGGGCCGTACTGCCGGAGAACGGCAGAACCCGCATGTTGTCGCCCACGGTGCCACCCAGCGCCGGGTCGGTTCCTTCCAGTTTCTCCACCAGCTCGCGGACCTGTTGAATTTCGGCGGCGGAGCCGCGCACCCAGAGCTTGCGCGTCGTGGGATCACCGTCCACCTTGGGGCCGGAGGGTTTCGCGTTTTTCGACGTATCGCCGCTGGCAAACAGCTTGCTGATGGTCAGGATGACCAGCTGCGGGTCCATCTTGCGCAGCTGAATGACCTCCACGTTCTCGGTCGCGCCCTCCAGTTGCTTCAGCGTCGCCGTGATCGTGCGGTGTTCGGCCGGCCGCGCCAGTGCGATCAGGTTGTTGGTCGCCGGGTCGATAGTCAACCGGACGTCCGGCAGTCCGGCCAGCAGCGTTTGCATCACCGCCAGAACCGACGCGGGGTCCGCCTCACCGATACCGTATGTTTCGAGCTGTGGCTGCTCGACAACTGCCGTGGCCGCTGTTCCCTCCGGGGCGCGGTCGATCTTAGTGGCAATGTCCTGCAATTGCTGGAGCGCATCGCGTCGGCCGGTGACAAACAGCCGCGCTCCAAACGGATCCACCGAAATGCGGATCGTCTCATTGGCGTTCTGTTCGTCGCCGAGTCCCAACAGCGGTCGGGCGATGGACAATAATTCCTCCACGCCGACGTGTTTGAGCGCAATTTCGACGATTCCCTGGCTCGAACTGCCATCCGGGTTCTCGACACTCTCCAGCACCGAACGAATGGTGCGCAGGCGGCCGGCGGTTTCGGTGACGAGCAACTGTCCTGACTTCGGCAGCGCCACGATCGATCCTTGCGGACCGACCAGCTGCGAGATTTCCTCTTGCGCTTCCGTCGTGTCCAGCTTGACGAGCCGGAAGAGGCATTTCAGCAGTTCGAAATCGCCTCGAGCGTCCAAGTCGGTTGGGGACACCAATTCGACCAACTGGGGAGGAATGGTGTCTTCCAGGTTCACGAGCAGCAGGAGCCGCTCATGGCGGACCAACGTGTAGCCCTTGGTCAGCAGCACGCTGTTCATCAGGTCCAGCGCCTCCGCCGGCGTGTATTCCTTGTTGTCGCGGTAATTGAACGTACCGGCGGGGGCTGCATCCATCTGCAGCGACAGGTCCGCTTGCGCGGCGAACCAAGTCAGCACATCCGACCACGGCTGGTGCTGGAAGTTGAACCGCAGCTTCACGTCGCCGGGCTGGGTGGGAACCAGCGTGTCGTTTGGACTGGGAGCTGCGTTCGCGTCGACCTGGGGAACGGTGGCAGGCTCCGCGGGAGTCGTCGGCGCCTCCGGAGCGGTAGTTGCCGGCATCTGGGGCTGGGGCGGCTCGGTCTGCGGCGGAACCGGAGCCGGCGGTCCGTCAGCGGGAGGTGTGGCCGCAGGCGGTGTGGTTGCCTGAGGTGCTGCCGCGGGCGGCGCGGCCACCTGAGGTGCTGCCGCGGGTGCGATACCCGGCGCCAATCCCGCCAATCGCTCCCAATTAGCCCGTTGCTCGCCGGTCAGCAGCGATGCCAGTTCGCGCTCGTATTTCTCCCGTGCCAGGCGGCGTTCGTCGTCCGTGCCGCGCGACATGGCCTCAGCGCGCTCCGCCAGGAGCTTCTGTATCTTCGCTTGCTGGTCCGCATTCAGCCCGAGAATCTGAGCGACGTTGGCTTGCCCCAGTGAACCCATGCCGGAGCGTGCGGTGTGCATTTGCTCCAGGACCGCGCGTTGTTCGAGCGTCAGCAGCGCCAAGCCCTGCCGCTCCGATTCCTTGACAAACGGGGCGAGCCTCAGGGAACGTTCCCCCGGTGGCAAATCCTTGATGGAAAGCGCCAAGCTGACCGCCTCCTGCTCCCGCCGGTCGATCAGTTCGAGCAGCTTCTGGCGCGTTTCGTCGCTGAGTCCCAGCCGCCGGACACCTTCCTCGTCGACGGCCAGCGCCAACGACCCAACGAACGCGGGGTCGGCAGCACGGACGCAATCCGTCAGCCCGCCGATCAGAGCGATTGCGGCGGCTATGACAACGGCCGATGAGTGTGATCTTCCTCGTGACAAAGGAGAGGCCTCCCAACAGGATAGGATCAGGGTAACGACTGCAGCGACTATCGCTGTCGACCGCAGCGTCACGTCCGGAGCCGCATCGTGCCTGCGGACGACGTCAAAAACGAGCAAACGGGGCTGGGTGAGTTCATTTATCTTAGTCAGTTTCAGCCAGGTCCACTAGCTTTTCCCGACCGCGGATTCGGCAAACCGGCGCCGGAACGCGTCGCTGCGCAGGTTTCCCTCTGGTATGATTGAACTCCTGATCCGCTCGAACGTTTCGGCGGACAAGCTGCAGTCGCTGGACGAACGGACCGAAATCGCGGACGAACACGACGTGCCGGGCCCCTCCTGCACTGAATAGCCTTGCGTGATCCTGGGAACGAACCAAGTGAGGGTGGCCGGGGTCGAAGGCAGCGAGCCCCCGGGAATCGTACTGCTGTGGGCTCACTTCGTTCGACCCCAGCCACCCGCTGCATTCCCTGGATCACGCAACCCTGTTTAGACGTATCCTGACGATCGTTGCCGTGGCTGCCACTTGCCCCCCGCAACTGCCGCTGGTCGAAGAGATCTCGCCGGTCATGGCGCCGGAACAGGTTTTTCAGCGCCTGGCTGGCTACCCGCATGTCCTGTTTCTGGATAGCGCTCTCCGGCATCCCGAGTTGGGACGGTATTCCTTTGTCACGGTTGACCCGTTCGAGTTCCTGACCATTCCGGCGGACACCTCGAACGGTCTCGCGGAACTGCAGCGACGCACGCGTGTGTACTCGACGGTATCCCGCTCGGATTTGCCGCCATTTCAAGGTGGAGCCGCCGGGCTCTTTGGCTATGAGCTGGGGCGGAGCCTGGAACGTGTTCCCGCTGCCCGCTACGACGAGTTTGCCGTGCCGGCAATGGCACTGGGATTCTACGATGTTGTCGCCGCCATCGACCACGTCCAGCAGCGCATGTGGCTTGTGTCACAAGGGTTTCCGGAATCCGTGCCGGAACGCCGTTACCATCGCGCTCGGCAGCGGCTCGAGCAGTTACGCCGCAGGCTGCGCGATCCGTCCCCTGCCCCGCCTGAGGATTGCCAGGCGTGCACCGCATCGGCTTTCCGCCTCTCCCGCGATGAACTCGCCCCCCAGTTTGCCACGTCCTGGTCACCGCAGTTGACGAGCAACTTCCGAGCAGCCGACTACCAGGCGGCCATCCGGCGGGCTGTGGAATACGTTTGCGCGGGCGATATTTTCCAGGTGAACCTGTCGCAACGATTACTCCATCCAGCGGACGACAGCTCGGTCTCGCTGTACCTTCGCTTGCGGCGCTGCAATCCGGCAACGTTCGCCGCCTATTTCGACGGAGGCGGTTTTCAGGTGTTGAGCGCTTCCCCCGAGCGGTTCCTGCAACTGCGCGGTTCCTCCGTCGAGACGCGGCCCATCAAAGGTACTCGGCAGCGCACGAGTTGGCCGGAAGCGGACCTGTTTGCCGCGGATGAGTTGCGACAAAGCGAAAAGGATCGCGCCGAGAACGTGATGATCGTGGATCTCTTGCGCAACGACCTGTCGCGCGTCTGTCGGCCGGACAGCGTACGCGTCTCCCACTTGTGCGACTTGGAGGTGTATGAGTACGTTCAGCACCTGGTGTCGGTGGTGCGAGGCGAGTTGGACGGTGGGCGTACGCCGGTCGATCTGGTGCGTGCCGCCTTTCCGGGAGGGTCCATCACCGGTGCTCCCAAAGTACGTGCCATGGAGATCATTGCGGAAATTGAACCGACCGCCCGCGGCGCTTATTGCGGCTGCCTGGGCTATTTAGGCTTCGACGGTTCCGTGGACCTCAACATCCTGATTCGCACCATCACCGCCAGTCGCGGCTGGTGGCAGATGCCTGTGGGGGGCGGCATTGTGGCGCAGTCGAATCCCCAGCGCGAGTACGAGGAGACGTGGCATAAGGCGGCGGGGTTGTTGCAGGCTTTGCGAAAGACCAGCCCATCGTGATCGTGCTCATCGACAACTACGACAGCTTCGTCCACAACCTGGCCCGTTACCTGAAACGCCTCGGCCAAGAGACGCTCGTGCTCCGGAACGATGCCATCGACGTGCCGGCCCTCCGCCGCTTGTCACCGCAGGCCGTGGTGCTGTCGCCCGGGCCCTGTACGCCAAACGAGGCTGGCTGCTCGCTGAGCGTCGCACGCGAACTGCACGGCGAAGTGCCTTTATTGGGTATCTGTCTGGGGCACCAGGCCATTGCTGCCGCCCTGGGAGGCAAAATCATCCGGGCACAGGAACCCATGCACGGCCGAACAAGCCAGATCATGCACAACGGGCGTGGCGTCTTTGCCGGGATTCCCAACCCGGTCTCTGTCTGCCGCTACCATTCGCTCGTCGTCGAGGAACGAACACTGCCCCACTGCCTCGAAGTAACCGCCCGTGCTCGAGACGGAAGCATCATGGCGATCCAACATGTGACCTCGGTGACCGTGGGGCTGCAATTCCACCCGGAGGCCATTCTGACCGAACGCGGGTATACGTTCCTGCACAACTTCCTGAACCTGGCAGGACTCGCGTCGGCCACCGCTCCCGAGTGGAACAGCGAAATGGTCACCCGGACCCATCCACTGCCGGACCTGCCCAAGGTCCCCGTTACGTTCTGACTACCAAGTGCCGCACCAACTGCCAAGGGACGCTCAGCCAAAGGCAGGCCTTGCATGATCCTCGAAGGACTGGTCACCACGATGGACGCCGATGGCTCGCCTCACCTGGCTCCGATGGGGGCGCTCATCGAGGCGGATATGTCGCAGTTCACCCTGCGCCCCTATCGCACGTCGCGTACGGGTGACAATCTGCGGCGCAGTCCTCAGGGAGTGCTCCATGTCACGGATGACGTGGAGTTGCTGGCGCGGGCGGCCGTGCACCGTTTCGAGACTCCGCCCTTGATGCGCCGAGCGGATGCCGTGGACGGGTTCATTCTGGAGGATACCTGCCGCTGGTACGCCTTTCGGGTCCAGCAGATCCAAGATGCCGGGCCACGCACCGACATGGTTTGCACGGTGGTAGACCACGGCCGGAAACGGGACTTCCTCGGCTTCAACCGCGCCAAGCACGCCGTGGTCGAAGCCGCGATCCTGGCGACGCGCGTGAGGCTGCTGGACGCGGAAAGTCTGCGACAGGAACTGGCGCGGCTGGCCGTCATCGTCGACAAGACGGCCGGTGCACAGGAGCGACGGGCGTTCGATTGTCTGCGTGAGTTCGTACGTCAGGAACTCGGCGATTCCGCGAACTGACAACCGGAAGCCGGCGGCGACGTTCAGAATCCACGCGGGAAGAAGGTGTACCAATCCGTGGGCCGTATCGGCAATCCGGCCTACATCAGGCTGTACAGGCCGCTTCTGTGCGGTCGCTCACCCGGCAAACAGGAAATCCATCATGTCGCTGGTTCGCAAGGGGCGGACACTGACGAAGACCTCGCCGGCCGCGTACCCCGAAGCGGAACCCAGAAACATGGCAGCGCTCCGAATCCGATCAAACACGTACTCCTTGGCGGGCGGGAACTGGCTCTGATAACAGCGGATCGCCGCCAGCTTCTGCTCCAACGTTTCACTGATGTCCACCGTGAAATGGCTGTAGAAGCCACTCAACGCCATCGGTTCGAAAGCCAACCGGAAGTACAGTTGCGCGGAGACCGGATGCGGCGGCAGACCGTCGAAATGCTCATCCCATTTGGTCAAACGCGAATAGAAGACCGCCGCGTCCGTGATCTGCATCGCCTGCCAATGATCGGGCGACGCCAGCGGCGTCTTGTCACCGAAGCCGACCACCACCTTGGGCCGGAAACGGCGGAACTCCTTCGCCAACGCGACGCGGGACTCAAAACAATCAAACAGGCGACGATTGGGCAACGTGAGCGTCACGCGCCGGTGGACTCCCAGGGTTTCCGCGGCGCGCTGCGCCTCCGCCAAACGCATGGCTGGACCCGTGGAACCTGGAGTCGGCTCGCCGTCCGTCAAGTCAATGATGCCCACACGATAGCCTTGCTGGACCAGACGGGCCAGCGTGCCACCGCAGGCGATCTCGGCGTCGTCGGGATGGGCTCCGACCGCGAGCACGTCGAGTTGATCGAGTTCATCTCGGGGGCTGATCGCCATCAGATGCCCGCGCCGCCAAAGCGACAACTAGACCTGGAATGAATTGCCGCAGCCGCAACTGCGCGACACGTTGGGATTGTCGAACTTGAAGCCGCGCGCGTCCAGCCCTTCGTACCAATCGATCGTCGTGCCCGTGAGCAGCTGTGCGCTTTTCTTGTCCACGACGACTTTCACACCGTGACACTCGAATTGCTCGTCGTTGTCCGTGTCAAGCACCTTGTCGAATTCCAGCCGGTAGCTGTAACCGCTGCAGCCGCCCGCCGCCGCGCCCACGCGCAGAAACACGTCAGCCTCGAATTTCTGCTCCACCTGGACCCGCTTCACTTCTGCCGCCGCTTTCTCGGTCAATGCAACTACCATGCAATTATCCTCACCAAGGTTCAAGAAGCGATTTCTCGCAATCGTCTCTGTCCAAAATAAACAATTCGAGTTTCGAGGGGAAGGTATTCCTACGAACGGGTGGTCAGTCGTCGCAGGTGGCCGATTGTGTCGGCGACGCGTGTAATGACGAATTCGATTTCCTCGCTGGTGTTGAACCGGCCGAGGCCGAATCGCAGGCTGGCGCGCACGAGGTCCGGGGGTAGTCCCAGCGCGCGCAGTACGTGGCTCGGTTCGGGGTTCGTGGACGTGCAGGCACTGCCGCTCGACACGGCGACGTCCCGCATGTTCATCATCAGCGCTTCGCCGTCCACGCCCGCCATGCTGCAGTTGAGATTGCCGGGCACGCGCAACGCCGGATCGTCGAGCGCCGGTCCATTCAAGTGGACACCGTCGATGCGCGTGGCCAGTTCCGCAAACAGCTGGTTCCGCAGGCGGCGGAGCCTTTCGGATTCGGCGCTCAGTTCCGCGATGCTCAACGTCAGTGCCGCGGCAAATCCCACGATCCCCGGCACGTTGAGTGTGCCGCTGCGCAGGCCCCCTTCCTGACCGCCTCCATCGAACAGAGGTTCCAGACGCACCAGCGGCTCACGACGGCGCACAAACAGGGCTCCGATTCCCTTGGGGCCATGGATCTTGTGCGCTGAGAAACTCATCAGGTCGACATCGAACTCCGTAACATCCACGGGGATCTTGCCCACCGCCTGCGTGGCATCGCAATGTAGCAGCACTCCGCGTTCTCTGCATAGCGCAGCGATTTCGCGCAGCGGCGCAATGACGCCGGTCTCGTTGTTGACGAACATGACAGAGACAAGGATGGTCTCGCTGCGGATTGCCTCGGCCAGCTGTTGCAGATCGACGCGGCCCGCATCCCGTCGGTCGTGCGGTCGCACGCCAACCAGCGTGACTTCGAGTCCGCGCCGGGAAAGTCGCGCGAGGGGGTCGAGCACGCTCTTGTGTTCCGTGAGCACACTGACGATGTGGTTGCCTTTCTTCCGCTGCCGTTCCGTCACGCCGCGCAACGCCAGGTTGTTGCTCTCCGTGGCGCCGCTGGTGAAGACGATTTCCCGGCTGGAGGCGTGAATGGCCTGAGCAATCGCTTGCCGCGCGCCATCGACCGCTTCCTTGGCCCGCCATCCAAACGGGTGACTCGAGCTGCCCGCGTTGCCGTAGGCTTCGGTGAAATACGGCAACATGGCATCGACGACGCGGGGATCGACCCGCGTCGTGGCGTGGTTGTCGAGGTAGACCGGCAGCGTAAGCATGATCAAGAAAGCGATGCAGATCGTGCGAGCCGATTCCGCGTCTCATCGACTGCGCCTTGACCGAAGAGCGCTTCGAGGCAGATGTGCGACCAACTCTCAAACTCGTCACGCGCCTGGAGCAGACGGCTGACCGGCTCGAAACCCGCGTTCAGGATGTCCTGTTCTCGGGAAACAACGTGCGGGGTCTCGACGTCGAACACGTGCACGACGCCCAGATGCACCTTACCTACTTCCGTTTTATCATCGTTGATCAGCCCGACAAGCTGCGTGGTGTACGCGGATCCGATATCGACCTCCTCCGCGATCTCGCGCCGCATGCCCTCCAGATACGGATGTCCATCACCGCGGGCGGCTTCGTCATCCAGGGAGATATGTCCGCCGATGCCAATACTGCGCTTGCTGTGCAGACGCTGCTCCCCCTGCCCTTTGCCGCGGCGATATTGGAACACGGAGTCTTCCCCGCCGCCCTGTCGGTAACGGAAGATCACGTATGGAATCAGTTGCTTGAAGTTGGGATCAACCTCTACCTCGGCGCGCGGGCGATAAGTCGTGTGGACGGGGTTGAACAGTTCCGCCAAATAGCGTCCGACGTCCGCGGTGAAACCCTGGAAGTAGCCCAGCCGATGCAGCAGTTCCGTGGGCACCACTAATACGCGTTCCGTTTCCACCAGCGACATGAGGTTCCTTTCGCAAGATGCTGGTTGTCAGAACAGGACCGTCAGCGATCATCAGTCGGTCCGTAGTATAGACAGGGAAGAACCGATGGACGAGCGAGGCTCAGCGTTCACGGGTCGTTGGGGATTGACGCATTTTTCGGCGTTGACGGTTGTCCATCAGGATTAGACGTTGTCCGAAAACATGGGCCGATCCCCGTCACTTCACCGACCCGCGCATGCTCATCGAGCGAGAATCACAGGATCAGCATGGCATCGCCGTAACTGTAGAAGCGGTATCGCTCGCGCACCGCTTCGTCGTACGCGCGACGGATCAGAGCGTCACCTCCAAACGTCCGGACCAGGACGAGCAGGGTGCTGCGCGGCAAATGAAAATTCGTCAGCAGCGCGTCGGCGGCGTGGAATTGGAACGGGGGCCGGATGAAGAGGTCCGTCTCGCCCGTCCAGGGGGTCAAGGTTCCCGAGCGCGCGGCCGTCTCCAGCACGCGCATGCTGGTCGTTCCGATCGCTACGATGCGTCCGCCGGCTTGTCGGCATTCGCCCAGTGTCGTCACCGTCGAGGAGTCAATGGAGCCCCATTCGGAGTGCATCGCGTGCCGGGCGAGGCAGTCCTCTTTGATTGGCTGGAAAGTGCCGGGGCCTACGTGGAGCGTGACGCGGCACAAGCTCACACCGCGGTTGGCCATCTCGGCCAGCAACTGCGGCGTGAAGTGCAGACCGGCCGTAGGTGCCGCCACCGCCCCAGGTTTCTCCGCGAACACGGTCTGATAGGCCGCGCGGTCGGACTCGACCATCTCTCCCCCGCGGATATAGGGCGGCAGAGGCACTCGCCCGATACGCTCCAGCAGACCGAAGGCCGATTCCTGACACGCGGGGCGCACCAGCCACTCACCGGCCTCCAAGGGCGTCACCAGAACCAGTCGCAGCGCATCGTCGCCCAGGCGGTCTTGGAGGACGATGGTTTCACCGGGCTGCAGCCGGCCGCGAGTCCTGCCCAAGACCCTCCAGAACCCGCGGGGGTCGGCTGATACAAACAACCCCACCCAGCGGCCTCCTGTCTGTGCGCGGTGGCCGACCAAACGAGCGGGGACGACCCGTGTGTCGTTGAGCACCAACGCGTCGCGAGGACCGATCAGGCTGGGCAAATCGCGCACGTGGTAGTGCGAAATCCGCTCCGCGTGTCGCTCCACGAACAACAGTCGCGCGTCCGTACGCGTCCGCAACGGGAATTGCGCGATCAATTCCTTCGGCAGATCGTAGTCATATTCGTCCAGTTCCGACATGATCGGATCAGCAGACTCCGTGAGGTGTCAGGGCCGACGTTCTCTTGGGGACACGGATTTCGGGCTGGCAAGGCTCGTCCTGGAGGGAGTATAAGGCGGGAACGGGCGACCTGAATACCGCTGTCACGAGCTGATATCGCCTGAGGGGGAGAGCCGTGCCGCTGTTGCGTGTGGCCTTCGTGATCACGGAACTCGATCCGGGTGGTGCGGAACGTTGCCTGGCCAATCTGGCCACAAGCCTGGACCGGTCGCGCTTCGCGCCGGTCGTCTACTGCCTGGCGCCGCCCCCCCGGCGCGACGATCTGGTGCGGCAACTTCAGGCGGCCGCCGTGCCCGTTCAGTTCCTCGGTGCCCGTTCGGCGTGGCAGTTCCCGGCTATCCGTGCGCGTTTGCGACGACTCTTGGAGCAACAGTCGCCACACATCGTGCAGGCATTTCTGTTCCATGCCAACGTGTTGGCCACGCTTGCCGCCAACAGGATGAGCGGAACTCGCCTTCTGCTCGGCCTGCGCGTTGCCGACCCTGCTCGGTGGCGTTCCCGTCTGGAAACTTGGATCGCCCGTCGAGCCGACCGCGTCGTGTGTGTGAGCCACGACATTGCGGAGACCCTGCGCGCTCGATCCGTGCCCGCCCACAAGACGGTCGTCATCCCGAATGGCATCGATCTGGCGCGCTTCGACAAGCGGGCCACGCCGGCCACGGATCCGCTCGTGTGCTCCGCGGGACGCCAGGTTCTTGTCACAATCGGTCGCCTCCACCCGCAGAAAGGCCTCGACTGGTACCTGTCTCTTTGCCCGGACCTGCTGCTCGCCTTGCCGGATCACGACGTTGTTCTGGTGGGAGAAGGTCCTCAACGGCCGCACCTGCAACAGCTCGTCACGCGACTGAACCTGCAGACGCGCGTGCATTTCGTGGGACGCCGGGAAGATGTTCCCAACATCCTGGCGCGAAGCCAGCTGTTGGTCCTTCCCTCGCGCTGGGAAGGCATGCCCAACGTGGTCCTGGAAGCCATGGCCGCTCGACGGGCCGTTGTCTGCACGGAAGTGTCCGGCGTCAAGGAGCTACTGGGGGATGCCGCACCGGAGCAGACTGCTCGCTTCGGTGCGACGGCCGAGTTCCGCGAACGCATCCTGCGAATCGCGAAAGACGCGACGTTCGCGGCAGCGCTGGGACGCCAGAACCGCGAGCGGGTCGAAAGCAACTTCGTGTTTCCGGCCATGGTCCGACGCTACGAGGACCTGTTCGAGTCCCTCTGAGTAAGGGTTTTCCGGGCGGGAAAAAATTCCCGGATTTTGGCGGAAAAGACCCCTCGCTCGAAACCGTTTTGTCGGAACGAACTACGTCGTGACAGCTGCAAGAAACCCGAGGATTTCTCGAGCGATTCTTCGGTTGACGTGGGAGGGTTTGTGGGTATGCTTGGGAAAAATTGGGAACAAGTGGTGCGAAGTGGAGGGGAATGGTCGCATGCTTTTGACGGGGACCTTCTTCCGGGCACTCGACGAAAAGCAGCGGTTAGGCTTGCCCAAACCACTCCGCGAAATCATCCAGCGTACCGGGCAGACGGTGTTCTATCTGGCGCCGGGTACCGACGGTTCGCTGGCGTTCTACACCGAATCGGCCTTTACTCGATTAGCCGATCAGCTTGACCAGTCGTCTCCGAATTCCCAGGAGACCCGGGCCTTCAGTCGTTTGTTCTTTGCCCAGGCGCAACGAGTGGAAGTGGACGGCCACGGGCGTCTGCGCATACCGGTCGAATTGGTGCGATTGGCTCGTCTGTCGAAAGAAGTCGTATTGATCGGCGTGCGCGATCACGTGGAGATCTGGAACCGCAGTGAGTGGGAGGACTACTTGGGCCGGCAACAGGCCCGCTACGACGAAATTGCCGAGGCGGCGCTGGATCGGCGCGAAAGGAATCGTGTTGGCGACAGCAGCCGTATGACGGAAGAGGGCGCCGAGGCGATGGAGCGACCTGCGGCGCCGCGATGAGGAACAGTCTGGAGTCTGGAGGAACTGAGTCGTTTTTCGATCGCGAATTCGACAAATCCCGACAGACCATAGACTCCAGACTCCAACACACGTCCGACGGATGGTTCGCCATGCGGGGGGTGGGACAGTCGGCGGCCACTGACTGTCCTGGCACATGCTGCGCTGTGCGGTGAGCACACGCGGCCCCCGGGTACGAGCGCACGAGGTGCTCGGCTGCGGACCGCAGAAGAATAGCTGTGTTCCGAGGCTATTCGTCTGCCGGCATCGACCCAACTGGGGCACAAGGATGTGCCCCGGGTCGTTTGCTTTCTGATTGACTCCCGCCTACGCTGTGAACAGGCCAGTCCCGTCGCGGGGCTGTTCTGCCCTCGTGTTCCGGCAGGTGTTCGATGCAAGAGGTCGACTCGCTACACGTTTCCGTCATGCCGGACCAGGTCTTGGAGTGGCTGCAGCCGAATCCCGGCCGGCAATTTGTCGATGGGACTCTGGGAGGTGGCGGGCACGCCAGGCTACTGGCGGAACGGGTCGCGCCGGACGGCTGTGTCGTGGCCCTGGACCGCGATCTACAGGCCGTCCAGGCCGCTGTGCCGCGTCTGGTGAACCTGCCCGTCAGGCTGGTGCATGCGGACTTCCGCGACATGGGGCAGGTCTTGCGTGACCTGGCATTGCCCCTGGTGGACGGGGTGCTGCTGGACCTCGGACTTTCCAGCGATCAGCTCGCTGACAGCAGCCGCGGTTTCAGTTTCCAGCTGGAAGGTGAACTGGATTTGCGTTTTGACGCGACGACGGGCACTCCCGCATGGCGGCTCCTGCAGCAGCTTAGCGCCGAGCGGTTGGCCGATCTGATCTATGAGTTCGGCGAGGAGCGGTTCAGTCGGCGCATCGCACGGCGCATCGTGGAGCAGCGCGCGCGGGGTGAGATCCGGACCGCTGCACAGCTAGCGGCGCTCGTGCGAACGTGCGTGCCGCGGTCGAAGCACCACCGCATTGACCCCGCGACGCGCACGTTCCAAGCCCTGCGGATTGCCGTCAACGACGAGTTGGGAGCACTGGAGGCCGCATTGCACCAGATTCCGGAACTGCTGAAGCCCGGCGGCCGGGTGGCTGTGATCAGCTTCCACTCGCTGGAAGATCGGCGAGTGAAACAGGCCTTTCGCGCCGATCCGAGGCTTGTGGTATTGACGAAGAAGCCCATTCGCCCGTATGAGAGCGAAATTCAGCGCAACCCGCGCAGTCGGAGCGCCAAGTTGCGCGTCGCGGAACGCTCGGCAGCCCGTGGCTGAGGATCGTCGGTCGTCGCATCACGTGCTGGACAGATCATTTCACACATCACGCGTGATGCCACAACCGCCTCAAGGAGGAGGCAGATCATGAATCAAGCAGTCAAGCTGGCGCTGCTGTCACTGATCCTCGTGGTCCTGGCTGTCGCGATCCACCGGATTCGCAGCACGGCCGACCGGTTCGACGCGTCGGCGGTAATTTCTGTTGAGCCTGGCGTTCCGGTGGAGCGGGAATTATCTCCCGGGCGTCTCAGTCAGCAGCCGACCATTCTGCGTGCCAAGCCCGCGACGGAAGATAGTGCAGTTGTGTCGCCGTCCAGTCCCCGCCATTGGGACGGAACGGGAACGCCGAGTTCCAGCACGCCGGTCGATTCCCCCGCGTTATTTCCCACGGGACGCGCATTGATGGACACCAATTTCCCAAGTTCCGACACGAGCGAGCTGCCTCCGCCCAATGTCGTCCAGCCACCGGAGAATGGCGTTCCCAATGGTCCGGCGACCATCGAGGCGGCCCCGCCGACACACGCGACTGAGCCGCAGCCCTACGTGGTGATGCCTCCCATTCTGGAATCGCCGCCGCCCGCGATGCGCCAAGTGACCTCCGAGGCCAACGACAGTTTCTGGCGGATCTCGGAGCGTGCCTATGGCAGTGGACAGTATTACCGGGCGCTGTATGAGCTCAACCGAGACCGGGTCATCACGCCGGATCGAATCGACAGCGGCGTCGAGATCAGCACACCTCCACTCGATGAACTGCGCGCCCTCTACCCGCAGTTCTGCCCGGAGCCGAAGTCCGGCGAGCCGTCTCGCGGAATCTGAGGGATGTACGCACACGCGGATCACCCGGAAGATGAGGCCATCCCAGGGACCCAAGAGCAGGACGATCTTTGGCCCGGACTATTCGTCGTAGGGTGGGACCAGGTCGCGCAAGTGATTGGTGGGCCGTCGCAAGCCGACTTGCTCCGAGATAAACCGGTCCGCTGCCTCCAACTCCGGCTGAGCGACCGACGGCCCACCGCTACTTCGGCTTGCTTGTCCCACCCTACCATGCCATGAATCCGGGTTAGTACCATGGGGACATGGCACACGTTTCCGGTTGGGCATTGAAGTGCGTTGTATCCGGCGGGCAAACCGGTGTCGACCGCGGCGCTCTGGACGCCGCGATACACGTCGGCTTGCTGCATGGCGGCTGGTGCCCGCACGGTCGTCTGGCGGAGGACGGAGTGATCCCCGCGCGGTATCGACTGCAAGAGACGGCAGAGGCTGCCTACCGGTTTCGTACCGAATGGAACGTGCGCGATTCCGACGGTACGCTGATTCTGTTCAAACAACGCGTGTACGGAGGAACGCTGCTCACGCACCGTTTCACGCTGAAATACGGCAAGCCGTGTCTGCTCGTTGACCTGGCTGGCGACGGAGACCAAGCGGATATCATCACCTGGCTGCGAAATCATCGCATCGAAGTCCTCAACGTAGCGGGGCCTCGCGAGAGTTCCCTGCCGGGAATTACCGCAGAAGCCCTGGACCTGTTGGTGGGAATTTTCGCACGTTGCCGCGATTGACGGTGTCTCTTGCGAGTCCGATGATGAACCACGCTGAACTGTGCGTGGAGATCATGTGAATTCCGTGTTGACCGGTGTCAGGGGAGGAGAGGCATGAAACGGCGAGTCTTCCTGCAAACCATGGGGAGCGTGGCGGGTACGAGTGCGCTGGCGTTGTCCGGCGAAGCCACTCCGTCGTCAACAGCGCCGACCAACGAGCCGAGCCTGCCTCGGCGCGTGCTGGGAAGAACGGGCGAGAAGATCTCCCTGATCGGGTTTCCCGGACTGTGCCTGATTCACGGCGAGCAGCCCGAGTGCACCGAAGCGATTCACCGTGCTTACGCCAGCGGCGTGAACTACTTCGATGTGGCTCCCGCCTATGGGAACGGCAAGGCGGAAACCCGCATGGGCATTGGCCTGGAGGGCATTGACCGGAAGAGCATCTTCCTCGCCTGCAAGACCAAAATGCGCGACGCACAGGGTGCGCGTGAGGAACTTGAGCGATCGCTCCAGCTACTTAAGACCGACCATTTCGATCTCTATCAGCTCCACGCGCTGATTCAACCCGCAGAGGTGGAACAGGCGCTGGCGCCCGGCGGCGCCATCGAGACGCTGCAGAAGGCCAAGGAAGAAGGAAAGGTGCGGTTCTTGGGGTTCTCGGCCCACACCAACAAGGCGGCCATCAAGGCGCTCACGGGATTTGATTTCGACACCGTGATGTTCCCCATCAATTTCATCGAGTACTTCGTGCTGGGGTTCGGCAAACAAGTGCTGGACCTGGCACAGCAGCGCGGTGCGGCCGTGCTGGCCATCAAGCCCATGTGCCGGGGCGCATTGCCGCAGGGCATGGAGAACAAACGCCGGTGGTGGTACCGGCCGATGGAGGATGAGTCGGAGATTGATCTGGGACTGCGGTTCACGTTGTCCCAGACCCCGGTGGTGGCGGGCCTGCCTCCGGCATTCTTCGACCTGGTAGACAAGGCGATCGCGGCAGGCCGGCAATACCGGCCGATTACCGCCGAGGAGACGGAGAAGCTGCGCGCTCTGGCGCAGACGTGTGAATCGGTGTTTCGCCGCGAGGAAAGCAAAGTGGCTTTCGAATCGCCGCACGGCCACGAGCCGTCCTATCCGGACAGCCCGCACGAGAGTTGCCCCTTTGCCCTCGGTTGACCCAGATCATTCACCACAGAGGCACAGAGGGTGAAGAAAGGACAAGTAAGGCAAGCGGTTGCGTAATGATCTTGACTGGACTGAATCCGACAACCCCTGAATTCCGCCTCTCTTGCTTTCCTCTGAGTTCTCTGTGGCTCTGTGGTGGCTCTTCTGGTTTCGTGCATTATCCCGGCTATTTCTCCGCGGTCACGTCGACGGCCAGCGGAAATCATGGAGCCGGCGCGGTCTGGCGTGCGACCGTCGCTGGTTCGCCCACTGTCATGGTAATCACAGCCGTCACCGGCCGCGTTACTCGTTGGCCATCGACTTCCAGCGTCGCTTCCGCCTCCGTCCGCAGAATGTACTCCGCCAATCGCAGCCGACCCGAACGAGGATCGACGGTCAGGGTGCCGGTCTGCGTGCCGACGACGTCCCATTGCACGGGCTGCTGCCCGCCGCCCTGCTCCTTCGCATCAACCTGGGACTTGACGCCGATCGTCGCCTCGCCGTCGGTCAACGATCGGAGCTGATAGCGGTTCTCCAGCAAGAAGTTGATGCCGGTGAAGTTCTCGACGGTTCGCGTCCAGCGATCACCGGCCTTCACTTGATCCGAGGGGAGAAACTCGAAAGCTCGCGTCAGCGTGTCTCGCAATCCCGGTTCATTCAATATCTGTTCCACGAAAGTTCGTGCCTGTGTGCGCTCGGCTGCCGCCGGTTTCAGTTCCTTGTCGAGCACCTCCTCCACGGCCTCTTTCAAGCCAGCGAACTTCACGATGGTCCCGTCCGGCTGCAACGTGATCGTGAACTTGCGATTCACCAACAGTCCGTGCAGCAGCATCTCGGGCGTCATCTTGTCGGATTCGGGCGGGTCCTGCGTATCGAAGGCCGACGGACCTTCCGGCGAGTCTTTCTCGATGGTGGCGCGATTCAGGGAGGCTTCCACTTGCATCGCGCCGTCGGCAGCCACGTTCAGCACGCGGAAATCGAATAGCAACGCGTGAGTGCTCTGCTCGGGTCGTTCCTCACCGTCGACCGTGGTTGTCATGTCCGTGGCGGTGTGAAACAACACCTGGAAGCGCTCACCGCGCCGCAATCGAAGAGCGAGGTTCGCCGCGCCAACCGGCGGACGGATCCTGCCCGCCGCATCGGGACGGTCGGTGTTCGCGGGAGGAGCAACACCTTCCGTGGGGATCTGGCGGGCGAGGGCGCGCACAATCCCCAGATCGACCCGCAGCCGGTTCTCGAGCGCATCGTCCGCCGCATGGCAGGACAGTTCCAGCGTGTCGTTCTTGCGGTGTGGTGCGATGCTTTCGGCGAACTCGCGAACCTGGCGATCAGCTTCCGGGTCCTTGCCGGGCAGTTGACTGAGAACCGCCAGCAGCGGTGCCAGGCGCAGCGTCAATCGCAGCAGTTCGCCCTGAGCAGGCGTTTCTTCCTGCGCACGCGCCGTGGCGTTTGCCAGCTGTTCGAATGCCTCCTCACCTCCGAAAGCCAAATAGACCCGGTCCGTGGTGAAACCGAAGGTGGCCAGCAGCGGATCACCGAAGAGCTTTGTCACAGTCTCGTCGGAGGCCGGCAGACGCAGATTGTGAAACGTGGAGAATTCGTTCCCACCGGTTGACCAATCCAATGCCCGCAACTCCGGGGACTCCATGATGAGATCGCTGCCTTTTTCTTCGATGGCACGAGCTCCCTGCAACGTCGTGCCCGCCAGCATCAGCAGCTGATCTCTTCCCTGTTTCTCGCAGACCAGACTGAAATCGAGTTCACCTTGTGCCAGCGTCTTGGTCACAGCATCCATCGTTTGACTGATCAGTTGGCCCAGGGCCCGCTGCGTGGCGTTGCCCGCCCGCGGGGACGGGCCGGCCGCGCGCGCTTTCGCGGCCAGCGGTTCCCAGGCAGCGGTCAAGGACTGGGTCGATTCCGGGTCCAGCGCCAGCGACGTGATGAATGTCAGAAAGGACTTGTCGGACGTGAGGTGCTCGAACAGCAAGGGCCGCTCGGCGGCTCGTGCCAACCAGTCCCGGAAATCGCTGCCGTCAGCCGCGTGGAAGCGAGTGGTGACGTGCAGTTGGTTGAGCGGCCGGAAACACTGCAGTTCCACGTCGAGCGCCTCCGTTTCCGCCAGCAGACGCTGCACGACGCGTCCCACAGGCGCGAAGTCCAGCCCGTCCGCCGCGGATGCCGACGTAGCGAATGCCGCGGCCATGGCTCCGCCGGCCAGGGAGCGCATTTCCAGGGGAATGGCCGCCACGTTCACGCGGACCTGCGCAGTCATGGCAGGATCGACGCCCGCAAATACCGCTGTCGGATCGGCGGGGACTTGCTTCAGGTGTTCACGGTGCTTCGGACCGGTGACGTACAGCCAGTTCTCGTTCAGTCTGGCCGTCGCATCGACGTTAGCACCTCGATAGAGCCCATCGTCACCAAGGTGGAACTGCCAGCCAAACTGCTCGCGCAACCAGACGAAGAGCAGCTCGAGGTCTTTCACCGGAAAGAAGAGCATCGGTACAACGGATTCGTCCAGGTAGACCACCACACCTGCGGGCCGAGTGGCATCGAGGCAGCCCGCGAGGTCCTTGAGCTTGTCCCGCGCGACGGTGAGCGACTCGCCGCCTCCCACGTTTTCGGTGAGCAGCGTCACGTCTCGCTGCAAGCGGTCGAGTGGCGCGACGCGCGCATAGCCCAGAACCGGATGATCGTTCCAGGTAACATCCGCGCTGGCGACCTCGGCCAGTGGCTGCGCCGTCGACCAAATCACGACGGCGAGACTCACAACGCAAACCGCGCGGCGGATGACGGACAGGGCAATTGCGCTACGGCGAGACGCGACGGTCAAGAGCATGGAGAACTCCTTTTCTTCCAGTGCACTGCACAAAGGGAACGAATATCCCCTTCATGTCAGCGATGCCAATCGGGAGCGAGAAAACTGGTGGCCTCCTCAAACGTCGCCTTGCGGCGGAAGTCGGCCGGGTTGTAGGTGGGCACTTTGGGATCCGGATTCACCCATTGGGGATGATGCCGACCGAAGTAGCTGCCATAAAACTGGTAATTGGCATCCACCCAGCGGCTGACGATCATCAACTCCCGGGGACTGAGCATCTTGGTATGGTCATCCTTGGTGTTCTTGGGGTCCGTTGCCTCGGTCAGTACACGGATCAGAGTGCTGCGGGGACTACCCAAGCTTCTCGGCGGCAGGTAGGCGCCGTTGTAGTTCCCCTGATCGCCCGCCGAAAAGGAAGTGAACTCCGGTATGATCGGACCGGCCAGTTCCTTCTTGGCGAGTTCTTCGTAGGAGGTGTTGTAATAGAGGGTGACTTCAGCGGTCAATCTCAACCCGCCGGCCGGGTCAGTCGCCCCATGGCAGGAAACGCACTTCGCATCCAGTATGGGCTGGATGTCGGTGGGGTAGTGAATCACCTGTCCCGCCTTGCCGTCTCCCCCGTTTTCTACCAGATCGTACGGTTGCGGCTGCGGTACGCTTGGCGGCCGCTGCAGTGCCAGCGGCGTGTAGCCGTTCGCCAACGGTTTCACGTGATTGGCCTGCCCGTGGCAGCCCGTGCAGGAACGGACCTCACCGGGACGATAGTTCACATACGTTCTCTCGCGCTGAATCTCGCGGAAGTTCTCATCCAGCGCCTGGAAGAAGACCGCCCGGTTCGCCGGTACCAGGAAATGGGCGGAGCCATCGGATTCCACGGGTACGACCCCCCATTGCACTCGCGGCCAAAGAGCGGCCTTCCACGCCGAACTGCTCAACGACGGGTCCCACCGCCGCCCGGTGGACCAGTAGCGCGGAAGCGCCTCGTCCACGCGCAGCCAGCGAACTTGTCCCGGCGCTACTCCCTCCATGCCGCTGGTGACGTTTGTCAGGACGCAGAGAGCCTGATCGCTGGCCGCATACGTGGGATCCACGATCGACTCCAACGCCGGTGGCACTCGACGCGCGACCAGCGGCAACGGATGCCAGCAGGACAACTCGCCGTCAGCGTGCACGAGGCGATGTCGCCCTTCCGTGTCAATCAGATACAGCGCGTAGGCATTCGGCACATTCTGGTAATGGTCGGCGGCCTTGACCTTGAAGGAAACCAGGAACTCGTGGTCGCTCACCGGATACGGGTGCGTGTAGAGGTGTCCTGACGTGCCCTCCCGATCGTGCACGTACCCTCCCGCCGTGTTCACGAAATACCAGCCCGGCTCGGTCCGGCGTTCCACGAAGACGTGCGGCGTGATGTTCCGGACGGCATAGCGATCGTCGTTGGCGATGAAGCCGGCCTCGTCCGGGTCCGGACCGCGAACGCGAATCGCCTTCTTGTAATCAATCAGCATGATCGCGCCCACGCAGCCTCCCTGCGGGAAGTGGCATGTGCCGACGCAGACGATGCGGTGCTCGGTGCCCGGAACCGGCTGCGGGTACACGTAAACGGTCGTCGTATCGTCGGCCACACCGTAAAGCTCCTGCGGGTGCGTGCCGTCCGGATTCATGGACCAGATCGTCTTGGACACCCGTGCGCCCTTGTCGATGTATTCCCAACGGTGGTACATCACGCGTCCGTCGTCGAGCACCAGCGGGCAGAACTCGCTGACTGGACTGCGCGTGAGTTGCTCCACCTGCGTGCCGTCTGCGTTCATGCGGTGAAGTCCGGGAGCTACCAGGTGCGCGGAACCGCCGCACAAGACGGTGTGCTCGCAGCGCGTTGACGAGAAGAGTATCCGGCCGTCCGGGAGGTAGCATGGATGAATGTCGTCGGTGTGCCAGGGCTTGCCCCAGCGCGCCACCTTCTCCGCCTCATCCGCGGGCGGAAACGAGATCTGCCGCAGACCGGTTCCGTCGATGTTCACTTCCCAGATGCGAAACCCGGAATTCGGATCCTGGCGGAAGTCGAATACCACCTTCCTGGCGTCAAATGACAAGCTGATCTTACCAATCAGCCCCTGCCCGCCGGGCAGGTCGGTTGCCCGCACGACCGGTCGCTCCAATTTGGTCCGCACGTTGTAGACATAGATGCCGTTGTTCGGCAGGAACCGATCCGGACTCGTACCGTTGTTGATGTCCGTGTAGTAATGGTCCGACGAGTAGGGCTTTCGCTTGACGAACACGATTTCGTCGCAGCCCAGGTCTGCGGCAGTAACGGGTGTCTCGTCGAAAACCGGCGTGGGCGCTGGCGCGGCGTCGGCTCCCCGCGTGCTGTCGTCCGTCGCCGGCAGCATCCCCGAGAAAACAACCAGCGTGAAAAACGTGACACATCTGTTTCCGAGCGCGGTCTTCATCGCATCATCCGATACATCGGGTGCCAGTCACCAACCACGGGGTCCACGTGCGCAGCGTATTCTAACCTGGGGCGTGGCCGCGGGTCACGGTGGATTCGCGGTTTTCCGATTCGGCCGAGTCGGGGGCTCGGGAGTGAAGGGACGGCCCGGCAACGATGAAAGGCTGCCGTCAGGATGCCGCGGCCGGAGACGCATCGATGTTGCGCCACTTGTCGGCGATGTCGCGCGGTACCGAATCCCGCCAGATTGACAACACCTGCGCCACGTCAATGTGCGGGTTGCCGTCTTCGTTTCCCGGACTGCCGCCGGAGACCGGCGCCAGCGGGACCCAAAGCAAGTCGATGGTGGAGCTGTCGCGATAGTACTGTCCGCCGATGATGTTGCCTTGGCCATCCAGCGTCAGCGTGTAATGGAAGTACTTCTGCCGTTCGATGCGCGGGCTGACGAGGTACTTCGAGTTCTACGGTCACGAGCGTCCGCATCAGTCGCTGGACGACCGGACGCCGTGGGAGGTTTACCAAGAGGCGTTATCGCCGAAAGAGCGGAAAAGTCGAGGGAGTTCGTGGAAGTTGCGCGAAAAAAACAGGGGAGTCTTCTCTCAAATCTGACCGGGGCGTACTTCCGCGGCACCCCGAGACCTTTGAGGGGTCTCGGGGGCCGCCGACCGCCGCTCAAAGAGCGTGTCGGAGACCTATCTTATCTTCCGGCTCTTCTGGTCTAGACAGCGGGGTCCACTTCACCCTGCGACGCACTTCCGTCCGATGTTCGCAAAGTGCATGCAGCATGACTCTCACAACTGTCGCAGAGACTGGCACGATCGCCAATGTGACTGGACAGTATCGTGCCTCGCGCACCTTCCCCGCGCGTCGTTCCCCAGGCCACCGCCAGCACGTGGAGGTGTTCATTGCATTCGAACACCGGACTACCCGGTACCGCCGGCAGTATGCACTCCGGGGAATGTACACACGAATCGCATAACGACGCAACGCAGTGCAGCTTGATCATGGTCAATGCTCCTCGCAAAGTCATTGCCCGCGGTTTTCGCCACGTATGGCCGCCTCCAGCGCACAGCCACAATTCGCGAAACCATATGAGTCGCTCCGTACGGTGCAATCCGCGTGCCAGGAGGGGCTGGAAAGGTTCCAATAGCCGGCAGCGGAAAGGCACGAGAGTACGAGCCGAAAATGACGCCGCGACGGCGAGAAACAGCCCGTGCAACGCAATCCGCCACACGAATGCGTGCGCCTTTTTCCGCGCGGATCCTGCGTCTTCTTGCCTGTACCGGCGCCGTTGACGATGGGACGTGGACGCGGACTGCCAGCGCTGGACCCCCATTGGCAGTGCACCTGTCAACGTGTGTTGACACTGACAGTCAACGGCGCTGGCCCGACGTACGAGGCAGGACAACCGAGAAGCATGGTGGCTGGCGGGGAGCCGCACTCACGCGGCAATCCACCGGAGGATTGCCCTGCGCAGCGCCATTCGCAACCAAGAGGGCGTGTGCGATACTGTGACGCGCCGAGTTGCCTGGGACTCGTCGCACACGAAAGACGAAATCCAGGGGGCACGCCGGGAGAGAAATGGTCTGGTTCACTGTGAACCTGTTGGAGTTCGAGGGACTCGCATGGCATTACAGAAGTTGAGCGGCATCGTGCCGCCCCTGGTCACACCGTTACGCGATCGCGATACGCTGGACGAGGAAGGCCTGCAGCGACTGGTCGAACACGTGATCGCCGGCGGAGTCAGCGGACTGTTCATCTTGGGGACCACCGGGGAGGCACCCTCTCTAGGCTATCGCCTGCGGCGCGAACTGATCAGCCGCGTCTGCCGATTGGTTCGCAATCGCCTGCCAGTTCTGGTAGGCATCACCGACACGGCCTTCGTCGAATCGGTCGCGTTGGCCAATCATGCCGCGGATGCAGGAGCAGCCGCCGTCGTGCTCTCGACACCGTACTACTTTCCTGCCGGGCAGACGGAACTCGCCGGATACGTGCGGAACATCGTTCAACAGCTGCCGCTGCCGCTCGTGCTCTACAACATGCCCAGCCTCACCAAGGTCTGGTTCGAACCAGAGACGCTCCGGAAGCTGGCAACTCTCGACCGTATCATCGGCATCAAGGACAGCAGCGGCGACCTGGCCTATTTCGAGCAGTTGATCACGCTCCGCGAACTGCGACCGGACTGGTCCATCATGATGGGCCCGGAGGCTCTCCTCCCTGAAGCGATCAAGCTCGGCGCTGACGGAGGTGTCGCCGGCGGCGCGAACGTCTTCCCGGAACTGTTCGTGGATTGCTACCGAGCCGCCGTGGCGGGGGACGAGGACAGGCTCCGTGAACTGCACGAAACGATCATCAGCTTCCAGCGCATCTACGAGATCGGCAAATACGCTTCGCGATTCATCAAGGCCACCAAATGCTCGCTGTCATTGCTGGGTATTTGCGATGACTTCATGGCGGAACCATTCCACCATTTCTTTGCCCCGGAAAGGGAACGTGTGCGCGCCGTTCTGGAATCGCTCCCCGTGAAACACAAACCGCGCGCTCCCTAGGATATCTGAGGGACTTAGGACCGCCGAATCAACAGCTGTCGCATTGTCGCCTTTCGCTCCGCGAAAGGCCGTGCTTTCGCGGAGCGAAAGCCGACAATTATTAATTTCCAACTCCTTAAAATGCCTCGTCAACAGAATTCGTGGGTGGATTTAGGTTCGGGGAGATTGCCAAGAGTGTGATATAGGGCGATTTCGATGGCCTCGTAGGTGCGGAAGCCATAGGCTTTTCTGATCGTCAATTTGGCT
>Ga0233425_10003424_pt1 | contig 28770 bp, 28 predicted proteins | sample Watercolumn_Towu_2_FD_181712 | JGI IMG/M metagenome (GOLD analysis project Ga0233425, IMG submission 181712) | Freshwater microbial communities from Lake Towuti, South Sulawesi, Indonesia - Watercolumn_Towuti2014_140_MG | ecosystem: Environmental > Aquatic > Freshwater > Lake | place...
TATGGAAGCCGCTGACAAATACATCAATCTGTCCGAAGAAGACAAAAAATTCCTCATCGGCCCAGTCCGCCGCGGACCAATGCGTCCACCAAAGGGCGGGGAGGTACTGATCGAGCCCTCACCCTTAGCCCCTCTCCCAGAGGGAGAGGGGGAGACAGATGAGTTTTGGAAATGGTAATCGAGGTCGCGGAGTTATTAAAGTCGTGGAGTCGTGGAGTCTTGGAAGTTTATTTTCTTAAATATTTAAAGAAATAAATAATTCCTTCACTCCACGACTCCACGACTCCCAATAACTCCACAACTTAATAACTTCCTTCACTCCACGACTCCACCACTCCACGACTCAAAAACTTAAAAACTTAATTAACCGTCCCTCCGAGACCGAGATGCTCGAAAGTTAATTCGAGATCTTAAGCCTCAGAGGGACACAAAAATATATGAGCGAAAAACAACGCTTCACAACCGAGTGGGCCGGTAAAACCCTCACTATCGAAACTGGACGTTTTGCAGAGCAAGCCAATGGCGCTTGCACTGTTCAGTATGGCGACACCGTGGTCATTGCCACTGCCACCATGAGCGAAACGCAACGCGAAGGCCTTGACTTCTTCCCGCTCCAAGTTGAGTACGAAGAAAAACTCTATGCCGCCGGCCGCATCAAGGGCTCGCGTTTTATCAAAAAAGAAGGCCGACCAACAGACGAGGCTGTACTCGTCGGCCGCTCCATCGACCGCGGATTGCGCCCACTATTTAACGATCGCGTGCGCAATGAAATTCAAGTCATTGTCTCTTGCTTGGCTTTTGATGGAGAAAACGATCCGGACATTGTCGGAATCATTGCCGCCTCCTGTGCTCTTCACATGAGCGATATTCCATGGAACGGTCCAATCGCCGGCGTTCGTGTTGGCGAAATCAACGGCGAAAAAGTTCTGAACCCAAGCTACGAAGCTCGCACCAAGTCAATAGTGGATTTAGGATTTGCCGGTACTAAAGACCGTATTGTTATGATCGAGGCTGGAGCCAACGAAGCTTCTGAAGATGTCGTCATCGACAGTTTTGCTTTTGGCCTGAAACACCTCAAAAAGCCAATCGAGCTTATCGAAGAAGTCCGCAAAGCTGTTGGTAAACCGAAGCGTGATATGCTCGCGCCCAAAAACGAAGAAGAGGTTTTAAAAAACGAGCGCCGTGTTGTTATTGAAGAGTTGGCTCGTCCATTTATTATTGAAAAAACCAAAGAACTTTTCTTTACCACCCCAAAAGCCAGCAAAGTCGAACGCCGCCTAGAAAAATCTCGTGTCAAAGAACTCTTAAAAGATTTTTTGACCGAAAAAGAAATTTCCACGGACGACCAGAAACATGCTTTTGCTATTGTTGAAGAGATTGTCGAGGAAGAAATCAGCCGCGCGATTCTTGAAGACGGAAAGCGTGTTGATGGTCGCGCCATTGACGAAATCCGCGCCCTGCTCGGCGAGGTTGCTATCTTTCCACGCGTCCATGGATCTGCTCATTTTAAGCGCGGCGAAACTCAAGTCGTCTCAATCACCACTCTTGGCGCCCCCGGCGACGAACAAACTTTAGATGGAATGGAGCATGTTGGAACCAAACGTTTCATGCACCACTACAACTTCCCCCCATTTTCTGTTGGTGAAGTTAAACCAATGCGCGGTCCGTCTCGTCGCGACATTGGTCACGGTGCTTTGGCTGAAAAAGCTTTGGCTCCGATGATGCCAGACAAGGAGTCGTTCCCATACACCATCCGTGTTGTCTCCGAAGTTCTCGGTTCCAACGGCTCAAGCTCAATGGCCTCAACCTGTTGCGCCACTTTGTCCCTCATGGACGCTGGCGTGCCGATCAAAGCTCCGATTGCTGGCATTGCCATGGGTTTAGCAAGTGACAAAAAAGGAAACTGGAAAGTCTTTACAGACCTCCAAGACCTTGAGGATAGTGTTGGTGGTATGGACTTTAAAGTTGCTGGATCAAAAACTGGAATTACTGCCATTCAAATGGACACCAAGACCGATGGTTTAACAATGGAAATGATCGAGGCTACGATTAAACAGGCGCACACTGCTCGTCTCCAAATCCTCGATGTTATTACCTCAACCATTCCGGCTCCTCGTCCAGAACTTTCGCCTTACGCCCCGCGCATTATTACACTTCGCATCAATCCTGAAAAAATCGGCGATGTTATTGGCCCCGGAGGCAAAATGATTAATGAAATTATTGCCACAACTGGCGTCCAAGCCATTGATATCGAAGACGACGGTTTGGTTTGTATCACTTCTACCAATGCCGAAGGCGCGCAAAAAGCTTTTGAATGGATACAAAACCTTACTCGCGAGGTCAAGGCCGGAGAAATGTTCAAAGGAAAAGTCACTCGCCTCATGGATTTCGGAGCTTTTGTCGAGGTCTTGCCAAAACAAGAAGGTTTGGTTCATGTCAGCAGGCTGGCTCCGTGGAGAGTTGAAAAAGTTTCAGATATTGTTAAAGTAGGTGATGAGGTCTTTGTAAAAGTTACTGAAATTGACGACATGGGGCGCATTAATCTTTCCATGAAAGATGCCCCGGGAAACGTCTATCCAGAGCAACCACCGGCTCCAACCGGCGGATTTGGCCAAGGTAATGGCAGTGGACGCCAGCAAAACAGCAGCCGCCGACCGTTTGGAAGCCGTCCGCCAGCGCGCCTCGCCGAGATCAATAAACATGTTTAAGCTTAACATACCACTATCATCAACAAGCTCAGGAACCCGCCAATCGACTCGTTCGAGGCGGGTTCTTCGGCTAGGTTTGTTTTGGTTGGTTGTTGTTATTTTCTCCATAATACTAGCTGAAGTTTGGTTTTCTAGAGACACCTTGAGTTCTTATGCCCCAGAAGGCACAAAAACCATTATTCACTTAACTCCGTCAAGACTGGCCTGGACAAAAATTGCTTCAGATTTCAAAGATGCGCCTTTAATTTCCGGCCGTCCGCTCTCTTTTAATGATGTTTTCTTATTTGAGCCGGCGGAATTAGCAATTTTCATCTCAGAAGCCAATGAATCTTCAATCGCTGTTCGCGCCAACGACAAGAATCTTCCTTTTAATCTTCTCAACTCCTACAACATTACTGCCCAAAAACTTGGACGTAATAAATGGTTGTTTTCTTCAAAACCCCTGCCTTTTGCAACAAAGGGCACAACCAGTTGGCACCTGTCTTCTGCCACGCCTGGAAACATTGGTTTTTTTAGTTCAAATGGTTTTGTTGGGCAAATCAAACAAACATCGCGCGGCTACCAAATCTCTGTTCCAAAAACGGGTTTTAAAAACAAATATCTTCCCAATCTCCCAGAAACCACCATGGTCGCTATTTCCATTCAAGACGATCAGCCGCTATCTTTAGAAAGTGTCTCTGACCAATTCGGTTTACTAATTAATCCTCTCGAAGTTTTCAAAACTACGGAATTCCTAAGAAAAGTAACAGAAGACGACGCCGTGGTGGTATTTACAAAACCAGAGGAATCCTCTGAAACAGTAGATTTTTTAATAAAAACTGGGATAACTGGCACGGACTTATCACAGGCAACACAATTGATTGCCGCTTTTCAAAACCCAGAGCTTAACTATCTCAGCCTTCCAGATGGTTCAAAAACTCAAGAAATCGTCGTTAGTCCTCAAAACGTAGAGTTTCAAACGCTTTGGATAAACGGTCTTGAAAGCAAGGCTGTAAATACGCCAACAGGACAAATTCTTGCCCTTGAGACTCAAAATAACGGCTTTATAAGTTCTTCAAACCAACTACTTCAAGAGTTCATCCAAAACCAAGACAAAAAAACCAGGAGTTCTTGCGGTTCTGATAAAAAACTGAGTTATTTAACACCAAAAATGATTGAAAACACCATGCAAGACGAAGAATCGTCTGTTCCAAAACCAAACCTTATAAAATACTTAGCAATTTTTGAAGAAATGACTTTAGCGGATGGAAAAATCGATTTCTGTTACTAAAAAAAAATTAGATGTGGATAACTTATGAATAAACTACCGAAAGTGTGGATAACTTATAACGATTCTTAAAAACATTTGAACACTAAAATGTGGAAAACTCGATAATGTGGCTAACCTAAGAACAAATAATAGCGTTGACTTTTTGTGTTCAGACGTGTATAATAAATGTGGAGCTTAGTAAGCATTTTGTCGGGCGTGTCCTGACTCAATAATTGTTCTTTATAAACCTCAAACGGGAAGTTTTCCGAAGGCGAGGCATTAAACATTGGTCGGTTACCCCATTTTCCGGGCAATGGTCTCATCACTTTCGGGAAATATCCCACTTCTCTACTTGTCAGTTTGCTCAAAAAACAAAAACAAAACAAAAATACCAAGCAACTACGGTTAACCAGCATCTATGCGTCCGGCATCGCCCGGCGCCCGCAGGTAAAACCATTGATTGGTAGAGAAGTTGAGTCGTCTTTGGGCCGTGTCCTGTCCCGAGTCGGATGCCGAGTTTAGAAAATCATGATTGGTTCTCTAGACCCGGCATCTGCCGGTTGACTAACAACGGCCCCCGCAAGGGGGCGCCCACATTATTATCTCGGGCCTTACCCCCTTTTCTTTTTGGGAAAATTTTAAACGTTAACGCCCAGTTGATTTTTTAGCCAATCCTGCTATAATTAGACAAAGGACAGAGTGTTGTTCTGATTAATTCATGAGTTTTCCACATATGAAAAAGGAACTCCTGCAAAAACTTCAAGATCTCTTATTGGCCGAAAAAGATCGTCTTACCAAAGAACTCGACCAATTTTCTCACCGCAATCCAAAAGCTGTTAATACCGACTATAATTCAGATTTTCCAAATTTCGGTGATAGTGAGGACGAAAACGCGGCCGAGGTTGCTCAATTCACCGACAACTTATCTCTTGAAGACGAGCTTGAAAAAGCTTTACGCGACGTTGAGGGCTCTTTAAAACGCATCAAGAATGGAACATACGGTCTTTGCAGTTACTGCAAGCAGACAATCGATGAAAAACGTTTAATTGCCCGCCCAACATCATCTTCTTGTATTCAGTGCAAAAAAACTTTGACTCAAGAGGTGTGAAAATAATCCAAAAAATCCTGATTATCGCCGCGTTTGCTATTGTTGTTCTAGACGAAATCCTCAAAAATCTTGCTCTAAAAAACCTGCCTGGCGAGTCTGAAATTTCTAGCAACAATTTTCTCGAACTAGCCATCCACAAAAACAACGGAATTGCCTTTGATCTACCGGTCTGGTTGCCGCTAGTAGCAATCCTTACAACAATAATCATTGCCGCGCTGGCCGCTATTGCGATCAAAACTCGCCAAAACCAGCCATGGATAGCAACCTCGGCGTTGATAATTATTTGTGGGGCTATTGGAAACTTATTCGACCGTCTGTTTTACGGATTTACTGTCGATTATCTGATAACTCCGGCCACTGGATCGGCCTTTAATCTTTCAGATATCGTAATTATCGGCGGCCTAGTTCTTCTGGTTTTGAAAAAGCACCGGAAGGTTTAACCAAAAAAAATAAAACTCCCCCTTCTAATTCTCTATTTTGAATTTGGGGGAGTTTTTATGTCTATTACATCTGTTGCGATCCTTGGCCTTGAAGCTGAACCAATAACTGTTGAAGCCGGGGTCACTCCGGGAAACGCCCTGTTCTTCATTGTTGGTTTGCCGGATATTGCTGTTAAAGAGGCAAAGGAACGCGTCCGTTTTGCTATCAAAAATTCTGGGTTTTCTTTTCCGCATCATCATCTAACTGTAAATCTGTCTCCGGCTGACATTAAAAAACAGGGGACAATCTACGATCTGGCTATAGCTTTAGCTATCATGACCGCTCAAGGAGATCTACCGAAGAACGCCGCAACAGATAGTGTTTTTATCGGCGAGCTCGGGATCCACGGCGAAGTTCGCGGCGTTCCCGGGGCGCTTGTGGCCGCAATCATGGCAAAAGAAAAGGGCTTTAAAAAAATCTTTGTTCCAAGAGAAAATGTAAACGAAGCTCTTCTAATCGACGGGGTTGATGTCTATGCGATCGAGACCTTAAACGAGCTTGTCTCATTTCTCTGGAAAGAAATTGAGCTTGAGCCAGCGACAGCGGACAAAATCACGGTTCTTGAAAACTTTTCCGGAGTCGATTTTTCTGAAATTCGTGGCCAAGAGCACGCCAAACGCGGACTCGAGGTGGCAGCAAGCGGTGGACACAATATTTTGATGCGGGGAATGCCTGGCTCGGGAAAAACCCTAATGGCCCGGGCTCTTCCATCGATCTTGCCGCTATCAACCCAGGAAGAATCTCTTGAGGTGACAAAAATTTACTCCATCGCCGGTGCGCTTCAAGAAAACTCCGGACTTTTCACTCAACGTCCATTTCGAAGCCCACACCACTCGTGCTCGGCCGCGGCTTTAATTGGCGGCGGCTCGTGGCCGCGACCAGGTGAGGTGAGCTTGGCCCATCGCGGGGTCTTGTTTTTGGACGAGTTTCCAGAGTTTAGCCGACACGTACTCGAACATTTACGACAGCCGTTGGAAGACGGTGTTGTTACGATTTCTCGAGCTTTGGCAAGTTTTCGTTTCCCGGCCAAATTCATGTTGGTTGCAGCCATGAATCCGTGTCCGTGTGGCTACTTCGGAGACCACTCAAACCGCTGCCGTTGTCCGGCCTCAAGAATCGCCGCCTATCGAAAGAAAATCTCTGGCCCACTCCTCGACAGAATCGATCTCAACATCACTGTCCCGCGAGTCGAGACAGAAAAACTAACAGGAAACATAGCTGGAGAGGCTTCGTCCGCTGTCCGTGGGCGTGTTCAAACCGCGCGCGACCGCCAGCTCGCCCGTTTCAAAAACTCGTCAATCGTCTCCAACTCCGAAATGACACCAAAAATGATCAACGAATTTTGCGAGCTCGATTCAGAAGGAAAGGGCCTGCTCCACGCTGCCATGGAAAAATGGCAACTCTCGGCTCGTGCGTATTCTCGCACCCTGAAACTCGCACGCAGCATTGCCGATCTCGAGGGTGAAGAAAAAATTCTGCCAGCACATTTAGCAGAAGCATTGTCGTATCGGGGGCAGGAGGAGAATTTGTAAATTATTGAGATTTTTATTTTTCCCTACTTCTTAAAAACAAAATAAACCACCACCAACAACAGAATCCAACAAATTCCCACCCAATCCATAATCTTCATCCACTTCTGATATTCGCCCCAGTCGCTCCAGCTACCGAACTTCCACGACAAGCGGCGGCCGAACAAAGTGGCGATAACCAGGATCGGAATTCCAACGATTGGAATCAACGAAAAGACAAACAAAAGATAAAGACGAGCACCGAACGCCCAGCCTTGTGTAAACAAAAGCGCCCCAAGAGACGGAACGCGAAGGTATTTGGCGCGTGTTTTTTCTTCTGGCTCCAAAACCAAAGCAAACCCGCAACCACGGCATTTTTCGTTCCACTCTTCGACTTTTGCCTTACAAGAAGCACAAAGTTTTTCCATACCAGACAAGTATAACAAAAACCTCCTGAATTTTCATCAAGAGGTTTTTAGCTTATTTACAACGAATAAAGTTTAACGGGTTAAGTTTGACACTGTTTTCCATAATTTCAAAATGTAAATGAGTCCCCGAGGAACGACCAGTGGTGCCAACTTTACCGATTACTTGACCAGCCTCAACATAATCACCAACGGACACAAAAAATTTTGACGCATGGCCATAGCGAGAAGAATAACCGCCTCCATGATCAATATCAATACAATTTCCATAGCCATCGTACCAACTAGCGCGAGTAATTGTACCGCTCTTGGTGGCAAAAATATCAGAAGTGTAATCGCCGTCAACATCTAACCCTTTATGCAAACCGTAACGATAATATTGATTAAAATAAACAGTGATATAGCAACCATTGGTTGGCCAGACCCAGCTTCCAGTAGCCGCCGCCGGAGCGGTCGATCCCTTGGTTCCGGTAAAAACACTGGCCGCTGGCGCAGTATAACGAACCGTGGCCGCAGCTGGTGGAGTAGCGTCTGGGAGCATTAAATTTTGTCCAATCTGCAGAGCACTTGAGGAACTTAAATTATTAAAGGCTAAAATTTTATCAGTCTCAGAACTGTATTTTTTAGCAATACTGGAAAGAGTGTCTCCGTTTTTTACTGTATACATTACTCCATTAACCGGCGGAATGTTCAAACTTTGACCCGGTTTAATAGTACTCCGAACTGTTAAATTATTAGCCCACAAAACAGTATTTAAATTTAAACCAAAAGCCTCGGCGATCGAACCAAGGACATCACCCTCTTTAACAACATAAGTTTCGGTTGTGGTCCGCGGGGCTATTCCGGCTTCCGTACTACTAATCGTCGGCGAAACAAGAGCCTCGTCTCCGATCATGGCTACAAATTGATCTTCAAACAAAATAGCCGAGTCAACGTATTCCGAAGAAAAAGCAAAGGTATCAAGATATCTAGCAGAAGAAACTAGAGAAATGTTTTCAGCAGAAACCTCCTCGAGCACCCCCATGCCTTCCTCGTCAATCAAACCCATTAGCAAACTTTTTGATCCAAAAGTCTCGGCGCGAACCTCGCTAGCCTGAATATTTACCACACTTGTAACCGCCGCAATGGTCACAATGGCGGCATGAAAAACATAACGATTAGTGAAGATAAAAAGGAAACGATTTTTTGCCGGATTGTAAACCCGAGAAAACTGTCGACGCCCAAAAAGCACCAAACGATAAATTGGCAAACCGATCCATTTAAACAAAAAACGGCCAAGGCTCAAAAACGGTTTGGCAAAAAACCATCCAGCCTGCCGCGAATGCTGTTTAAGAAAAACCAAACCCTGAAGTCCAGACAGCAAGAATCTAAAGATAAATTGTTTGATTGAATTTTGTATAGAAAACCTCGCTAAAAATTATCTAACCCGTTCGTTCTAAAAACTAATCTCTGAATTCGACAAATAAAAATCTACCATTTTTTTGGCTTTCGGTCAATCGTTTAGGTGGTTTCTTGGCTGTTGTTCGCGCTAATTTCTGTGGGTAAAAAATCGTAAATATTTGGTTGAAAAGTTCGCCAACCAGTTCGATGAATCGAACACGGACCAAATCGTTTGATAGCCTCCAAGTGTTTTTTTGTGGAATATCCTTTATGTTCCGCGAAACCGTACTCCGGATATTCTTTGTCGTAATCGTCCATCATGGCGTCGCGATAAACCTTGGCAACGATTGAGGCGGCGGCAATCGACTTCACGGTTCTGTCGCCGCGAATAATTCCTTTTTGAGGAAGCTCAATCCCCGGGATTTGCCAAGCGTCGACCAAAACAAAATCAATCTCTTTAATTTTCTCAAGAGCTCGACGCATAGCTAAAAGCGTCGCCCGACGGAGCCCCATCGAGGCAATCTCGGTAATATCAGCTTCACCAATCGCAAAACTCCTGGCCTTCTCTTTAATCTCTTCAGAAAGCCTTTCGCGGGCCAACGCTGTCAAAAGTTTGCTATCACGAAGTCCGGCAAACCTAAAAGTCGGTGGCAAAACCACAGCCCCGGCCACAACCGGACCAGCTAATGAGCCACACCCAACCTCATCAATCCCAACAACAGCTTTGTATCCCAAAGCCGCTAATTCACGCTCAAATTGAAACGTCGGTTCCTGCGAAGACATAAAAATGGTGACTTTTACTCAAAACAACGCTTTTTTATTGACAATTCATCCCTTTTAACACTATCATATCATCGCTATTTGAGAAAATAATTTTTTAGGGATTAGGGGTTAGGGACTGGGGATTAGGGTTGGTTGGGTATTTTTTAAAAAAATATCCTCCTTCCCCAACCCCTAAGCCCCAATCCCTAACCCCTCCACCTATGTCCAACATAATTTCTCTTCTGTCGATCGGAGCCGGTCTAGTGGCTTTGATCTATGGCGCAATCCTGATTCAATGGATTTTGCGTCTTCCAAGTGGCGATGAAAAAATGAAAAACATCGCTTCAGCCATTCAAGCTGGCGCCAAAGCTTACATGGCTCGCCAATACAAAACCATTGCTGTCATCGGTATTGTAATGTTTTTAATCATTGGTTTTGCTTTGAACTGGTGGATGGCTGCCGGCTTTGCTGTCGGCGCTATTCTTTCCGGCTTAGCTGGTTTTACCGGAATGTTTATTTCGGTTCGTTCCAACGTTCGCACCACCGAAGCCGCTAAGACTGGCCTCAATGAAGCCTTAAAAGTAGCTGTCCGCGGCGGTTCTATCACCGGACTCTTTGTAGTCGGTCTTGGACTTATCGCTGTTGCTGGTTTTTACCTAGTTTCCAGACACAACGTCGACGCTTTGATTGGTCTTGGGTTCGGAGGGTCTTTGATTTCGGTCTTTGCCCGTCTTGGCGGCGGCATCTTTACCAAAGCCGCTGACGTTGGCGCTGACCTAGTCGGAAAAGTTGAGGCCGGAATCCCAGAAGACGACCCACGCAACCCAGCTGTTATTGCCGACAATGTTGGTGACAACGTTGGCGACTGTGCTGGCATGGCTGCCGACCTTTTCGAGACCTACGCTGTTACCATGGTCGCTGCTATGTTCCTTGGAGCCACCTCCATGGCCGCTCTAAAAGGCGGGGAAACTTTCACTGTTTATCCTTTAGCTCTTGGAGCTTGGGCTATTGTAGCCTCGGTTCTTGGAACTCTTTTTATCAAGCTTGGAAAAAAACAAAACATCATGGGCGCTTTGTACAAAGGCTTGGCTGCCAGCGGCGTGATTGCCTTAATTGGTTTCTGGTTTGTTACCAAAACCATGCTTGGTTCGGTTATTGATGGTCCAAGCCCAATCTTTGTTTTCTTATCCGCTGTTGTTGGTTTGATCGTTACTGGACTCTTAATTGTCATTACCGAGTACTACACAGCAACTTCTTACAACCCAGTCAAAAAGCTCGCCGAAGCTTCACAAACCGGCCACGGCACCAACATTATCGCTGGCTTGGCCCTGTCAATGAAGTCCACCGCCCTCCCGGTTCTTGTTATTGTCATCGGCGTCTTGACCGCTTATGCCTCTGCCGGTCTCTACGGCATCGCCATTGCCGCCGTCTCCATGCTCTCCTTGACTGGAATCATCGTTGCGATCGATGCTTATGGCCCGATCACTGACAACGCTGGTGGTATTGCTGAAATGTCCGAGCTTCCGGAGTCCGTCCGCAACGTCACCGATCCTTTGGACGCTGTTGGCAACACCACAAAAGCTGTTACCAAGGCTTATGCTATCGGCTCCGCTGGTTTAGCCACACTGGTTTTATTCGGTGACTATGTTCACGCTATCAAGGCTGGTGGCTCTGAAGCTGTTTTTGATCTTGCTGATCCAAAAGTCATTATCGGCCTCTTTCTTGGAGGTTTGATAACCTACCTCTTTGGCGCTCGCGCCATGGAGGCCGTTGGTCGTGCCGCGGGTTCAGTGGTCGAAGAAGTTCGCTGCCAATTCAAAGAAAAGAAAATCATGGAAGGCATCGACAAACCAGATTACGGCCGCGCCGTTGACATTGTTACCAAGGCCGCTATTAAAGAAATGATTGTCCCGGCCCTGCTCGCCGTCCTCTCCCCAATCATTGTTGGGTTCGTTCTTGGTCCGGTTGCCCTTGGTGGTCTTCTCATTGGCTCCATCATCACTGGTTTGTTCGTGGCCATCTCGATGACCACCGGTGGTGGCGCTTGGGATAATGCTAAGAAATACATCGAGTCCGGAAACTTTGGCGGCAAAGGCAGCCCAACCCACCAAGCCGCCGTTACTGGCGACACTGTTGGTGATCCATACAAAGACACTGCTGGTCCGGCCATCAACCCAATGATTAAGATCTTAAACATTGTGGCCCTACTCATCGTCGCGTTGATTATCTAAAATTGAATTTACAAAAACCGCTTCGGATTTTGTCTGAAGCGGTTTTCTGTTTGGATTGACAAATGTTTACAACGTATATACAATACAAACATATGACCACTATCGTAAATTTTAAAACCGACAAAAAAATAAAAAACCGGGCTCAAAAAATAGCTTCGGAGATGGGATTAAATCTTAGTGATATTTTAAATGTTTGCCTAAGAAATTTTATTAATCAAAAAACACTTTACATTAATCTTAATGACTACGAAACTAACCCGAGCCCAGAACTTCTTCTGGCTGTTAAAAATGCCCGCCAAGAATTTACAAAAAACAAAAAAACCTCAAGTCTTGAAGAAATTTTTTCAGGTTTATAAGATCTATGAATTTTTTTGCCACAAAAAAATTCAAAAAGATGCTTAAAAAATGTCCAAAAGAAGTTCGACAAAAGGCTTTTGAACGATTAAAACTTTTTGAAATAGACAAGAGGTCGGCCATTCTAAACAACCACAAACTGTCCGGAGAACTCGAGGGGCTGGTAAGCATAAACATTTCCGGAGATTGGAGATTGATTTTAGAAGAAAAAGGAGAAACGATTGTTTTAGTCGTAATCGGAACCCATTCTCAACTATATCGATAAGTTAATTTAAAAGGCTAATTTTTTAGCCCTTTTTATTGACACCTTCTCACAAAAAAGGTATCCTCGTCACGTTTCCAAAAACCTCTTAATGTCCCTTAACCACCCTTAACACCCCCTTTTTCTATGTCCCAAGTTCAAATCGAAAATCTTCCCAAAAACTCAATGAAGTTGACTATCACCGTCTCTGTCGAAGAAACCAAACCCCACCTCGAGCGCGCTGTCGAACACCTTTCTGAACACAAGGAAATCCCGGGTTTCCGTCCGGGCAAGGCCACTTATGAAGCCGTCAAACAAACCGTTGGTGAGATGGCTATTTATGAAGAGGCTCTCGAGCACATTGTTCGCCAAACTTTTGTCGAAGCTTTGACCGCCAATAATATTGATCCGGTCGGCTCACCGGCCATCGATGTTGTTAAACTAGCCCCGGGAAACGACATTATTTACACCGCCACCGTTGCCCTCATGCCAACCATAGAACAACTCGGCGACTATAAAACCTTAAAAATCGACACAAAAACAATTGGGGTTGAAGACAAAGACATTGATCGAGCCCTTCAGGACTTGCGTCGAATGCAAACCAAAGAAGTTCGTATTGGGGCTGGTGCCGAAGCAACCAAGGAAGACAAATTGGTTGTCGATATGAATATCAAAAAAGACAATGTCTCTGTCGAGGGAGGGCAAGCCATTGGTCACGCTGTCTATCTAGCAGAGTCTCACTACATCCCCGGCCTCACAGATGCCTTGATTGGCTCCAAAGAAGGCGAAAGCAAAACCTTTACGCTTAAATTTCCAGAAGAACATTTTCAAAAACATTTGGCTGGACAAGAATGTTTGTTCGAAATCAATGTCAAGGAGCTCTACAAACTAGAATCTCCGGAGCTTAACGACGCTTTTGCCACTTCGCTCGGGCAGAAGGATATGGAGACCTTAAAAAATCTCATTAAAGAAAACATGCTCCGTGAAAAAGAAGGCGAGGAACAATTCCGCCAAGAAAAAGAAATGCTCGAGCTCTTGGCAAAAGAATCTCGAATCCAAGATATCCCAGACTTGCTCCTAAACAAAGAGATCAACAAAATGATCCACGAACTCCAACACGGAGTTGAAGAGCAAGGAATGGTTTTTGAAGACTATCTCAAAGATGTTATCAAAAAATCCTTGGCTGATGTTAAGCTCGACTTTACCCCCCAAGCCCTGAATCGCATTAAAGTTGCTTTGGTTATTAAAGAAGTCGCAAAACTTGAAAACATCAAACCAACAACAGAAGAAGTCGACGAAGAGTTGGACCACCTGGCCGAGCATTATGGAGAAAATAAGAAAGCTAAGGACCAAATCTACTCCCCAGCCTACCGCGAATACACCGAAGCCGTCATGAGAAACCGAAAAGTTATCGAATTTTTGAAAGGACTAATGATAAACGGTATAGAAAAGGAGAGTAAAACAAAGACCGAAGAAAAGTAAAAAATAAACCCACTGTCTAAAAACAGTGGGTTGTTGTTTTTCTAAAAGCTCGAGTTAAAGAAAGGTTTCAAAAATCTCACATAATTTATTTTTCTGCTATAATTAATCTACATTACTAAACATTCGTAGTTTCGTAGCCAAATTCGGAAATTCGTATACATTATGAAGTTCGGCGCCCATGTCTCAATCCAAGGCGGGGTTTGGAATGCCCCAAAAAACGCGGCCGACATTGGCTGCGAGGTTTTACAAATGTTTACTCGCCCCCCACAAGGCGGCAAGGCTCCAACAATAACCGACGAGGTCGCAAAAAAATTCCAAAACGAGATGAAAAAAAACAAAATTTCCACTGCTTATCTCCACGCTCCTTATATCATCAATCTGGCCTCGACTGTCGGGCAAACCCGAGGCTACTCAATCCACCTAATTCGCGAGGAGCTCGAGCGCGGCTCGACGCTTGGATGTCGGGCGCTTATGTTTCACATGGGATCGGCGCGTGATGTTGGGGAAAAGAAGGGAAGGGAAATGGCTAAAGATGGCTTGGAAAAAATTTTGAAAGATTATAAAGGCTCTTGCCAGCTCTTAATCGAAATGTCCGCTGGCGCCGGCACTGTTCTTGGCGACAAATTCGAAGAAATCTTCGATGTTCTCCAAGCTAAAGGCGCGGAAAAAGCTGGAGTTTGTCTTGACACGCAACACGCTTTTGCGTCCGGCTACGATTTTCGAGACAAAAAAGCCGTGGAAAAAACCCTCAAAGAATTCGACGACGTTATTGGCCTCGAGCGTCTTGTTTTAATCCACGCAAACGACTCGGCGACAGAACTCGGATCACACAAAGATCGCCATGCCCACATCGGAGAAGGCAAAATCGGCACAGTTGGCTTTGAGACGATTATCAAAAACAAAAAACTCAAGAATATCGACATGGTTCTGGAAACACCCTGGGACAACGGAAACAGCAAAGGGGTAGAAAAAGATTTGAAATTACTAAAATCCTGGAGAAACCGACTGAACCAGGATTCGTCGGATTAAAGAATTGTCTGGATTTTTTGTTGAATATTTTTTATGTTACTCACTGTCCACGCCTCGCCAAACGCCAAAAAAACCGAAATCACGGGCTGGCTCGACAACAACACTGTCAAAATAAAAATCGCTGCCCCACCACGAGAAGGAAATGCCAATGAAGAGTTGGTGCGATTTTTGGCGGAATATTATAAAAAACCGAAGTCGGTGGTTAAAATTGTGAGAGGATTAGGAACCAAGATTAAACAGGTGGAAATTTAAAAACTGCCGGTCGGCTTAGCCAGCCCTTCGATCTTTTCCAACAGACGATTCGTCGTCCGGCCCTCTAACCCCTGAGTTGTTGGTAATCGGAACTTCGTCAATTCCACCTTTTGACCACGGATTGCATCTTAAAACCCTACAAAAAGCCATAAAACCACCTTTTACAAGCCCAAATCGGTCAACGGCCTGCTTAGAGTATTCGGAACAAGTTGGGCTAAACCGACAATAGCCGTACGGATACAACACTTTTAATGGTCCATGGTCAAAAGATAGAGTTTTTTGGTAAATATTTATCAAAAAAATTGTTATTTTCTTAGGAAAATTGAAAAAAAACATAAAAAAAATAAACATTGCTAAATAACACCCGATCGGGTCTAATTTGTAAAGTTAACCATCCCGGCTTTCTCCAACCCACCCAAAATCCTTTTCTCGATCTCTTGATAGCTCGCTCCAAGCGCTTCTGGCCTGGCAATAAACGTAAAATCGTAACCAACTTTAATTTTCTTCTTATTTAAGCGCAAAATTTCACTAACTCGACGCCTAATACAGTTCCTCTTAACCGCTGATTTAGAAATTTTTGTTCCTACCATGATCGCAAATCTTGACTTATTTAAGCCATTTCTTTGATATTTAAAACCACAAACCGAATCAAAAACGCTTCGGCCTTTTGAAAAAACCAGTTTGACTTCGGCTTCTTTTTTTAAACGATTTTCTTTTTTTAACATACGAAGAGCAGGGGATTAACCCCTGCTTTCATTATAACCTAAGATAAAATTATCGTCTTTAGACAAAATTCTACTTTTTCTTAAGTTTAACCACCAGACGCTTGCGACCGCGAGCAACACGGCGTTTTATGGTCTTACGACCGCCAGAGGTCTTCATTCTAGAACGAAATCCATGAACCTTCACAACCCGACGTTTTTTTGGCTGATATGTGCGTTTTGGCATAATATTTCCTTATATTTCAAAGATGTGTATATTATTACCACACTTTCCACAGTTTATCAACCCCCTTACCCACCAACCTCACTATTGCCACCTTGTGGATAAGTGATAAACTATGGTGTGTAAATGACAAAACCAAAACCCTACCTTTTTGAAAATATGCCCCTTAGGGCCCATGCTCCCTATGAATACCAACGAACTATGGCAGGCGGTTCTCGGTGAATTAGAATTAAAGTTGAGTAAAGCTAATTTTACAACTTGGTTTAAACAAACCTTTATCACTAACTTCAACGAAAACGAAGTAATTGTTGGTGTTCCAAATACTTTTACAAAAACTTGGTTGGAAAAGAAGTATCACAAAGAAATCCACAATTTAATCCAAAATTTTGCCAACAACGCTCGGATTAAAAACGTCTTTTATAAAGTCGAGACCAAGCCGGGCCTCCCGATTTCTATCGACCCAATCGAAATCGAAAAAATTATCAACGAGGCCCCAGTCCTCCCACAAACAAACTATTATCAGGCCCCACAACCTGTTTATCTACAGGCCCGCCCAGACACCATCGAGGTTTCTTTAAATCAAAAATACGCTTTTTCGAACTTCATTGTTGGAAAACAAAACGAGTTGGCTCACGCGGCCGCCCAGGCTGTGGCCAGTCAGCCCGGCGGAGTGTATAACCCGCTCTTCCTTTATGGTGGGGTTGGTCTTGGGAAGACACATCTTTTACAAGCCGTTGGCAACGAAATTGGAAAACAAAACCCAAAAGCCAAAATTCTATACGTTACCAGCGAAAAATTCACCAACGACTACATCAACGCCATTCGCACTAACCGAACTCGTGAATTTAAAGACCTTTACCGCACCGTCGACGTTCTTTTGGTGGACGATATCCAATTTATCACGGGAAAAGAGGGCACTCAGGAGGAATTTTTTCACACCTTTAATGCTCTTCATCAAAACAATAAACAGGTCGTCCTTACCTCTGACCGCCCACCAAAAGCCATCCCCGATCTTGAACAGCGTCTTTCTTCTCGTTTTGAGTGGGGTATGATGGCCGATATTGGTAGTCCGGATTTTGAAACCAGAATCGCTATTTTACAAGCCAAATGCCGTGAAAAAAACTATCTGCTTGAGCAGGAAATTCTTCACCACGTCGGCACGGTCGTCCAGAGCAACGTCCGCGAACTCGAAGGGGCACTAAACAAAATCATCGCTCTCCACCAATTTAAAAACACCATCCCAACAATTGAAAGCGTGAAGCCGATCATTGCCAGCTTTCAACCATCAAAAAACAAAAAAAGCATTACCCCACGCCATCTTATTCAAACCGTTGCTGTATATTTCGATCTACAAATCGAGGATTTGCTTGGAAAAAGCCGCGAAAAACGCCTTGCTTTTCCACGTCAAATCATAATGTACATCATGCGTGAGGAAATGAAATCAAGCTTTCCCTCAATCGGAACCGAGCTCGGTGGACGCGATCACACCACGGCCATGCATGCTTACGAAAAAATATCTAACCAAATTTCCGGGGACGAAAAACTACAACAAGATGTTGAAATGATCAAACAACGCCTTTACACTTGAGTATAGGCTGGGGAAAAACAATAAAAATACAGTGGGCAAATCTGTGAAACCCGTGTGATTGAATTATGGATAAATATCTTCTCTCTAAACACGTTTAAATTTGTTCACAAGTAATTCATACTTTTTCTTATCTCTTTTCATAATCAAGTGAATAAAAAAATATCTTTATTAGGATTAAAAAAGGACTTTTCCACTTCATCCACACCCCTTATTACTATTATTAAATAAATATATATAAAAAATTATTAATAATAAGAGACTATGAAAGTTTCATGCACGAGAAACAATCTACAAGCCGGTTTAGCCATCACTAGTCACTTATCAACAAAGAATATTCAGTTGCCGATTCTGAATAATGTTCTAATGATGGCAAAGAATGGAAATATAAGATTAACCTCAACCAACCTAGAGATTGCCGTTAGTTGTTTAGTTAGGGGAAAGGTGGAGGAAGAAGGGGAACTTACTGTTCCCTCCAAACTTTTTTATGATTACATTTCTCTATTAAAAGAAGAAAAAATTAATTTAGTAAATCAAGACCAAGTTTTGATGGTAGAAGCCGGGGATTATAAAACAAAAATCAACGGCCTTCTCTCTTCTGATTTCCCGTTAGTACCATCGGTTTTAGCAGACAAAACCTTTTTACTTCCGATCAATAGTTTTCGAGAGGCTTTATCACAAGTTATCTTTGCGGTTTCAACAAACGAGTCCCGTCCCGAACTTTCTGGTGTTTTTTTAAAATTTGAAAACAGCGAGTTGATTATGGTCGCTACAGACTCTTATCGATTAGCAGAGAGAAAAATAAAAATCTCTGCAGAAAACCCGAGCGGAACCTCGGTTATTATTCCTTCAAGAACAATGGCCGAAGTCAACCGGATTCTTTCTTTGTTTAAAGACGTCTCAGATTGTCCCAGCGATGTTCAGATTAGTGTTTCCGAGAACCAGGTTGTTTTCACCTTCGGTTCGGTAGAAATTATTTCCAGAACAATCGAGGGAAATTTTCCAGACTATCAACAGATTGTTCCAAAATCTTTTCAGACCGAAACAAAAATCGACAGAAACGATTTTATCAACGCTGTCAAAACAGCTAGTTTATTTTCTCGTTCTGGTTTGTTTGATGTTACGGTTAAATTTGATCCCTCTGGAACGTTTACAGCGATCGCCGCCGATGCCACTCGTGGAGAAAATAACGCCGTGACAAAAGCCGAAGTCTTTGGCCCAGAAAACTCGGTCACTTTAAACTTTAGATATTTGCTTGATGGTCTGAACTCGATGGGAACAGAACGAGTTGTTTTTCAAATGATCGACGGATCCAATCCCTGCATGATTCGCCCAATTGGACAAGAAAACCAGCATCTTTATATTGTCATGCCAATCAGACAATAATTATGTTGATTATTCCTAAAGCACCAAACTTTTTAAGTTTATCGGTCGGTCGCTTGTGGAACAGCGAACGGTGTCCTGATTCTCGCTTGTTGGCTTTTGTCGAAATTCAAAAAAGTGAAGAGGGAATCCTTATTCGAACAACAACCCCATCTCTTCCTGGGTACAAAGTTCCCGAGGCCCCGCCTGGGGTGCGGGTTGGTAGTCTGGATCTATTTGAAAGAATTTGTGTTTTCTTTGTTGAGGAAGGAGGGCAATATCTTGAGGTTAATATGGCGGTTGGTGGACAATATTCTGTCCTGGGTTTTGAAAAACCACACGAGGTTGTGGCCGATTTCTCCGAGGTTCTGTTTAAAACCTCTCATAAGGCTTTTAAGGGCGGAAAGATAGTCAACGAGATACTTTTGCCGTCAGATCTTTTCCCGTCGAACCTAAGGGCTTTAAACGCCTTCTTTGTGGTCGGGAACCAGACGTTGGCTTATTATCCACTTCCGGGTCCAGAGCCAAATTTTCACCAACCAGAGTCATTTCCGTTTGCAAAGGTTGGGGAGTAAAGAGTTAAAAATAAAACCAGTAGATTTCTCTACGGGTTTTGTTTTATAAAATTTTTAAGTCAGCGAAGGATGGAGGCCTGGGCGGGAATCGGACCCGCGATGAGGGTTTTGCAGACCCTTGCCTTACCACTTGGCGACCAGGCCGTGGTCGGGCCACTATGTGGCGCGACCCTTATAATACTAGAAAACCTCGACGGTTGTCCAATAGATTCCGAAGTTTCGGGCATCGGCAGTTTCTTCCATCCAGATATCGATACGTTGGTTATATCGGGCGTTCATACGGTCTTCAACAACGAAGACCTCGTCCCCGTAAAGGTCTGGGAGACGGACTCGTGTGCCAATAGGCAGAAAATTTGCGGCAATGACACCACGACGGACAGTTGTTCCGGAAGCCGTGATGAATGGAGTGGAGTCGGTTTGTCCGACCTCGCTAGAATAGGCGGTTGCTGGAATTTTATAATAAGTGCGAAGCGGCTCAGTGTCGGTGGAAACCGGAAGTTGTCCAAAATAAGAATTTTCGTTTTGGAGAACTTGTTGGGACAGATACAGCTCTAGGCCAGAAAGATTAGCGGGAAGCAGGGAATCAAAAGAAAAAGCCAAAGCATCTTTTGTTTTGATGACTTGAGAGCCAAAACAAACCATTAAAACCATAACAAAAACCACTAAAAACCTAGAAACAACACTCTTTTTGTTGTGGAAAAAATTATTCATAATAAAAACTCCCTCTTCAGGAAGCGGGATTAGTATACCATATTTTAGCCTTTTGGTCAATAATAAAACACGAAAAACAGCCAAACACAGCCCAATTATCCTGTGGACTAAATTGGGAAAAACGGGTATTATAGCTCTGTCTATGGCCTCACAATATCTTCACCGTCACTCTAATTTAAAAAAGAACAAACTAAAAACCTTGAAGAATTTTTTAACTCCAGTAGTGGTCAAAAATTTGATTTTGGTTAGTGTGGCCCTGGTTTTAATAGGATCGATTTTTGTTTTAGCGGTTTTTGCTTTTATTAGTCGCGATCTTCCAGATCCAAACTCGCTTTCCGATCGTTCGGTGAGTCAAAGCACGAAAATTTATGACCGCACCAGCGAACATCTTCTCTACGAAATTCACGGGGAGGAGAACCGAACACTTGTGAAGCTTGCGGAAAATTTTTGTAACGATCCCGAGGTTGGTAATTTGGAGCTTGATCCAAACGGAATTCCGCTCATTGCTGTGCAGGCGAGTATTGCTGCCGAGGATCGTGGTTTTTGCGAGCACCACGGTTTTAGTGTGAAAGGGTTTTTGCGCGCCGTCCGAAACAATTTGCTTGGTGGCTCTGGCGGTGGTTCCACCCTTACTCAACAGCTCGTCAAAAACGCCATTCTTACTAACGAGAGAAAAATTAGTCGTAAGGTCAAAGAGTTAATTCTCTCGATCGAAATTGAAAGGCGTTATTCCAAGGATGAAATTCTCCAGATTTATTTTAATGAGATTCCTTACGGATCTACTAACTACGGAATCGAGTCGGCGGCCCAGCGTTACTTTAAAAAATCCATTAAAGACATTACTTTGTCCGAGGCCGCGGTTCTGGCCGCCCTTCCACAACGCCCCAGCGCACTTTTAAACGACCCGGATCTTTTGAGGGGTCGTCGTGATTGGATTTTGGACAGCATGGCCGAACTCGGATTTATCTCCGAAGAAGAAAAAACCGCGGCCGAGTCCGAAGAAATTCATCTCGAGAATTCTGTTTCTAACATCGACGCTCCACACTTTGTTTTTTATGTTAAACAACTACTCGAAGAAAAACTCGAGCTTGACTCAAGAACTATCGAGGAAGGCGGCTTAAAAGTTGTTACAACGCTTGATTATGACTTGCAAAAAATTGCCGAGGAAGAAGTGGTAAACGGAGCAGAAACTCGCGGCGAGCGCTACAGTTTTAATAACGCCGCTTTAGTTGCCGAGGATCCAAAGACCGGACAGATCTTGGCTATGGTTGGATCAAAAGATTATTTTGACGACGATATCGATGGACAAGTCAATGTTGCCTTGAGCTTGCGCCAACCAGGCTCGAGTTTTAAACCAATCGTTTATACCGCCGGTTTTGTAAAAGGTTATACTCCAGAGACAATTTTGTGGGATGTCAAAACCGATTTCCCGTCGGTTACCGGAACATATTCCCCAAACAATTATAATCTTACCGAGCATGGTCCGGTAACCGTCCGTACAGCTCTTCAGGGATCTTTAAATATCCCCGCTGTCAAAATGGTTTATTTGGTTGGTGTAGAGAACGCTTTAAGGTTTGCTGAAGATCTTGGCTACACTTCTTTTTCTGACCGCTCTCGTTTTGGTCTTTCGATAGTTCTTGGCGGAGCTGAAGTAAAATTACTTGAGCATGTCGGGGCCTACTCGGTTTTGGCCAATGAAGGAATAAAAAAAGACACGGCCGCCATATTAAAAGTCGAGGATCCTGACGGAAATATTTTGTACGAGTGGAAAGACGGTGATGGCAAGAAAATTCTTGATCAAAATTACACCAGAACAATTTCCAGTGTTTTATCTGACAACGCCGCCCGAGCTTTTATTTTTAGTGAATCAAATTATTTGAATTTGGCCGGCCGTCCGGCTGCGGCCAAAACCGGAACCACTAATGATTATAACGACGCTTGGACGATTGGCTACACACCGTCTTTGGTTGCCGGAGTTTGGGTTGGAAACACCGATGGTTCAGACATGGCTCGTGGCGCCGATGGTTCGGTGATTGCCGCGCCGATTTGGAATGCTTTTATGCGTCGCGCTCTTGAAGGAAAATCGGTCGAGAATTTTATTGCTCCAGAAATCAAGTCAACCGGAAAAGCCATGCTCGACGGCCGCGTTCCCGGCACGACCGTGGTTGTTGATAAAGCTTCCGGAAAACTTGCTACTTCCTACACCCCAATTTCCTATCGCGAGACAAAAACTTTTGCCGAGTACCACAACATCTTGCATTATGTAAACAAAGACGAGCCACTCGGAGCGTTGCCCGAAGATCCGGGCGCTGATCCAATGTATGGTCCGTGGGAATCGGCGGTTCAAACCTGGATCGAGAAAAAAGAGGCCGAGACCGGAATTCAAATTGAACAAGGTGCCGCACCAGTCGAAGAAGACGATTTGCACATTCCCTCTAATTTTCCCACGGTTTCAATTGAAAGTCCGTCCAAAAACGACTCCTTCGACTCCCGTAGAATAATCATCGCCGCCAATGCCGATGCTCCGCGTGGCGTCCGTCGGGTTGAGTTTTATATTGATGGTTATTATTTGGCCTCTGATAGTCAGGCGCCATATGAAGCTTCGGTTGATATTCCAAACACAATCGGCCGCGGCTATCACACCATAAAAGTTGTTGCCTACGATGACATTGACAATGTTGGCTCTGAATCTGTTGGTATAAAAACCACTTTTGAGTCGGCGAGCTCTGATTTTTCCTTGATCGATCCGACAAACGGCCAAACCATTGTTCGTTCGCAAGATGTTTATACCGTTGCCCTCTCTTTACAAAAACCAGATTTATTTAGCACGATTTATGTTTATGCCGAGGAAGTCGGCGGGTCTGGTCGTGGTCTTGTTAAAACAGTTTCATCAGCTCCAATTATGACGATTCCTTGGATTCTGCCCGAATCCGGAACCTGGATTTTGTATGCCGAGGCTGTTGGTTCTGGTGAGAATTTGTCTACCCCAGGAGTTATGGTTTATGTTGTTCCAACCGATGCCGCGTCTCAGGTGTCCGGCGGCGATTTAAATCCGTTTGAATAAGAACAAAAAACACGGGAACTAATTTCGGTCCCGTGTTTTTTTGTTTATTCCATCGGCGATTCCTGAATCGTGGACACGACATCAATCAAATCTTCGTTCATTAAATTTTTTGGCACCACAATTTCGGTTTTGCGATATAGCTGGCCGTGCAGCGATTCGGTGAGTTCGTTTTTCAGATCCTCGGGCACCGTGAGGACCAAAGCGTCAAATTCGTTGTTTTGCAGGCGGCGCATTAGCTCTTTGTTTAGCGCGGCGTAGAAATGGTCTTTGGTGACGTGCCCCTTTTTTGTTCCGTATTCGTCGTTTGAAGCGTGGCCGCCTCCGCTAAGCATAATTGATTCACGCTCGCCGGAATCTTGTTGAAGACCAGAGGTAACATCAACCTCGCCGGCCTCGTTAATGGAGCGTTCGTTTGCCTCGAACAATTTGGCCTTGTAGCTGTCGGTGACAACAATAAGTGTCTTTTTGGGGAACGGTTGGAGTTGAGAAGGTATCTGCATAGCGTTTTTATTATAACAGAAATTTTTGCCATTGACATCCCTGGGGGTTAATTTGGTACACTAAAAGCGTAAGAAATATGCCTTCGTTTGAGAAATATTTAGAAGACACCTCTGATGTTTGTGATGTTTGTTTGGCGCCACTAGACGAGCCAAGTACTTTGCAAACCGAAGAGGCTATGGGGGTGGTTTTAACCTTCTGTTCCCCAGAGTGCCGCGCGTCTTTTTTAAAAGAACCAGAGAAATATTTGGATTTAGACGATGAGTTGGAGTAATTTTTTAAGAGTTCCAAAGTAAGAAAGTCCCAAGCCCCAAGTTGGATTTTATTCTTTAAAGTTTAGAAATAAAATTCCTTCTTGGCGCTTGGGACTTAAAACCTTGGGACTTAAAACCTTGGGGCTTCCAAAATAAACCCCACCCTGGATCTTTCATCCACAAACTTGGCTAAAACCGAGTTTTTTGATAGGCTAATGAAGTTTTATGAATAAATTTGTCTACCTCGACCATGCTGCCGCCACTCCGCTCGATTCGCGGGTTTTTGAGGTTATGAGGCCGTGGCTTGAGGGGGGGGTTGGTAATCCGTCGAGCTTTCATTCCCCAGGAAAAGAAGCAAAAAACGCCGTTGAGACAGCTCGCGAAGCGATTTCCAAAATTTTGTCTTGTCGTGCCGAAGAAATCGTTTTTACTTCTGGCGGAACCGAAGCTGATAATTTGGCGATTCTTGGTTTTGCCCGCGCCAACTCCGCGGCCGGAAAACACATTGTTATTTCAGCGATCGAGCACCACGCCGTTCTTGAGTCGACGGCACAGCTAGAAAAAGAAGGTTTTAAGATTACCAAAGTTTTACCAAACAAAGATGGAATTATTGAGCTCGAGGCCATTAAAGCCGCTGTTCGTCCTGATACGATTTTGGTCTCAGTCATGCTTGCGAATAACGAGATTGGAACCATTCAACCGATTTCCGAAATCGGAAATTGGATTCAAAAAACCCGCGGCGAAAAACAATATCCGATTTTTCACACCGACGCCTGCCAAGCCGCCGGCGTTCTCGATATTTCAGTCGAAAAAATCCACGTCGACATGATGACAATTAATGGTTCTAAAATTTACGGACCAAAAGGGGTTGGTGTGCTTTACGTTCGCAAAGGACTTCGTTTGCAACCGCTCCAATTTGGCGGCGCGCAGGAGCGCGGGATTCGTCCGGGAACAGAAAATGTTGCCGCGATCGCGGGTCTTGCCACCGCCCTCGAGCTGTCTCAAAAAGAAAAAGAAGCAGAAGGCGCTCGTCTGGTCGGTCTTCGTGACAAATTGATTAGTGGAATCTTGTCGGTGGTTCCAAAAACCAAACTTAACGGTCACCCAACCGACCGTCTTCCAAACAACGTAAACATTTCCTTCCTCGACATCGAAGGCGAGGCTCTGATGTTGTATCTTGACGCCAAAGGAATTTTTGTTTCAACAGGCTCTGCTTGCGCCAGCGCCTCGCTTGATCCAAGCCACGTAATCCTCGCTCTCGGAAAATCCCCAGAAGAAGCCCATGGCGCCATGCGCTTTTCTCTTGGCCACTCTACAAACGAAGAGGATATTGACTACGTTCTCAAGGTCCTGCCGCCACTTGTGGAAAAACTTCGCGAGATGAGTTCGGTCAAGCTATAATATGGGAGATGTTATAAACACCTGCAGTGACGAATCTTGGTTTTACAGCAATACTGTAAAGGATCATTTTTTCAACCCGCGAAATTTTTTGAAAAGCGAAAATCCGCCAGCGGATTTTAATGGTTATGGAGTTTATGGTTCGCCAGCTTGTGGAGACGAAATGAAAGTCTGGATTAAAGTCGATCCGAAAACCAAAAAAATTGTTGGCTATGTGTGGAAAACCTTTGGTTGTGCCAGTGCCATTGCCGCTGCTTCAATATGTTCGGAAATGGTTTTAGAAAACAACAGAATGACAATCGACGAAGCCGCTAAAATTACCCCACAAATGATTATCGACCGCCTTGGCGGCCTACCCCCGCGCAAAATCCATTGTTCGGTTTTATGTGATAAAGCCTTGCGGTTGGCGATTGAGGATTATAATAAAAAATAAATAATTATCTCGGGGGTCGAATTACAAATCTGTACAAATTTACAAATATACAAATTAGCTACAAATGTTTTTCTGTGGACACGGAAGCCACGAGGACAAGACCAATCTTCAAACTCGTAACAGATTCGTAGATTTGTAAATTTGTACAGATTTGTAATTCGGCCCCCGAGAGATCACTCTGTATGAAAATTCGAATAAAAGTCGATCCCGATCTTTGTATCGGCGCCGCGGCCTGTGTTGTGGTCGCTCCAGAAACCTTCCAGCTCAACAATGAAAACAAAGCCGACGTTTTGGATCACGGCAAGGCCTCAAACAGTCCGGTTTATGAGCGTGAAGTTGAGGCAACCGAAGAGGAATTACAAAACATTATCTTAGCTGCTGAGTCTTGCCCGGTGCTTGCGGTTTTTGTTTACAACGAAAATGGGAAGCAGTTGTTTCCAAGATAAAAAACGTCTATGCGAACGGTTATTATTGGCGGCGGAATTGCCGGAGTTTCTTGTGCCGAGGAGCTCCGCAAGCTCGATCCCGCGGCCGAGATCACAATCGTTTCCGAAGAACACACTCCGCTATACTCGCGGATTCTTTTGCCGCATTATGTAAAAGGCAGGGTTGAGCGTGAGAAAGTTTTTTTGAAAAGCGAAAATTGGTACACGGAAAACAATATCGAATGGTTACCAGGATTACGTGCTGAAAAGATCGATCACAAAAATTTTTTTGTGCTTCTTTCCAATGGCCGTGAGTTGCCCTTTGACAAACTTGTCATTGCCGGCGGGCGCAACACGCGTCCGCTTTCAGACGATCGTCGTGGTGTGGCTTACCTTTGGACAGTCGATGATGCCGATCATCTCTCTCAGCTTCTTTCCGAACAAGAAAAACCCTACCCAGCCGCTGTTTATGGCGGAGGCCTGATTGGTTGCGAGTTTATAAAAATTTTTCAACACTACAATCTACCAACAACAGTCATTTTCCGTGGAAAAAGTTTTTGGTCGCGAGTTTTAGATGAAGCCAGCGGCGAGCTTATTAATCAACATTTAAAAAAACAGAACATAAAAATCGTTCCAGAAGCAAATTTTGTTGGGCTTGAAGGAGAGAAAGAACTTGCCGCCCTTATTACTGATAAAGAAAAAATTGATTGTAAAATTTTAGGAGTCGGGATCGGTCTTGAGCCAGATATTTCTTGGCTTGCTGATTCTGGCTTGAAGATTGAGAAGGGAATTGTTGTGAATGAAAAACTCGAGACCGGTCTTTCTGGAGTTTACGCGATAGGCGATATTGCCGCGGTTTACGACATTCATTCCGGCCGCCATCGTGTTATGGCTACTTGGCTTTCGGCCCAGCTTCAAGGGAGGATTGCGGCCCAGAACATTTGCGGACAAAACAAGGTGTTTGACCAAGTTACAAGTTCGATTATTAATGTAGTTGGGTTGGATGTGGTAATGCTTGGTGATACGAGCCGTGAATGGGCTGACAAGATCAAAACCAGCGGTGGTTTGGAAGAAGGTTGGGCTACTCAGGTTTTTTATAAAAAACAGAAAATTATCGGAGCAACCCTGATAAATCGTAATTCTGAACGCGCCCAGATCCAAAAAGCCATAACAGAAGGAATTTTGGCTTAAGGTAGAGAAAAATACAGAAGGCTTCTTCAAATACGGACGGTCGTCCTTGTTTGAAGAAGTCTTTTTGTTTTTTCTCTAAAATTAAAGCAAAAAACTCCATCCCCACCTGTCCGCCATAGCTCGCCTCGAGCGACGGCGGAATCCCCAACCCCCAATCCCAAACCCCTCCTTAACCCATTGACAAAACACCAAAAATATGATATAAATATACGTTCTCCGTGCGACCCAAACGGGCTGCATTGAGGCAATTTTCGCGTCGATTCCACCTGTTGAATTTCTCACTGGTGGCTCTGCCGACGCGATGCCCTTTCTCAAGTGTGCGGCCCTGCGCCGCACGGAGGTGACCAATGTCGGATTCCCCCTTCAACATCGATCTCCAGGACATCAAGGATGCCGCCACCAAGGGCGGTACCGAAATCATGGAGATGCTGGCGAAGAGGGTGTTTGTCAGCACCCTCATCACCGTCCCCCAGATCGTGACCATGGCGGCCGCCCTGCCGAACGAGTTCTGGCTCCTGGCCAGCTCGATGGCGGCAGGCGCCCTGCAGGCCGGGCCGACCGCGTTCGGCGGCGACGTGCTCAAGCAGCGTGTCTGGAACATGGCCGTCAGCGCCGGCATCGTCGGCGGCGGTCGTGCCATGGGAGCGCTCTCGGACGCCGACAAGCAGGCGTTCGGCGAGCGCGCTCGCGAAGCCGCCAAGAACGCTGCCGTTACCCACGCGGCCGCCTTCGAGTGCTTCTCGGTCGAAGGAACGGCCCACCCTGTCGTCGCCCGCGACGCTGGCGGCAACCCGCTGTGCACCTGCACGGTGTTCGACGCCGCGGCTCGCAACTGGCGCGACGCCCACCCCACTCACCGCCCCCCGGCGGCCCGCGGCGGCGCTCCCGTCGTGGTGCCGGTTGTCCCGTTGCCCTTCGTCCCGTTGGGGTTTGCCCAGGTCGTGGCCCTGCGTGTCCCGCAGTGTCCGTGCCTCTCGGCCAACCCCATCGCGCCCTCCAAGCCCGCCGAGCCCCCCAAGGCCAAGCGGTTCGAGGAGGGCCTGACCGACGCCGAGCTCGACGCCTACGTCGCGTTGCGTGACGCGGCCATGGACCAGGGCGCCCACGAGACGGAACTCGT
>Ga0233425_10003425_pt1 | contig 28766 bp, 17 predicted proteins | sample Watercolumn_Towu_2_FD_181712 | JGI IMG/M metagenome (GOLD analysis project Ga0233425, IMG submission 181712) | Freshwater microbial communities from Lake Towuti, South Sulawesi, Indonesia - Watercolumn_Towuti2014_140_MG | ecosystem: Environmental > Aquatic > Freshwater > Lake | place...
AACGACCTGGACAAGATCCAGGAGGTATCCGAACAAGTGGCCGAAGCGCTCCGGCAGATTCCCGGCGCAGTGGACGTGTTTCCCGACCAAAGCCGCGGCAAGGGCTACCTGGAAATCAAGATCGACCGCCAGCGCGCGGCCCGCTATGGCGTGAAAGTCGGCGACATCCAGGACGTGATCGAGACGGCGATGGGCGGCAAGGCGATCACCATGACGGTCGAGGGGCGCGAGCGGTTCCCGGTACGGATCCGCTACAACCGCGAGTCGCGCGAGGACGAGGAGGACGTGAAGAACCTGCTGGTCAGCGCGACCACCTCGATGGGCAAGGAGGGCGGCGGAATGAACGCCGGCGGGATGGGTGGTGGCAGCGCTTCGCCACCCACCGCAAAGCCCGGGGCCGTGCAAATCCCGCTCTCGATGGTTGCCGACGTGAAGATCGTCGAAGGCCCGGCCATGATTAAGAGCGAAAACGGCATGTTGCGGAACTACGTGCAACTGAACGTCCGCGATCGCGATATCGTGGGCTTCGTGGAAGAAGCGCAGCGGATCGTCGCGCAACAAGTCAAGCTACCGCCGGGGATGTACCTCGAATGGAGCGGCCAGTTCGAGAATCAGGTCCGCTCCGGCAAGACGATGCTCGTGGTCTTCCCGGCGGTGATCCTCGTGATCTTCATCATTCTCTTCCTCACGTATCATGACCTGATCGACGCCCTGCTGATGATGAAGGCCGTGCCCGAGGCCCTGGTCGGCGGCATTTTCCTGCTCTGGCTGTTCGATTACCGCTTCAGCGTGGCCGTCCAGGTGGGATTCATCGCCTGCTTTGGCATGGCGACGGAAACGGGCATCATCATGCTCGTGTATCTCCGCGAGGCCGTCGAGAAGCGCGGCGGGCTGGAGAAGATCCGGTCGCTGGCCGAACTCCGCGATGCCGTGATCGAAGGGGCCGTACATCGGCTCCGCCCGAAACTGCTGACCGAAGGCGTGGCCATCATCGCCCTGGCGCCCATGCTCTGGGCCACGGGCGTGGGACACGAGGTCATCTCCGCGATGGCGGCCCCAGTGCTCGGCGGGCTGCTGATCGCCGACGAGGTCGTAGACATCTTCATCCCCGTCCGTTTCTACTGGGTCCGCCGCTACCGGTGGCTCAAGATGCACGGAATCGACGAGGCTACCGCCGGCTATGACCAAGCTGTCCGTCCCCACAGCTTGCACGACGACAATCCGACCGCCGGCGGGCCGCTGGCCGCACCAGGAGAACTTGCATGCGCGGCGTCCGGCAACGACGCTTCCGCACAGACCGTGGGAACGTAAGCAAACGAGAGTTCAACGCCGTCGTGGTGACGGCATATTTTCAGTTCCTCAATCAAGGAGACTTTACCATGTCCCGGAAACTCAGCACCCTAGCGATTGCCTTGTTCGGCTTTGTCGCGTCGAGCTTGATGGCCGCCGGCCAGGACGTCCGATGGCAACATCCCGGCCCGCAGAACGACTTACTTGTCGTCACCGCGGACGAGGCCGGCCCGCTGGCCGCCGCCAAGCAGACCGACAAGGAACTGATCGAGAAGCAGAAGATCTGCCCGGTGACCGACGCGCCGCTCGGGTCGATGGGCGCGCCCGTGAAGGTCGTTGTCAAGGGCCGCACCGTCTTCCTTTGCTGCGCCGGCTGCAAGAAGAAGCTCTTGGCCGACCCCGACAAGTACATAAAGAAGATCGACGAACGGAAGTAGGTACGCGCGGCAGAATCGCCGGCAGGCATTCCGCGGGAGATACGGCCGACTTGTTCCAGACATTCCTTCAGCGTCTTTCCGCCACGTCAGTTACGATCCGGAGCAGATCTGCGGACGGGTAACCGGAGAAGCAGGTTCCCCTCGCAATCGCGATACTCAATCGCCGCTTCGCCGCGGGTCTGCGCGGCCAAGTGCTCCAGGTAGTAAAGTGTCGGTTCGGCGATGTGCTGGTTATTCAGGAAAGGTTCGGTGTATCTGATTGCCGCGTACAGGGCTTTGTCCACATGGTGCTGCTGTCCCACGTGGTTGTTCCAGTCCACGCCTTCCGTGAGAAAGCCATGCGGCCCGACGTGGTGCTTAGCTGCGGCGCGCAGCACCGTCAGACCATCCAACTCGTACTGTCGGCTCCGCTGTGGATCGCTGGTGCGGGTGTCTACAGCGGCCTCGAACCAAGCGAGGGCCGCCTCGGCGTTCTCCCACAGGTAAGCCGTGTCCCAGGATTTCTCCATGTACAGCAGGCCCCGGGTCGCCACGCCGTTGCGGTCGTCGGTCATCTTGAACTGGTCCAGCCCCGCCAAACAGCGCTGGTAAGCGAACTTGCGCAACGATTCGTCGCGCAGGACACGTGAGGCGGGAAGCAGCGTGCGAAAGGCAACCGAGTAGGCCACATTCTCGTGCGGATCGTACGTATCGTGGTTGACGCTCCCAAAGATGCCGTTGGCCCGGCTGAAGACCAACGCCCTTTCCTGCAGTTGCCGGCCGTAGTGGGCCAACTTGCGCTCCGTCAAGGCAGCCTGCAACTGCAGGATGAACAGTCCGTCCGCGGACGTTTGCCAGAAGGCGTCGTCGCCGCCGTCCGGCGATTTGCGGTAGAGTTTGCCGTCGGCGGTGGTCCGCCGCGGGAACCAGCCGTTCGGCACGGGCTCGACCTTCCGGTCGATCCACGCGGCACAGCGGACGGCGGACTCGCGCATCCGTGCTGTGCGCGGATCGTCGCCCAATCGGTCGGCGAAAATCAGAAGCTGGAAGGCCACCTTGGCCATCGAACCGGGACAGAACCAATCGGAGTTGTGTTTGTAGTTCAGGCACAGTTTGCCGGTGGTCGTCTCGCGGTAGCCGCGAATGAAGCCGCTCTCCTCATCAATGAACCCGCCCTTCAGCACGTGGTCGAGAATGCGAAGGGCATCCTCTTGCCAATGCTTTCGTCCGAGGAACGTGCCCCAACGGTAAATCTCGTCGGCGCCGCCAACGGCATTGGCCGCCCAACCGGGCCCTTCCAAGTGGCCAAAGTCGTGCCAACCCATCACGTTGCCATCGGGATCGACAAAGCTGGAGATGGAGACCAGGTGCCCGCGGTCGTCGCGGCGCAGCGTCTTGGTCAGCGTGAACCGCAACGAGTCCAGCGAGGAGTCGACGATGGTGTAACGCGGGTTCTCCGGCAGGCGGAATGTCTGTGGGGGCGCATCCTGGGCCAAGGAACTGAGAACACTGACGAACAAGATCAGCACTGCCGAAAAGAGTCGAAACATGGTCCGGGTCTTCAAGTACAGGTTATGCATGAGGCGATTCTCGTGCCAGTCGGCCAACATAGCCGTCCGCTGCACCGGCGTCAATTGTTGACGTGGCTGCGCGATGGTTGCACTCCTCGGCGGCCGTCCGGTAGAATGGGCGGCTGCCGCGGCCGGCGGTTCTGCCCCCTTTGCTTTCCTCGCGATCATCCTGCCGCCGATTTCCGCCGGCCCGGCGTGGCGTTCTTGCCCGAGAACCCGCCGCGCTAGGAGGTAGAGGCCATGCACCAATCCACAGGTTACATCTTCGGAGTGGCCCTGTTGTGGGCGGCCGTCGCGTCGGTGATGGCGCAGCCCACGGAAAGCAAGGAAGCCCAATCGGCGCCCGCGGCTCGGCTAACGTCCGCGGTCGTCTGGCAGCGGTGGGAATACGCGCTCACCAGCGCCCGCGGCTACGGGAATCCGTACGCCGACGTCACGGTGCGGGTCGTCTACACTGGGCCGGGTGGCCGTACGCTTCGGGCCTACGGTTTCTGGGACGGTGAGAATACCTTCCGCATCCGCTGCCCCTTTCCCGCGCCGGGCCAATGGCAATGGGAGACCGAGTGCTCGGACGCGGCAAACGCCGGTCTGCACCAACGCCGCGGCACGGTGGAGGTCGCACCGTATCGCGGCGAGAACCCCTTGTACCGTCGCGGCTTCTTGAAAGTAAGCGAAAACCGGCGCTACCTCACCTACGGCGACGGCACCCCGTTCCTGTGGATCGGCGACACGGCCTGGGCCGTACCGCACCGGGCCGGCGACCGAGAGTGGGAAACCTATTTGGCCGACCGCATCGCCAAACATTTCACGCTGCTTCAGGTGGCGCCTGCGCCGGGTTGGGCGGGCGAGACCGACCGGCAAGGCCAACAGCCGTTCGCCGACAAGGCGTACACGCGCTGGAATCCGGCTTACTGGCGGGCGTTCGAGCGCAAGATCGAGCGTGCCAACCGGCAGGGGCTTGCGGTGCTGTTGGTCGGCCTGATGGAACCCGTAGACCGTTACCCCAAGACTGCCGAGGCATGCCTCTTCGCCCGAAATATCGTGGCCCGGCTCTACGGCAACTTCGTGCTCTTCTCGCCGAGTTTCGACAGCCCCTACATGCCGCTGGGCGATGAAGTCGGCCGTGCCGCCCGCGAGGCCACCGCGGTGCATCTGATTACGCAACACCCGGGCACCCCGTCGGCTGAGCCCACGCCCACGTTCACGATGCGGTACTACGACCAGCCCTATTTGGACATTGCGGGCGTGCAGACCGGTCACAATGGCGGCAATCGCACGCGGTGTGCCCATCACGCGATCCATTGGAGCCTGCACGCTTACCGCCACGAGCCGCACAAGCCGGTGATCAACCTGGAGGCGATGTATGACGCCCAAGGAGAGAGAGGCTGGCAGGCGGTCGACGCCCGCGGGCTAGGCTGGCGGAGTTGGCTCTCGGGAACGATGGGCTACACCTACGGCGCCGGTGACCTGCCGCCCAAAGTGCCGAAGGGGAGCGGCGCGATCTGGAAGTGGGTCACGGACCCGCAGAAGTACGATTACTGGGAGAAGGCGATCCAGTGGGAGAGCGCCACCCAGATGCAGCACCTGCACGACTTTCTGGCTGCGATCGACTGGTGGCGGCTCGAACCGGCCCACGAATTGGTCCGCAACCAGCCGGACGACGTGGCACGCCGGATGGTGCTGGCCAAGACGGCTGCCGGTGACCTGGCGGTGGCCTATCTGCCGGACAACGATGCGATCGAAGTGGATGTGTCTGCATTTCCCGCACCGCTGGCGGCCCGCTGGTTCGACCCGGTGCGCGGACGCTATACCTCCACTGCCGGAAATGTTGAGAACAAAGGCGTGTATCGCTTCACGCCGCCGGCCAAGGGCGATTGGGTGTTGCTCTTGCGACGGCCGTGAGCGAGTCACGAACGAATAACGTAAGGAGCCCGAACGTGCGTGCAGGAGGACTACTCGCGTCGATCATCTTGACATCTCAAGCCGCGTGGCTCTGCCCGACCCTTGTTACGGCCGCGCCCCCCAATGCCTACGGCAAGATCGAACTGGTGCGCGATCGGATGGGCACCCCGCACGTCTTCTCCGAGACCGACGCGGGCGCGATGTACGGCCTGGGATACGCCACGGCCCAGGAGCGGGCCTTCCAGATGTACTACAACCTCCGCATCATCCAGGGCCGCGTGGCGGAACTGCTTGGCGACCGGCCGGGCCGCGGCAAGGAATCGACCGTCGATCACGACCGCAAGATGCGGGCCTTTGGCTTCTATCGCGCCGCCCGGACCGTGGCGCGAAACCTTGACGCCGATTCGATCGCGATGCTCACGGCCTACTCGGAAGGCGTCAACGACTACGTCGCTGCCCACGGTAACCAGTTGCACCCGTTGTTCGCCGAACTTGGCCTGCGGCCCGAGCCTTGGAGTCCCGCCGACTGCATCGCCAGTTGGTGGCACTTGGGCCAGTTCTTTGCCACCGACGGCACGCGCGAGTTGATCCAGTATCGCAATCTCACGCAACCGCCTGGCGGCCGGGAAGCGCCGAAAGGCCGGGACGGCCGCCCGCTGGTCCCGCCGACGCCTTCGCCGCAGTGGTACGACGACGAGGCGGCCGTCGTGGGCCGCGGCGACGTCTCCGACGAGTGGGCGGAACGGGTCAACGCCTTTGCGCGCGAGCACGGGCTGCTTCCTTCGGCCGCGCCGCCTGCTGCTCCCGCCGGACCGCGGTTCAGTCACGCCTGGGTGGTCGGCGGCAAGCGGACCACAACCGGTTCCGCCGTGCTGGTGAGCGACCCACAGACCATCGTTTGGGCGCCCTCCCTCTGGCACGAGTTCCACGTGTGCGGCAAGACCTTCAACGCGCGAGGAGTAGGCGTCCCGGGCTGTCCGGGCCTCTTGATCGGGTGGAACGAGCAAGTGGCTTGGGGTGCGACGGCGCTGGGCGCCGATCAGGCCGACCTGTTCCGGCTGAAGACCGACGCGGAGCATCCCAATCAATACTTGCTGGACGGCCGGTGGAAAGACATGGAGACAATCCGCGAGACGATCGAAGTCAAGGGTGGTCGTCCGGTAGAACTCGTGATCCGCCAGACGGTCTTCGGCCCCGTGGTCACGCCTTTCGCGTTTCCCGTGCCCGGAGACCCTGAGGTGGCGTTGCGGCGCGTCCCCGTCTGCCAGACCGACCGCGAGACGATTCAGGCCCTGCTGGGCATGATGCGGGCGCGCGACATGGAGGGCTTCACGCGGGCCACGGCCGCCTGGCAATTCCCCAGCCTCAACCTGGTCTTCGGCGACCGTCGCGGCAACATCGGCTATTGGCTTCTCGCCGCCGTTCCCATCCGCTCGCGCCTCGATACGCATCGGGGGACCGCGGCCGGGGACGGCACGCGGTCGGACGCCGATTGGCAGGGCTTCGTGCCGCATGACCTCCTACCGCACGTAATCAACCCCAGCCGCGGCTGGATCGCCAGCGCCAACCACCGGCCCATCGGTTCCTTCTACCCGGTGTCGATGGGGTTGAGCACCGGCAGCATGGGCCACACGATACGATCCTGGCGGCTCTACGAGCGGCTAGGGACGCGGGAACGCTTCGCGCCTGAAGACGTGCTCGACGTACACTACGACGCGGTCAACCCTGCGCGGCGCGACATCGTCCGCGTGGGTCTGCATCTCCGCGACGCGCTGCACCGCGAACTGTCGCCCGAGGCCGCCGACGCGCTGAAGCAATTGGAGGGTTGGCTCGCCCGGGGCGCTAAGTCCGACTTGAACGAGCCGGGCAGCGCCTTGGCGGGCGAGATCCCCACGATGTTCCGCTTCCTGACGACGCCGTTGGCGAGCCGGTTCGGCGGCGGCGAGTCGGGCCTGACCCGCTGCCTCCGCGACCTGCAGGGCCGCATCGCCAACGATCCCAAGACCGACATCGACCGCCCGACGCAGGACTTCATCGACCAGAGTCTGGCGGCCGCCTGGCGGTCGGCGCGCCAGCGCTACGGCGATGATCCGGCCCGCTGGAACGAGACGGCGCGGGCACAGGTCGGCCAGCGGCCGATCGAGTATTTCGGCACGCTCGACGGCTTCGGTTCGCTCGACCGGCAAGCCAACCTGAAGCTGCCGCCGCTCGATTGCGTCGACGCAGGCACGATCCGCTCGCAAGCGGCCCAGTCCTATACGCAGTACATTCCGCTCGACGACGTGGACGCGGCAATGAGCCTCTTGCCGCCGGGCCACGGCGAACGGGCCGACGATCCCCTGCGGCAGAGCAGCCTCGATACGTGGAAGGGCGGCCGGCTCTGCCCCGCCCCGCTTTCGCGCGCGGCCGTCGACACAATTGCCGCAAAGGTCGAAGTCCTCAGCCAGACGACCGCCGTCGAGACGCCGAATCGCGTGACGCTGGAAAACGACTCCGTCAAGCGTTAGCCCGGTCCAGCCATATCATGCCTGGGCGCCGCAATTTGCCAATCCCAGCGGCTTGAACTATGATGAGCCGAGTTGTTTTGGATGCTGCGGGTTGGCGCCAACCGGCCGGACGCAATACCTGCGCAAAGGTAACGACCCATGCGAAGAGTATCCGATCTCAATATCGCCTCGAACATCCCGCTGCCCGCCCCGGCGCTGATGTTGCACGAAATCCCGCGATCAGGCGCACAGGAGGAGTTTGTCGCCGAATCGCGGCAGCACGTCCGCGACATCCTTCTGCACAACGATTCTCGTTTGCTGCTGATTGTGGGACCGTGTTCGATTCACGATGTTCGGGCTGGTGTGGAATATGCGACTCGATTACGCGGCTTGCTCGACCGTGTACAGGAGAAGTTGTTCCTCGTCATGCGCTGCTATTTCGAGAAGCCACGCACCTCTCTGGGCTGGAAGGGGTTGATCATGGATCCGCACCTGGACGGTTCGGACGATATTCCCGTGGGGCTGCGCCTTGCCCGCCGATTCCTCCGCGATGTTATCGACCTGAGGGTTCCTACAGCCACGGAACTCCTGGATCCGATTACTCCGCAGTACATCGCCGACCTGATCTGCTGGTCGGCCATCGGCGCCCGCACCACCGAATCGCAGACGCACCGCCAGATGGCCTCCGGACTCTCCATGCCGCTCGGCTTCAAGAACGCAACAGTGGGCGCCATCGCTCCGGCCATCCATGCCATCAAGGCCGCACGGGAGCCGCAGACCTTCCTGGGGATTAGCGGCGATGGGGTGGCCTCTGCCGTGTCCACCACCGGCAATCCCGACTGCCATCTCGTCCTGCGCGGCAGTGAAACCGGGCCAAACTACTCGGCCGAACATATTGCCGAGACAGAGCGGCGGTTGGAGGAGGCAGGCCTCGACAAGACCATCCTGATCGACTGCAGTCACGGCAACAGTTGTAGGGCCGCAGATCGCCAACCCGACGTATTGCGGAGCGTAGTCGCTCAGAAGGCCGCCGGCACGGGTTCGATTATCGGGGCTATGCTGGAGAGCAATTTGGTCGCTGGCAGTCAGCCGTTTCCGCGGACCGCCGGCAGCTTGGTCTACGGCCAGTCCATTACCGACGCCTGTATTGGCTGGGACATCACCGAGCGGATCGTGCTGGAAGTGGCGGAGAGATGGTAGCGCACACGGCGGCCTCCGGTACAGTTACTCCACCCTCTGCACCGTTACTTCCTCTCCACCGCGGCCAGAAACGACATCCGCAGTTCGTGCAGCATGGCGTCGAGTGCGTCCGTTTCCTCGGGCGTGCGGTTGCCGGCGGTCTTGTCGAAGAGGACTTGCAGCGTGTCGATGGCGTGCGCCGCCTGAACGAGATGGACTTTCGGTTCGTTCGACACGGGGTTGGGCAGCAGGCCCAGCGAGACCATCGCCTGCAAATAGAGCGTGCTGGCCAGGAAGATCAGGTCGGGCGGCGGCAGTTCGCGTTCGGCCGCCTCGGCTGCGGGTACGGGTTCCGCAGCGGGTGCCGGTTGCGCGGTTGGCTGCTGCGCCGCCCGCCTCTCGGCCTCGACCTGGCTCTTCCAGTCCTCGTCGATGATGATTTTCTTCTCTCCGCTCTGCGGCGCATCGCTCATACGACCTCCGATTGCTTCTCGGTCCGCTGGGCGTGACGTTCGACGGCCGCGGTGACGAACCCGGCGAACAATGGGTGTGGCTTGATCGGCTGCGACTTGAACTCGGGATGGTATTGCACGGCGATGAACCAGGGATGATCGGGGATCTCGACCACCTCGACCAACGACCCGTCGGGGCTCAGGCCCGCGATCGCCATGCCGTTGGCCGCAAACTGCTGCCGGTAGACGTTGTTGAACTCGTAGCGGTGGCGGTGGCGTTCAGAGATTACCGTAGCGCCGTAGGCCGCGGCCGCGCGGCTTTCCGGCGCGAGCGTTGCCACATGCGCGCCGAGCCGCATCGTGCCCCCTTTGTCGGTCACGTTCTTCTGCTCGTCCAAGAGGCAGATCACCGGATGCGGGTTGTCCTTGTCGAACTCGGTCGAATTGGCCTTCTCCAGGCCGCAAACGTTGCGCGCGAACTCGGCCACCGCGCACTGCATCCCCAGGCAGATGCCGAAGAAGGGGATGCCCCGCTCGCGCGCGAAACGGATGGCATCGACCTTCCCCTCGATGCCCCGTTCGCCGAAGCCGCCGGGCACCAAGATGCCGTCCACGCCCGAGAGCAGCCGCTCGGCCCCTTCGCGTTCGATAGCTTGGCTGTGGATGCGTTGGATGCGGACCTGCGCCCGGTTGGCGATGCCGCCGTGGTCGAGGGCCTCGTAGATCGACTTGTAGGCGTCTTTGTGTTCGGAATACTTGCCCACCACAGCGATGCTGATTTCGTGCTCGGGATTGCGGAGGCGGTGCAGCAGTTCGCGCCAGTTTTCGAGATCGATTTCGGCCGCCTTGAGACCCAACTTGCGGACGATCAGTTCGTCGAGCCCGTTGTCGACCAGGCTGATGGGCACTTCGTAGATCGAGAAATCCTTGTCCTTCTCGACGATCACGGCCTCAATGGGCACGTTGCAGAACAGCGCGATCTTCGCCCGGTCGTCGTGGCTCAGCGACCGTTCGCAGCGGCAGATGAGGATGTCGGGCTGGATACCGATCTGCCGCAGCAGACCGACCGAGTGTTGCGTGGGCTTGGTCTTCAGCTCGTCGGCCGCCTTGAGGTAGGGCACGAGCGTCAGGTGGATGTAGAGGCAATTGTCTTCGCCCAGATCGAGCGCCATTTGGCGGATGGCCTCGAGGAACGGCTGGCTTTCGATGTCGCCTACGGTACCGCCGATCTCGGTGATGACCACGTCGACGTCGGGCTCGGCCGGCTTCAGAAGCGCCGACTTGATCTCGTTGGTGATGTGCGGGATCACCTGCACGGTCTGGCCCAAGAACTCGCCGCGGCGTTCCTTGTTGATGACCGAGAGGTAGATCTGCCCGGTGGTGTAGTTCGAGTCGCGGTTCAGCCGGCTGTTGGTGAAGCGTTGGTAGTGGCCCAGGTCGAGATCGGTTTCGCTGCCGTCGTCCAGCACGTAGACCTCGCCGTGCTGGTAGGGGCTCATGGTGCCCGGATCGACGTTGATGTAGGGATCCAGTTTCTGCATGCGGACCCGCAGGCCGCGTTGTTCCAACAACATGCCGACCGAGGCGCTCGTCAGGCCTTTGCCCAAGGAACTGACCACGCCGCCGGTGACGAAAATGTGCTTGCTCATGGGATTCCCCGTCCTGGTGGTAGAGGAGGCAGATGGTGTCCGTGCCAAAGGGTCTATTCTAGACGGAGCGGCGGCAGGGTAAAAGGGTTTCCATCGGACGGGTGGTTGGCACTTCGCAGGCGGGGCACGAGGGACGGGGCACCGGGAACGACGGGCCTGCCGCGAGCCACTTCATCGTCCCAGCCAACTCGCAACCGCGTCGATTAGTGCGCCGACGGGACCGCCGGAACTTCCGACAACGTCGTCGTACTCATGTACGTGGCCCCAACCGGGCGTCGGCTGGCCGATCTGCCGCAGACGTTCTTCGTGGGCCGCTTCGCGGGCGCGGGTTTCGCGGGCCTTGGCCAAGCCGCCGCCGCGGACCCATTGGAGGATGCGGGGCAACTCGTCGGCGTCGAACCACACGCCGTGGTCGCGGCAGACGTCGATGATTACGCCGCTCTGGCGACCGAAGTTCCGCCGGGCCATCATCTTCCCGCACATCGGGCACTTGCGGTACATGGGGCCCAGTTGGTCGCCAGCCGTCGCCGTGGGGCGGCCGGTGAAGGGGAGCGACTCGTCGATGCCGGCGGCGCCGTCGGCCGCGCGCTGCGTCAACTGGTCGAAGGTGTCGCTACCGAGCCATAGCCCCACGCAACGCCCGCATTCCATGACGGCCCACGGCCCCGCCTGCCGGCTGCTGAGTCGGACTTCATCGCCGCAGACCGGGCACGCCAGCCGGGTTTCGTCGGCCGCCACCGACTCGGGCGCGATCCGCACGCCGCAGTAGTGGCAGAACTTGGCCGTGTCGCTTACCCGGGCCAGACACGCCGGGCAGACTGTGTTCAAGTCGCGCTCGTGTAATGTGAAGTCGGCCCCGCAGAAGGTGCAATGCAGACTGCCGGCCTGCCGCGGCCCGCCGCATGCGGAGCAGCGGACGACGCGGGCATCGTGCCCCTGGGGCTCGGCGATCGTCACCACCTCGCCGCACAAGCAGCGGAAACGGCCTCCTGGCTTCCGCCCGGTGGCGTTGTACTGTCGCCGACATTTGGGACATGCCACGATCAACCGCATGGGACACCCGTTTCTGGTATTTCGCTGCCGGGCCTGCAACCTTGCCGCAGCGGCGGCTAACCACCATATTGGCTACCGCAGATGCCGACTGCGGGGCAAGGCCGCGCATGGAAGTCCTGAACCCTAAACACAGACCACTCTCACCTGCGGCTTGCACGCCGCCGCGTCGGGCAGTAGACTCTTCGGCGGCGGGGGGGCCTTCTCTCACCTTCCGAAAGGAACAACGATGAACGGCACGACTGGACGGCTGGCGGCATTGGTGGGCTGTGCGGCATTTCTGGCAACAACGGCAGCCCGGACGCAGGACTGGCCGCAGTGGTGCGGGGCAAACCGCGACGCCAAGGCCACCGGCTTCCCCACCCCCAAAACCTGGCCCAAAGAACTCGTACAGAAATGGAAGGTCGCCGTGGGCGATGGCGTGGCCTCGCCCTCGCTGGTCGGCAACAAGCTCTACGTCTTCGCGCTCGACGGCGGCAACGAAGTCCTCCGCTGCCTCGACGCGGCCAGCGACAAGGAGTTCAAGGAGATCGTCAAGTACAAGGTGGCCGAAGGATCGACCTATGGCTATCCGATCGTCGCCGGCAATCGCGTGTTCGTCAAAGACCGCGACTCGGTCGCCATGTGGACGATCGAGTAGCCCGCTCAACTCATCAACCCAAGAAAGGTCGCTATGCAAACCGTCCGCTCTGCAACTCTTCTGCTCGTTCTTGTTTTGTCGCCGGTTCTGGCTTTTGCCGACACGCCCGTCGATACGGCCGCCGCACTCGTCGCCGCCGTCCGCGACGGGGCGGAGGGGGCGACCATCGAGGTCGCCGCCGGCACGTTCGAACTCGACGCGCCCCTCGAACTGAAAGCCCGGATGACGCTCAAGGGTGCTGGCATGGACAAGACGGTCATTGCCAACGCGGCGAGGTGGAAGCCGTCTACCAAGACGCTGCCCGACCCCGAAATGACCACCAAGGGAATGGACACCAGCGCCTACTTGATCCGGCTGAAGGACAAGGCGGCCGGGATCACGATCTCCGACCTGACGCTCCACGGCCCGCAGGTCCACGGGGCCATCTATGGCTGGGAACCACACGACCTGCACCTCCATCACGTCCGCATTAAGGAGACCTTGTGGGCCGGCCTGCGGACGTTCGGGATGAAGAGGGCGAAGATCCACGACTGTGAGTTCATCGACGCCGGCGGACGCTGGGAGAAGGGCGAGCCCGGCGTGAAGGGCGGTATCACCGGCGGGGCGATCTTCGCCATCTGGATGGGCGACTCCGAAATCTGCGACAACCGCTTCGTCCGCACCCGGAAAGGCCCGGCTCAGGAGTTCTACGGCATCAAGGTGCGGCAGGGGCAGCGCTGCCGCGTCCACCATAACACGATTGAAGCGAACTTCTCGATGGAGTTCCCCTTCGAGAACGACGAGGACGTCGAGATCGACCACAACGTCTGCTACGGCACCATCTCCATCCCGAAGTACGCTGGCGGAGCGGTGCCGAAGAGCGGCCGCACGTTCCACATCCACCACAACTGGATGAAGGACTCCTACTCCATCGAGTTCGTCCGCAACGGCGTGGAGATCGACCATAATCTGTTTGATTTCGACTTGGCAAAGGACCACGGCAACCTCATCTCCGCTTTTGGGAATGCAGCCGCCAAGGGGCCGGCCAGCTTCCACAACAACCTCGTCAGCAACCCGGGGCGTGGCGTGATCTGGATCAACGAAGTCTACAACAACCTGGAAGTCCGCAACAACCACATCGTCGCGCGCACCACGGCCACCCCGCGCAACGACGGGCTGTTCGGGCTCAATCCCAAATGTGACTTCAAAACCATCACCATCCGGGACAACGTCATCGAGTGCCAAGGGCAGGCCCGGCCCCTTCTGCGGGCCAAAGAGAGCTACGCCGCGACGGTCGAGAACAACGCGCTCACCAACGTGTCGGACGTGGAGAAGCTCAAGAACGCCAAGGCCGACCGGCCGATCGGCCTGGAGAAGCCGCTCAAGTTCGAGTGCGGCGTCCGCGGCGAGTTCACCGTGGACGGGTGGAAAGCGGGGCCGACCAAGGAAGCGTCCGGTCGACGATGATGGTAGTTGTCCTGACGGGAGCCGTTCTCATGCCTTGCTACTTGGGTCTGGTGTTGTGCTGTTGGGCTTGCGTGTTCGGGGCCGCCGCGGCCGACGAGGTCGTGCCGCTGCCGGGCACGCAGCCGCTCAAGCTGGAGGGCGACATCGCCGCGCAGTTGGTCGATGGCGTCGGCAAGTTCCTCTTGGCGGAACTGGAGAAATCGGTCGGCCGCCGCGGGGCGTTCTGGAAGCCGGATTTCAGTTCGCCCGCGAAGTACGCGGCGTCGCTTGCGCCGAACCGCCGACGGCTTCTGCACATCCTGGGCGTCCGCGATCCGCGCGTGGCGTTCGACGCCCCGGAGCTGCGGGCCACCACGAAGCAGCCCGCGCTGGTCGGCCGCGGCGACGGCTTCGAGGGCTTCGCCGTCCGCTGGCCGGCCTTCGGCGACGTCCACGGCGAGGGGCTGTTGCTGGTGCCCACGGGCCGCCAGCCGGCTGCCGACATCGTAGCCATCCCCGACGCCGACCAGACGCCCGAGATGCTCGCCGGGCTTACCGCGGGCGTGCCGCCGGAATCGCAATTCGCCCGCCGGCTGGCCGAGAGCGGCTGCCGCGTGCTGGTGCCGGCATTGATCGACCGAAATGTCGAGCCGCGGCGGAGCGTGCGGCTCAGCAATCGCGAGTTCGTCTATCGCCCGGCCTTCGAGATGGGCCGACACGTGATCGGCTACGAACTGCAGAAAGTGCTCTCCGGCGTGGACTGGTTCGCCAAGGAGGCCGGCGATGTGAAGCCCAGGGTCGGCGTGGTCGGCTGGGGCGAAGGCGGCATGTTGGCACTCTACGCGGCCGCGCTCGACGAGCGGATCGCCGCCGCCTGCATCAGCGGCTACTTCGACTCGCGGCAGAACCTGTGGCGCGAGCCGCTGGACCGCAACGTCTTCGGACTGTTGGAGCAATTCGGCGACGCCGAGCTGGCGGCGATGGTCGCCCCGCGGGCATTGATCGTCGAGGCGGCCGGCGGACCGCTGGTGGAAGTCCCGCCCGGCACCGGCGGCGGACCCGGCCGGCTCGTGCCGCCGAAACTCGACGACGTGCGGCGGGAATTCGCGCGCGCGGAACAACTCGTCAAGGAGTTGAAGCCCGCGCCGCGCCTGGAACTGGTCGCCAGCGGCGACGGCAGTGGGCCGTTCGGTTCGCCGGCTGCGCTCGGTGAGTTTCTGGCTGCATTGTCCCCGGGCGCCAAATTGATCGCGCCGGGCAAGCCGCCGCAACATCTCCGTGCCGACTTCGATCCACAGTTGCGGCAGCGCCGGCAACAGCACGAGCTCGACCGGCACACGCAGGCCCTGCTGGCCGAGAGCCCCTACGTCCGCGAGGACTTCTTCAAGCAGCTCGACCGCAACTCGCCGGAGAAGTTCCAGCAGAGCGTTGAGTGGTACCGGGATTACTTCGCCAAGGAAGTGATTGGCCAGTTCCCTTACGAGCGGCTACCGCCGAACGTGCGGACGCGGAACGTATACGACCGCGAGAAGTGGACCGGCTACGAAGTCGTGCTCGACGTGTTTCCCGACGTGATCGCCTACGGCATTCTGCTGCTGCCCAAGGACATCCGCCCGGGCGAACGGCGGCCGGTGGTCGTTTGTCAGCACGGGCTCGAAGGGCGGCCGCAACAGGTCATCACCGGCGACCTTCCGGCCTATCACGACTTCGCCGCGCGGCTGGCCGAACGGGGCTTCATCGCCTTCGCGCCGCAGAACCTGTACCTGTTCGGCGACCGCTTCCGCACGCTGCAACGCAAGGCCAACCCCTTGGGCAAGACGCTCTTCTCGGTCATCGTGCCGCAGCACCAGCAGATCGTCGATTGGCTGGGCTCGCTGCCGCAGGTCGATCCGCAGCGGATCGCCTTCTACGGCCTCTCCTACGGCGGCAAGACGGCCATGCGCGTGCCGCCGCTGGTGAAGGGCTATTGCCTGTCGATCTGCTCGGCCGACTTCAACGACTGGGTGTGGAAGAACGCCTCGACGCGGAGCCGCTACAGCTACGTCTGGACGGGCGAGTACGAGATCTTCGAGTTCGACCTGGGCAACACGTTCAACTACGCCGAGATGGCGGCGCTCGTCGCCCCGCGGCCGTTCATGGTCGAGCGGGGGCATTTCGACGGCGTGGCCCCCGACGAGGCCGTGGCCGCCGAGTTCGCCAAGGTGCGGCACCTCTATCAGGCCAAGCTGGGCATCGGCGGCCGTTGCCGCATCGAATGGTTCGTCGGCCCGCACACGATTAACGGCCGTGGGACGTTCGAGTTCCTGCACGAGCACTTGCGGTGGCCGGGAGTTAAATAGCCGCGGCCATGCGAAAACTCGCGCCGTGGGGCAGCCTTGCCAAGGGTGTCGTTTTCTGGCGAGCCCCGGGCGTCAGCCCGGGGATGGCGACGGCACAGTCCGCGGTCCATCCTGTCCATTACGTCCATTTCGTCACTTACTTCCATCCCCGGGCTGACACCCGGGGCTCGCCAGGGAACGCACGCTCCGCCAATCCGATTGACTCCCGCGCGGGGATGGAGTAGCGTAACGGCATTGCCTCGCCTGTAGGTCGTCCTGCCAAATCCACCCGCCCGACTTGGAGGATCCCATGAGACGCTGCTTGCCGACGTGGCTGCTGTTCCTGGCAACGCTCGCTGCAACGGACGGGCGGTGTGCCGATTGGCCGCAGTTCCGGTGTGACGCCGCCCGCAGCGCATCGACGGCCGAGGAGCTGCCGGCGACGCTGCACCTGGAGTGGGCGCGGCATTTGCCGCCGCCGCGGCCGGCCTTCGTCGGCGAGGTGCGGCTGCAATACGACGCCGCTTACGAGCCGGTCGTGTTGGGCGACACGATGTTCGTCCCCTCGATGCTCAGCGACAGCGTCGCCGCGCTCGATACGGCCACGGGCGCCGAGCGGTGGCGGTTCTTCGCCGACGGGCCGGTGCGCTTCGCGCCGGTCGCTTGGGAAGGCGGCGTGTACTTCGTCTCTGACGACGGCTGCCTGTATTGCGTCGAGGCGGAAAGTGGCAGGCTGCGGTGGAAGCATCGCAGTCCGCCCGCCAAGACGGCCGGCACAACGCCGCCCGTCGGCCACAACGACCGCACGCTGCTGGGCAACGGGCGGTTGATCGTGCCGCGGCCCGCGCGCGGCGGTCCCGTGCTCCTCGATGGCATCGTCTACTACGGCGACGGCCTCTGGTCGCACTACGGCACCGCGGTCACCGCCCTGGACGCCAAGAGCGGCAAGCCGCTCTGGTCGAACGCGGAGAGCAACTTCCTCCCCAAGGCCAACATGGACCACGGCATCGCGCACCTGGCGGGCGTGGCGCCGCAAGGCTACCTGGCGGTCGTCGGCGGCCGGCTCGTCGTGCCGTGCGGCATGCACCTGCCCGCGCTCCTCGATCTGAAGACGGGCGCAGTGCAGCCGTACACGATGGGTTGGGGCGGACGCAACGGACTGCCCAAGGGGACGTGGTTTGTGGCGGGCATGGACCATTACCTCAGCCACAGCGGCGACCTCTACGACATCGCGCGGCCCAACGACGAGCAGTTCGCGGATACGCGGATGAAGCCGGATTACAAGACCATGCTTTACCCGGCCGGTGTGACTCGCGTGGCCATCGATCCGGCGAACCAGAAGGATCTCGGCCCGTTCCGCGAGCCCGTGTTTTGCGACGGCGTAATGTACCAGAGCGACCGCGGTGTGGTGGCCTACGACCTGACCGATGGCAAGCTGCAGGAGCGGGCCAAGACGGCCGTGCCCGCCGAACGCCGCACCGATACCTATCCCGACAAATGGCTGGGCGAGTTCCGCGTGCTGTGGCAGCTCGATTCGCCGCTTAAGGTCCACATTAAGGCCGGGCCGCACCTGTACCTGGGCGGCGCGGGCACCGTCGCGGCGGTCCGCATCCCGCAGGCCGGCCAGGAACCGCAGATCGTCTGGCAGGCGAAGATCGAAGGCACGCCGCAGCGGATGCTGGCGGCCGGCGGCCGGCTATTCGTGAGCACGCGGGAAGGGGGCATCTACGCGTTCGGAAACCAACAGCAGGCCGAGGGGAAAAAGGGGACAGTCCCCATTTGCCGGAACGGCCCGGAGGGTGCTTCGCACAAATGGGGACTGTCCCCATTTTCCCCGGCGCCGCCGGCCGATGCCTGGACGAAGACTGCGGCCGACATTCTGCGGACGACGAAGAAGGCGGACGGCTACGCACTTGTGTTGGGCGTCGGTTCGGGCCGGCTGGCCGAAGAACTGGCCCGGCAATCGAAATGCGACGTCATCGTGCTCGAGCGCGACGCCGCGAAGGTGGACGAGTTCCGCCGCCGTCTCGACCGCGCCGGACTCTACGGGACGCGGGTGAGCGTCTACGTGGGCAATCCGCTCACCTACCCGCTGCCGCCCTACTTGGCCAGTTTGATCGTCTCCGAGAAGTGGTCGGACATCGCGGCGGCACTCGATCGGACTTCGCTGGCGGCGATTCTCCATCCGCTGCGTCCCTACGGCGGCACGACCTGCATGGAACTGGACGCACCGCAACGGGCCGCGCTGAAGCAGCGGCTGGCCGACGACAAGCCGGCGGGCGCGTTGCTGAAGGAGAGCGGCCGCTGGACCTTGCTCTCCCGCGACGGTCCGCTCCCCGGCGCGGCCGACTGGTCGCACGCCGCGGCCGACGCCGCCAATACCGGGGCCTCGGCCGACGCGTTTCTCAAGGCCCCGCTGGAGATGCTGTGGTTCGACGCCCCGCCGCGCTGGGATCGCACGCCGGGCGCAACGGTCGTGCGCGTCAGCGGCGGACGCGTACTGATCAAGGCCGCCACGCTGCAAGCCGTCGACGTCTTCACCGGCCGCCGACTGTGGGAAGTCGCTGTGCCATTACTGCGCAGCGCGGCCGATCAGATGGTCGTCCTAGAGGACGCACTCTACGTCACCGGCGGCAAGACCTGTCTGGTTCTCGATCCGGCCACCGGACACAAGAAGGCGCAGTTCGACCTGCCGGGCGATTTCAGCGGCCCGTGGTTGAATCTGCGGGTCGTCGAGAGGCGGCTCGTCGCGCAGAGCGGCAAACACGTCGTGTGCGTCGACCGCAGCGACGGCCGATTGCTGTGGAAGAGCGAGTGCGCGCGGCCCAACCTGAGCATTGCCGTGGGCGGCGGTAAGGTCTTCTGTGCCGAACTGCCCGTCAAGCCGCCCGCCAAGCCGGCCGGCAAAACGCCCGACACAAAGCTCCCCGAGGCCGCCACCCGCGCGCTCGATCTCGAATCCGGGAAGATCCTGTGGGAGATCACGGGCGGTTCCGAGGTGCAGTATTGCGCGGCGCTCGATCTGGTGGTGATGTCGTCGGGCGTCTATCGTGCGGCCGACGGCGCCGTGCAGGCGGCTTTTCCCCCGCCGCCGGAACCCAAGGGGAAAGGCGAGATCCCGCGACCGTGGTTCGTCGTCGGGCAAAATGCGCTGGTGGGAACGACCGAGAGCGTCACGCCGTTCGATCTGTTGACAGGGAAGCCCGCGGGCGAAACGACGAACTGGGTGCGGCGGGGCTGCACCACGCCGCGGGCCAGCGCAAACCTGGTCACCACCCGCTTCCGCGGCAACGCCGCCTGCGTCGACCTGGCCACGCGGCAGATCACGTCGCTGTGGAACGTGCGGGCCGCGTGCAGCAACAATCTGTTTCCGGCCAATGGCGTCTTGAACGTGCCCAACCTGATGGGCGGATGCACGTGCAACTACCTGCCCATTTCCCAGGCCTGCGTGCCGGCCAGCGTCGTCGTGCGGCCAGAAGGCCGCCCGTAGGACGCCCTTTTCAGGGCGTCACCGCAAGCAAGACCCTGCCAAGGAGCATCCTCATGAAACGCCTTGCGCTCCGTTCGAGTGCGGCTCTGGCAATGTTCGCAGTTTCTTGGACGGTTTCCGCCGCCGAGGCCGCTGCGCCTGTGGAGCCCGCGGCGTCCCTCGTCGATTTCCGCTATTCGCTGCCGTGGTGGCAGACGTCGATCTGCCTGCCCGACGACCCGGAGAAACCGCTCGTAGGCAAGGAAGGGCAATTCCTCTTCGACTACGGCGGCAAAGGCCCGCGCAACTTCGCCTTTTCACTCCTGCCCCAGGTCGAAGGCGACATACGGTGGCTGCGGCAGGAGACCGCGTCGGCCAAGGCGCCGATCGTCGAAACCCGCTGGGACGCCAGCGGCGTGGAACTCCTGGCCGAAGCATTTCTCACGATTCCCGACGACGTCGCAAAGCCGGCTGTGAACGCGGGCCAGCCGCCGCGCATTGCCGGAAATGGAGGACGCGCGGAGCGGGGTTGGGCGAGGCCCAGCGTCGCCTGCGACGCCGCTTTCTCCGACGTGCTGGTAGGCGACAACGGCGAACCGCTGACGTACGAGCTGCGTGTGCCGGCCGGGACGGGAGCGAAGATCGTCTTCGGCCTTTGCGAAGGCTGGTGGGCCAAACCCGGCCAACGCCCGCTGAAACTGTCCGTCGAAGGCAGCGATGCGCGCGAGGTAGACCCGGTCAAGGAGTTTGGCCGCAACGTCCCCGGCCTGTACGTGCTCGAAGGACGCGACGCCGATGGAGACGGCACGATCCGCATCGCCGTTGAGGCTGTGGCCGGCGCGCCGGATCGCAATACGATTCTCAACGTGCTGTGGGCGTTCGCCGGCGACCTGCCGCCGCAACAGCGCATCCTGCGCGGCGAAGAGAATACAAAGGCGTTGGCCTACGTGCGATGTGGCGGTGCCCCGGTTGCAGTACGTCGCTATGCAGTCGTCCTGCACTTGAAGAACGCGGGGCAGCAGGCGCAGACCCGCCGCCCGTTGGTCCGCATCGAAGGCATAGCACCGCCGGTCTTCTCCAAGGAACGCGGGGACGTGACACTCGGCGGATCGACGCGCCTGATGGCCTCGATGCCCATCGAAGCCTGCGAGCAACAAGAGAAGTGCTGGATCGTGCGGCTGCCCACGGTCGAAATCCCCGCCGGCCAGGCGCGCACCGTTGCGCTGACAATCCTGCGCCACGGCCAACCGCCCTACGTAGCTCTGATGGCCGACGCAGCGGCCGCCGAGCGCCAACGGGCCTTCCGCTGGTGGGAATCCACAAACCTGCCGTGGGACACGATCCAAGTGCCCGACCCCGGCATTCAAGGCATGTTGCAGTCCAGCGTGCGGAACATCTGGCAGGCCCGCGAGATCAAGAACGGCCAGCCGGCCTTCCACGTGGGGCCAACCTGTTACCGCGGCCTGTGGGTGGTCGACGGCTCGTTCCTGCTGGAAAGCGCCGCGCTGGTCGGCCGGGCCGCAGAAGCCCGCGCCGGCATCCACTATATCCTCGGTTTCCAGAAACTTGACGGGCACATCCAGGTCATGCCGGGCGGCCTGTTCTTCAAGGAGAACGGCATCGTGCTGTGGATGTGCTGGCGGCACGCGGCGTTGATGCAAGACAAGGCGTGGCTTGAATCGGTCTGGCCGAAGCTCGAGCGGATCGTCGCCGCGATCAAGCAACTTCGCGAGCGGACGCACGCCGAGCCGCCGGTCTTGGAAGACCGCCTGATGCCGCCGGGCTTTCCCGACGGCGGCATCGGCGGGAAGCACCCCGAATACACGAACGTCTACTGGAACCTCGTCGGCTTGAAAGCGGCCATCGACGCGGCCGAGTGGCTCGGCAAGAAGGACCAGGCCGCCGCCTGGCGCAAGGAGTACGACGATTTCATGGCCACCTTCCGCAAGGCGGCCGAGCGCGACATAGCCACCGATCCGCACGGCAACCGCTACCTGCCGACGATCATGGGACCGGAAGGCAAGAAGCAACTGCCGCAGCGCGGCCAATGGGCCTTCCTGCAAGCCGTCTATCCGGGCCAGATCTTCGCCAAGGACGATCCGCTGGTGCAGGGCAACATGGCGATGCTCCGCGCGACCAAGCAGCAGGGCCTGGTCTTCGGCACGGGCTGGGACGCCGAAGGCATCTGGACCTACGCGGCCAGCTTCTACGGCCACGCCGTGCTCTGGCAGGGCGGCGGTCAAGAAGCTGCACAAGTGCTCTACGATTACGCCAACCACGCGGCGCCGGTCCGCGTGTGGCGCGAGGAACAACGGCCGCTGGGCAAGGGCGGCCACGAGGTCGGCGACATGCCGCACAATTGGGCCAGCGCGGAGTTCATCCGCCTGACGACACACCTCATCGAACTCGACCGCGGCGACGAGCTGCACCTGCTCGAAGGATTCCCGCGGACGTGGCTCGGCGCCGGCATGACGACGCGACTGAACGGCGTGCCGACGCCGTTCGGCCCGCTGCACTTGAGCGTCAAAGTCGATGCCGCCGGCAAGACGGCCGCGCTCGAGTTCAAGCCCCTGGCCGCGAACTGCAAAGCCGTCGTCGTGCATTTGCCCGACGGCGGCGAACGCCGCCTGCCGGCCACGCAGAGCGGCACGCTGACGTTCCCGGTAGCGAAGCCGTAGTGTCTGGCCAGAGGCGCGGAGTCGTCAGCCCAATCGCCGGCCTTTCCACATCCGATAGAACGGAATCCCGGTCAGAATCAGCAGGAGCCCGATCAGCGTTGCCTGGCGATCGCCTTGAATGACATAGACCAGAAAGGCCAGGCAGATCGCCAAGTATAGGGCCGGCGTGAACGGATAACCCCAACAGCGATAGGGACGCGGCCGATCCGATTGCGTGACGCGCAGACGGTAGACCGCGGCAACCGTCAGGCCTCCGAAAAGCACTGAGGCGAACGTACAGTAGGTCAGCAACTCCGAGTAGGAGCCGGTCAATGCCAGGACCATCGACCAGAGGCATTGGTAGATCAGGGCTGTCTTGGGCGTCTTCCGGGCGTTCAGCGTGGCGCAACTGCGGAAGAAGAGTCTCTCGCGGGCCATCGCATAGCACACCCGCGCGCCGCCGAGGATCAGGCCGTTGAGGCAGCCAATGGTGGAAACCAGGATGGCAACGATCACCAGCGTGGAGCCGACGTTGCCGAAGAGCACTCCGGCCACGCGTTCCGCCACACGATTCTCCGGCACTCCGGCAATCTCGCTAACCGGCAGGACGGCCAGGTAGGCGACATTCGTGAGTACGTACAGTACGGTCACCAGCAGGCAGCCCAGCAACAACGCCCGCGGCAGAGTGCGATGAGAATCGTGGACCTCTTCGGCCACGAAGGTGACTGTATACCAGGCGTCGTAAGCGAACAGGGCCTTGGACAGTGCGACGGCCAGTCCGGCCAGGAAGCCGACCTGGAGTGCGGCCTCTCCGGGAATCGGCTCCACGAGGGGGAAGAAGTGGGAAATGTCGCCCGAGCGGGCCAGCCCGGCCACGATGAGGGCCACCAAGGCGAGCACCTTCAGAACCGTGAACAGATTCTGCACCAGTGCCCCCTCGCGGACACCCCGAATGTTCACGGCCGTCAGCAGGGCGATGGCGCCGCAGGCCACCAACTGCGCTGAATTGAGTTCCAGGTACAGCAGGCACTGAGGCAGATTGGTCGCGGCAGCCAGGGGTAACAGTTCGCCGAGGGGAATCCTCGCCAGGATGTTGTCCTCCCCAAAGATCGGCACCAACGCTCCGAGGTACTTGGCAAAGGCAATCGCCACGGCGGCATTGAACCCCGTCTGAATGACGAGGAACTGTGTCCAGCCGAAGAGGAAAGCCCAGAAGTCGCCATAGGCTTCGCGGAGGAACACGTACTGTCCGCCGGCATGTGGATACATGGCGGCCAACTCGGCGCAGGAGATCGCCCCGAGTACGGTAAACAACCCGCCGAAGACCCACAGTCCGATCAGTAGCCCCGGCGTCTGGACCCATTGGGCCATGATCGACAGGCCAAAGAAGATGCCCGAGCCGATCATGGAGCCGACCACCAGCGCGGTCGCGTCGAACAGCCGCAAGTGGCGTTGTAGTTGAGGTGCGTGGCTCATGGTTCAGTAGCCCATCGCATTGAGTTGTTCCGCGAAATCCCGACGCAGACACCATTGTCGCGGAACGCCAAGCAGTTGTCGAGAACGACGGCGGGGCCTTTCCCGGACGAGATTTAGTCCCAAAGCGCCGGCTTGCGGCACCATCGCGCCGATTGTCCGTCCGGCATCGCCACGCGAGAGTTCGATCACGGCACTAGCCCAGCGGCGTTCGCCCGGGTACACTCAAGATATTGTCGGTGTATCGCCCATGGCAGCGGACCAGTATGAGAATGGCCCTATCCCGTCGAGCGTTGGAAGAACGATGTCGTGCCGGCAGATTTGTGCCTGCGCTCAGCCTGCTGGTCTTCCTGTGCGCCGTCGGCTGCAAGGTCGCGGCGGGCGACGACGCCGATGCCGGCAAGTACCAGGGCCCGTGTGCCCTGGCCGTTGCCAAGGACGGGAAGATGCTGTACGTGGCCGGTGCCGATGCCTGCAAAGTGTTGTGGGTCGAATTGCCCGGCGGCAAGATCGTGCGGCGAATCGCCGTGCCGGCGGCGCCGACCGGTTTGGCTCTCAGCCCCGACGGGAAGAAACTCGTCGTCGCCTGCGCGGCCCCCAGGAGCATGGTGGCTGTGTTCGCCACGGCCTCGGGTAAACTGCTTGGCACGGTTCCGGTCGGGCATACCGCCATGAGCCCGACCATCAGCCCCGACGGTCGCCGGCTCTACGTCTGCAATCGATTCAACAACGATGTCTCGGTCGTGGACTTGGACGCGGGCAAGGAAGTGGCGCGCGTGCGCGTCGGGCGCGAACCGATCGCCGCGGCCATCACCCCGGACGGCAAGTCGTTGCTGGTGGCCAACCTCCTGCCGTTGGCGCGGACCGACCGGCTATTCGAAGGTGACGTGCGGCCGGTCGTTACGGTCGTCGACGCGCGGACGCACGAAACGGCCGCAATCGAGTTGGCCCACGGCGCCAACGGCCTGCGTGGCATCTGCGTCACGCCCGACGGCAAGTTCGCGCTGGTCACGCACTTGCTCTCCAACTTCGAGTCGCTCCCGATTCGCGTCGAGGGGGGCTGGATCAACACGAACGTGGTCAGCGTCATCGACCTGCAGCAGCGGAAGGTGCTCCGTGTGATCGGCATGGACGCGCCCGGCAACGGGGCCGCCAATCCATGGGACGTCGCTTGCACGGCCGACGGCAAGTTCATCTGTGTGAGTCTTGCGGGCACGCACGAACTGTGCGTCATCGAAACCGCCGACCTGTTGAGTCAAGACGCCGAACGCATGACGCCGATGATGGGCGTCTGGCCGATCTACACGGGCTTGGGCACCAGCCTGTGGTGGCGCGTCAAGCTGCCGGGCAAGGGCCCGCGCGGCCTGGCCATCGCCGGATCCCAGGTTTATGCAGCCCAGTACTTCAGCGACACGGTGGCCGCGGTCGAGTTGCCCGCCAAAGACGAAACACCCGTCGCCGCCTCGATCGCGTTGGGGCCGTCGCCGCAATGGAGCCGGCAGCGGCTGGGGGAAGTGCTGTTCCACGACGCGACGATCTGCTACCAGCAATGGCAGAGCTGCGCGAGTTGTCACCCCGACGCGCGGATCGACGGCTTGAACTGGGATCTGCTGAATGACGGCGAGGGCAATCCCAAGAACACGAAGAGCCTGCTGCTGGCCCACCGGACCGAGCCGGCCATGTGGGAAGGCGTGCGCACGTCGGCTAAGGAGGCCGTGCGTTCGGGCATCGAGCACGTCTTGTTCGCCCGCCGTCCCGAGCAAGAGGCGGCCGCGATCGACGCGTATCTCGAGTCGCTGCGGCCGGTGCCCAGCCCGCACCTGATCGACGGCCGGCTCGGCCCGGCGGCCGTGCGCGGCCGCAAGTTATTCGAGAGCGAGCGCAGCGGCTGCGCGAGGTGCCATCCCGCGCCGCTGTATACCGATCTGAAGTCGCACGACGTGGGCACGCGCAGGGCGCACGATCGCACCGAGTCGTTCGACACGCCCAACCTCGTCGAAGCCTGGCGAACCGCACCCTACCTGCACGACGGCCGGTATACGACGATGAAGGATCTGTTCCTCGAGGGCCGACACGGCTTGCACCGCGGCAGTACCTGGAGCGAACGCGACATTGACGACCTGGTAGAGTACCTGTTGTCGCTCTAATGCCCTGTCGACCGTGGTTTGATGGGTGTCGTTGGGGTGGCTGTTGTACTGCCATCCCGAAAAACGCCGGCGATTTTGGGGCGGCAGTACAACTGCCGTCCCCTCGTCGCGGAAAACTGCTGGGCGCCCTCGGCGTCGGCTGCCCGAGCCGCGAAGCCAGGTCATACCCCAATTGCCGTGCCCCGACCGATCTGCTATACTCCTGGATTCCCCAAAGCCCTTGGGAGCCCCTCGCGCGAAGGGGCGGGGCCGAAGGGGTGTCTCTAACCGCGAGATTGAAACAGAAGTTTTATGGTCAACCGCAACCTGTTACGGGGCTTGGATCTTACCGAGGAGGAATGGTCTGAGGAACTGGCATCTGCCATGGAGGGGGCCGCACCCGAGGAAATCGAGTGGGGTACCCACGAAGTCGCCATGAATCAGATCGTCGCGGGGCGGGTGCTCCGCGTCGAAGGCGACGTGGTGCTGGTCGACGTAGGGTACAAGAGCGAAGGCATCATCTTCCGCAACGAGTGGGAAGAAGGCGAGCCCCTGCCCCAGCCCGGCGAGATCGTCAAAGTCCTGATCGAGGAAGTGGAGGACATGCAGGGGTTGGTCGACGACTCCCGCGGCATGATCGCCCTCTCCAAGCGCAAGGCCGAGAAGATCGAGGCTTGGCTGAAGGTGATGGAAACCGTCCACGAGAACGACGTGGTCACGGGCGTGGTCACGCGGAAGATCAAGGGCGGGTTGCTGGTCGATATCGGCGTGAACGTCTTTCTGCCCGCCAGCCAGGTCGACATTCGCCGGCCGGCCGACATCGGCGACTACATCGGCCGCACCATCCAGTGCATCGTGCTGAAGATCGACGAGGCGCGGCGGAACATCGTCGTCAGCCGCCGGGCGCTGATCGAGGCCGAGCGGGCCGAGAAGAAGGCCCAACTGCTGGCCGAACTGGAAGTCGGCCAGCGCCGCAAGGGCATCGTCAAGAACATCGCCGAGTTCGGCGCGTTCGTCGACCTGGGCGGAATCGACGGCCTGTTGCACATCACCGACATGAGTTGGGGCCGCATCAACCATCCCAGCGAACTGGTCGCTATCGACCAGGAAATCGAGGTGCAAATCCTGCACATCGACCACGAGAAGGAGAAGATCGCCCTGGGCCTGAAGCAGCGCATGCCCAGCCCCTGGGAAAACGTCGCCGAGAAGTTCCCCGTGGGTGCCCACATCCGCGGCCACGTGGTGAACGTGATGAGCTACGGGGCGTTCGTCAAGCTCGAGGAGGGCATCGAGGGCCTGGTCCACATCAGCGAGATGTCCTGGACCCGGCGGATTAGCCATCCCAGCGAATTGGTGCAGGTCGAGGACGAGATCGACGTGGTTGTGCTGAAGATCGACAAGGACAAGCACGAAATCTCGCTGGGCATGAAGCAGACCCAGGAGAACCCGTGGGACCGCGTGGCCGACCGCTATCCGCCGGGCAGCGCGGTCAAGGGCACGGTTCGCAACCTGACGAACTACGGGGCCTTCATCGAGATCGAGGAAGGGATCGACGGCCTGCTGCACGTCAGCGACATGTCGTGGACCCGCAAGATCAGCCATCCCAACGAGATGGTCGAGAAGGGGCAGGAACTCGAATGCCGCGTGCTGTCAGTCGATCAAGAGCGGCGGCGCATCGCCCTGGGCATGAAGCAACTGGCCGACGACCCCTGGGCCACCGACATCCCCGGCAAATATCAGCCCGGCCAGATCGTCAAAGGGCCCGTCACGAAGATCACCAATTTCGGCGTCTTCGTGGGACTGGAAGACGGGCTCGAGGGCCTGCTGCACATCTCCGAACTGGCCGACCACAAGGTCGATAACCCCGAGGAAGTCGTCAAGGTCGGCGAGGTGATCGAGGTGAAGGTCTTGCGCGTCGACGCCGACGAACGCAAGATTGGCCTATCCCGCAAGCGCGTCGAGTGGGCCGAAGAGGCCGAGGCCGAAGCCATCAAGGCTGAAGGCACCGGTTCCACGGCCACCATGGAACTCAAGGGCGGCGTCGGCGGCGGCAGTGGACCGCTATTCAAGCCCGTCCGCCCAGTTGAGGAATCCGCGGAAGAGGAGAAGGAGTAGCGATTAGGAACGCTAGTCTCCGCTAATCGCCACGAATACATCTAGAAACGCGTTGGGGCGGCAGTTGTACTGCCGTCCCTTTTTTCCATCCCCTCAGGGCGCAGTACGACCGTCGCTCCAACTTGTGATATAATGCACTGGAGGAAAGGTGCATTGATGGGCTTGACTGTCCTCAACGTCGAAGTCGCCAATCCGGCCCAGCCGGAGCAGACGGTCTCCGTGGAATTCCTGATCGATTCCGGGGCCATCTACTCGGTCGTGCCGGCAAAGATACTGGATGACCTCGGCATCAAGCCGCTGGTTCGTCAGTCGTTCCGTTTGGCCGACGGGTCGAAGATCGAACGCGGCAAGGGCGTCGCCGTTTTCAAGTACGGCGAGCAAATCGGCGGGGCCGACGTGGTCTTTGGTGAGGAAGGCGACAGCGTTCTCCTCGGGGCTTTTACGCTCGAAGCCCTAGGCCTGGCCCTCGATCCGCTCCGCCGCGAGTTGAAGCCCTTGCCGATGATTATTGCCGGCTCGTTGCGGCCGTGACGCAGGCATTGTGCCGG
>Ga0233425_10003427_pt1 | contig 28743 bp, 30 predicted proteins | sample Watercolumn_Towu_2_FD_181712 | JGI IMG/M metagenome (GOLD analysis project Ga0233425, IMG submission 181712) | Freshwater microbial communities from Lake Towuti, South Sulawesi, Indonesia - Watercolumn_Towuti2014_140_MG | ecosystem: Environmental > Aquatic > Freshwater > Lake | place...
TATTCCTCCTACTTCTTCCATGATGACACCCCTTTCTCCCTCTCAGGAGTGTCACCCATTTTACCCTTCTCTTTTATCTCATGATCTGGTAGTTAGGACAGCGCTTGTCAACTGACAAGCCTGGCGCATTCAAGTTGATATCCCTAATTTGGGAAGTAAATAGGCCTGTAAAAAGAACCACAGGCCCACAATAGCCAATAAAAAAAGGGCTTCTTTCATTATTTTTCTCCTTCGAATGCTGATACGATAAGTATTTAAAATCAAACCTCCAAGACTTTTTTTAGATCGATCCCGTATTTTTTCATCCGGTTCCAGACGGTTACCCGGTTTATGCCCAGTAATCGGGCGGTTTGGCTTTGATTGCCATGAGATTGCTTGAGGGCCTCAACTAAGAGTATTTTTTCATTTTGTTCCCCGGGAGTGGATCCGGCCTTCAATAATGGATTTAATTCCTGATAAGCATAACGGCTTTCCGGTTTGCCAAAGGGCACCAGACCGTGGCTCGACTTTTTCGGTACGAGAATATTCGCCGGCAACTGGTGGAGTTCAATTAATCCTTTCTCGGCGATGACAAAGGCATATTCCAGAGCGCTTTTTAATTCCCGGACATTGCCGGGCCAATGATAGTGCATAAAACGATCCATGGCCTCAGCGGTCAACCCGGTGATCTTTTTCCCGGTTTTTGATCGCAGACTCCGGATAAAGCTGTTGACTAAAAGGGGGACATCTTCAGAACGTTCCCGCAGAGGAGGAAGGAGGATAGGGAAAACATTGATGCGGAAAAACAGATCATCCCGGAATTTTTTCCGGGCCACCAGTTCTTCCAGGTTTTTATTGGTGGCGGAAATGATGCGCACATCCACGGAAATGGGCCGGTCATCACCCACGTGTTCAAATTGCTTGGTCTCCAAAACCCGAAGTAATTTGACCTGAATGGACAGGGGAATATCGCCTATTTCATCCAGAAAAATATCGCCCCGGTTAGCCGCTTCAAAACGGCCCTGGCGGTGACGGTAGGCCCCGGTAAAGGCCCCTTTCACGTGGCCGAAGAGTTCACTTTCCAGCAGGGACTCGTTCAGGGCGGCGCAATTGAACTGGATGAAGGCTTCCTCTTTTCTCCGGCCCAACTGGTGAATGGCCCTGGCCACCAATTCCTTGCCGGTCCCGCTTTCCCCGTAAATGATGACGGGGGCTTCACTCTTGGCGGCCTTATCAATCACATCAAAGAGTTTCTGCATGGAATGGGATTTGCCCAGGAGTCCGTAAAAGCTACCGTCCTCCTCCAGTTGTCTGGAAAGGCGTTCAACTTTTTGGTCAAGCCGTTCCAACTCGGAAAGATCGGTGAGGATCTCGACAGCACCCAGGAATCCTCCGTTTTCATCCTTTAAAACCGAGGCGTTTTTCAAGGCGGTCACATAAGACCCGTCCTTAACCATTAAGTGGCAGCGGCGCTTCACTGCCTGACCCTCGGCGAATAACCGGCACCAGGCCTTTCCGGAACCTTTGATGGTCATTTCACAGGCATCGCAGTTCAGGATTGTGCAGGGGCGGCCGATGACCTCCTTGGCCGAATATCCGGTGAGCCGTTCAAAGGCCTCGTTGACCATAAGGATGGTTCCATCGGGACCGACCAACATAAATCCCTCACTCATGGTGTTGACGATTTTTTTCCAGTAACGATTGATTTCCTGCTCTTTCATGGTGATAGCCTTGTTTAAATATATGTATAACTGTTTAAATAGTTGTTTAAATACCATGAGATGGTTACAAAAGTAAATAAAAAAAAGGCCAATTTTTTTGCTTTATTTTCAATAAATTGAATGGAGTTGGCCGGGCTTACAAGTTTAGGCATAAACTTTGCTATTAACCAAACAATAAGAATATCTTCTTTTTTAGGTGAACGTAATGACGGTGACTTCCCAGATCGATCTTCGGGGAATTTCTTGGCCGGTGTGCCTGCTCAATTTTAAACAGAACCTCCTGGCCCTCCATGAAGGAGAGTGTTTGGAGATTTTGCTTGGAGATCCCGAGGTGGCCGATCAGATCCAAATGATTGTTGAACGATCCGAAGACAAGATCATCGATCGGCAAAGGGAGGGGGAGAGGCTTCGGCTGCGGATCGAAAAGGGGAAAGGCCCGGATTCGGAGAAAATGATTTCTGGTGGGGTATTAAGGGTCTCAAAATGATTTTTACCTATGAGGATCTGGGGGATCTTATTTTTGAGGATTGTCTAAAAGGTGACTTATCGCCCAAACCCGGCCAGTCCAGCAAAGTTTGATTCGAGGCAGGGCATAGGCCATAGCCTGTTTCGAGCAACGGTGAAGGCCTGCTCTTGATTTAGTTAAACAATTTGCCCGGCAAAGAAGCATTGAGTTTTGGAGTGGACATTTCGGCTTCCGAATGGAAGTCTCTTACAAAGGTCGACATAGTCGACCGGCTCAAAAATAAGATCCCCCAGATCCGTCTGAAATGCATGCTCTTTCATTTCAGATCAAAATTATTTTGAGACCATTAATAATTATTGTAACCGGCTCTTGAGTAGATGGGATGGAAATAAACCGAAGGCATTTTTTTAAAATTTCAGCTTTGCTGGCCACCGCTTCCCTGGCCAAAGGGGAGCGCACAGCCCAGGCGGCTCAACCTGTTTCGGCAACACCGGAAGCCTTTGGGTGCCTGGTGGATACGACTCTTTGTGTGGGCTGTCGAAAGTGTGAACAGGCCTGTAATGAACGGAATCGGCTGAAACAACCCGGGGTATCTTTTGAAGAGATGGCCGCCCTGGACAAAGAGCGGCGGATGGATGAGACGTCCTATACGGTCGTCAACCGCTATTATCGTCGGGAACAGAGCCCCCCGGCCTGGAACAGACCCCAGACCTTCGTTAAGTTTCAGTGTATGCATTGCCTGGACCCGGCCTGTGTTTCGGCCTGTATTGTCGGGGCCTTGCGCAAACAGCCTTCCGGTCCGGTGATCTATGATGTAGGAAAGTGCATCGGCTGCCGGTACTGCATGATCGCCTGTCCCTTTCAAGTCCCGGCTTATGAATATCTCAATCCTTTGACTCCCGAAGTGCGCAAGTGCACCTTTTGTTTTAATGAAATTCAAAAAGGACTGCTCCCGGCCTGTGCCCAGGTCTGTCCCCGAGAAGTGATCACCTTTGGAAAACGATCGGAACTGTTGCACCTGGCCAACTGGAAGATCAGGACCAGGCCGGGCCTGTACCAGAAAAGGATCTACGGCCAGCAGGAAGTGGGGGGGACCTCCTGGCTTTATCTGGCTTCCGAGCCCTTTGAATCCATCGGGTTTCCCAAATTGGATTCGACCGCCCCGCCGAGGCTGACCGAGGCCCTTCAGCACGGCCTGTTTCAATATTTTGCCGCACCGCTGATTCTCTTTGCCGCTTTAGGCGGTGTCATGGGGCTGACCGGATATTTAGAACATCGAAAGAATCGGCGAAAGGAAAGTCCGTCGGATAAAGGAGAGAGGGCATGAGCGGCTTAAGTGAGGCGGCTCCGGTCAAGGGAAAAACATTCCTGACTACCGGTGTGTTAACCCTGATTGTTTTTATGGCCGTGGGATCGGCTTTTTTAGCCGCCCGGTTTCTTTTCGGCATCGGCAAGGTTTCCAACCTGAATAATCAATATCCCTGGGGAATCTGGATCGGCATCGACGTGGCTTCCGGGGTGGCCCTGGCCGCCGGAGGATTCACTTCCGGGGCTCTGGCTTATGTCTTTAACCGGCAGCAATACCATGCAGTCATCCGCCCGGCCTTGCTGACAGCTATGCTGGGTTATACCTTTGTGGTCCTGGGACTGATCGTGGATATCGGACGGTATTGGAATATAACCAGCCCCATGTACAACTGGAACGGCAACTCCGTTTTATTTGAAGTGGCCATTTGCGTTATGATCTATTTAAACGTCCTCTATATAGAATTTCTACCCATTATTATTGAGCGTTGTAAAGGGCGGGTCCATCTGCCGGGGAGCCTATCGGGAATGAATGGGCTGATTGAAAGGTTCCTGACTATGGCCGAGACCCTGCTTGGCAAAGTTATGTTTCTGTTCATCATTGCCGGTATTGTCCTGTCCTGTTTACATCAATCCAGTCTGGGGTCGCTGATGCTCATTGCCCCTTACAAAGTTCACCCCCTCTGGTATACGCCGATCCTGCCTCTCCTGTTTTTGCTTTCGGCCTTTGCCGTGGGGTACCCCATGATAACCTTCGAATCGCTTCTGGTTTCCCGGGTCCTCGGCCGCCGGCCGGAAATGGAGGTCCTGACGCCCCTGGCTAAATTTATGCCTTTATTGATGGGAGTCTATCTGGTCTTTAAGATCGGAGATATGGTTGTCCGGGGTACGTTTGTCTATCTTTGGGAAGGAACCACCCAGAGCAACGCTTTTATCGTTGAAGTGCTTTTGGGCCTTCTCCTCCCCTTTGTGCTGGTCTTATTTCGAAAGGTCCGGTCCTCGGCAGGGTGGCTTTTCTTTGCTTCCACGGTTTTTGTCGTGGGTATTCTGATCAACCGCATCAATGTCTTCCTGGTCAGTTATGTCCCCCCCTATAAACAGGCGGCCTATTTTCCGGCCCTGGGGGAGATCTTTATCACCATCGGTTTGATTGCCACCTTAATGTTTTTATACCGGGTGTTTATTTTCTTTTTCCCCATCCTGGGCCGTCACGCCCACCAGGGGATTTCGGCCCTGGTGGCGATAACCATGCTGTCGGGGTTAATGGTTTCGCCGACCCGGATTTGGGCGGGTGAGGGCAAGGGGAATGAACCTAGAATAGATCGGGGCCGTCCGACGGTAGCCGATGCCCCGTCCAAGGCCCATCTTTTAAACAGCCAGGTAATCAGGAAATACAGCGATTTTTATGAACCGGTGCCTTTTAAGCACTCCAAGCATCTCCAAGTAGTGAAGGACTGCACCGTCTGCCATCATCGCCAGCCGAGGGAAAAGGGGGATACTTATGGGGAACCCCTAGCCTTAGCCGATCTTAAGCGGGTGCAGAAGTTGCCGGTCTCTTGTTCCTCCTGTCACGGGAAACCGTTTAATCCAAAGCAGCTGCATGTGCCGGGTTTGCTGGGGGCCTATCATCAGCTCTGCATGGACTGCCACCGGAAAGCGGACGAGGCCCGCCAAACCCGCAGACCCGGATCGGATCACCCGGAGATGGGCAAGACCGTATCGGTAGATCAAAAGAAACGGGCCCTAACCGATTGCCTGGCCTGTCATGCCAAAAAGGGAACGGATAATAAGAGTTTGGTTAAGAATAAATAGACCGAGTTATTTGAAATTTTTCCTTAGACGTCATGCCGGACTTGATCCGGCATCCAGAAACTTTAAAACCCTGGATTCCGGCTTTTGCCGGAATGACCAAATACCACTTTATAGGAGAGTAAATTATGAAAAAGAAAATCGGATCACTCTTAATCATATGCTTTATGTGCTTCGGGGCTTTGGGCCTGAGCTTGGCCCAGGAGAAAGGCAATGCCCGCAAAGGGAAATTTCTCTTTCGGAAAAATTGCCGCACCTGTCACGTCCAAGGAGGCAGCGCCAAGGAATTGGGTCCTAATAGCAAGACCCAGGCCCAATGGGATGAGATTTTTAAAAATGTTGATAAATTGAAGTGTAAGGATGAGTGGGCTAAGTTGTCCGAAAAAGATAAGGTGGATATGTATGCCCAACTCTGGGGGCATGCCTTTGATTCCCCCTCACCGGAAAAGTGCGAGTAAAGAAAGATCGGACTTTCAGCCATGTCGGCCAAAAATAATGATGGTTTAACCCGCCGTAGATTTCTACAGCTATCTGGAATGGCTGCGGCGGCCACACTGGGGGGGCCACGGATTTTGCACGCCCTGGTCCCTTCAGCGCAAAGTCCTCCTCAGAATCCGATTGAAAGGATGTTCTCTATCTGCGACATGTGCTTTAATAAATGCGCCCTTATCGCCCGGGTAGAGAAGGGAGTGGTCAAAAAACTCGATCCTAATCCCAAATTCCTGAAATCCAGAGGTATGCTCTGCGCCAAAGGAAATGCGGGGATCAAGCAGCTTTACGATCCGGACCGTTTGAAATATCCCCTGCTTCGCAAAGGGGAACGGGGAGAAGGCCGCTGGCAGCGCCTTTCCTGGCCTGAGGCCCTGGATCTGGCGGCTGAGAAACTGAAGGCCATCGCTGAAAAGTATACCCGCTGTGGCGTGCTTTTTATGGCCGGCTCGGATCTTCAGTCCTCTTTTGTTAATCGTTTTGCCAGTGTCTTCGGATCATATAATATCGTTTCCCATGAATCGAACTGCCTGGTGAGCCGAAACCGGGCCTTTTTGGATACCTTTGGGGAAATGCCCACACCGGACACACTCAACTGTAAATATGTCATCACCGCCGGGGCCAATTTACTGGAGGCCCTGATCACTCCGGACAGTATGGATATGATTACGGCTAAACAAAAAGGGTGCAAAGTGGTGGTCCTGGATCCCCGTTTTACCAAAACAGCCGCTTTGGCCGATGAATGGTATCCCATCAAGCCGGGGACGGACATGGCCTTTTTCCTGGCCCTGACCCATGTCCTGATCGAAGAAAAGAGGTATGATCAGAAATTCGTCGAGGAAAAGACCTTCGGCCTGGATAAGCTGAAGGAACACACCCGAAACTATAGTCCGGAATGGGCTGAAAAAGAGTGTGAAATCCCGGCCCGGGACATCCGCCGCATCGCCCGGGAGCTGTCGGCAGCGGCCCCGGCGGCGATGATCTATCCCGGCCGACGGAGTTCCGACTATGAAGACTCCACCCAGATCCGGAGATCCATGGCCATCGTCAATGCCTTACTGGGCAATTGGGATCGTCCTGGAGGGCTGACCGCCGCCAGGGAAATCAAGGTCAAGGCCAAACCTTTCGATCCGCCCTTCTATGAAAACAATCCGGAGGAGCGGATTGAGAGCGGCCGGTCTCCGATGATGTTCGAGGATGAAGGGTCCTTCAAGCATGCCCGCGATGCGGTGATTGAAGGGAAGCCCTATCCGGTCAAGGGATTTTTTACCTATAAGGTCAATCCTATGGCAACTGGAGCCAACCGCCGCAAAACCATCGAGATGATCAATAGGCTTGATTTTATGATTACCGTGGATATCGCCATGAGTGACACGGCTTGGATGGCTGATCTGGTCTTTCCGGCCCCCAGTTATCTGGAACGTCTGGACCCCGTTTCCGTGCTCCAGGCGGCCTCTGCCGGTGGGTGCTTGATCACTCGTGAACCGGTTGTTCCGGCCCTGTTTGAATGCAAGCCCGTTTTCTGGATCGTTTCCGAACTGGCCAAGCGTCTGGGCCTCGGTCAATTTTTTAATTTCACTATGGAGGAATACCGTCAGGAACAACTGAAGGATTGGCCGGAAGCCAAGAAGGCGATTAAAAAAGATGGGGTCTATATCCATCCCGGGAAACTTTACGGTTTGTATGAGGGGAAGGTATTTAAGACGCCATCCAAAAAGATTGAGTTGTATAATAAGCGTTATACCGATAAGGGAATGGATCCCCTGCCGGTGTATAAACGACCTTCGGACGTTCCGGAAGGAAAATTCCGGATTGTGGTGGGGCGGAATGCCTATATCACTCAGGGATCATCCACCAATAATGCCCTTTTGGCCGAGCTGGTCCCGGAAAATGAATTATGGCTACATCCCCAGCCGGCCAAGAAATTGTCCATCGGCCCGGGAGATACGGTGGAGGTGGTCAGTGCGGTGGGTCGGGCAAAACTTAAGGTCCGCCTTACCGAAGCAATTCGCCCCGATACGGTTTATATGGATTCCGGATTCGGGGTCCTCTCCAAGGGCCTGTCCCATGTCTACGGAAAAGGGGCCAGTATTGTCGATATCCTGGAAGACCACAATGATAAAATTTCGGGTAACATGGCCATGCATGAAACTCTTGTGACGGTAAGGAAAATCCATTGATAGACCTCAGCCGAAAAAATTTTGTTCTGATCATCGATGCCCGGAAATGCTTTGACTGCAAGGCCTGTATGGTGGCCTGCAAAGTGGAAAACAATGTGCCTAAAGGGTCGTGGAGGAACTGGGTTAAAACAACTAAAGGGGCTAAAGGCCGAAGGAGCCAGTTTCAGCCCGGTCAATGCATGCAATGCGCCGAACCGGCCTGTGTGGCCGCCTGTCCGGTAAGGGCCACTTATAAACGGTCCGATGGAATGGTGGTCATCGATCCGGCCCGGTGTATCGGCTGCGGCAATTGTGTGACCGGTTGTCCCTATGGGGCCCGGTTTCGTAACCCTCAAACCCGGTTGGCCGAAAAGTGTGACTATTGCCAGCATCGTTTGAAGCGGGGCGAACAACCGGCCTGTGTTGAGACCTGCCCGACCAAGGCCCGGGTTTTTGGTGACTTGAATGATCCTGAAAGTGAAGTCGGCTCTCTGATCAAGAAAGGCAACCTGGTTCAGGTAGCCAATCGGCGGGTCAACACCAAACCCCGCATTTATTATACGGCCGGGACCGCCCACCTGGATTGGCCCAAGGAACCGACCCTTCCCGGAAATATCCATCTCCCGGTTTCATTTTGGAAGGGAGTAAAGGAGAATTAAAATTGCTTCTTGTGTTGTGGGTTTAAGTAATGAGGTCATCTGAGGAAATCACCGTAAATTAATTTCCTAAAAAAGGAGGAATAACATGTATCCTAAAAAAAGATTATATACGTTTCTCGGATTCTTTCTAGCCCTGATATTGATGTCCGGAAACGTCGGCCTGGCCTTAGCCGCCGAAGCGGCCAAGGACCAGAAAGCAGAGGATTGGAAATTTCATTCCATCGTCGATCTTAAGTTTGTCAAACCATATGCGGTGATGCCGCAACCCAAGGACGTTCTGATCGTTGATGTCCGTCCCAAACAACCGAAGTTTGACAACGGGTATATCCCTACGGCCATCAATATCCCTTCAAGCAAGTTCGATGAGATGACCGATCAGTTGCCCAAGAATAAGAACGATCTGCTGATCTTTTACTGTGATGGCCCCACCTGAAGGTTGAGCCACGAAGCCGCCTGGAAGGCGGAAAAGCTTGGCTATAAGAATGTCAAGGTCTTTGCTGATGGATTCCCTGCCTGGGAAGCAGACCCCGAAAATTACATTGTCGTAGAGGCCAGTTTTGTAAAAAAGCAACTCGACAACAAAGCCCAGGTCGTCCTGATTGATTCACGGCCTAAACGACCCAAATATGACAAAGGCCATATCTCCGGAGCCATCAATATCCCGGACACCGAATTTGAAGCCCTTAAGGGCAACCTTCCTCAGGATAAAAATATGCCTTTGATTTTTTATTGTGACGGCTATACCTGAGTGCTGAGTCATGACTCCGCCAGGAAGGCGGTCAAACTCGGTTATAAAAAAGTTATGGTTTTTGCCGCAGGGTATCCCGCCTGGGAAAAAGTCGCCGGTCCGGCAACCCCGGTTGCTTCGGCCGCGATCCCTTCTGGTAAGGATGAAGGAACCATCGATACCGCATATTTTGAGAAGGTATTAACAGAAAACCCTCAAAGCATAATTCTAATCGATGTTCGTAAACCGGCAGAATATGAGGCCGGACATTTTAAAACCGCAATAAATATCCCGGTCAACGACTTAAAAGCAAAAGTGGCTGCTTTGCCGACCGATAAACCGATTGTTTTTGTCTGTAATACCGGGTCGCTTAGCGGAGAATCCTATTATCTGCTGAAGGACTTAAGGCCGGGGTCGAAAAACGTCTATTATCTTGATGCACCGGTTAACTATAATAAAGACGGGTCTTATACCTTTATCAAAAAGAAATAATTTTCAACCATTTCACTTGATGGTGGACACCTCAGGACATTGTGAATGTCTTGAGGTGTCTACTATACGAAATAACCGTAAGCCCAAGAGAATCTTCAGATCCCGGATTCAATTTTGCCGATAAATTGGAGAAGGGATATTAAGAGGGAGACCAGGGAAGGATAAAAACGGCCTGGGGGTTCATTAATGGTTATCCCTTGGTCTAGTTTCACCAGCCAGGGGATCATGACACCGGCGGCAAAAGAAGAGGCCTCCGTTATTAACCGATCGTCGTTATCGTCCCATCCCTTATCAAGCAAAAAATAGAGATACTCCAATTCGATGGCAAGATGATCCGGGGGTTCGCCGACGTCCTCGGCTAGAGACAAGCCTTTAGACTGAAAGCGTCTTTGCATAGCTAAAGCCGATTCCCCCATCAATGGGGTTCTCTCCGCGGAGTCCGGTTCGGCATAGCAGGAAGCGTAAAGCGGGGTACGAATCCCTTGGCGGTCATTAATAAAAAACCGGACATATTCTTCCTCCAGACTTTCATAAAGGGTCTGACAGTTGGCAGAGGAGTCCAGAAAGGCCTTGATGGATTCAACAGCCTGGATTGCAGAGGAGTCCAGAACTGGAAGCATCGTTTCTACAGGGTCCCATTGGGAAGTTAGCAAAAGAACGTCGCACTGCTTCCGGGTCGGTCCCCAAAAAAGTTCAGTCATCATTTGGACGGATAATAATAAAGCCTGTTTTTCAATGCCAGTCATCGTCAATCTATTCTTCCTTTCAACATTATTAAAGAATTCTTCTTCCATGCAGGTCAAGAAAAAAATGATATCCAGAAAAAACAATAGAAGATATAATGAAACGAAATCTGAAATCGTAGGAGATCCCCGATGAGTTTAATTGCTGCGGAAGATCTAGTTAAGGAATACCAGGCCGGGGAGGTAAAGGTCGCCGCCCTAAAGAAGCTATCCTTTCAAATTGAGCCGGCTTCCTTTGTTTCCTTTGTGGGCCCTTCGGGCAGCGGGAAAACCACCCTGCTAAACCTGATCGGATGTCTGGATAAGCCGACGCAGGGCAAACTGATGGTCGCCGGAGAGGATGTCTCCACCCTGGATCGGAAACAGGGGGCCCTTTTTAGAGGGACCCATCTGGGGTTCATCTTTCAGGACTTCAACCTCCTCCCTGTCCTGACGGTCTACGAAAACATTGAATATCCGCTGTTGATGGTCCAAAACCTTCCCGCCGAGGAAAGGACTAAACGAACCATGGCCCTGTTGGAAGCCGTAGGCATGGGCGAACAGAAAGATAAATTCCCGGATCAGATTTCGGGGGGACAGAAACAGCGGGTGGCCGTGGCCCGGGCCCTGATCACCAATCCCAAACTGGTCCTGGCTGATGAACCGACGGCCAATCTGGATAGTAAAACAGCCTATATGGTCATCGGCCTGATGAAACAAATGCGCGATCAGTTTCAAACGACCTTTATATTTTCCACCCACGATCCCAAGATCGTCCAGGAAGCGGAGATTATCTATACCCTCGAAGATGGGGTCCTGAAAGGTCGGGAGGTGAAAGGAGGAGGTCATCATGGCTAAACTCTTGAAGATCGCTGTTCGAAATCTGATGCGTTATAAACGAAGGACCTGGCTGACGGCCTCTTTGATCACTATCGGCGTGGTTTTTGTCCTGGTTTTTATTTCCGTCTCCGGCTCTTTTAAGAGCATGATGATCGGTCAAATCACCGATTCCATGCTGGGTCATATCCAGATTCACCAAAAGGGGTATGTGGCCTCCATTGACAACCTTCCTTTGAATTTGAATGTAAAGGCCCAACGGGCCAAAGAGATTGAAGGGGTTTTGAATCGGATTCCTGAGTTGGCCGCCTATTCACCCCGAATAAAATTCGGGGGCATGTTCAGCAATTTTGTGGAAACCACCAATGTCCGTCTAAACGGAATTGACCCCACTAAAGAATTTGCCACGGTCCCTCTTTTTCAGTCCCGGGTCATCAGCGGGGCCAAAACCCTGCAGCGGGGAGAAATCTTCATCCCCGAGCTTCTGGCTACGGGAATGAAGGTAAAGGTGGGAGACACCGTCGTCATCGTAGCCACTAACCAGGATGGATCGGTAAACGGGAAACAATTCAGGGTGGCGGCTGTCCTGGGCAGCGTAACCGGACCGGGAGGCCGGGACGGCTATATTCACATCGAGGATGCGGCGGAAGTTCTGCGGATGGAAGGATTGGATATCAGCGAGATCGCCATTCGGCTGAAAGATTTCAATGAGCTCCACCAGGTCAACCGAAAACTGGAAGGTTTTTTGACCCAAGGAAAAAACCAGGGCGGGCAATCTACCTTGGAAGTGCACACCTGGGAAACGTTGTCGCCTTTTTTTAATATCGCCAAGATGATTGAGGTGATGACCCTTTTTATTAAGCTGATGCTTATCTCCATTGTCCTGGTCAGTATTATGAATGTGATGATCATGGCCGTCTATGAGCGGATTCGGGAGATCGGGACCATTGCCGCCATCGGCACCCAACCGGGAAAGATCCTTTCCATGTTTGTCATCGAAGGATTTTGTCTGGGGGTCTTGGGATCCCTCCTGGGAATACTGGTCGGTTCGGTCCTGCTTTTTATCCTCAACGCCTCCCATCTTCGTTTTGATTTCGGGATGCAAAAGGGGCTGCTGCTGTCTGTGCGTATCCTGCCGGGGGATCTGCTGGTCGTGGCCGTAATCGTCATTATCGTTTCCATCCTGGCCAGTCTCCAGCCGGCTGTTAAGGCCTCCAGGATGGAACCGATAAAGGCCCTGAGGCACGTTTAAAAAATAGAATCCAGAAGTCAGAAGACTGAATCCAGAATCCCGAATTAAAAAAGACGTAAAATTTTCGGTTTTTGAAAAATATATTTTTTTGAACACCCTTTAAATTTAAATCCTCCTCATTCCCCCCTTTTCTAAGGGGGAAGTCTTTCTCCTCCCTTTGGAAAAGGGAGGACGGGAGGGATTTATAACATCCTTTTCCAGCTACTTTTAATTGAAATCAAATGGTAAATCATTTTTTTCGGGTTCTGGTTATGGGATCCTAACGAGGAGGAGTTTATGGTCAAATTTTTCAGCATCATTTTTTCTTTATTGTTTGCTATTCCCGCCCTGGCTCTGGACGGGACTCAACTGCTCAAGCAGATCGATAAGAACATGGCTCCGGAATCGTATGAGTCCTATCGAAAAATCATTAATATTGAACCGGATGGCCGAAAGAAGGAATTTACTTATTTTACGGTCAAGAAGGGTAATGACAAAATAGCCGGTCTGTTTCTGGCCCCGGCCAGCGAGAAAGGAAGGACCACCCTTCGTCTGGGTGACAATATGTGGCTCTATATCCCCAATGTGGGGAAGCCGATCCGGATCACCAGCCTGCAGTCGGTGGTGGGAGGTGTCTTTAACAACGCCGACATCTTGAACCTGGATTACTCGGAAGAATACAACGTTGAAAAGGTTGAAGAGAAAGAGGGGGAGATCATCCTGATGCTCAAGGCCAAAACCAAAGCGGTAGCCTATGATCGCGTCAAGATGTGGGTGGATAAGGCGAAGAACCTGCCGGACAAACTGGAGTGCCTGACCGAGGCCTCCATGCTCATCAAAACCATTTATTTTAAAGAGGTCAAGGATTTTGGAGGAGGGATCAACCGTCCGGCGGTGATTGAGACGGACAGTCCCCTTTACAAGGGATATAAATCGGTCATGATTTTTGCCAAGATGAAAAAGAAGGAATATAAGGACGAAGTCTTTACTTTACCGTTTATGTCCAAGATGGAATCCTTGCGTTGATGAGAAATCTGTAAATTGTTTTCGACAGGATTTACCGGATTGAGCATGTTTTGTTCGGGCTCCGGGTGAGCCTGAACGGCTTCCAATGGCCTGCGGCAAAGGCTAAAGCCCCCGATCATCCTGTAAATTCTGTCAAACAAGTTTTAAATTATAAAAAGGAAAACCGTTTCAAGTAAAGAGAGTATGCCAGCCATTCCCAAGCCCTTTCTCCTATCGGTTGTCCTCCTCTGCCTGTTGCTGATCTTTCCCTGCCGGGTCTATCCCCAGGAAAACAAGGCCGAGGAGTATAAATTTGATGTCTCGGAGACGGAAAAGAAACCCTATTTTTTCGGCGGATATCTTGAAGTCATGCCCATCTTTTTCGGTCTGGATCGAAATTCAGCCTTATATAAACTCCTGTTTTATAACCGCAGCATCGGGACGACGACACCGGAATACGACGGGACGGTCCAGTTGGAAGGAGGTTTGGAAAAAGGCCTGACCCGGTTTTATTTCAAATCCAATTCATCCTATATAAAAAATTACGCCGGGGAGAAACACAATACCCTTCTTTTCGAAGGCTATGCCTCCCTTAAACCGTCTCCAACCTTTATAGCCGAGGCCGGCAAGAAAACGCTCAACTGGGGCAAGGGGTATGCCTGGAATCCGGCGGCTTTTCTCGATCGCCAAAAAAACCCCGATGATCCTGAACTGGCCCGCGAAGGATTTGTGGTAGCCTCCCTCGACTTTACCCGGAGTTGGGAGGGACAGGCCCTGAAGACCTTTTCCTTTATGCCGGTGCTGATGCCCGTATACGTGGGCATCAATAATGAATTCGGTTCAACGGGTATGATGAATTTTGCCTCAAAGTTCTATTTCCTCCTTTATGATACGGATATTGACTTCATGTTCCTGGTAGGTGGGAGCAAGTCCTCCAGTTACGGGATGGATTTTTCACGGAATATCTCAACCAACCTGGAAGTTCATGGCGAGTTTTCGTTGAACGACAGCTTCACTAAAATGACCGTCGACTCCTACGGCAATCCCAGCCAGAACACCTATAATGCCTTTAATGCCCTGCTGGGCCTGCGCTATCTGACGGCCCAGGATACGACCTATATCCTGGAATATTATCGGAACGGCCAGGGATACAGCAGCAGAGAGATGACCGATTATTTTTCTTTTATAGACAAAGGGTATGCCCAGTACACCCAAACCGGCAATGCCGCCCTCTTGAATAGGGCCGCTGTGCTCTACCAGGGCCCTTATGGAAAAATGACCCCCGAGAGCCATTATCTCTATTTACGGGTAAGCCAAAAAGAGCCTTTCGATATCCTCTACTTTACGCCGGCCTTGACCATGATTGCCAATCTGGAGGACAAGAGTTTTTCTCTGACCCCAGAATTCGTCTATACCGGCATCACCAACCTGGAACTGCGCCTGAGAACGGGATTCATCACCGGTGCCCGGGGAACGGAATTCGGGGACAAGCCCAATGATTACCGGATCGATTTGCGGATCAGGTATTATTTCTAAGTTTTTTTTCTTTGACCCTTCCGGCTGCTTATTTTATACTTTTTCCGGGACACAACGTAATTTCGAACAAAGGAGGTCCGATGAAAGCCTGGAATCTATTGATCATATTTGGCTTGCTGTGCCTCTCTCCCTGTTTGATTGAGGCCCGTTTCCCATCTCCCTGGATGTCTTACGCTCAGGAAAAAAATAAAGCCAAAAAAGAAAAACAGCAGACCGTAAATAAACTTAACCAAAACATTAAGAAGACGGAGGCCGACCAACGGAAAAACCGTTCCCGGACTACTCCCAAAACCCATAAAATTATGCCAACCCCTACAGGCGGAGGATGATGAATACAATATTTTTTGCCTCGGCATTTATCACTTCTCAACTTAAAAGGAACCAGATTCGGCAGATTATTTAGAAAAAAGCTCAAAGTTCAAAGCTGAAAGCTCAAAGTAAACCCATTTTCATATTTTGTGGTGTTCCCACAGAGCAACTGAATTAAGAAGACCTAATTAGGTAACATTCTGTTCGATAAGGAGTTCCTATGGAACCGAAATTGGGTCTGGCCTTGGGCGGTGGAGGGGCCAGGGGCATTTCCCATCTCGGCGTACTGAAGGTCCTGGAGGACGCCGAGATTCCCATCGGCATTATCACCGGTACCAGCCTGGGTGCCCTGGTCGGCGGTCTTTACGCTACTCGCCCGGATGGCGGTTATTGGATGGGACGGGTGGAGCAATTTTTAAGCGGCTTTCATGGGCGCAAGAACCCGCTGGAGTTTGTCCGCAAGCTGGAAGAATTCGATGATAACTGCGGGTTCTTTAACGACATGGCTAACCTGGTCCGCAAGAGCTTCTTTTGGGGAGTGACCGCCACCAAGACCGCCTTCATTTCCGAAAAGGAGTATGAGGAATTCCTCTATCCCCTGATTCCCGATATGAGGATCGAAGAAACCAAGATTCCCTTTGGATGCGTGGCCGCGGATATCGCTAAAGCCGTCCGCATTCTCTATACCAAAGGTCCGTTGCGCCGGGCGATCAGCGCCAGTTGTGCCCTGCCCGGCATATTCCCGCCGGTCCGTGACGGAGAGTTGTTACTGGTGGACGGCGGCTGGGTGGAGTGTTTGCCCGCCCGCAGCGCCCGGGAGATGGGGGCCCAGGTGGTCATCGGGGTGGACGTTTCCAGCGAGACCCCGCCATTCAGCGGTGGTTCCGGCCTGGACGTCGTCATCCGCTCCGATGCCGTGACCCGGATTTATTTGAACGACCTTTTGCTGGCTGAGGCCGACGTCCTCATCCGGCCCAATGTGAGCGGATGTCAATGGGCCGATTTCGGCGATCCCCGGGAGATGTTTGCGGTCGGAGAAGAGGCCGCCCGAAAAAGCCTTCCGGCTATTCTGAAAGCCCTTGACAAGGCCCGTGTCACCCAAAAGACCCTGAAGGAACGGATCAAGGCAATGAAGGACGGCCTTTTAGGAAAGAGGTAAAAAGAAGACGCATGCCGCCACTCGTTATCGCTCATCGGGGCGACTCCTCCAGAGCCTTAGAGAATTCCATTGAATCCATAAGGTTGGCCCTTTCCATACCCGTGGATATGATCGAATTCGATATCCGCAAAAGCATTGATAATCAGCTTTTTCTGATGCATGACCGTCAAACGGGCCGAACGGCCGATCAAGACATCCCTATGGAAGGGAGCCGCTCGAAGGAGATCGCCCGGATAAGGCTCAAAAACGGTGAGAAAGTGCCTACGCTAGAAGAAATACTGACCTTGGTTTCCGGACGGGCGGCCCTGAATATCGAGATCAAAAGCGACGAGTCCGGCGCCCTCTGCGCCGAAGAGCTTCGAAAAAACGGGTATGACGGCCCGGTTCTCATTTCTTCCTTCCTAGACAAAGAAGTCATGGTGGTCCGGCGGATAAACTCGGCGTTTTCAACGGCCCAGATCTTCCAGTTCTTTTCTCCTGAAGAGGTGGACGAATATAAAGCCAAAGGGCATCGAATCATCAGTCTCTCGAAAAGTACGGTTACCGAAGAACTCCTAACCGCCTGCCATGAAAAAGGGATTCAAGTTCTGGTTTGGACTGTAGACGAGGAAGAGGAGATAAAAAAATTCATCGCCTTGGGGGTTGATGGCATAGTTTCCAACAGACCGGCTTTGTTGAAAAGGTTGGTGGAGTCAAAGGTGGGGCGGACCTCATTTTGATTTTTGACCGATCCGAGTCTTAGAGCGGATCTTCCCGGTTATTCTTCTTTGTCTTCGGCTTCCGACATAGTCTCCGGTTGATATTCTCTAATCCTGTTTTTTTGAATGATCCAAAGTTTTCCGTTAATGTCATTTTTTTCGAAGGCAAGCAACAGTGTTCGGCAAAGAACCAGTAAATCATCGTAACTGGGGCGGGGAGGTAAACGGAAAACCGCAATCCCGTTATATCGGTCAGGAGGAAAAAGAAAAGGATTGGCAAAATCAAGGTCTAAGGTGATCAAACATCTTTTTTCCAATTGACAATACGAAATGAGTTTTTGATCGGAGGAGCCGGCTAGACCTTGACTGACCACCGTCTCGGTATCGTGCCAGGCCTTTCTAAAAATCTCCGCTGATCCTTTACTAAGATTTTCGTCCAGCTTTATCTTCATGACCGGGCCTCAACCGGATATTCAAAATAACGTTCCCGTGACATCTCGGCCCCATAAGCGATACAGGCCAAGATATCTGCTTCTTCCAGATCGTATTCCTGCATAATTTCTTCAGGCTTCATGCCGCCGGCCAAAAAATCAAGGATAAGGGACACCCATATCCGCCGACCTCGTAGGCAAGGTTTCCCAAAACAAATTTCCGGATTAATACTTATTCTCGCCAGAAGTTCTTCCCGGGTCATGGCCGCTCCTCCTTTTTTAGACCTTTGTCCTATTATACCTCAAATTCAAAATAAACCAAAGGTCTCTTTACATTATATTTTTCAGACTAGGAGCTTCGAATTTCCAAGGATTTGATTTAATTTATGTGAATTGAAATCTTTAGGACGATACGACTCCGATTTTTTAAGCCGACACAAGGGATTTTATTATAGGAAAAAAGTAGAAAGTCCACATTATAGCCTGCCGGAGAGATTCAGCGCTATCACCGGAAAACTCAATGGTAGCCCCGCTGCCCCAAAGTCGTATTGACAAAGACTTATCGATCGTGTTATTGTATTACAAAAAAATATCGATGGAGGATTTGGCATGCAATCCGTAACCGTTTCACCCAAATACCAAGTCGTTATTCCTAAATCTATCCGGGAAGCCTTGAAGCTTTATCCGGGCCAAAAAATGCAGGTGGTTGAATATGCCGGTCGGATTGAACTCATACCGGACCGGGATATCAAAGAACTTCGGGGCTTCCTTAAGGGGATCAATACGGCATTCAAACGAGAGAGGGATCGGGTATGAATATCGTTGATTCTTCCGGGTGGCTGGCCTATTTTGCCGATGAACCTAATGCCGACCATTTCCTGCCTCCCTTGCATGAGGCGAATTTACTTGTAGTCCCGACGGTCATCCTTTACGAGGTCTTCAAGGTCATTTTACGGGAATCGGGCGAGAATGAGGCCCTGCAGGTGATGGTGGCCATGCAAAAGGGAAAGGTGGTTGATCTGACCATGTCCCTGGCTATGGCCGCTTCCAAAATAAGTTTAGAGCGCCAACTTTCTATGGCGGACAGCATCATTCTGGCAACCGCGAAAGAATATGATGCCGTAATATGGACGCAGGATTCGGATTTCAAAAATATAACAGGGGTAAAATATTTTCCTAAAAGACCTAGGGGTCAGTTCTTTAAAATTGACAAACTGCCCAAAAGAAGGGAACAGCAGAGAATCAAAATCGAATTATAATGAATAGTATCATACAAATAAAACTAGCAAGAGATTGGTATTAAAAATAGAAAAGAACCAACTACAAAAATAATTGAACGAGAAAAGAAATTTATCAATAATAAAGAATTGACCCCATCGTTCACATAGAAGCCCTCGGGTTGAAGTTGCACGCCGAAGCGTCTCGCGTCTGATTTTGTATTCCAACCAACCGTCCTAGAAGGATGCGACGACAAAACCGGGGCATCCCAAGAGCCGGATCTTTCATCCCGCCATGGTTAAAGAAGATGGAAATGTTGACCCGCCGGGAGGTAAAACGATCTGGCCCGTATCGTGTAACGAATCGAATAAACAATGACTCTCTTTTAAACGACAGAAAAGGAAAACCGCTTTGAAAGATCAATTTGACCCCATCCAGACCCGGGACGGACACACCGTCTTAATCGATTTTTTTCAAGCCCAAGATGCCCAGGGAATCGTCGACCTCTTCAAAGAGGTCTATGGCGACGGGTATCCGATTAAGCTCTACTATGATCAGGAAGCCCTGGTTCAGTCCAATGCCCGGGGTGATTGCTGCTCCATCGTCGCCCGGGAGGAGACCGGACGGGTGGTCGGGGTGACCCACACCGTGCGAACGGCCCCTTTTGAGAATCTTTATGAATCAGCCGCCGGATTGGTCTTGAAAAGCTATCGAAGCCAGGGGATCAGCAAGAGGCTGCAATGGTTTCTCTTGAACCGCTGGTCGGCTTCCAGACCGGAGGTGGTCGGGATCTTCGGCGAACCGGTCTGTAACCATGTTCAACTGCAAAAGACCTGGGATGATCTGGGGGCGGTGGAAACGGGTCTTGAAGTGGCCCTTATGCCGGCTGCCGCCTATGGTCGAGAAAAAGGTGGTCATAGTCGGGTGGCTTGTATGACGGCTTATTATCCTCTAAAGCACCGGCCTCATTCCCTCTGTCTCCCGGAGGTTTATAGAGAGACCATCCCCTTTCTTCTTCAGGGGCTGAGGGAAGAGCGCTCTTTTACCCCGGCCGTGGAACCCTTGCCCCAAGACCGTCCAACCCGATACCGGATCAGGGTTTTCGATTTTGCCTCCCTGGCCCGGGTGACCTTTGAAGATATCGGAAAAGATTTTGAGGTTTCCTTAGAAGAGATTGATGGGGAGCGCAAAAGACAAAATTTGCAAATTCTCCAGGTCTATTTGAATTTGGGCTGCCCCTGGATCGGGGCAGCAGTCGATCTGCTCAGGACCCGGGGTTATTTTTTAGGAGGGGTTCTGCCCAGATGGTTCGATGAGGATGGTCTGTTGATGCAGAAGCTCTTTTGCCCGCCCGATTGGGACGATATCCAGCTTTATACGGACCGGGCCAAGGAAATCCTAAGGTTGATCCGGGCAGACCGGGACCGGGTCATGGGCCAAGGGATTTGAGTATGCATAGGTTTCCGGTTGAGGTCCTTAAATCAGATATCTACTGAGGCAAAATCGGTCAGGTCTCTTTCTCGCAAGAGACTTCTTTTCCAGTTTTCGATGGAAGGAATAATGTAAGGCAATAGCCTCATGGAATAATAGGGAGGAAGCAGAGGCAACCCGATGAGGTCTCCAAAGACGATAAGCATAAAGATGTGGTTTATGCGGCCACGTTCTTTTTTCAGTTCCAGATCCAGTTCGTGAATGGTCAGTCCGTACATCACCTCTCTTAAAAATTTTGGGAGGCGTTTCGATTTTTCCAGAAGAAGAGCGCCCCACTCCTCTAATTTTCGTCGTTCAGGTTCAGAGGGGGGTATTTTACATTCCATTTTTTTCCTCATTACTTTTGCGCCGAAATTAACCTGCTGCTTATTTAGGATAAGACAAGGGCCTTAACCTGTCAATGACGATTTGAAGATTTAAAATTGGGCACTCCCTTAATTCGCTGAACTGGACATCAACTTATAAGTTTGATATTATAACAATATTCGGAAGAATTGACTTGTGGAAGGGAGGGCAAAACCATGAAATCGTTTGTCAGCTATGTTTTTACCACAATCCTATTATTCTCCGCGGGCATCAGCTATGCCCAGAATCATGTGGGCATTATCCTGGGCGGACATGAAAAAGACTGTGAAGTGACCCATAAGGGTAAGGTCTCCCCGTGCAGCGCAGGGAAACAGTTATATGTCGGTGATCTGATTATGAAGAAACCAAGCACAAAAATGCTAAAGATCAAGTGGGCCCCCTATGTTATCGGATCAGCCCAAAGTGAAACCGTCCTGGAAGTCTCCTTGCGCCAACCGGAGAAACTTTCCGGAAATCGTTTGGTGGCCGGTGTAAAACAATATATGGACGACTTTATCAAGCCAACGGAATACGGTTCTATTGCCCTGGTTACCAGGGCTAAGAGTGCCAAGATGGTCTGGCCGTTACAGGCCACTTTGATACAGGATGTTCCGCTGAAAGTAACCGAGGCCGATGAGCGGGTTAAAGCCATCACCATTGTCGACGGAAAAGGTCAAAAAGTTTATGAAAAAATAGTCAAAGGGAAGACGCCGGTGGCCATCAGCCCGGGAGAGGTGGGGATGAAGCCGCTGGAAACCTATGCCCTCACGGTTAGCAAGGATACCACCAAAAGGAAAGTAGAGATTAGACTGCTGGACCGTGACACCCAAGAGGAAATCCGCCAAGGTTTAACTGATATTGATAATGAAAATGATACGCCGTCAGAAAAGGCGGTCAAAAAGGCAGCGTACCTGCAGCTAATGAGCGATGCCTATCCCGACAGGATAGATTTGTATTGGTTGAGCAAACAATTATGGCAGGACCCCATGGCCCAATTCAGCAAAGATCAGGAAGAGATCATCGCCGGTTTGGAACAGAGATTTGTCCAGCATTGTCGTAAAAAATGAGCAGGACTGGCCAGCTTTTTCACAGGAGGAAGCGAGGTGGTGAGGAGGGCCTTGATCAAAATCGGGAGAAGAACTTGAGGATATGGCCTGAAATCAGTTTTTTGATGTTTTCTTGAAGCCGGTACCAGCTCATAGCCAAAACAGGGACCAGCATATTCAGAAAGAGGAAGACAGTATTGATAATAATCCCATACCGGACATAAAAGATATAGGTTAAGGGCAGAACGACCATCGAGGCAAAAATGGCGGAGAGGGTCCTGGCTGCGGAGGCTGAAAAATGAACGAACATATAGCAGGCAAAGAGGATAACCACCACATTAACTAAAATACTGATCCACAAGGGGGCGTCGCGGACCTGCCAATCCCCCAGTAAGACATTCAGGGCATTACCGATAATATATATCCCCGGCATCTCACCAACAGGTGTTTGATACCACCCTTCCTTGTCCGGGCTAGAGGTGCCTATGATGACTATTTTATCCCTCAACTCCTGCTGTAAGGCCTCCACTTCATCCGGCAGTATTCTTTCTCCGAATAGAGTCCCTTCCTTGCTTATGGTGCCCGGCGGCAAAAGGGAAAACCGTATTCGGTTGGAAAAAAGCTCATAGTTCCCCACTTCTATCCGCCTGCCGTTGGATAGGCCGAGGAGGTATTTTTCTCGCCGCTGATGTTGAACATCCCTCAATATACTCGATTCCAGGGCTTTCAGCTTGGGAAGATCATTGGTCCATAAGGCCGCGGCTAAAACGGGAACACCCCAGAGGACCAGATTATTTCCGTCGCTGCCCTTAGCAATATCATAATAGCGTACATAGCGAATGATCCGGTCGTATTTGGAAAAGGAGGAATAGGGAAATCCGCGATAAAAATTGGGGTTTTTATCAATCAGGTCATCAAAGACATTTTTTTTAATTTGATCGCGGCTGCTGCTGTGAATGGTGGGAAAGATAACTTTCAACTCTGATTTTTTTTGGGTTAATTCGGCCAAACATTTTCTCAATTCGGCGTCTTCACCCGGACGGTTCGAAGGGTGATCAAATAAGACGTCCAGATAGACCATCCTAGCCTTATTCCTGTCCGCCAGGGTCAAAAAATAGGCGAGTTTATCCCTGGGGATCAGCAAAGGTTCTCCCCAGCGGATATAGGTGTCACTGTCTACATCAATAAAGGCAATATGGCTCGAAATCTTGGAGCGTACATTTTGACATTCCCGGGTTTGAGCAGGGTTTTTAAAACAGGTTTCCATTGTCTTGGCCAGGGAGGTGGTTTCTTTTTTGATTAGTTTGTCGATAGTGGAATTAAAGAGGCTTTCCATCACCTGTAAATGGGTCATGAAAAAGAAAGCAATCCCTAAGACAAGTCCGATGATGACATTGGTTAAAAAAGATAGGCGTTCGTCCTTTTCCCAATGACGCCAATTTAGGTAGTGAGGAAGAGGGCGTTTTTTGGGGAAATAGGGTTTGATTTCGCTGAGTATTTTTTCAAGAAGACCTTTCCCCTTCATCTTGTGTTTTCTCCTCCTCCATCACCCGATAGGACAAAAGGTGCCCAGAAAAGGGGGTGGGCGTAGCTGAAGACAATCCGCTTGGTACGGGGATCGCTGTATCCGGGGGATTGGATTAAATCAAGCATGGCTTTGCGCAGGGCCTGAGCCCGGGTCAGTTTCTTATGTTCCATCTGGGAGCGAAAGAGGTGAGTCGTCAACTGTCTGGCGGAAGTCGTTTCCACCGGATACATGCTGGCCAGGAGGGCCCTGGTGCCGGCATAAAAGAAGGCCTTGCCCAAGCCGGAGAGGGCTTCAGCTCCCAACCCTTCGGCCGCCCCGGTGTTACAGGCCGAAAGGATCACCCAGTCGGCATTCAATTTCAATTTCATGATCTCGCCCATGGTCAATAGCCCGTCTTCTTTCAGGCCGGTAACCGTGGGGGAGGAAAGGGCCAGGGCCGGCTGCTCCAGGCCGTCCAGATCTCCGGGAACCAGGGCATGCGTGGCAAAGGCCACTATCTGCCGGTCGGAGAGATCCATGGTTTTTACTTTTGTTTCCGAAGCATCTTTTCCTAAAAAGATATCTCGAGTTAGATCCGCTTTAAAAGTAGCGGCAATAGTCTTGATTTCTTCGGCCGTGTCCGGAAGACGATTCAGATTTTCGAGCTGATTGGAGGTAACTTTCTGGCTGTCCAGGCCGCCTCGATTAGACAGGCGGACACCTCTGACCTGGATGGTTCCACTCTCTTTCTCCGCCATGGTCATTTGTGCGCGGTTAAATATGGGATCACCGAATCCGATAAACGCCTTCCTCTCGGTGGAGCCTGGAGGCAACTGACGAAGGGAGAGGAATGATAGGGCTGAGGGCACCATGGTAATGGAAGCCTGGTGAATAATCCAGGGCGCCTTTTGATACTCTTTAAAAAGAAGTTTTTCACTCTTAGAGGGTTTATGGAGAGCCGTAATCAGGATGGAAAGGGGCAAATGACTAACCGGATCATTGACGATGATCAACAAGTCCTGGGCCGCCTTCCAGCCTTCCCGGACCGGGAGGAAAAGATGGCGGTATAATTCGTAAGAACGGTTAAGGTCAAAGGGAGGGATATCGTTAACGGTAACCGGATTGGGATCAAGAGACGCTCGTAAATTGTTGATAATTTGAGCCAGATCTTTTTTCCTGATGGGGACAGAAGAAAATATTATCCGGCCCGTCGGCGGAATAGCCCAGATATAGGTACGATCTTCAAAGGTATAAATCGAGAGTAACGCTTCATGGGGACGCAGGATCTTTTGAACGGCGGAAGGGAAGGGGACCTGGAGATTAACGAAATTAGCATATTTACCGGACCGTTTTTTGATTTCCTCCAAGAGGGCATTTCGCGATTGGCGGAGGGTCCCCACTTTTAGACGCAGTTCCTTAATTAATTGAGAATCCTGCTGGTCAAAAGGTGCTGAGATGATTTCTAAGAGGGAAGCCTCAACGGCATTTTTTTCCTTTAAGTTGTCCTGCTCCCGACGGATTAAGTCTATAACCTCGGGATCGGTTTCGGCCGCCCGGGCACTGCTGGCCAAAAGGGCACTTTGGACGGTTTGACTCCGGGTGACTTCGGAAAGTTTAAAAGACAATCCCACGGCATCAATCCCGAGGTCTTTTTCCAACCGGGTACCCCGGGTCTGCTCCAGAAGGCCTAGATAGTCATGAATAATCGTTTTCACGCGCTGATTTCTGAAAAAACCGCCTCTTTCTAAAGCGAATTGGGAAAGTTCTTCGGCGGCCCCGGAAAAGTCTTCCAAAGCCTGCCTGGGATTATTCAAACGGGAATAGGCCATCCCTCGGAGAGCGAGCATCTCGGCGGTATTGAAATTTTTCTCCCCGAAAACAGTTTTATATCTTTCATAGTTAGGGGCGATAATTTCCAAAGCCTCCCGGGGACGACCGGCCATAACAAGAGAAAGTAAAAAGGAAGGATTTTTAGTGTATACCTTTTGATACAGATATTGATTCTCCTGCATGGCTGTTTTTATCTGATCAAATTGGATCAAGGCACCTGGGAAGTCGCCCAAGGCGGCCAGAAGGTTTCCGTAATAACTTCTGACCTGACCGGCCATTCTGGAATCGTTGGTCACTCCGGAGGTTTCCAGGATTTTGATGGCGGCGGTAAGCAACTTTTCCGCTTCCTGAGTTCTTCCTTGCACGGCCAGGTTGTTGGCAATGGTGGAGATGGCCGAAAAAGTCTGGGCCGATTCCTGTCCTCCATGTCCCAGAGATTCTTTCAGCAGATTACGGGCAACCATTTCCGAATCTAAAAAGCGGCCTTGAAAATACAGATTCCTTGCCAGCCAGGCTTTGTAACGGAAGACCGTTTCAGGAGTAAAGGTATCACCCCCCACCCCAACTCTTTTTTGGAGGGCCCGGCGGATCTGCCGTTCGGCTGCCTTGAATTTGCCTTGAGCTTCGAGGATGCGACCTTCGATATGGGCTTTCAGAATGATGCAAAGATTCTTGCCCCACTTCTCTATCTGAATCTGATCCGGTCCCACCTCCATTCGTCCCCGGCCTTTTCGCTGTTTTTTGGCCGGAGTGTCCTGCTCGTCCCGGCAATGCCTGAGGGCTTCTCGTTTTATTTTATTGGCCCCTTCTATGTCCCCCAATCCGGCATAAACGGAGGATAAGAACATATAACTCCAGATGTAATTGTAGGTTTTGACGTTTTGTTCAAATAATTCGATAGCCCTTTTGTAATTTCCGGCATCCAACTCTGTCACGGCCAGCCGATGGAGGAAGGAGGGATCGTTGATCCCGGCTTCTCCGGCAAGGCGCAGGGCCATCTTGAAATCCTCCAAAGTTTGCTTATAGCGACCCAGTTCATAGGCGGCCGATCCCCTTTTTTTGTAGAAATCAGCCAGCTCTTCTTTGCTTTCGGTTGAGGGCGGTGCGGCATCGGCTATTCTTTTAAAAGAAGCCGTGGTCTCGACATTAAACTTTCCGGCTTGATTGAGGATCTGGGTTATATCGTCAATTCGCCGAGGTGGGGGCTTTAAGGTTTCCTCCTCGGCTAGTGGAGCGGTTTCCTCTTCCACTTCTTCCAAGGATTGGGCAGAAATGGGAGGCTTTGTTAAAAAAATAAGAAAGATGAAAGCCATTATTAGGCATAAGGAAGGCATCATTTAATTATAGAAAGGAAATGAAAAAAGCAAGAAGAAAAAAGCCTTAAATTGGGGAGTTGGAGCTGAAAGGCCTTATGGGCGGCAAGGATAAGACTATTTATTCCATCCCCTGTGTACGAGTCAATTCGACGATCGATTATGCCTTAATGTCGGGGAAAAGAAATTTTTATTGATCCCTAAAACTTTATCGTGGTAAATTGAATCTTAAATAAAAAGTCCGTCCGCAGAAGAAGGGTGGAAACGGCTCGGCATATGGTATGGTTATAAACTCATTCTCGAGGTAAGGACTTATGTTATTCAAGATCAGCCTCTATTTGTCGTTGTTCCTATTTGTCGTCGGGTTGGGTTACAAGGTCCTGAACTGGTTTCGCTGCCGGGCGGGCGATCAGGCCGGAGAAGTCTCCGCTTCCCAACGATTTTCAACTGCCATCCAAGGCCTATTTCAGACCATCTTTAGCAGCCGACTTTTTATCCTGATCAAAATATTCCTGATTGATATTCTCCTCCAGGGCCGCCTTTTCCGGGAGAGTCGACTTCGCTGGGCGGCCCACATCTGCCTGTCTTACGGGATCCTGCTGCTGATTTTGATGCACGCCCTGGATACCTATGTTTCTAAAAAACTCTTCACGGAATTTTTTTCGACCTTAAACCCTTTTATGTTTCTCCGGAACCTCTTCGGGGTCATGGCCCTCATCGGCTTGGGGATAGCCGCTTTTCGCCGCCTGACCGATCGGGTCATGCGTCAAACCACCCGGGGGATGGATGTCTATGCCCTGGTCCTTTTAGCGGTGATCATCCTTACCGGTTTTTTCCTGGAGGCGGCCAAGATCGTGTCTCATGAACGATATCAGGAAATGGTCCAAGAGTTTTCCTCCATCACGGATGAAAAAGAGGCCCAGGCCTTGCAGGCTTATTGGGCCAAGGATTTTGGGGTGGTCTTTCCGAAACCAATTGGGATACCGGATCAGGCGACCCTGGACAAAGGTAAGGAGGTTCATACGCTTAATTGCGCCTCCTGCCATTCCAAACCGACCTCAGCCTTTTTGTCTTATGGAGCGGCCAAGGCGATGAACCCTATGGCCTTGGCCCTGGGGCAAAGCGGCACCAGGAGTTTTCTCTACTATGTCCATTATTTAAGCTGTTTTTTAGGCCTGGCCTTATTACCCTTTACTAAAATGTTTCATATGCTCACCAGCCCTCTGGTCCTTTGGATCAATGGGGTGATGGATTGGGCCAAAGCCTCTCCTGCCGCCCTGGCCACGGTACGGGCCATTGAACTCGATGGGTGTACCCACTGCGCCACCTGTAGCCTCCATTGTTCGGTCGGGCCTGTTTTTCAGGTGATTCCCAATTTTAATATTTTACCTTCGGAAAAATTAATCGCCTGGGGAACCCTGGCCGGGCAGGCAAAGAATGGGGATTCCTCCCTTTCGGCCATCGAAGAGGGAGAATATGCCTGTACGAAGTGTTATCGCTGCACGACGGTTTGCCCGGTGGGGATTAACCTTCAGGACCTCTGGCTCAACCTGGATAAGACCTTGCGCGACCGGGGATGCCCGGAACTTTTCGATCGGATACGTGAGGCTTTAGTAAAAAAATTTGATTGGAATCGCAAAAACACCGTTATCCAGATCCCACCTCTGGGAAAGGCCTTTACAAAGACTGTTGATGAATCTCAACAGGCCGGGACATTTCGCTACTGTTTTTCGTGCATGACCTGCACCAACTCCTGTCCCGTTGTTTTTAATTATGCCCAACCTCTTGAAAAGCTGGGATTACTTCCCCATATGATCATGCAAAATATTAAATACGGGTTTCAGGATAATATCCTTGGAGCCAGGATGGTCTGGGATTGTTTGGGATGTTATAATTGTCAGGAATCCTGTCCCCAAGGGGTTCGGGTCACTGATATTCTTTTTGAGCTGAAAAATCTGGCCTTTCAGCAAGAGAAAAACCGGACTTCCGGGGAAGGGAGGTCATAAGAAAAATGAAGAGATACAGCTTATTCCCCGGATGTAAGATTCCCTATTATCTCCCTCAATATGAGACGTCCAGTCGTCTGGTGCTGAAACAATTCGGTGTGGAGCTGGAGGAACAGGAATTTAATTGTTGCGGACACCCTATTCGTTTTTTGGATTTTAAAGCCTTTATCCTCTCCTCGGCCCGAAATATCGCCATAGCCGGCCAAAGGGGACTGCCGCTGCTCTGCCTTTGCCAATGCTGTTATGGGGCCTT
>Ga0233425_10003428_pt1 | contig 28742 bp, 26 predicted proteins | sample Watercolumn_Towu_2_FD_181712 | JGI IMG/M metagenome (GOLD analysis project Ga0233425, IMG submission 181712) | Freshwater microbial communities from Lake Towuti, South Sulawesi, Indonesia - Watercolumn_Towuti2014_140_MG | ecosystem: Environmental > Aquatic > Freshwater > Lake | place...
GCGAGGCAACACGCTTGAGACAGAGGAAAATCAACATGTTAGCCGGATGTCTGTCGTGTTGATGCGCAGGACCTCTCTTTTTTCGCCCTTCAGTTTCTTTACCTGAATCACCAAAACTCCCCGATCGAGCACGGTTCTCGTCTTGCCATAGTCATTGAGTAGAATTTCCCTTGTGGTCTTGGAGATCTTGGTAGGTAGGTCGAAGGGGATATGTGTCCGCTTGAAGTCCTGAGCTGAGTCCATTTTCAATCCTGAGATGGTTGAAAAAGAAAGAGACCTAAGCCGCAGCGCCGAAAACGCTGCAGGGTGTCTAGGTCTCTTGGACTCTAGGGTCTCTGGGACGCGATTGGAATGTTGGCCGGTCGCCCGGTCCTGAACGAATTTAAGGAAGGAGGCGAAGAATAACAAATGAGGGGTGAATGACTCCTGCCATGTGCTCGAGGTCCCCGCTCCAGTGTAGATTCAATCCGATCTGATTGAAAAAGAAAAGACCTAAACCGGCGGCCCGAAACGGGGCCGCCGAAAATTAGGTCTCTGGACTCAATGGTCTCTGGACTCGTATCTCAATAAGTTGTGACGAAAATATACCCAACAAGCAAAGGAAAAACAAACACGGAGATTCCCAAATCAAGAATACCCGGACAGGTTCCAGTTCACGGTGTGGACATCCGAAACCATCACTGTCATCGACGACGCTCGATGGCTAAGAAATCGACCAGTTTCTTCCGATCGATTCTAGATGAAAGGAGAAACCCGGTTGGTGAGGACCTGCGCATACAACGAGAAATTATTGCCACTCTTTCTAGCGTCTTGGATGAGAATGGACGAGACGAATCCGATTCCGGCATTGTTCTTCAGCGACTGGGCATTTCCGGTTGAGATCAAATCCTTTGGCAATGGCAATCCTTCGATAGGATCTATGTTGGTACAGGGGAAGAGTAATCGGTGGCACATCAATTTCGATCTCATGTTCTTTCAATGTCGGGTGGTGTTCAATAGTCGCCCTGGAGACAATTGGGTCTATAGTGACGACATGGAAGGACTGGTCCGCACTATTATTTTGAAGCGTCGGCATTCGACAGATTCCATCCTTGAAGAGGACTTTAAGAATCCGAGTATAGAATTGCCTTTCTTTCTTCACCGCTGCCAATGCATCATCAAAAAGCTCAGTTGCCCAAAGTGCAGCAAGAGGGTTGATGCGAAGGTTCATTGCGAACTCGTTTACGGGCGAGAGTGGTATGTCCCGCATTTGCCGTTGAGGATGCTGAGTCAAGGCTATCAGGTTCTGATACGTTGATTTACTTCCCGTAAGAATGACACCGCCTTCGCCGGCGAAGATTTCTTTCCCGAAGCCCATTGAAAAAACGGCGACGTCGGCCCAATGGCCAGTGTGATGTCCACGAAAGAGCGCACCGAGGCTTTGACTGCAATCTTGGACAAACGCTAAACCAAAATGATGAGCGAGCTTTCGGAGCTGGGATGCATCACAAGGATATCCGTAAATATCTACCGCAAGGATTGCGGCTGTATTCGCGGTAATCAGATCCTCAACTCTGGCAGGATCGATCGTGAGAGTTTCACTATCTATGTCGGCAAAAACGGGATAATTGCCCGAAAACATGATACCCGCCAGTGACCCTCCCCAGGTATACGGTGTAGTAATCACTTCTGATCCATGTATCCCGAGGGCGAGAAAAGCTGCCCAGAGACCGGTTGTTGCGTTTGCGGTCGCAAGACCATACTGATGGCCAGTTAGCCCAGCAAAGCGTTCTTCCAATCGTCGCACTTCATTCGTTCCAGCTACGCTCGCGGTCCACCGAGCAGGGTGACGAATGAATCTCGCAAGGTCTTGCTCTAACATTTTTCTAGTCTTTTCTTTCATCAAAGGTTCGTGTGCTTTCGGTGAGTGTCGATTCTCTTGTAGAGCTCTTGTCGATCCAATTCTCCCGTCCTTTTGTCTACAACTCCCTCAAGATACCAAGGATATACGTATTGTTCGGAATTGAGGCTCCATGGGAGATATGTTTGGAAGGAAGTAAGGGAGATTGCTACGAGGGACGTATAAGCTATAGCGTTTGGATTTGATGAACCGGTGAACGCACGTGCCGCAGCGAGAATATGCTCCGGAGCAAGCGACGCGTGTGTGGAAGCGAACATAAGAGCGTGGTTCACAATATCCATGACTTTGCGCGGTGACGTTCCTTTTCGGTGTAAAATGCAGGATGCTTCAACTAACTGTGGATCGCTCGGATTCAGACTAGTACGGCCCGTTACCCGACGCTCAAAAACACCAAACAAATGACACATTTCATCTGGAAGAAGTTCCAAAAATGGTATGAAAAGGAACCGATCGTGCCATGCAGGATCAAGGCGCTCGGGTACATTAGTTGCGCCGAGAAGTAAGACCCGTCCTCTGAGGTCGTCCCTTGCTGAGAACTTGAATAATTGGGCCAGAAGATCGAGGGAGACCCCACTGTCTCCTACGGCACTATTTCGAGCCGGGATCGATTCTGTAAGCTCGTCGATAAATAGAATTGCAGGTGCGAGATTCATGATCAAAGAGAGCGCAAGGTTCAGCCTTCGCTCACTTTCGCCCACATACATGTTTTTGACATTTTGAAACTCGAGAACATTGAAACCACACATTGCCGCGAGGATAGGCGCGAAAGTACTTTTTGAAGTCCCAGGGGGGCCAACGATACAAATGGCTTTGGGAGAGAACGTGGCGCCAGCTCTGAGGCCCTCTGCTATTCTCGTAAAGACAAGCTTGTTTACTTCCAGTCCAACGATGTCGTTGATTGAGAGATTTGTTGTCATAACAGCTAGCGTTCCTTCAGAAGCACGGAGAATAGCTTGAGCCTTGGAGCTAAGTACACGACCACGCGTCAGGACAACCCCTTCTGACCTAGCCTCCCGGAGCATAGCCTCAATGTCCCTAAGTCGGAGGCCACGGGTAAGTCGAGCAAATTCTTCTTCAGTGAAGCCCTGATCTAGGGAGCTGGTTACGCCGGTCTGGCTTCCACTTTTTCGAGCAATAATTGTTTGGATGAAAGCACGCGCCTGGTTTTCATCCGGGAATGGATAATCCATCCGATGCAAATCATTGAGCAGTGCATTCTGAAATCCATCACGGGCAAGGCATATCAACAAATTGCCAGACTTCCGGAGAGAAGGAGCGTTGGCAAGGATATGGAGCGTCTCAGCGACAAAGGTTTGTTCGTCAGCGGCTGCAGCAGAGGTTGCGACCGCCGGCGCCAAGTGTTCGGCGTAATCCACAACGAAAGCGATGGGTTTCGAGTCGCCTGGAGGAATCTGAAGCGCACGACTCACCGCTCTGAAGAAATTCCGAACCTCTTCCGGAGTGTGTTGACCATCCTTGTTAAGAAAGGGCATTAGGCCAACCGCATTGAGCCTGGAGTCGAGCGGCTGCTTCTCTTTTGGTGTAAACGTTGAGTAGTTGTGAATTCGTCCTCCCTGCGATTTGGAGTATCTAATGACGATGAAGCCATGTTCGTGTAAGATTTCTGCAATCATTTGTGGACGGTAAGCGATTTCATCGCCGGAGAGGACAAAATCATTGATGTTCCCCGTGATCAGAACTGCGCTGTGGCCGGCGTTGACGGTTTTGAGAATCGGGTCGTCCGACTTCGCGACAGATCCGTTTGACCTGTTGTTACTCATTCTTCATTTACCTCCTTGCTTGTGTTCGAATTGCCTGGCGACCACTGAGATTGGCTCTTCTTCGAGCCCCGTCAGCGCTCCGGGTATCCTCCGGTCGCCCCTTTGACTGAGAGGGGGTAACTGTTGTCGGTCCCAGTTCGGTGAGCATGACACCTGTTCTCCGATAGTGAGACCGTCGCTTTATGTCTTGAACAAGGATGTTTCGGGCCGCCAACGCACTAAGAATTCGGTCCATCATCTCATGGCAAGTTCCATCTCCGAATCCGGTCAAATCGAGCTTGACCTTCGCTCCCTCGTCAGATGCTGTAATTGTCCCAACTACTGCGCGGCCTTGAACATCCTCTACGATCAAGAGCTTCTGCCGGCCCTTTTCAGTGAATGTCTTCGTGTTGCAGAAGCCAATTTCGGCGACTGCGTCTTTGATAGAATTTGCAACGTGGGCTGCATTTGCCTCTGTAAATCGAGCTGAAGCTCGTGCAAGAATGCGGTCGATTGAGGTCGTCGTGGGTGGTTTCGTTGTGAAGCGTTTCCACTCAGCGTCGTCGACGAACAATCCCAGTGGCGAATTCTTGAGAGCTAGGACGCCCGCGAGGCTGGTACCGTGACCTTTCAGCAAAGGATTTTCTCTGATCCTTGACTTGGCGATGCTGTATGTCCGTTCAAAGAGCTGTTGAGCATCAGCTGTGGTAGTGTGTGTCGCTTGTGGCATTGCCAGGTCTTTCTCCAAGCGGGTCATTTCCTCTTGTGCTTGTTGTGTGAGCCAGGAGAGTGCCTTGTAGGTAAGGTAGCCAGCTCCAATCACTACTCCAGCTATCGCCGCACAAGCGCCAAGTGCACCCGCCGCGATTCCTCCAGTAACGACTTCACTCATTGTTCCTCGCTCCTTTCCATGAATCAACAAGAATTGGCAATCTAGATGCCTCGGTTTTGGTAGTTGATTTGTTCGTCGAGCAAGCTCGTGAGGTCGTTCAAGCGATCTTCCGAACCGTCGACTTGGATTGCACGAGCTTCGCGATCCTGCGTTGGAAGATCAGGAGTTCGAGTAGGAGTCTCGGTCTCAGGGCGCGAGCTCGGTTCGGATGGTCTCACAGGCCGTTGCGCACGTGCGGTATCATCCAAGGTTGGATCATAGCCGAACTCCTGAATGAGGAGTTGCCGCAAGGCCTGATTCGGATTGATGAGAATCGCTTCAGCTCCACCGCCTACTGGTGCCCGATCATTGTATTCCCTTAAACCTTCGAGATAATGAAAGTACCTCTGAATTGCAGCATGCTGCAGATTGCGTTCTCCGTCTCTTGCACGCGCCAGTTTCAGGCTTTGTCTCTTCATACGCACAAAATTGTAGCAACACACAATGAAGAAAAAGGCCGAGATTCCGAGAATGATGTCCAGCAGGTAGAGTACGACGGGAAGATAGATCTGGAACGCGCCGTCAGCTGCTTCGCCGGCTTCTTGCTGAAGCTCAACGCGGATGCGTGATGCAACATAGATTCCCGTAAGAAATGCCGCAGCAAGCACTGCGCCAGTAAGGGGGTGGATTACCCAACGGTACTCCTGTTTGGTCCTTTGCTTTCGCCCATAAAGTTGGTCGTCCTCAACCTGATGCATTGATCGTTCGTTGTTCGTGCCAGTGGTCTCACCAGCTGTGAAGAGCGAGAAATGCGACGAACTTTCAGCCAAGCAAATCGATATGTAGAACGCGACAGCGACGCAACTCAAGAAGGGAAGCCATGGGAATGAGGGAAACCACATAGTATAAATCTCCCGCGAGACGCCCCATTCCCAGTACACGACAGGCAAAAGGCATACAGTGAGGAATCCACACAAGAGCACCTTCCTGCCCCGGAATGCTTCACGACATTTTTGCTGAATCGGATGTTCTGCATCTCGGCGAACCTGTTGCTCGAGGGTGCTCCGCGATTCTGCGGCGTCCAAGGCGGACAGTGCTGTCCGATTTGCCACGTGCGCCTGATCGCTCGGTGGAGAAAGCTCCCTCGATCGATTTTCGAAATCAAAGTTCATTGGCATAAGCTCTCCTCCTGAACTTGATTATGTTTGATTGGCTGAAATTGCTTTGATGGCCGCATCGATTCCTTCGAAGAGTAACGCTTGGGCGCCGAACAAGTCTCTTGCAATGTCAGCCCTCATGCCGACCACGTATATTCTAACATCACTCGGCAACTTCACGCCTTTCAGCAGTCTCCATGGTCCGGTGTCCTCGCCGTCGGAGACGACGAAGAATATCTTCTCCGCATTCGATTGTACTTTCGGCTCATTAAAGAAAAGCTGAAATCGCATTAGGGACCCGTTCACGTCGGTGGCAGGTGCATCCCTTTTCCGAGCGATCTTTGACTCCACTTTGCTTCTGAATTCACTTGTCGATGACTTGTTCTCCGTGTTCTTGGCCGCTCGTTCGTTGAGCAAGCCTGTAACCGGCTGGAGAGTCAAGCGAACGAGCGGTACGAATGCTCGCTCGTCAATCAAGCCAAATGCCATTGAGCCGCCTCTGTTTTTAAGTGTAGCATTCAGGCGATCCAGATGCTGAATGGTGAAAAATGGTAAGCCCCTCTGCTCGACCGAACCGGTCACATCATAAGCTATCCCCAGGTGGATTTGTGGGAGGACCGTGTGCGGTGTGTCTGTTTGGCAAGCCACGAACAAGACAGAGAGAATGAGAACTGCAACCACCATTAGGAAGCTCAACGCAGGCAATGAGAAATGATTCATGGCTCTTTACCTCCTTTTTGTAATGATATTCAATAGTGAGCGAATGGTATCGAAAGACAAAGGGCGTTTTGCTCGGCAGGCTGACGGGGCGCGTCGTCGCCTGCTTCGCATTGCGCCCTTTTGATTTGGAACACCCCGTCAATGATGACGAGGATTTCAGTTGATTAGTCGCATCCTCCTTGAACAAGATCTCCATTTGGTCTGTCGATTCCTCGTGTTTCCCTCACGACCAGCTGCAATATACCAAATCGGACCAACCGACTGCTGAAACTGAAAGCAACTGCGAGTTCGCAACGAGCTTGCTCTGTGTCTTTGCCAAGCCCTGCTGCTGATTTGAGATTTTGACATCACCGGGCTATGATAACATGATTTCCTGACAGAGGCGCGTAACTGGAAGTCACTGAGTAGTGAAACCGTATTCATTTCTACGGTCCCGTTTGTAGGCTATGGAGGGATGAGGAAGAATTGACGCGGGGAGAGCAAGAACCAATTGGTGTGACGGTCAGGAAAAAGACGGATCATCAGTTGACGATCGGGAACCGGCAGGTCTTGTCTATTTCCTTAGAGGCCATTCGCTGAGCAAATTACGTTCGTGAGCAAGCCAACCATCAGGGTTGTTCAGAGTCCTTCTGTGGAGTCCACACCTGATCAGGAGCTGTTTGAGAGCCTTGCTGAATCTCAAGCCATCCCTCACAATCAGTCTTTTCTTGTTTTTGATCCATTCAAATTGAACACTAAATTCAGACCCTTTCTTACTACCTTTAGCGACATCAAATAGAGCACCCTCCGGCGTTGGCCTGGCTTTTCTGATGCGATATACAGTGGTTGTGCGCTCGTATCCTTCATCCTCCAAGTCGTCCCACGTGAGATCTTTGTTGTCAATCATCCGCAGGACCTGTTCGACGAGCTCCTGACTTTTTCTGATGTCGTTATCTCTGGCCTTGCCCGCTAACGACGGAGTGTAACGCAACGTACTCAAGACGGTGTAGTCATCATAGTCGAAGTACTTGTACACCCCCAAAGTAACGATGCGATCGATCAGAATATTCTTGATATTTATGTTCTTGCCTCCAACGCCGAAAAGCTCGCCCAAGGGTTGACTGATCTTGCCCTTAAGGTAGGACTCAAAGGCCGCTTTGGCGATTCCGGAGATCTCATCGAGGTCTCCTTTGCCTCTGTCAGCCTTAGTCACGATCCTGAACAGAGCATCCTGCTGATGCTGACTGAAGCCGACAAGCGGCGGAATTATTTCTCTGACTGCTTCGACATCATGCAGGATCGTTTTGGCGACATCCTCCCAGCTCAAATCAGCCTTATAGAAGTAGTCATCAAAGCCAGACCTTAACGCACGCCGGGTTGCTTCTTTGCCAGCCTGAACTGTGAATGCATATACCTGAACCTGAGGTCTTATCGCCTTGATACGCTGGCAAATTTCAGGACCTAGAATCTGGCCATTGATTTCCCAATCCAAAAGCGCTGCTTCTGTTTCTCCGCGTTTGTCATCGCGAATCCAGCCAATCAGCTCCTCAGGATCGGATGTGTCAACGACCCCGAAGCCACGTTGTGTCAGCTCCCGTTTAGCCTGCTCGCGGTGTTGATCTGTGTCTTCAAGCAACGCGATTTTCGTGTTCGTAGCAGTCATGCCTGACTCTCCTGAAGTTTCTCATGTCTCCCGATAATTGCAGGGAGAGATTTCATGAGCGGTTCGATAAGCTTCTCGGCCTCCTGACCTGTAAGGTCTGATTTGATAACGTCCAACGTGCTCTCGAGTTCAAGAACGGCAGTTTCGGCAGGCAGGCAGTCTTTCAGGTAGTTAATGATTTTCCTCAGAGCGACGCTGGCCGGATACCGCTGAATGTACCGCTTCCACTCGTGTCCCGCGTTGGCTGCGAGTCCCGGAAGCGTGAAATAATCTGTCTCTAAATCGCGGAAGGTACCAAGAAATGGTTCGGCAGAATCTATCAATCCGGCAAGTATGCGGCCTCCGTCAAGAAGACTCCAATAGTAATGACCTTTCCATCCCCGTTTCTCCTCAACCTTCAGGATGCGGTGAAAGGGATGTGCTTCAACAAAAAGTTCTTTCGTCTCGCAGCAAAAAAGAATGACGGGGATTCTGGATTCGAGCCTTACTCTGACGTGATGGACCAGTTCCATTCCAGTGTGCAACAAGCCAAATGGTCCCTCCCAACTCAAATGAGCGCTGATCAGTATCACCGATTCCGAAGGATTTGAATCGGCAAGAGTTCTTCTGACTTCGGTCAAAGCAGATTCCCACTCCAATGGGGGGTGCAACTTAGCCAACGGATTTACAATGAGAGATTTCGCGCTATTCATTCCGGGAAGCCAGTTCTCGACTGCCCGTTTAAGCTCCGGGTCATCAGCTATGAAATGGATTGTCTTCAATGCCTTTGGCGTCATGGATTCTATTCTTTTCTTTCGAATAACGGCATCCATTTTTCCTTTTTGGCCCAGAAGATCGGCAGAGTATTGTTTGGCGTATTGTGCTCGAACGCGATGAGCAAAGCATCATTATGGTGACCGAATGGTCTCGGCCTGCCTTCCTTGTCGAAGTAGAGCTCATTCTCCATACTAATCGTTTTGATCAACCTCTTTGCGTTTCTCCTATCCGTCGGTGAGGGAAACACAAACTCTGAAAATGCCTGATGCCGACCTGACAATTCTTCGCCGATGAAAATCCGACCTTCCATGTGCCTGTATCGTTTCACAATGTTCTCGACACCCTTTGGCAACCCAAGGAGAGCGACATAATATACAGAGTCGTGAAACTCCGGGTCCTGTAGAAAAGGCAAGTACTCCAATATACGCTCAAATTCCTCGACGAATTGCTTTCCACTGCCAACAATATCATCCACGAGGACAATTTTGTGTCGCTTATAGAAAGCTTTCCCTTTGTCGAAGCTGAGCAGCGAGGCGGCATGAGGGAGGTCATGCACGGAGAGGAAAACAGACTCATTCTTCTCTCGTTCCCTGATTTTGTCATTCGAGAGATTTTCATGGCGGTAATAGAACAGTACATGCGTTCCGCTCTTGGCAGGATGTCCCACGCCTATATAGAAGGCGTTCAAGGCAGTATCGGTCTTTATGGTTTCTACCAATTTTTCATGAGAGGTCCTGCACAGCTCGCGGATTTTTGCTGTGTCTCGGAAATCAATGTGCTCCAATAGTGTCAGCGCATACTTCCTGCTTTCAGGTGAAAATTGGTTGAGCCAAGCACGAATATCATCATAAATGTGATTCTCACTTTTGGATCTGAATCGAACGATTCGTTTGTGGCAGGAATGAATCACGGCTTTCCTGAATATCCTGAAATACTCCTTGAGCGTCTGCTCGTAAGACTGATGCTTACGTTCGACCAGCTCTTCGATTGCTTTGCAGAAGTATGCGTCGGCTTTCTTGTCTTCAAATGCCTCTATTATTGTTGATGCTCCATATGATGCCGAGAACACCAATACAGGAATGCGGCTAAGATCATCCGGCTCCTTCTGGGCATTGCGGATTTTATCGAGCATTCTTAGTCCGGCTGGGTCCCTGCCGCCGAAATGGAGGTCCAGAATTATCAGACTCGTTTGCTCTTTTTCACTTGCTAGGAACTGCAGACCCTGTTCCTGTGTGGAAGCACAAACGACCTTTCCCTGTCTGCCTTCTTCATGATACACCGGAAGGCCGTCCGCGCCCAGATCCCGACGACAGCCATTAGGGTAGAAAATGTTCCCTATTGCCTCTCCCCATCCAAACTGTTGCTGGTCGTCAATCAGCAATATTGTCTTGTTGTGAACATAGTCAGTGAGAGCAAGGTCGTCGGGCTCATCCGGCGTCCCTCTGAGCGCAGCCAGACGTTCATACATCTGCTTCCGTTGGTTGTCTGTAAATTCCCCGGATGTTTCCAGATAATGCCTGATTATTCTGGTGATTGATTCGGTCGCCGTGAGGCGGGCAAGTTCTCCTGACAAAAAGGCGCCGACGAGAAGCGAGACAGAATTCAATGCGCTGTAGAAATCAAGATGACGACCGAGGGAAATCCGTTGTTCGTCAACCGGGAACGATTTGGGCTGGCAGGGCAGCATGCCGACTTCCTGGATTGACCGCCTTTTCATACGTAGTTCTCTGAGAAGGTCAACGCGGGATACCGGAAGCCGGAGATAACGAACCGGGACCGTTGCTCCCAACTTATCAAATGAAAAGGAGCAATCCTTCGGATCGTCAATGCACAGAAGAAGGGCTGACTTGTTGCTGAAAAAAGACGTCTGAGCTGCGCAGAAAGCCAGACCGAAGTGGTCCATTCCGTTCTTGTGTATTCGGGGAACGTGAAGGATGAGGTGGTCATACGGATTCAGATCCGCCAGCGTGACTGCCGAGAGCTGAAATTCGGCGACCTTTCCTGCCGGATACTGGCCTCTCAAGATCAAGTACCGTCTGAGACTTCTTCGAAATTCGTCGTCATCCGAGATGACGGCTATCATATTTCCAGAGATTTGTGTCATTACAGTATCATCAACCGAATCGCAGAACCTCAGCGAGAACAATCTATGCCATCACAACTCTAGCGATCATGCCGCTCCTTTAACAGCTTCTCAATCGTAAACCTGATCACGCGGAGAGCCTCGTCTCTCTTCACCGCTTCGCTTGAAGCCGCCCTCCTTGCATGAGCGACGTCATTTCTCCTTTTCCGGAGATCCTGGTCTTCTTTTGGGAGCTGGCCTGAAAACTGCCCCCAGTCATCTTCCTTTTGCAGCCGGATGCGGATTTCCTGTATCAGATACATGTTGAAGATTACGTAGTTGTACGAATACGAGGAGGCAGCAAGTGTCTGCTGAAGCAAGAGCAGCGATTCCTCAAGCCACCGAGTCAAGTGGACTCTGTAGAGGTTGGTGTTTTGGAGCGTGTAAGGTTCCAGCTCTTTCCGGTTCCATTCAAAGCAGTGAATCTCTTTCTTCTTTTCAATCATCTTCACTTTCAGCCAAAGGTCCCGAAGTTCGGCTTTGCTCAGACAATCGATCACCATTTCCATCAATTGTCTCCCTGACGAAACTCCTTTGATCCAATACCCGTCCGCACCCAGTTCGCGTGCTTTTTCGGCAGTGAGCGCCTTTTCTGAGGCAGTCATTACGATTACACTAAGCTGTGGAAACAACTCCCTGATTTCGGTCAGAAGTCTGATTCCGGAAAGCCCCACGGCAGAGGCCTCTTCATCGGTTCCGGGAACGAGGCGCAGATCGAGGAACAGCATACTGTAGGGAAAGATCTCCGTGAGTCTGGCTTCAATTTCCTGCAAACCCGTGGCAGCCATTTCCCTTTGCTGCCGCGCTTCCCTGAATGTTTTTTCTGCGTCACTTACAGCTTGGGCTGCCTGCGCAAGAGCTGATTCTGCCACTGTTACCCTTTCCTTTGTTTCCTTGTGGCTTCTTTGAGCCAGTTCGTATGCGTCGATCGCTTGGCTCAGATGTTTAGTATCGGTTCGCAAATTAGGGATCTCTTCGAGGATCTTTGAAATGCCATCGCCACCCGAGGGTGAGGTCATTATGTCCATTACAGTCGTAGCCAGATCGCCGAATCCTGAAAGCGCATCCTTCAGGAAAGTCCGTGACTCGTGGTATTTCTTCTCTGTCTGCTGAAGATCCCGTTGAAGGAACTGAAGTTGCTTCTGTGTACTTTCCCTTTCCTGCTGCGCTTTGCGCAGCTTTTGCCCTGCAGCCTTTTCGTCATACCAACTTTGAAGTTCATCGGACTCCGCCACAGCCCATCGATTCAATTCGTCCTCGAGTTCACCGGCCTTTGATCGCATGAGGTCTAAAGCACTATCAAAGTTATCGATGCAGAGCATGCGCTTGTCCGGGCTTTCTATCAAACTACCAGTGTTCCGGAAAACGTCCGGATTGATTTCACCTCCGTAAAGCCCACTGTATAGTCCGAAGGACCATCCCCGACGGTGCTCATCGTCGATGAGAATCACCGACTGGTGAGCGGCAAGAGAACGGAGTCGGGCTACCTCTTCGCTGGTCAACATGCCACCTATCCCCAGTTCCGGACGGAGAAAGTACAACTTCTTCAACCAAGTCCCGGTCTGAAAGTCCGACCTAGGTTGAAGAGCCACCGCCTCCCCCTCAGGTACTCCTGCGAACTCGGTGAGGAATTTTCGAACCCCAGCACGATTCAGGTACGTGTGCGATCTCATTCGTTCATCCCCTTCCGAGAAAAGAATGAACGGTCTTAAGGATGAAGTCATTTCCTGTTCGTCTGCAAATCCCTGTCGCGACGACACTGATTCCCGCAAATCAGAAAGTGTGGAGGGAAGCCTGAGCCCACGACATCCAGGCGAAAGGATGAGAATATTGTCTATAGCCTGTGTCAGAAGCCACTCAGTGGAGTCAAGCATCCCGAGAACGACAGGCAGCAAAGACAACGGTTCGAATGAAGGAGTGAGGCGAATGTGTTTGACAAGTTCTACACCACCGTAGCACGAGGGATCGGGGCACTCCCGGTAAACAAGCTGAGCGTCTATGTAGATTACATAGTCACGTTTGCATTGTGCCTGCAAGGCCCGGAGTACGTCGTCGATCGAGTCATTCGAACCAACAAGGAAAGGAACGCAAGGGGATTTCAGGGACCGGCCCAACGCAGAATTCATGTCAGGGTCGTTTTCCACAGTCAGCATGGTGCGATTATCAAACTGGGGATCATTGCTCTGCGGATCAGCTGTCGGTGTCGCCGCGGGGAAAAGATAGTCCCTCAGGGTCTTGTTGAGAGATTCGATAATTCGCACCATTGTGGTCGACCCCGTGACAACTTCATGGATCCTTCCACCACTATCGCCAACCCAACGAATGTTTTCTGAAATCAGTTGTTAAACAGCTCTTCAGGGAGCTTTCGACCGATTGCGTCAAAACATAGTACTGTCAAACTGCATATCTAACCTCTGAGCGATTCGCCTTTGTTCGCAAGAACGTGTGTTTTCCAAACCTGTAAATGGAGCAGAGCCCCGAGAGACGGACATTCTGCGGAAGTATGATGTACACAGCTTCCGATGCAGATCGTCGAGGTAGAAATGCGGAGCTAATTCTAGTTCCATTCCCCGCGCGACCTCTTCGAGAACCATTTCGCGACGCTCCTTTGCGATCTTAAGCAGCAAAGCGAAAAAGGTACACGGCTCGTGCCTGCCCGCCTCCTTCACATTCAACATTTGAATCAGGATGGGAATGAGAATTCCCGGCGGAAATTTCAGGATCGGCAGGAGCGAAGTCTTGCTGTTAAGTATGCTACCCCCCAGTTCTATGATCTTCTGCAAAATCCCCTGCAGTGTTTTCGACTGTGATTCAGGTAACTTCTCCAGATAAGGCTTAATGTTTATTGTTTTGTTGTCTGCCAAATGCTTTTCGAGGAGCGCCAGCACCCATTCATCAGAGAGATTTGTCAGATTATGGAAATTACCCCGGCCGTTTTCCCTGACAACGTAGAACCAGTTCCTCCACGATTTCAGTAAACTTCCACAGCAATTCTCAGAGAACCTCGCGTACGTGGAAGCTCCTTCCGTAGGAATGTTTCTTGCCAGAGAGAAATCGAATTCCACAGGTCCTGACAGAGGTTTGAATCCCTTTTTTGCCGGATCGACCGCACCGAGGATTCTTACACGCGCTTTTCTCGCCTCAGGATGAGCGTCCAACAGAGAGGTCTCTTCGGAGGTGAACCCGTGTGGAGGGAACACGATAACCCTTCTTATCAGCCCGAAATCCTCATGTTCACGGCGAAAAACATAGCAGGCACGTTTTGGAATCATTTCCGAATGATCGACGCGCAGGAAATCTTTGTTCGTCTTTTCGAAAAGCGATGAGTGGACAATATCATGAATGTTGAATCCCATAACGTCGTCACTACGATTTCACTACTCAAGAAATGAATCGTCGGGCGCATTCTCGTCCGGAATTTGGGACAGACCTACTGTAAAACAAGGCTATGTGAGTACGGCGTATGCCCACCAGAGCCATGCTGGTCCCGATCTCATGCTACGTTCTTCCTTACCTGATACTTTTGTTGAATCGTATCAAGGGCATTCATCAAAGCACAAAACCAATCATGGAATGAATCAACGCCTTCCGGCCGCTCTTCTTTCCGGGATGCAAGCTTGTGTTCGGCCTGAAAGAAGTCAAGAATTTCATCGACATTTTCTCCGTCGCTCCGATCGAGCAATTGCATAAATCGCGCGATGAGAGATTTGTCCTCAGCTACCGGAGCTGCTGTACCCAGCCCGATACCGACGAGAGCAAGCAATGTTTCGCCTTCTCCTTTGAGTTCTGACGCTGCTTCCAGCGGGACGGACTGGAGCAAGTCGAGCATTGATTTTCCAGCTGGCAGGTGGGTGTCATCGATCGAGCATAGTTTATTGGGAACCTTGCCGACATAATACTGCAGGTCGGCGAGCTTGCCGAGGTAGTGCGTGTTCTCGCCGTTCCTTGTGAGGATCCTGTGGCTGTCCAAGACGTCTTTCAAGTACGCTGAAGAATCTTCTGCTCTGTTCGGCTTACTCCCTGTGTGCTCGTTTCCTCGTTCATCGTTCCTCGCCTCACTGATACCCTGAAGATCCAAATCCATTGGTATGAACAGGTAAGCGATTCGGTGCTTAAGAATCGAGATGAATTCTGTTTTTCTTCGGGGGCCCAGATTCTCTGCAGCGTTCACAACGCCCATCGCAAAGGCAGATAAGCCTATTTCAGCCAAGCGGTCAATGGATTCTACGCTTGTCCAAATCGCAGAGTGTTGTCCTGTATGAAATCCACATACACAAACACGAGCATCAGTGAACTTACGAAAGTGCTCCTGCAAACTCTCATATTGATCTTCAGTTGTTCTGGGCCATAATATTTGTGGAAGAACCTCGCTGACGTGGAATACCACATAGATTTTGCTGAATTCTGGGACAGTTCCCACTCTCTTTGCAATTTCGCTCAAGCACTCATTCCAGATATTTTCAATAGCGTGTCTACCTTTTGCTGCTCGCAACACGATCAACTTCCACTCGTCATTCGCGTCTGGTGCTGGTTTGCCTTCGTTGGTGCGAGAATAGATTTCTTCGGAAATTATTACCAGAGCATTCATACCTAGCTCCTTCTGAGGCTGAGAAGTTCATCCGTCAACTCCACTTTTGCAAGGTATTCATTTAGCCATTTTTCAATGCTTGTGAGGCTGAGGAATTTTAGCGACGGAGGAAGATCGGGCAGGGTTCTGCCTGAATGGATGATTACATCATAGAGCTTTCCAGAGATGCGCATTTGTTCGCATACAGATTGAATGTACCTGGATTTGTTGTTGTGCTTCTTCTGTTCACGAAAAAGCTTATCGAGAATTCCTTGATGAATCAACGCAAAGTCAAAGGGACTCTCCTTTACCCACTCAATCATTTCGCCTTCAGCGACCACCCGATCCGACTGCCCTGCGTATTCTTGCCCCCTTACTGTTATGGCTTTGGCCTGCAGAAGTGATCGAAGGGGTATTTCGACGCCGCCCTTTTGGCTTCCCGAAAAATGAATCCGTAGCGCATCCAGTGATGGGTCAAGACGCTCATCGACTATGAGAACTCTCAACGAAGCGGCCTCAATAAATCGATACAAAACATGATCTTCATGGCGAGCAATAATGTCTCGTACTGTCGAAGCGGCCGCCCAGTTACGTACGGAATGATCGGCTTCGTGAGGCTCGTACGTGAGCACATGATTGCCCCGTTCATTGTTTGGGAAAAACTCATTCTTACCATCAGCGTGGTCATCGAAAACTATGTATTTGTTCGCTTCGTAAGCGATGTTCTGCGGCGGTTTGTGTCTCAGAAGAACATAATTGCCAACGGAGGCTCTCGTTCCTGATTCTGCAGAGCTCCACTTACCGCTGCTAACGACGATTCCAGGGTTGTTCAAGACCTCAGAATGATCTTCCTTCCAAGGTCGCATGAGGACAAAGCTGAGCCAATGAGGATAGAGTTCCGCCGTAGATAATCTGTCAGGCTGCATCAACCCATCTTCAATCTGGCACATGGGGCGATTAAGCTGTTCGATTGTCTCGTGTATCAGTTTCTTGTCACCGCCAAGAACCAGCCGGTAGGGCAGTCTGCAAATATTATTTACTCCGGATGCCGGCGAGAGTAACCATGAAACATCGCGAGGGCTTGAGAGATCAAGGATGACAAAGGTGTGGCGTGAATATGGGGAATTAACGCGCCCCCTGAATTTCATCCAATCCCACACATTGGTACGCTCACGTAGATCTTTGGGAACCTCGCCTTGGCGGAAGCGATCGCTGACCAGCAGAACCTCTTTGGGTTTGAGCATGTAGAATGTCCATCCAAGACGATCTTCCTGATGGTGAATCTTCTCAATCTTAATGATGGGCACTTCCGGCTTGCGGTCTCCAGCCAGCAACTCGGTAAGGCTCTCTCCCCTCAGGAAAGCCGCACAAATAAATCTCTCCTTGACTCCTCGTCCACCAGAGAGAAGTTTACCTCTCTCGTCGCATATGCCTTCCGATCTCAAGGCTTCAAATACCTTAAGAATTTCATCTTTCGATTTTTCATATGTGCTTTTGTTATCACAAATGGTAATGCGAACCAGATTCTCCTTTATTTCCTCTTCTGTTTCAGCAGAGAGGTCTTCGTAGGCTGATCGATCAAAGTCCCTACTCTCTAACTGAGATAACTCAATACTGACTTCCAACTCGGAAGCGTCAGACGTCGAGGCGCGACCGTATTTGGCACCGTCCCGTATAATGTTCTCCAAGATGGTGTAGAGGGCCTGCCTTCCTAACGGACCACCGGGAACGGCGACCTCTTCAGACCAATCCTGGTCAGAGGGAAAATGAACTTTCGCAACTCCTTCGGACCTAGCGAGGTTTCCGAGAAACGAACCATTATCGCTAAGTTCCCTGACAAGCTCTCCAAATCTAGAGGTAGTCATCCAAGCCGGCGAATAAATGGCCACAGTTGCCACGAACTCTAAACGCTCTCTCAAATATGCGAAGAAGCGGGCCTTGTCTTCAAAGTAATGACCCAACTCGCTGTTGTTTGCTTTGTACCTTAGGGCCAACTCCCGGGCTTCATGCTCGAACCAATGGATACCATGTGAACCGATGTTATGATTGATACTGCCCACAATCAGTGCGGTTCCTGCCGCGCGTGTGCCCCCTTTCAAATCTCTCTTTGAACCAACCTGGCATATTCCGCACCTGCAACCATTAAAGACACGTAGGATAATCCTTCACGTAGCCTTCGCTCTCCTTCATCGCTTATCAGCTCAGTGCTGTAAAGGAAGAAACAACTCAGTGACCGCTCTAAGGATCCGGCCCCGTCTTCGCCAGCACTGGTGTTGTAGTGTGGAAAGCTGAACATAGTCATTTGCTTTATGGCGTTTGCCGGTCTCCCCATCAGGGCGAGCTTCAAGGTCGTAAAACAAAAGTCTTTGACTAAATCGTTGCCGACTTCGGTCTCATTAATCTTGCTGAACCACGGTCTAAGACATTCTGCGAGTGCAACACTCGACCGGTCAAGTGATTCAGACAGCTCGCCAACATATGGTGAGAGTGTTGACAGTAGTTTCTCTCCCGTCCTCGAGATTTCAAGGAAGTCGAAAAGGCTGAATTCATCATCATCTCTGTGGCTCAGGCCCATTGGGTCTTTTTGCAGAAGGGGGGTGATGTGACGCAACAGATTATCTGCTTTACGAAGGTAGGATTCTGGTATTCCAATGATGAGATCGTGATCTCGAAATTCAATCGTGACATCATCAGCCGCCGTAAACAAGTTAACCTTGATCACAACCTTTTTCGCCAAATCCCTGAGTATGAAATCCGTAAGAGTGAAAGTTGTCCTTTCATTCTGATCAGGCTTCGGCAAGCTGTACAAGTACATCGACCGCAGGGCCGCCTCCTTATCCACGATATTCTGGTTTATCATCAGTGGCAGGTGCTCAGTCCAGCGGCCACTCAGAAACGACAGATCATCAGGGACCCAGCGCGCAAAGACAAGATGAGCCCCCATTCCTCCCAGGAAGTGTCTGTTGATTTCGGACAGAACCATACCCGACCAGCCACCTTCTGGATGCGAAAGATTGAAAAAGTAACCCTCTCCCTGTTCTTTGAGTTCAGAGAGATTGAGCGCCACATGTCGCTGGAACTCCTCAAGGCTTTTGTGTTCGATCGCCATTTGTTGGATCCCTTGGTATCAGGTCACTTTTTGATCAAGAACTTTTCCACAAATTCTTCAACGAGGACCTTTCCCACCGAATTAAGGTTAGGTGAGTTCTTTTCCAAGAGTCCAATCGCTCGCAGTGATCCAACTGCTGAGGCCCATACAGATCCCTGACCAAAGCGTGCGCGGAATTCATCCTCGCTCAATTGAAATTGTGATTTGAGCCTGAATGCGATGAGGCGTCGTTGTCGTTCGTCTTCGTCGTACGCATAGCCAAATTCCAGAGGGAGCTTGCCACTATTCAAGTTGGTCAGATATCTTCCTCTTTCCTTAAAATTGTGGTATTCCCACCCTTTGGAATACGAATAAGCTTGCCAGCCAAATCCAATCATCGGTTTCTGGTCAATCCAGCGATCTTTGTAAACCTGCACCCTAGATCCGGGTTGGGAGAACCAGCCTGAAGGCTCTTCGTGGTAGCCGTAGAGTCCAGCAAGATTTCGCGCAGCGTGCTGCATGGTGTAAACTATTTCAATGGAAGGAAACTTGGTCGGATCCTTTTCAAATAATCTAAGCATCGCTGACGGACCTTCGTCGGATCTGCCCAATCGCACTCTGTAAACGGTGACAGAAGTTGGTCCATAAGAAAGAACCCGATCCAAGTCGCTGAGGAAGCTCTGCGCCGACTGATCTGCGAATCCGTAGATCAAGTCGCAATTAACCGTTCTTATCCTGGAAGCTACTAATGCGTCAATACATTCGAGCGCTCTGTCAGCATCATGTTGTCTATTCACCGACCCGAGGAGGGAATTATTAAGAGTCTGAACGCCCACGCTGACGCGGTTCACACCAAGATCTGACAGGAAGTTGATTTTCTCATGAGTGCACGAATCAGGGGTTCCTTCAATTGTAATTTCGAGGTCTTTGTCGAAGTTGTAGTTTTCACGAAAATGAGTGATTAATCTCTCGAGCGCACGCTGGTCCAACAGGGTCGGTGTCCCGCCGCCAACGTAGAATGAGGTCACCCGACAATCACGGATCTCCGGAATTCTTCGCTGATACAGTTCCGACTCTTTGATAATCGTGTCAACCCACCCGTCGATCTCTTCCTGATGATTGCTAACAACGACGGGGTAATGGCAAAAAGTGCACTTGTAGGAACACGTTGGTATGTGGACGTACAGGCTTACTTCGCGTCGCTTTGACAAGGTCTCCTTAGCCAAATTGATGGCGGATTCGCCATCCACCTGGTGCTTACCCGGAAACTTGACCGCATGAGTATAATCCTGTGGAGATGTTCGCAGCCGCGGCTCCCGATCCAGAACCGGCAGCACTTGGTTTTCAATGAATGCTTTGCTCAGTTGGATCACTTCTGCCTGTCGATCTGTTCCAATCTGCTGCGCCGGCATGTTCAGCTGCACCAAAGGGTTGGGTTGCCGCTGGTCTTGCTTGCCGGCAGAAGTCATTTGCGCCAGCGGTGTTGCTGAATCTCTGATCTCTTTTGTCATATAGCGCTCCGTGTCAACGCTTCTCAAGAATCATGTATGTTGCAGTGCACTTGGCAATAAGATTGCGATCTCTGTCCCTGATATCCACATCGCCCAACGCTATCGTCGCACCAAGATGGATAATCTTTGCGGTTGCCACAATGTCCGATCCGCTGACACCCCTAAGGAAATTCACCTTCATCTCAATTGTAGTAACGCGTGCATCTGCTTGAAGCCGTGTTAAGAGCGCAACTGCAACCGCAGAATCTGCGGCGGCTGTGATAACTGCCCCATGGATGGTTGAAAGGTATTGGGTCAGTTCCTCTCTGAATGGAATCCTGACAGAGGCCAATCCTTCGTCCAGACCGACCAGTTGCATGTCCAAATACTTGCAGAAGGGCATTGAGGCGAACTTCTGCCTGAGAGAATTCAATCGCTCATTTGCTATCATCAATAACCCTCCAGCTCTTCAAATGTGAAATCGCAGAGGTGCTTGCTCTCTCAACTACTCAGGCTTTTCAGCACTCGCCAAGGAAGAGGCTCTTTCCAGCGAGGCGATTCGTCCAACAGGACGTGATAGAGCCGATCATAGAGAATGGTTTTGATCAAGTTGTCGTAATCCAAGCCAATCGCGGAAGCAGCAACATTGACAAAACTGTCACCGGTTTCACTGGGAGCCTTTAGGTCAGGCTTAGGATTGATGTCGATGACATACGGCGTCCCAGTTTCATCCAATATCATATCGATGCGAACAGCCGTCCGGCATCGAAAAGCGTGATAAACCAACTGCGCGATTCGGTATACGTCATCACCATACTGCCCGCGATACAATTCTGTGCTCTCTCTGACATTAATGGACTGGATAGAGGGGAAAATCTTTCCGTGATTGCCAATTCGTCTGAGTATTGGGAGGACAAGCGGATCATCGTGCTCTGACCACACACCGTCCTGTTTATGGAACGTTCCCAAAGCAGCAACCGTGATTTCCGTTCCGCCTATGAATTCCTCGACCAGAACGCCCAATCCACACGATGACCTTACTTCTAAGATCGCGGCGAGTGCTTCTTTGACATCTTCCGCATACCGAACATTCCTGCTCATCGAACCATTCTGAGGTTTGACGACAAAAGGGGGACGAAGATGCTGCAACGCGTGTGCGTCGGGTTTTCCCCGCGATCCGAAAAAAGAGGACTTGGGCGTTGGAATTCCCCAAGACTGCATCTTGTCTTTCGCGTCGGGTTTGCTGTCAGTAATCAGGTACGTCAGAGGGCGATGTCCAACGTACGGGATACCCATGCTCTCCATCAGCGCTGCTGCGTGGGCCATGCTGTCGTATCCCTGGGTTCCGCCCGTGTTTAACCAGGCGAAATCTGTGCTTGTATCCCGCATTTGGTTGAGAAGGTTTGTTCCTTCGGCATGAAGGCTGACACGCTGATAGCCCAGCCTGCGCAGAGCCAAGGCAATGTCGTCAGACACGTCTGAGTAACTCGCCCATGCACGGTAGTTGAACGTCCGTCTCAGTACGGTGTTCTCTTGTTCAGGATCACCGGAGTAAACGACGGCAATCGTCGCGGAGTCCACGACATCCTGCATAAGATCCAGGAAATCCACATTGGTTGAGTCACTCATACGATCGTCAATTACACTTTGTAAGAACACCATTATCGAGGATGAAGATGTCCCTGACGATACCTGAGACCTTCAAAACGTCTTCGTCAGCGACAAGAATTGCGACTCCACTACGGTTGATGTCTGAAAGCGTTGCGGAAACTATCTCAATGTTTGCGGGAGACAGCCCCAGAAAAGGTTCATCTATGAGGAGATACCTGTTTCCGCTCATGAGTGCCCGCGCAATTGCCAACAGCTGTTGCTCGCCACCACTGAGCGTCCCGGCCAGCTGACCGACCCTCTCCTTCAAAATGGGAAAGATGGGAAGGACCTGTTCCGTCATCGACTTCCTTGCAGCAGAATCAAGGGTGTAACCCCCGAGCTGGAGATTCTCTTCCACGGTCAGTTGAGTCAGAATCTGACGACCTTCCGGAACAAGTGATATCCCCTTTCTAACAATCAAATACACCGGAAGGCTCGTAATCTCTTCCCCGTTCAGTTTTATTGTCCCTTTTCCAGCCGGGACCTGACCTGTGATTGTCTTCAAAAGCGTACTCTTGCCCATGCCGTTCGGCCCACATACAGCCAGAGAACCAGACGGCTTGAGTTCGAAGGAAACCCCCTTCAGTACGTCTACACCGTGATATGCTACCCACGCATCATGGACCGACAGAGACATTGAGACCCGATCTCCCGTAGTAGATTTTTTGGACTTCAGGCTCAAGCGCCATTTGGGTGGGGTCACCGTCATATATCTTTCTCCCATAGTGCAGAACGATCACCCTTGTAGCAAGAGAAAGAATAACATGGGATACGTGTTCCACAAACATCAGAACTGTACCCGCCTGCCTGATTTCTTTCAACAATCCGACCACGAAGGCCTGCTCATCAACTGACATCCCGGCGCCCGGCTCATCCAAGATCAGCAGCTGAGGTCGGGCCATCATCGCTCGTCCAATCTCCAAGAGCCGCTTGTGACCGAAAGGTAGTGATCGGGCCTGCATATTTCGGAAGGTTTGCAGATTAAGGCGTTTCAGCCAGTTCCCGGCTTCACTCATGATTACTCCCAGTGAGATCCGATTGCGTGCGATGGCTCCAATCGAAAGATTGTCTAGGACGCTGAGTTCATCAAACAGACGACTTCTTTGAAACGTTCGAACGATACCCCGTTGTGCAATCTCGTGCATTCGCAGGCCAACAATGTCTTTTCCCTGAAACCGAACATTTCCATGGCCAGGAGAGTAAACGCCAGTCAGGAGGTTGATCAAAGTACTTTTTCCTGCGCCGTTAGGTCCGAGAAGTGCCAGAGTGTCCTGATCAGAAACGTCAAAGCTCAAATCATCGACAGCTCTGATTCCATCAAAGGACTTGCTGAGATTTGTCACTTCGAGTATTTGTCCGAGCGATTTCATCCTGCAGCAGTCCGTTTTTTCAAAGCAAAGTCCCGGGTCTTTCCGTAGGTTAACCGCACCAAGCCCCAAATCCCGCTTGGTAATATCGCTGTGAAGACAATTATGCAAATACCGAAGATCACCCAACGGTATTCAGCCATCGCACGCAAATATTCAGGAAGCAGGGTCATCAGAATCGCCCCAAGAATTGGCCCCACGATGGTATTAGCACCTCCGATGATGACCATCATGAGTGAATTGACTGATTGACTGAATGTGAAATCCTCGGGGGCGATGAGTCCTTGATAGTGGGCGTACAAGCTACCGGCTGCTCCCGAGATCGCGCCTGAGATCACTATCGCCGAGATCTTTACCCTACGAATTGAAATGCCGAGCGATTGGGCCGCCAGTTCGTCTTCCCGAATGGCAGCGAAGCCAGCACCAAGTCTGGTGGCGGAGATCAGGTGAATCGCGGCTATCGTCGTCAGGAGGGCAAAGATGCAAACAACGAAAAACGTGCTCTTGCTGGAAAAGTCAAGAAACACGAATGAGGCCGGCCTTGGAATGTTATTAAGTCCCTGGGCTCCGTTCGTCAGGGAACTCCAATTCAGAAGAACCTGGTGGACGATAACGCTAAAGGCAATACTCAGAATTGCCAGGTAATGTCCTGACACCCTTGTCGCAGCCCACCCGATGCCGTAACCAGCCAAAGATGCTGATAGGGTGGCAGCCAAAAGGCACGTCCCAAAAGGCGCACCAATTCTAAGGGCTATGATGGCTGAGGTGTAAGCTCCTATGGCAAAAAATGCACCGGCACATATGAGAAGTTGTCCCGATCTTCCGAAGGCCACATCCTGAGCGAGCGCAACCATACTGAAAAGGGAACACAGGATCAGCAGATGCAGGGTGTACGGGTCGACCGCGTCCGCAAGAAGCATGGACAGTGCAATTCCCGTTGGCAGAATGACAAACCATTTTTTGAGGGCCTTAGACATTTTCAGCCTGCACCTCGCTAATGAGGCCTCTTGGCCTGACAAGCAACGCAAGCGCCAGGATGGAAAATGTGACTGTATCCTGGTAACTCGAGCCAAGCATTCCTGTCGCCACGCTCTCCGCAACGCCCAACAGAATGCCTGCAAGTATGGCGCCCTGAACATTGCCGAATCCGCCAAGGATTACTACTGCGAATGCCTTTAGTCCCGTCAGGGTCCCAATAAACGGATTGACAACAAACAGGGGAGAGAGTAGAGCACCGGAAGCCGCAGCCAGCGCAGTCGACAAAGCGAATGTTTCACGCACGACAGCACGAGGGTTGATCCCCAAGAGTTGAGTCACGCCTGGGTTCTCGGCAACAGCCCGCATTGCTTTCCCTGGCAGAGAGTACTTTACGAAGCCCCAAACAGCGCACACCAAGAGCGAGGAAACACAAACCACGATCAGGCGATGAACAGGTATTGAGAAGTCCGCAACGGTTAACACCCTTTCTGTAACTTCAGCCTGAACAAAGCGGGGTGAAGCGCCGAAGATCAGTATTGCCAGGTTGGACAGAGTGACCGAAAGGCCCAATGTCGTGATCAGGGTTTTCAACCTAGGTTGCTTTTCCACCGGACGGACAGCGACAAGTTCTATCAGCGGACCTGCGCACGCACCCGCCATAATCACCAAGACGATTGCCAGCAGGTAGCCCATATGGTAATCAGACATCAGAATTACCAAGGCGTATGCTCCAAACATATAGACCTCGCCGTGCGAAAAGTTTACCACCCTCAGTACTCCGTACACCAAGGTAAGGCCTATTGCAACAAGAGCATAGCCGCTGCCGATTACAACGCCATTCAAGATTTGTTCAAAAATTTGCATGATCACTCAGCTTCATTCAGGATGATCAGAGCTTATTGCGTCTCCAAGACTACCTGCTGACCCTTCGTCCACTCAAAGATAATAGTGCCGATACTGGCCTGACCACCTGGTCCAAACCTGATTCGTCCAGTGATACCTTCATAATCTGTTTTCTTCAGAGCATCGAATATGCCTTCGCGGGAGAGGCCTCCCCTCCGTGCGGCATCAGCAATTACCATGATTTCATCATAGTAGACAGCGGAATAGTGAGTTGGCATTGAGTTGTATTTTCGTGTGAAATCGTCGACGAACTCTTTAGCAGCGCCTTTTGCCGTCGTGGACTCAAAGTGAGTTATTCCAACGAATCCTTCTGCAAGGTCTCCGGCATCCTTCAAGAATTTCGGATTTGACAATGATACAGCATTTACCCACCGGGCCCGGAATCCTGCACTGCGGGCCTGCCGCAAGAACGGTATGGCAGAGTCCGTAAGGATCCCCAGGAAGACCATATCGGGTTTCAGAATTTTGAGTTTGGAAATGAGCGATAGAAAATCAGCCTCATGCTGATTAACACCTTCGAACGCCACAACTCTTACTCCAGCTTTTTCAAGTCGCTCTTTGACCGTCGAAGCCAGGTTGGTTCCGAAGTCGGTTTTTTCATAGATGAATGCGACGGTTTGCGGTTTCTGCTTCCGGATGATGAATTCGCAGAGGCGCGATGAGAGAGAAGTGTTTGATGCACATATGCGGAAGACCCAGGGATTGTTCTGCTCCGTGACTGCATCTGCCGTGGAGAGGCCAACAAGCAAAGGTATCTTGTGGCTCTGCGCCAGTGGAAGGATGGCGAGCGTCGCGCTGCTGTTGAATGCGTCCGTAACTATTTGTACCGAATCCCTGACGATGAGCCTTTCGGCCGCGTTCCGGGTTTCTGCGGGTAATCCCTGTCCGTCCTCGAATCGTAGCTCTATTTTGAATCCTCCCGCAGAGGTCTTTTGATTCCATTCCTCCGCGGCCAAAGTTGCTCCCTTGCGCATGAAATCACCATACTCGGCTCCGCCGCCCGAGAATGGTGCAGGAATGCCGACATAAAGGGTTGTGTTCGACACGCTTGATTGTCGACCACAGCCTGCGACCAAGAAGATAACCATGGCCATCAGGGCGATCCGCATGGAGAGAGTAGACCGATTCATGCAATTCCTCCTTTCAATTAATTACACTTCCAGAAGAATCTCTTTGGAAAGATCAAATCATCCCTTTTCAGGGCCGACAATTGCTCGTGCTCCCAGACCCATTCTTAACAAATTCCCGGATTCTCCCCTCACCAGCAGTGAGATACACAATTCAAGCTACAAATCGAGGTCTGAGTATCCGGGAACTGGAAGGAACTGGACCTAGAACGCACGGAATACCATCCTTTCTAGTGTAAACCGAACAAGGCATTTGCCAAGCCTGAGCTGACTGCAAGCACAATGTGCGTGGAGTCCCCTGACCTAGTCATACAACGGGCCCTATTTTGGACGTTTCCAGCCCATGGGGATCTCTTTGTCGTGGAATGCGGGCCCGCCTTGCCAACCCCGACGTTCCCGCCAGACGTTCTTAACCTGATCCAGCGGGATGTCCTTGCGATCGTGAGTAAATGCCTCGATATACCGTAACTTCGTGCCGTCGGGGCTCATGATCACATCGTCTGCGCGAAGCTGATGGGGGGACTCACCCGGTTTAGCTGTGGTTTTGATGACGAAGTCTGACATAGAATTTTCTCCCTTGATAGGATTGTTTTTGACGTCAACCGAATATCCAGAATCCTGAACCCAAATGGGAGAACCGAAAGGAACTGAAAGGGAATGAGCTATTTTGCCGTGTGCGGTTCGAGTATGGTGATAATCTAAAAAAGAATGCGCAAATACAGACACAACAAGGCCCGACGAAACCACTGAAGCTGGAGCCGATATATGCCCTCCGTGTTCTTCCCTTGACACAGATCAGCGTACACTTGACAGCTCCGCATCACCCACGTACCACTGCACCTGAACAGTCGTGAAGATACCCTTGCGCGGATTCAGGTTATTCGCAGGATCACGGATGAATTGGACTTGTGGGTTAGCCGAGAGATTGCGCACTATAGCCAGGTAGTAGTCACAGCCCTTCTGCCGGGCAACATCCCATTCTTTGCTTGTGAAAGCTATGCCGCCAACATCTTTGTCGAGACCCTTTACTTCCACGAAGTAATGCCGGGAACCGTCGGTGATGGAGAAATCGTAACCACATCCCTTGTCCCGCCTATCCTCCAGAAGTCCTGGGTGGGGCAGCCGGTTAGTGCGATGATAGTTGACGAAAAAATCTTCTGCTTTCCGGCCAGTTGGGCCTCTGATGATGAAGATACTCTTTCCTTTTCTGCGTTTCTCCGTTTGCGCAATCGGGCCTACGATATCCGGAAAATCCTCGGTCTCGCGGAATTCGGGATTCATGAGGATTTCCAGGACTACATCGCGGAGTTCTTCTTCACCGAGATCCTGAAACTGCTCCACGACCTTTGCTCTGCTGGGCCGGAGAGGGCGCTGGTACCATCCAACCCTTTGATTGTCATGAATAGGGTCGAACTCATCCCTCATATTCTTGACCGAAGCCGGCTTGACATCAAGAAATCCTCCAATCTCTTTGAATGCCGCCGTCGCTGATTGAAATCCCAGAGCTTGGTACGCCTTCTCACTGAATCTGGATAGTAAAGTAGGCGACTATGAGTGCAAGTGAATGGTTGGCTTCCATGATTTGGCCCTGTGATAAAGAGGTGGGACCTAGCTTTCACAAGTCTCCTTTATGTTGTCCGGGCTGGGTGCGCCGAACTTCAGCCAATCGAATTGAAAGACCTTCATCTGGGCAGCAGGGATATCCTGGGCCGCAATGAATCCGGTGCCAGGTATCCCGGACGTATCTTTAACTACGAGAGCAGTCAGAGGCGGAAGCTTTTTCTTTTCGCAGAAAGTCTGAATTGGCGCCAGCATTTTGCCAAGCGCCGGATTAGGCATGCCCACGAGCTTTGAGAGAATTGGATAGGTTATCACCTGGTGGTGGGTGGCGGCGAACGCAAGGACAGCCCAGAATTGAGCCGCGCGTTGATAGATGGTCATCGACTGATCATTGTTCGGCATTTTCGCTCCTCAGCTGATATGAGATTTGCAGGAATTGTCCAAGATACAGATCACGTGGACGAAGATCATACCGTATCACGAGGCGACAATAGCAAGACACGAACTTCGGTAAACTCAGGGCATTCGGCTATTCCCAAGTTCCGTTTTCTTCCATGATCTGGTCGAACGAATGCCATCCTAACTTCTTACCATATTGTCGATGACTCCGTTTCCAGACGATGGAGCCCTTAGACACCTTGAGAATTCCGACAACACGACTATTCTTGAGGACACGGAATTCTATGTCTGCTTTTCCCAACTCTCTCTCAGGCAGAGAGAATCTGACTAAGTGTGCCATGAATTAACCTCCCTATCAATAGTCTTGGTGTGAATGGTTATGCATGGATCATGGATTTGAAAGCGTGATAGCCTGCGCCAAGTCTCGCGAGCCGAAGAATATCCAAATTAAGGTGTCGTTTCGTGCGCGAAAATGGCAGTGCGAGTATTCTGCGGAGCCACAATAACCGGCCAATAGAACGGAGTTCCACGCCAGCCGCGATCCTCAAGACCATTCTGCCGAATGAGCATCAACATCGGCCTATCGGTGGCAAACTGCTGGGCAAAAATACCCTCCGTACGAGTAGTATCCGGTGCATCGGAGAAAACCGCGTGACTCCCGGTCGCGACACGACGACTAAGATTA
>Ga0233425_10003429_pt1 | contig 28725 bp, 22 predicted proteins | sample Watercolumn_Towu_2_FD_181712 | JGI IMG/M metagenome (GOLD analysis project Ga0233425, IMG submission 181712) | Freshwater microbial communities from Lake Towuti, South Sulawesi, Indonesia - Watercolumn_Towuti2014_140_MG | ecosystem: Environmental > Aquatic > Freshwater > Lake | place...
TGCCGAGTTCGCCGCGGCCGACACCGACGCCGATGGCTATCTGTCGCTGGCCGAGCTGCAGGCGTTGTCGGCCCAGCAGCAGACAGACCGCTTCAGCGCTCTGGATGCCGACAGCAGCGCCACGCTGTCGCAGGAGGAATTTCTCAACGGCAGGACCGCCGATGCCGTGTTGGGCGAAATCTTCTCCCTAGCCGATACCGACGCCGACAGCGCCCTGTCCGCCGCCGAATTCGCCGCGATGGCACCGGGTAACGGCAGCATGGTGTTGAAGTTCGCGTTCCTGGATAGCGACCACGACCAGCAGGTGTCGGAAGACGAATACGTCACCGCGCGGCCGGGCAAGGGGCATCGCCATCGCCACGGGCACCGCGGCGGTCATGGCCGGGATTCCGGGTCGGCGGATTCCACCGACACGACCGATAGCACGGATGCCACCACCGACGATACGGCGGACACGACCAGCACCTCCGATGCCGGCGATTTCGGCCCTGGCCATCACGGCCCCGGCGCCCGACGTTTTTCCGCATCACCCGCGGCATTCGCCCCACGGATCAGAGGAGCTCCGGAGCGATTTCTCTGAGTATCCAAGTGGCGGGTTCGCGAACTTCCGGGGCAATTCGATTGAGGTACTCCAGGGTGCCGGCGTGGACGGCTTTGAGGGCTTCGAAGAGAGGACGCTGGCGTTCGTGGACGCCGGTCTTTTCCAGGATGGCCAATGTTTCCGGGACGTGCCGGGTTTGAATGATCGCGCGTAACAGCGGATGGGCGTCCCAGCTTTCTTCCGCGAGTTCGGCCCAGCGCGCGAGCCAGGTTTGCGCCTCGGACCAAGCTCCCGATAGTGTCAGAACCTGGGCCAGGATCCGAGGGAAGCCGGGTTCGTCAGGGACGAGCTCGCAGGCTTCACGCATCCAGGATTCGACCCGTTCGGCGTTCTCGTCGGTCGTGGCCTGTTCGTTGGCGAGCGAGCGCAAGTTACGGATTGCAGATGTGTCATTGGCATTCACACGAATTGCCGCCAGGTAGGCCTCGCCGGCTTCCATCGGCTGGTGGAGCTTGAATTCAAATAGCAATCCGAGATTGCGCGGATAGATCGGTTCGGCCGGATCGAGTTCGATGGCGCGCCGGTAGGCGGCTTCCGCTTCCTCGTGGCGCTTCAGGGGGCCTTGCAGCAACACACCCAGGCCGTTCCACGGACTACCGAAGGCCGGATCGAGTTCGATGGCGCGCCGGAAGGCGGCTTCCGCTTCCTCGTAGCGCTTCAAAGGATCTGCCAGCAATATGCCCAGGTTGTTCCAGGGCCAAGCGTATGTCGGATCGAGTTCGATGGCGTGCCGGTAGGCAGCTTCGGCTTCCTCGTAGCGCTTCAAATGATCTGCCAGCAAAATGCCCAGGCCGTTCCAACCCAAAGCCGCGCAGAGATCGTCTGCTGCAAGCTGTTCCAGCACCGAATGCGCCCGCTCCAACTCGCCGGCTTGCAGCGGGGGCGCCGCCGACTGCGGCAAGATTCGCGTGCTGATGGCAATGGCCGGTAAACGTCGGCAATCCTCCCGCTCCGCCAGCGCCCGTAGCGCCGGCCAGTCGTAGATATTTTCCAAGTCACCGCACTGCAGCGCCTGATAAAGCGCGTCCACGGCAGCGGTATGGTGGGGATACAATCGCACCAAGCGCTGATAAGGCCACTGCAACCGGCCATAGAGCTCCCGCACCCCGTCCGCCGGCAGCCCTGCCAAACTCTCCACCATGCGTTGCTTTTCGTTGAGCGCATAGTGCGGGGATCCCCCCAGCAAACGCCAAAACTCGGCGGGTTCGATTCCGCCCCATTGCACGTTGGCCTCCAACACCCGCTTGCGCAAAGCCTGTAACAGCAGCATGCGTTCCTTTTTGTCCTGCAGCTCCGCCGGCAAGTCACTAAAGTCGATACGCCGCCGTATCGCCTCATCGTCCAGGAGCGCATGCAAGGCCGCGTGGTCCAGCGCCGTACTCAAGGGAGTAAATCGCACGGCCTGTGCATAGGCAAATGCGCGCTCGGCGAATCGCTCCCCATCCTGACCCGGCCCACCCGCCAAATGCTGCTGTGCCCGCGTCTTCAATTCATCCTGGGTAAACCACACATCCAGGAACTTCACCAGCCAGATCAGTTTGCGCCGTACCCGGCGGCTGGCGCGCATCAGATACCAGATGTTGAAAAAGCGCTCGGCAATCTGAAACGCCGTTTTCTTCTCCCCGAACCATGGTGTCTTCTCCACCACGCCCAGCTCTTCCAAACGCTTCAACTGTGCCGACACCACGTTTACCGGCATATCCACCCGCGCTGCCACCCCAGCAGCGGTAGCCGGATCCCAATGCAAAGCCAATACGTCGACGATCACCTGGGCCTGATCGCCCAAGTCCTCAAAACGCGCCTTGTACAGTGGGGTGTACAAATCCAGCAGTTGCTTCAGATCCCTTTCCAAATCGCCATCCGGCCCTTGCGCCAACACTTTGTACAGCAACACCACGGTGCGCGGATTGCCGCCGGTCAACACGCGCATGGCGCGGATGCGCTCGGGGTGCCGGTCCACCAGCTCGGCGACCGCGGCCTGACCGGACTGTTCCGCCAGGGTGCGCAGCACAGCCAGGGTTTCCGCTTCGCTGAGCCCCTTCAACTCGTGAACCTGGAAAAAGTCGTAGAAGGCGCGGCCATACTGGTACACGGCTTCCAGTGCGCGGCTGGATGCGCCGACCAGCAGCAAGCCGCGCTCCTCCGCGATGACGCGGCGAAACGCCCAATCCTGCTGCTCATCCAGGCGCTCCAGCACCAGATCCAGGTTATCCACCAGCAGCACCAAACGCTTGTTCAGACGCTCCGCCATGCTGGTCAGCAAGGCCAGCGCCGCGTCCCGGCGCGCAGCCGGCTGTTTGGGTATGCGCTCCACTGCGGCGTCCAGCTCATCGGCAGCCGTAGTGTCACCATGCCGGTCCAGCGCATCGCTGAGCGCATCTACGCAGTTCAGCCAGAACACGCCCAGGTCGGCGATGTTGTATTGCTCCTCGGGAAAAATCAGCGGCTGCCAGACGGCGTTGAGGGATGCATCGTCTTCGATGGCAAATGCCAGCCGACGCAGCAGCGTCGTCTTGCCGGTACCCCGCTGGCCTAGAATCAGATGGTGCTGCGGCGCGCCTTGGCCGCTTTCGCGGCGCAGGTCTTCGAGCAACCGTTCCAGCAAGGGCTGGCGCGCCACGAAACCACGGATCAAATCGTCGCGAAGCAGCAAATCGGGGTTGTAGGCCAGCGCAACACCCGCGCCCGGCTGTTTCACGGCGCAACCCGGAGCAGCCAGAACTCGCGAAGCAACGGAAAGCGGAAACGCCAGCGCTTTTCGTATTCCACCAGATAACCGTCGCCCTGCAGCACATCCAGCAGATAGCGTAGTTTGTCGGCGCGGGCGTCGGCGTCGTCGACATGCGGAGCAAGGGTCTGCGAAAGGGTATCGCGGCTGACTCCGCCCGGGTCGCGGCACACTGCGTTGAGGAGCACGATGGCATGGTCGCTGTCCGGACGGCCCAGTTCATCGTGCAGGCGCTGCCGCCAATAGTCGAAGTAATTGCGGCGGGCCGGGTCGAGTAAGCGCTCAACGGCGTTATCGACCTGAACGGCGGTGATCGGCCAGGCTTCATCGAGATTGCGCAATTCGTGGAAAATCAGCTGCAGGTAGTAGGGTACCGGCCAGCCGACACGGGTGAGGATGTGGTTGCGCACCGGTTCGGACAAGTCGATTTGGTATTCCCGGCTCAGTGCCAGCAGCAAGCCGTGTGCGGCTGCCGGTGCATAGGCGTCGAGCTGAACGATGTGCAGATCGTTGACCACATCGGCCATATTCAGACGGGCAGCGACGGTATCGAGGCCGATGGAGCCCGCCAGCATCCAGCGCACCTTCGGGTAATCCAAGCGCAAACGGCGCATCCAGTAGAGGAATTCGCGCGCCTGAATGCGCCCTGCGTCGTGGTTGATTTGCAGCAGCTTGAGCACGAAGACCGGCAACTCGTCGATCTGAATCAGCCAACGGCCGTCCAGTTGCGAGAGCGCATCGGCGAGTTCGCGCCCCAATCGCGTCCAGTCGGTGCTTCCGGCCGCGTCGAACTCGATGCTGAAACCAGCACCGCCTATCTTCTTGACGCGGGTAATGGTCTTGCCGAGCCAACTATCTTTCACCCGATTCCACAAGCCTTCGCCCAAATCGCTCTCCAACACCGTGGTGTAGAGGCGGCGCACAAAGGCGGACTCATCGCCGGCATCGGATACGTCCAGAAAGACCGCTTGGTAGCCATGATCAGCTGCCGTTTCGCGCATACGCTGCATGAGCGACGTTTTACCGACACGGCGCGGCGCGAGCAGCAACAAGTTGTCGGTCTCCAGATCGCGCCAATAGCGCGCCTGCTCGGATTCGCGGTCGAAAAAGTCATCGCCTCGTGCCACTTGTCCCGTTACATTCCGCATGTAAAGCCCCAGTAAAAGTTTTGTACAACTTTTATTTTGTACAAAATATATTTTGTGAAATCAAGTATCCAAAATACCCAACCCATATCGGAACACTGCAATAGGTAAGACCGCGACACTCTCGCTCGTGCGAGTGCCGCACAACTCGGAGTACAAACCTGTCCCCGGCGGAGGATGTAGAGAGAGAAATAGTAAAGCGTGAGTACGAACGAGCTACCGATCCTCTCGCCTTCCTGATGACCGAAGTTCCAGATTTCGACCCCATGGGATGACTCCATCTCACGATAATTCCGGCAAGTCATTGTTGACCAATTCCTCGGCATACCCCGGCAAGGAAGCGGCGCCGGCCGGCCCGATCGGGTAGCATTCACCGCGTTTGCCTCCGACAGCGACCCACCTTTCCTTGAAGCTGAAACTCTCCGCCAAGCTGTTTCTCGCCGTGCTGACGAGCATCCTGGTGTTGCTCGGGGCGGTGATCGGCTCGGAACAATGGAGCTTCCGGCGCGGATTGGCGGATTACCTGCATCGGGTGGAGATCGAAAGGCTCGGCAAGCTGGTGGCCAATCTTGCCTCCGCTTATCGGGAGGAGGGCGGTTGGGAGTTCCTGCGGGAGGATCACCATCGCTGGATGGAACTGCTGCGGCAGAGTCTCGGCAATGGCGCAGCCGGCAGCGAGCCGCACCGGCCTCCGCCTCCCCGCGGTTCGCCGGCCCGCGACCACGAACCGTCCCACGGCTTCGGGCCACCGCCAGACGACGGGCCGCCCCCGCACCATGAACCCCCTCCCGGCCATGGCGATCCCTTGGGTCTCATCGATAGGCTGCGGCTGCTCGATGCCGGCCGGAACATGATCGCCGGGCCGCCCTGGCGGCCGGAGGGTGGCGAGACGGAAACCCTGGTTTCCGTCGAGGTCGACGGCCGCGTGGCCGGCTGGCTGGGGCTGGCACCCAGCGGGCTGATCACCGACCGGTTGGCACTGGACTTTCTCGAACAACAGGCGCACAGCCGTATCCTGGTCCTCGGGCTGGGACTGCTGATCGCCGTCGTGGCGTCGCTGCTCCTGGCGCGCCACCTGCTGGCGCCCATCCGCCGGATCGCCGCCGCCACCCGCGCCCTGGCCGGCGGACATTACGCCGCCCGGATCGATGTCAGCGGCGGCGACGAGATCGCCGATCTGGGCCGGGATTTCAACCTGCTGGCCAAGACCCTCGCCGGCAACGAAGAAGCGCGCCGCCAGTGGGTGGCCGACATCTCCCACGAGCTGCGTACTCCGCTGTCCATTCTGCGCGGCGAGATCGAGGCCTTGCAGGATGGCATCCGCACGGTCACGCCGGAGCGCATCCGCTCGCTGCACGGGGAAGTGCTGGCCTTGAGCCGGCTGGTGGACGACCTTTATCAGCTGTCGCTGTCGGATCTGGGGGGAATGGATTATCGCTGGGAGTCGCTGGACCTGGGAGAGTTGGTGGCCGAGGCCATGGCGGATTTCGCTGCCCGCTTCCAGGAACGCGGTGTGCGGCTGGACGATCCGCCGCAGCCCGGAGCGGAGCTGGCGGTGCTGGGGGACCGGCGTCGCCTCAGGCAGCTGTTGGCCAACCTGCTGGAAAACAGCTGCCGCTACACCGATGCGGGCGGCAGCTGCCGAATCCAGCTGGCGCGGGAGTCGGGCCGGGCCGTCCTGCAGGTGGACGACGCCGCCCCCGGCGTGCCGCCGCAGTCGCTGCCGCGCCTGTTCGAGCGGCTGTACCGGGTCGACGCCTCCCGCAGCCGGGAGCACGGCGGGGCCGGTCTGGGACTGGCCATCTGCCGCAACATCGTCGACGCCCATGGCGGCACCATCGGCGCCGCGCCGTCACCGCTGGGCGGTTTGCGGATTCGGGTGGAACTGCCGCTGCGAACCGGGGGGGCGCCATGAACGCCGAGGCCGCCAGGAACATTCTGATCGTCGAGGACGAGGTCAAGCTCGCCCGCTTGCTGGCGGAATACCTGGAAAGCGCCGGTTATCGCACCCATCACCTGGCCGATGGCCGCCCGGTGGCCGACTGGGTGCGGCGGGAGCAGCCCGATCTGGTCCTGCTGGACCTGCTGCTGCCGGGACGGGACGGCATGGAGGTGTGCCGGGACATCCGGGCGTTCTCGGCGGTTCCCGTCTTCATGCTGACGGCGCGGATCGAGGAGATCGACCGCTTGCTGGGCCTGGACCTCGGGGCCGACGACTACATCTGCAAACCCTACAGTCCGCGCGAGGTGGCCGCCAGGGTGCGCGCCCTGTTTCGCCGCATCGACGGCGTGGTGGCGGGCGGTTCGGCCGAGGGCGGTTTCCGGGTGGACGACGACCGGCTGGCGATCCACTTCGGCGGCCAGCCGCTCGACCTGACGCCCGGCGAATACCGCGTGCTGCGCGCCTTGCTGGCTCGGCCCGGCAAGGTCTATTCCAGGGACTATCTGCTGGACCGCTTGCACGAGGACAGCCGGGCGGTGCTGGACCGGACCATCGACAGCCACATCAAGAACCTGCGCCGCAAGCTGCGTGCCGTCGCCGGCGAGCGCGAGCTGATCGTGTCGGTCTATGGGGTGGGCTACAGGATTGACGGCTGAGGCGCCGGGCGCTCCAGGATCAGCACCTCGCTGACCTGGATGACGGGCTCGACGTCCGTGTAGTTGGACATGTCGGCCTGCAGCAGCTCGGCGTGGGGCAGGTAGGCCTCCAGGAATGCGTCCAGGGAGTCGAACAGGTATTGGCACAGGGCCACATAGGGCGGGTCCGAGTCGGGAGCGGCGCTCGACACGCCTCCCTCCACCGATACGCCCTTGAAGCCCGGATGGACGCTGAGCCGTTCGATGGACAGCGGCATGTGGGTTTTCACGTAATAGCGCAGATCGAACCGCGCGGTGGCGCGCTGAGGGTACAGGATGCTGATACGTACCATGGGCCTACTCCGGGTTGGCAGGAAAAATCCGGTTGTCGCAGCCAGTTTACCCGCAGGCGAGCCCGGCTGGATTAGGTAATTCTGCTAAGGATATGGCCGAAAACGACTTCCCGGATCTTGGCAGCTTGCTGGTGGGAGGGACTTTAGCCCGCGACTAGGCGCCGGTCGCGGGCTAAAGCCTTCCCTACCCTTATCAGGAAAGGATCGGGAAGTGATTGGCGTCCAAATCCTAAAGGCTCGTGTCGAGTCCAGCCGCTGCCGCTAGGACGTTTCGGCGGCGTCGAAGCGAAGTCCGCTGGAATCTTCGCCCCGCCCCGGCCGCTTGCGGCGGCCGATCCACAGCGCAGTGGTGCCGTCGATCCAGCAGTGGTACTGGCAGGCGCGTTTAGCTAGGTTGGTGCGGCCGTCACAGCAGCGCCGCCAGGGTTTCCTGCTCGATTTCCAGCTGGATGCAGGCCCAGTCGCAGGCTTCCTCCAGCGCAGCGGTGCGTTCCTCCAGTTCCTGCTCGGTGCTTTGCAGTGCCGGGCGGTCCAGCGGTTCGGCGACGATCTCGGCATTCCAGCGGCCGATGCGGTCCAGTTGTTCCTGGGCCTTTTGCAGCTGCTGCTGGGTTGCCGCAAGGGCCGCTTGGGCGTTTTGCAGCGCGCCTGCCGCCGCGTTGGCCTGGTCCTGCGCCGTCTGCAACGCGGTGCTGACCTGCGCAACAGCGGTGCGGCCGTTGTCCAGGGCGTTGTGGATCGCAGCCTGATTGGCTTGGGCTGTGGCAATTTGCGCCTGGGCCGCGATCAGCGTGTGCTGGGCGCTTTGCTGCTGCTGGCTGAGTTTGGCGAGGTCGGTCTCGGTCGCCTGCAGTTCGGCCCGCAAGCGGGCCATTTGTCGGGGTAGCTGACTCATGGCGGGTTCTCCTTAAAGACTGTCCGACAGTCAGGTGCGGACGCGGGCGACGTCGTCGCGGGGCCGCCGCCGGCACCGCGCTTAGGATAGGGCCGAAAACAACTTCCCGGATTCTTGGCAGCTTGCTGGTGGGAGGGGGCTTTAGCCCGCGACTAGGCGCCAGTCGCGGGCTAAAGCCCTCTTCCACAGGAAAGGATCGGGAAGTTATTGGCGGCCAAATCCTTAACCTCGAATTGCCGCATGGCCAGCGCGAAGCCGCTCAATAAATCCACCAGCGCTAGCCGCCGGCCGGCCCCAGCGGTTCAGTAGTAAACCATGGACGCCATGCAGTTCAGGTCGATGTAGCGCGATGGATTGACCACGCCCTCGAAGGGGAGCGGGGCGAACGGAGTGTTGACCTTGGTCAGGATGAGCTGGCTCTTGAACTTGACCGGCTCCTGTCCCAGCGCGATCGTGGGGATGATCACGGTGGCGTGCTTGAGGTAGAGGTCGGGGATGTGTTCCAGCGCCACTTCCCACAGGTCGCCGACCAGAGTGGATTCGGTGGTGATTTCCTTCTGGCCGAAGCGGTAGCTCTTGGGGCCGATCCGGAGGTTGAGCGTCGTTTCCGCCGGGAGAATCCCGGCTTGCGCGTTGCTGCCGATGGCCAGGGTGAGGCTGGCATTCCTGCCGCTGCACTCGTAGTAGTTGGGCATCTGCGCGGCGCCGGCGGCGCCGTTCAGGCCGAGTCCGATCAGGCCCGCTCCCAGCAGGGAAAGTTTTTTGACAGCCATTACTGTGCTCCTCTGTTCCGATCTCATCGAAGACGGTGCGCCGGCGTCTCGGCTGCTTCGGGGTTGCGGTCCCCGGCCGTCTTCTCGTCGACAAGGGCCGAAGCCCATTCCGTGTATGCCATGAAGCCGCGCCGTCAGAGATTGACCGTCCCGCTCGCCGGGAAGGTTTCACGCCGGGGTGGTGCGGTTCTGGGCAGGGCTGTATTAAGCCTGATTTTCAGAGCGGAGCACTAGGTCGGTTTTCACCGATACCTTGTGAAATATTTACGTTCGGGGGGGCGGGGGCGCGGCGAGTGGGCAGGCTTACGGATGGGCGGGCGCCGGCGCCCGCCCATCCGGTGTATCGGATCACTGCGGGTCGCACACATGGCCCGGCTTGCCGCCTTCGCTCCGGGGATGGGCCGCGCCCGGCAGGTTCGGCAACAGGTCTTGCAGGTCCTGGCCGCATTGCTGCATCTGCTTCATCGCCGGATCGGCCGCAGCTTCTTTGCCAAATGCCATCGCTTTGGCCATGGCGGCGTCGCGCTGGCCGGCGGCGCACAGCGCCTTGACCTCGGCGTTCAGCTGCTCGGCCTTTTGCTGAAAAGCTTCCATAGCGGCCTGATCGATGTTTTGCATGCAGTTCTGCATGCCCTGCATCTGTTGCATCATCTGCTGCATCTGTTCCTGATTCATCTGAGGCGTGCCGTAGCCTTGGGCGGTGGCGAGGGCGGGCAGAAGCAGTAGGGACAAGGGAAGAGCGTGGCGCATGGTTCACTCCGGAAGTTTTGTCGTTGGTCGGTTGGTTGCGGATGGCGGTAGGCCGGTGGCCGGTTCCCGCCGGTGCGACTGCAGCAGGGTAGCACTGATCGGTAGTGGTGGCGGCAGAGGTGTTGACGCTCTGAAACGCAGAGAATATGCTCTGATTTCCAGAGTGAATCGTCGAGACCACCATGTCGACCCCGGAACTACGGCTTGAAACCATCCAGTCCATGCTGTTCGCCGGCCACCGCAGCGTCCGGCTGGAACGCCACAGCCTGCTGCTGTGGGGCGGGGTCGGCGGCTTTCTGTGCGCCGCCACCCAGCCCGTCGTGACGGTCGAGCGCTTCCCCGAGCTGCAGCAGCGGGCCACGGCCTTGCTGGTGTGGCTGGCGTTCTGGCTGGGCTCGGCAGCCTGCGCGGATCACTATCTGACCCGCAGGGTCCGCCGCCTGCGGGAGGAAACCCTGCCGTTCGCCCAGCATCAGATCACCCGGGCGTGGTGGATGCTGCTGGCGATGGGTGTGCTGGGGTCGGTTGCCATGTCGGTTCATGGTGGCGCGCACATGGTCTATGCCTTGTGGACCGTGTTGCTGGGTTTGGGGATTTATCTGTTCGGTCTGTTTTCCCGGCCGCTGACGGAATGGATCGGGCTGGCGACCATCTTGCTGGGCGTCGGGGGGCTGGCGTCGGGCCTGCCGTTCGGAACCACCCGCTGGCTGGCGGCGTCCTGCTTCGCCATCGGCCTGCCGCTGGCCGGCGTGCTCGGCGCCCGCACCGAGCACGGTGCGCTGCCGGTGCGGCTGTCGGCCCTCGCGGTCTGGTTGCTGCTGGTGACCGGTGTGCCGCTGTCGCTTGCTTCGGTTTCGAGCTGGACCCCGGTTCCCGCAGCCATGCCCCGTCCCCTCTCGGGATTGGCTGCGCTGGCCGGCGAGCAGGTGGTGAGCCTGCCCGCCGGCACTGCGGTTCCCTTGCGACTGGATCTCGACAGCCCTTTGCTGACGGTTGCGCCGCAGGAAGGCTTGCCGCTGACCTTGAATCGCTCCATCGAAATTGCCCTGCGGGACGGCCGGCCCGATGGCCGCTACCGGCTGGCGGGCGGGACCTGGCATCAGATGGGCGAAGGCCTGTTGCAGCTGCGCATCGACCGGCTGGCGCCGCAGCTGGAACGGGGCGAGCCGGCGATTCGCGCCCATGCAGTGTTCGGCGAAACCGAATCCGCCGAGGAGCTGCCATGAGCACGCCTTTGCCCAGCCTCGACCCGCTGTTGCACCAGCCCTTGCGGACCCAGCTCGCGGCTTTCCTGTCGGGCCGCGGCGAGGCCACGTTTTCCGAGCTGAAGCGGGTGCTCAACGCCACCGACGGCAACCTGGACGCCCATCTCGGCAAGCTGATCGAGGCCGGCTATGTGGAATCCCGCAAGGATCCGGTCAGCTCGGGCCGCGCCCAGACCGTGTTCAGCCTCAGCCCTGCCGGGCGTGCCGCCTTGATGGCCTACGTCGCCACCCTGGCGGAGCTCATGGCCTTGAGCGGCACTGCCGCCGATCAGGCGGTTCCCGCTTCCGCTTTCATCAAACCTGCATAAAGGAGTGCGTCATGCGTCCATTCTTTGTAATCCCGATTGCCTTACTCGTCACCGGCTGTGCCTCCCTGTCGTCACCGTCCGCCGAGCGGATGGCCGCTTTGCCGGTGGTGACCTTCCCCAACCAGCCGCCAGCGGGTGATTTCATTCTCAAGCTGCCCGCCGGCCAGCCGATTCCGCTCAAGGTGGTGATCGGCGGCAGCCTGCTGGCCAAGGGAACGGTGGAAACCCTCACCGCCACCCTGGCGAAGGACGTCTACGTTCACCGGCATTGGGCCAGCGAAGACGGCAAGACCTGGGTGCGGGCCCGTGATCTGGTGGGCGTGAACCTGGGGCTGTCGTTGCCGTCCGACGCCCATCCCAGGCCGGGTGAAATCACCCTGATCGTCAACCGGAAGCCGGCCGGCTGACGCCGCCACTACTGTGAGAGTCGCGAAGCGAACACCTTGATCACCCTCTCCCTTCGGGAGAGGGCCGGGGTGAGGGACAACCCGGCAGGAAAGCCGGGTTGCACGGCTTTGCCGCCGAAGGCGCCAGGCACGGATAGCCTGGCGTGATTCCGGTCCTGGCGCGAGTGCTTTCATGATCCCGGGGGGCACGAGTGTCATGACCGGTTACCCAGTCTCGAGGAGTTGCCATGCCACTGATCGACAGCGCCTTCGCCCGGCACTTCGCCGAATCCTGGATCGACGCCTGGAACCGCCATGACCTGGAGGCGGTGCTGGAGCATTTCGCCGACGATGCCGAGTTCTCCTCGCCGCTGATCGTCGACTTCGCTGGCGAACCCAGCGGGGTCCTCAGGGGCAAGCCGGCGATCCGGAAGTATTGGGCTAAAGGTCTGGAGCGGATCCCCGAACTCCGCTTCCGGTTGCTGGACGTGCTGCCCGGCATCGACCAAGTGACGCTTTATTACCGGGGTCACCGCGGGATGGTGGCTGAGTGCTGCCAATTCGACGGGATGGGGCGGGTGGTGCGGGCCTCCGCCAGCTATTCGTTGAGTGGGTCCGCTCCGACGGTGTTGGCGCTGCCGGCCCTCGACCCCTCCGGCCTTCCCCCGCGCACCGGCTCCACCTATCCCACCGAGCAACTGCGCAGCCGGGTGGCCGGCCGTTGCAAGCGCGTCCTGGGCGACGCCCTGGGGCTGCAAAACTTCGGCGTCAACCTGGTGACCCTGGAGCCGGGTGCCGCTTCTGCCCTGCGTCATTGGCACACCCGCCAGGACGAGTTCATCTATGTGCTGGAAGGGGAGTTGATCCTGGTAACCGAGCAGGGCGAACAGCTTCTGAATCCCGGCAGTTGCGCCGGCTTCCCCGCCGGCAAGGCCGACGGACACCAGCTCATCAACCGCAGTACCGGCACGGCCACCTACCTGGAAGCAGGTGACCGGCTGCCGGGCGATTCGGCCCACTATCCGGACGATGACCTGCAGGCGATCGATCAACCGGTCCGCTACGGGTTTTTGCATAAGGACGGGAGTCCATATTGACTGTTCATGGCGCTCGCGCCGCGGCCACGGCAGGGGGGACCGGGTCCGGCTCAGCTAAGGGGTCTCACGTATTTACAGGCTGGCTGAATCTTGCGGAAAATGGAGCGGACCGCGCGGTTCCGGTGAACCGGCCGGCGCGGCTACCCTGGAGCCAGCCGTTTTCCTACCGACTTCAGCCAGCATGGGCGCGCTCATGGATAAACTGACCCGCAGTGATGCAGCCGATTGGGAAAGCCGTTACCGGCAAGCTCTCGAGGAACTGCAGCTCTACGAGCGCAAGGCCCGTGATGCGGAAGAACTTGTCACCAATGTCGTCTCGCGGTTGACGACTTCGGTCATCGGGGTTGACGACCGCTTGGATGGACAATTGCTGCGTATCCAGGACTTGCTCAACGGCAGTACCTTGCCGAAAGATCATTTGTACGGGGAGCTCGACCGGATCTCCTCAGAGATGTTCTATGAATCCCTCAGCCATTGCAGTGCTGCAGGCGTCGCCACAGCGCCCCATCCGATCTGTTCCCTCGCCCATCTGTTCGATGTCCTCAGGGCTTTGATGAAGTCCGAGGAAGAACTGACTTCCCTGGAAGTGCTCAAAATGCGGCTGGAACGGAGTGGACCGTCGGAACGGCCGGAAATCTTCGAACAAATTCGGTCGGGTCTGTGCCGGATCCTGGGCGATGACGCCGGTCTGGCGGACAGCGGGAAAGGGGGCCGAACCGGACTGCGTTCGTGGCTGTTCAGCAACGCAAATCTCGAACGCGACCGCCTGGATCCGGCCGCCGTCAGGGAGAATTTGATGGCTTTGCTGGAGTCCGTCGATCTGCACATGGCGGGGGCCGGCCGGGTCGAACACCTGCACGAACGGTTGCGCGGCAAGGGCGATACCGAGTCCCTGACGATCTTGTTTCAGGAGTTCTCCGAACTCCTTGCCTGCCTGAAGACGGCGATCCGGAGCGAGCATGAGCGGATCGAGGCGTTTCTCGCCGACCTGAACCGATCCCTCGCCGATCTGGAAGAAACCGCCGTCGGCGTGAAAACGGTGACCCTGGACTGTGCATCCGAAAGCGCATCCCTTCGTTCCTTCGTGTCCGGCCACGTGGAAAATCTGGTTTGCATCGCCGATGCGGCGAGCGACCTGCAGGCTCTCAAGAAGCTCCTCCGGGCGAAGGTCGCCGCGATGACCCGCTATATGGACACGGCCGGCAAGAATCAGGACAAGGCCGTGCGAAAAACGGCGGCGCTGGCGGATCGGATGGTCGGCAGGGTGAGGGATCTGGATATCGAGGTGGAGGCCTTGCGAGTCCGGCTCCGTTCCGAACATGTCGTCGCCTACCGGGACGGCCTGACCGGTATCGCCAACCGGTTGGCCTACGAGGAACGCATCTCCCAGGACATACAGCGCTGGCGGCGCTTCCAGCTTCCGGTCAGCCTGCTGGTCTGTGATGTCGACCAGTTCAAGAGCATTAACGACCGTTTCGGCCATAAGTCGGGCGACAAAGCGTTGGTTGTCATCGCCGAACAGCTGGCGTCCTCGATCCGGGAAATCGACTTCGTCGCCCGCTACGGCGGGGACGAATTCGTGATGATCTTGTCCGGCACCGACTTGCCCAACGCCTACCGGGTGTGCGAAAACATTCGGGCCAAGGTGGAGTCATGTCCTTTCCATACCGCCAAATGCGTACCGGTTCAGATCACCGTTTCCTGCGGCATCGCCCAGCTTGCCGAGGGTGATACCGCCGAAGCGCTCTTCGAGCGAGCCGACAAGGCCCTCTATCAGGCTAAGAGCGAAGGCAGCAACCGATGCAAGGGGTATCCGCCGTCCGAAGCTCTGGCGCCACTGCGTTGACAGGCAGAAGGCGCGCGCTTGCCGAAGGCATTCATTGAAGTGGCGCAGAGCTGCTAGCAACACCGCAGTGGCAGCGGGGCGTGGCATGAGCCCGGCGAGTTCAGTTTCCGGTTCGGTTCGATTTTCCCACCAGCTGCCACACCATCGCGCCCAGCAGCGCCACTCCCGCCAGCAGCACGCCCCACAGGGCCAGGCGTTTCCAGTCCGGGGTGTAACCAGCTGCGGGGGGACTGGCCGGTTCGGCGGCTTGCTGTGCCTCGGTCAACGCCAGTTGCGCGGTGCCGATGGCGTCGCGCCCCAAACCGGCGGGTACCAGGGTGTCGGCGGGCAGGGCCGCCGGTTCCAGGCCGGCATGGCCCAAGGCCAGGCTGAAAGGTGGATTGCCGCGGGCCAGAAAGGTGACCTGGTTGGCGGAGAGTCCGACCGACAGCGCCGGTGTCGCTGCACCCAAACCGCCGCCGCGGGCGTCGGCGATCAGCTTCAGCTGCCGCACGGGCGTTCGCGGCAAACTCAGTTCCAGCTGTTCCATGGTACGGTCTTGTACCCGCAGCCGGTAGATGAGCCCTTGGCCCAGCGGGTTCCAAGGCAGGTTGTCGGCGCGCCGGCCCTGGACCCGAACCGGCGCCAGGGTGCTGTCGGGCAGACTCTCCAGCCGCAACCGCTCCAGCGGCAAGGCCAATGGCAGAGTCCACAGCCATTCGCCTTCCTTGCCGGGCGATCCGGGTAACGGGTTCGACCAGGTCATGGGGGGCGGAGCGGTTTCCCGGTGGGCGCTGACCGCGGTGACCGCCGTCAACTGGGGCGCCGTCGCCGGTTCGGTCCACAGCAGCCGGAGGTAGCGGGCCTGGCGTTGACCCAGATTGATGCTGCGCTGCTCGATGCGTTCGCCGCCAAAGGCGATGCGGGCCAGCCGGCCGTCGCAGCAATAGTTCCAACGCTGCAGGTCGTCGCTGGTTTCGATGCGGAACTGCTGGAAGCCTTCGCGGCCGTCGCCCCAATCCAGTTCCAGCCGCTCCAGAGGATCGGCGACGCCCGAGGTATCCAGCAGCCAGCCGCGCAGGACCTGGCCTTGGGGCGCCGGTTGGTTGGGGTCGATCTCGATGAGGGTGCCGTCGGCGCCGGTTTTGATCTTTAGGCCCGGTGCCGGCCGCGGGTCGTCCGCCGCGCCGTGGAGGGGAAAGCGCCGAAGCTGGGTCTGCCGCTCGGCCTCCTGGCGGCTGGCCGTTGCCGCGGTCAGGCTGTAAGGCACGGCTTCGCCGGCGCCGTTGAAGACCCGGAGGTCGCGAAGGTCGGCCTCGTGGGCTTGCATCTGGAGGGTCAAGGGCAGGCCGAAGCGGTACCAGGTGGCCGCTCCCGGCGTCTGCAGCGGCACTCGCAGCGCGAATTCCTCCGGCGGCGGAGCGGCTATGGCCGCAGTCCAGGCGAACAACAGGGGTAGGAGCGGCTTCAGCCGCGACCGCCGGCCGGATCGGGCGTTTGCGGTCGCCCGCAAGCGGGTTTCTGCGCGTCCACCAATGATTTCGGGCAAGGGTTTCATGACAGCGGTCTCGCGGTGTCGGAAGAGGATGGCCGGCGCGGCGGCAGCGGCGCGAAATAGCCCACCACCAAAAGCAGCACGCCGACGGCGATGAAGGAAACGATACGGGCCAGGCCGCCGCGGTTACCCAGTTCCACCAGGAACAGCTTGACCACTACCACGCCGATCAGCACCGCGCCGCTCATCCACAGTTCGCGCCGCTGCAGCCGGTGGCCGCCCAGCATCAGGCCCAGGGCCACTACGGTCCACAGGATGGACAGGCTGGCCTGGACCAGCATGGAATCCAGCAGGGGCTGGGGATGGAAGGCAATGCCGGCCCAGTGGTGGGCGGCCCGGAACACCGCCCAGGTGAGCAGTGCCAGCAGGGAGGCGCCGGCGACCGATTGCCTGAATCCGTCGCGCAGATCGTCCATGGCGACCGACCACTGGTGGATGGCGAACAGCGCCAGCAGCAGACCCAGCTCCAGGGGATTGACCAGCGGCAAATACGGCAAGGGATCGGCTCGGCCGTCGTTGAAGGCATTGGCCCACCAGAACCAGGCCAGCAGCAGCACCGCCACTGCGGTCGCCGCCGTGCGCCGGTATTCCGTCCGGTGGGCTTCCAGCGGCCAGGCCGGCAGGGGTTTGGGCGAGGCCATGGCCAGCAGATAGGCCGAGGGCAGCAGCGCCCAGCCCAGCGAATGCCAGGCGCTGGGCGTTTCTGCCAGGGCGGCCAGCAGATGGCGCAGTTCCAGCGAGGCGAGCCCCAGCATCAGCCAGCAGCCCAGCACGTGGCCGTGGCTCAGGGTGCGTTTGGCGATCAGATCCGGCAGGCGATACAAGGCCCAGTAGTAGGCCGCCACCAGCGCCGGCCAGCCCAGCCAGCCCCAGTGGGCGGCCAGGTGGTAGCCGTCGCCCCAGTCGTGAATCAGTCCCACGATGGCAAGCGCCGGGCAGGTCAGGGTCAGTAGCGCCAGCATGGGCCAGCGGCTGCGTTCGGCGACCCAGGTCCAGAACGCCACGGTGGCAGCCGCGACCGCCAGCAGCAGGTGGACCCGCGAAGGCGCCGGAACGAAGCGGGCGGCTTCCGGTATCCAAGTCATGAGCCACCAACCGGCCGACCAGATCAGCAGCAGGGTGGAGGCCTGCCGCAGTTGGTCCTCGTCGAGGCCTTCGCCGTCCGCCGATTCCGCTTCCCCGAACAGCCGCCAGGCGCCGGCGAAGGCGGCCAAGGCCAGCACCGCGGGGGTCCAGAAGCCGCCGTGGGCCAGCGGGGTCAGCTCACCGGCGGGCAGGTCCGCCAGCAGGCCGGGGCCGGCGATCAGGAAGCTCACCCCGCCGACGATCTGCAGCAGGATGCCGAAGGCACAGGACACCAGCAGCCGCAGCTTCATGCCCAGCCACAGGATCAGCAGGCCGCTGCCGGCCCACACCGGGCTGGCGCGGTGCCAGGGCAGCACGAACAGCACCGCCAGGTTGACGAACACCAGGCCCGCCAGCAGCACCCAGGCCAGGGCCTTCATGAGCCCGTCGTCGGCGCGCACCGTGCGGTCGCGGGAAGCCAGCAGCATGCCGCCGATCAGCGCCAGTCCCAGCAGGGAGGCGGTCACCAGGCCCAACCAGCCGGAATCCAGCGCGCCGATTCCGTGGCCGTGGCGGAGGTTGAGCAGGAATACCGCGCCGCCCAGCAGCTGCACCGCGAAAGCGCTCAGCAGAAAGGCCCGCGATGCCAGCTTCAATCCGGCCCACAGGGTCGCCAATCCCGCCAGCGCCCAGCAGATCACGGTGCCGTGCAGGGCGAACAGCAGCGGCGCCGTCAAGTAGAGAAAGCCCAGCCCGCCGCAGGCCAGAATGGGACGGCAGGCCGCCTCCCAGGAACGGTGGCTGCCGGCAGGGGCAAGCCGCAGTTCGCGCTCGCTGAACAGCCAGGCGCAACCCATCAATAGGGCGCCCAGCGGTGCGCCATCCAGCAGGGTGGCGGTTCCCCCGTGCAGCGTGCCGAGGAAGTCCAGGCCCGCCGCCAGCTGCAGCAGCAGGGCGAAGGTTCGTGCCAGCGGGCGCCGTTGGCGCAGCCCCAGCCAGAAGATGCCGGCGCCTTCCACCGCCCAGGCCGCCGCGGTCCAGCGAGCATCCAGCGCCAGCGGGACCGCCAGGGTGCCGAAGATCACCGCCAGGGCGATGCAGGTCTCCACCAGCAGCAGCACCCGGCCGGGAAACCGGCCGGCCAGCAAGCGCGCCAGCGCCCCGTAGAACAGGCCCAATCCCAAGGCGCTGAAGGCCGCGCCGAATTCCAGGTGGGAGATCAGCGCGTATTGCAGGCCGAAGCCGATCAGGGGCGGGCCGAACAGCACGGTGCCGTCCACGTAGTTGGCCTGGCGCGCCGACCAGGCCAGCAGCTCGTCCCGCTGTTCCGGGGCAGGGCCGGCGTCCTGCAGGGTGCGGCGGGCGAACAGCAGGCCGATAGCCACGTACATCAAAAAGAAGGCGATCAGGAAAGGTTCGGTGCTGGCCAGCAGTTCCGGCTGGTAGGAGCGGATTCCCCAGGCGAAGCCGATGCCAAAGGTGCCGAAGAAGCCAATCAGGTTGAGCGACCGCCAAGCCTTGAACCAGGCGATGGCCAGGATGCCGGAATTGAGCAGCAGGAAATAGGAAAACAGCGCGACATGGTTGCCGCCGCCGGTCGAGGTGAGGATGGGCGCGGCGAAGCCGCCCAGGGCCGCGGCGGCGGCCAGCGACACCGCGTCCTGCAGCACCGCCAGGATCGCCGAGGCGATGGTCACCAACACCATCAGCGCCAGCGCCAGGCCGGGCGGCAGCAGGGGATGGAGCCGCATGGCGGCGAACAGGGTCAGATACATCACGCCGATGCCGGTACCCTGCAGCATCAGGGCATAGGCGGCATTGCGCGTGCGCAGCCGCCAGCCCAGCCCCAGCAGCGCCATGGCGGTGAGGGCCACCCCGGCGTAGCGCAGCTCCACCGGCACCACCACCCGCTCGGCGGCGTAGCGCAGCAAAAAGGCCAGTCCCAGGAACAGCAGCAGGGCGCCCATCCGCAGCACCGTGTTGCCGCCGAACAGCCAGTCCCTGGCGGCCTGGAAGGCGCGTTCGATCAATCCCGGTTCGGCGGGTTCGGCCGGCTGGGCCTGTCTCAGCCATGCCGGAGCTTCGGGTTCACGGGGCGCGGCCGCGCTGAAGGATTCCTGAGCTGTGACCGGTTCGTCGACTCGCGCGGTTTGCCGGGCGTCGCCGCGCTCGGCGACGGGCTCTGTGACGGCCTCTGCCAGGGTTCGCGGGGGTGAGGGTTCCGGCAACGGTGTTGAATACCCCTCTCCCTGCGGAAGACGGTTGTCTATTTCAACAGCATTGCGCGGGGATGGGGGCTCCGGGGCGAACCAGGGGTTGACCGGAGCTTCCTCCGCTTCTGCGGTGGCCGCCGGTTCCGCTGGCCCGGTCGTCGGGGCCTCCTGCGGCCCGCCCGGCAGCCTGGCGTCGAATTCCGCCAGGCGGGTTTTCACCGTGCCGGACACCTTCAGCAAGGCGTCGTGGAGTTCCGCGTTTTTCCGGTCCAGCTTGTTCAGCCGCAAGCCCTGTCCCAAGGCCAGCCCGAACAGGCCGCCCAGCGCCCAGCCGGAATCCAGGTCGCTCGCCGCGCCGAGCAAGATGCCCAGCACCATCAAGATCCACTGCATGTCTCCCCCGTGGAGTAGTGGTCGGTCGCCTTTGGCTGTGGCCGACAAGATCTTCTCGAAAGTCCCGATGGGATCGCATTTAAGCCCCTCTCCCTGTGGGAGAGGGGTTGGGGTGAGGGCCTGAGCGCTTTGTGCTTGCGACAAGCTCGTTAAAACAATCAGGCGCTTGGGTCCTCACCCTGCCCTCCTCCAATCGCAAACGTCCGCTTGAGTCGCGGACCTTCCCGCGGGGAGAGGGTTCCAGACTTCGACCCGATGGGCTCTGACTTCCTCCCGCGAGAATTCGGGGAAGTTATTTTGGAGCAAATCCTCAGCTGCGTGGCCGGTCGCTGTATCAAAGTCCACCGGCACCGCAATCTCCGCTATTGTAGCGGCGAATTTTCGACCGAAACGGCTCGGCCGCCGGGACGGCATACTTTGGAGGCTGTGGCATGCGCAAGGGTGTGATCATTTTTCTGGTGGCGTTGCTGGTGACGGCGGGAGGCGGTGCTTACTATTACCTCAGGGGCCTGGATCACCGGTTGCGCTTCTCGCAACAGCAGCTTCAGCAAAAACTGGCGGCGAAGCTGCCCCTCACCAAGACCTATCTGGCGATCTTCGATGTGACCCTGGATCGCCCCAGGGTCGTTCTGAAAGAAGGCTCTGATCGGGTGAATGCAGGCCTGGACGTCACATTGAACATCCGGCTCGGCAACCAGGCCCAGCCCTTGGGCGGTTCCCTCGATGCGTCCGGGGGCATCCGCTACGTGCCGGAGCGCGGCGAACTGTTCCTGACCGATCCGGTGATCGAGCGAAGTTCGCTGCAAGGCCTGCCGGAGAAATACGCCGAAAAGCTGAACGGCGTGCTGGCGCGAGTCCTGGCGGATTATTACGCCGACCACCCCATCTATCGCTTGAGCACTGACGACCCGAAACAGGCCGCCGTCCGGTGGGTGCTCAAGCAGGTCGTGGTGGAGGATGGCGAGTTGGTGGTCACCCTGGGGCTATGAGTTCCGATTTCGAAACCGACCGATCGGAGTACACCGTGAAAGACGACCATGAATTGAAGGTCTTCATCACCTCTGGCGATTCCGCCTGCGGGGAGTGTGGCGAGAATCTGGGCAAGAACGCCTGGATCACCCTGGCGGGCGAGAAGGGCGCATTGTGCCTGGCCTGCGCCGATCTGGATCATCTGGAGTTCCTGCCGTCCGGCGATGCCGCTTTGACCCGCCGGGCGCGCAAGAATTCGGCGCTGTCCGCGGTGGTGCTCAAGTGGAGCCGCGCCCGCAAGCGCTACGAGCGCCTGGGCCTGCTGGTGGAGGAGGCCGCACTAGCGGCGGCCGAGGCGGAATGTCTGGCCGACGCCGAGGCGCGGGAGCGTCGCAACGAACGCGAAGCCGAGCGGCGCGAGCTGCTCGACCGGGACTACGTCGCGGCCTTCGCGCTACGGCTGCGGGAGCTGTTTCCTCACTGTCCGCAAGGCGTGGAGCAGACCATCGCCGAGCATGCCTGCGTGAAGCATTCCGGCCGGGTCGGGAGAACCGCGGCCGCCAAGTCCCTCGATGAAGAAGCGGTGCGGTTGGCGGTGGCCGCACACATCCGCCACGCGGAAACACCCTACGACGAACTGCTGGCCTCGGGCTGCGAGCGGCACGCCGCCCGCAGCCGGGTGCAGGGCGAGGTCGCCGAGGCGTTGCGGCGCTGGCGAGAAGGCTGACCGGATCAGGCCAGAAAAATCCGCTCCAGCGCGCTGCGGCTGAGGTTGCCGCGGCCGTCCTCGGCTTCCAGGTAATAGCGCACATCGCCGGCGCCGGGCGGCAGTTGGGCGGTGTAATAGCCGGCCGAAGCGTAAGCCCCGGTCTGGCTGGGGTAGGGGCCGCGGGCGTCCATGGCCAGCGCCGTCTCGCCCTGGGCGGTGCGCAGTACCAGGGTGACCCGCTTGAGGCCGGAGACGTCGTGGACGAAGCCGTGGACCGTGGCTTCGCGCGGCGCATCCAGCAAACAGGCGTTGCCCCAGCGCTTGCCGCCTGGGTTTTCCGGCGTCACCCACGGCGCAAAAATCGTTGGGCCGGTGCGGTCGCCGCCGGTCGCCAGCACCATGTCCAGCGCTCCCCTCAGCATGCCGTAACCCAGGTTGGCGGCGTTGGTGACTTGCTGGTCCCACACCTGCTGACCGGTCCAGTACCAGTAGCAGCTGGTCTCGGCGGTGAGCAGCAGGCGCAGGGCCTCGCCCAGCTGGGGGTGGTCGGGATCGCTGTCTTCCAGGGTGTGGACGGCATTCTGGAAGGCGGTGAGTACGGCCCAGGAGTTGAGGTCGGGCGAATAAGGCTGATCGCAGCGGCTGAACCACTTCATGAACTGGGGGTCGCCGTTGTCGGCGCCGCTCCAGGAGCCTGGTTCGACGTGGACGGCCTGGTTGGGGTCCGGCGGGAACTGCTGCAGATAGTCTTCCACGGTGATCAGCTCGAAGCGGGGGTCTTGCCGGATCCATTCCACCAGCCGGCCGGTGTTGTGGCGGTAGTAGCTGTCGGCACCACCGCCGTGGTTGTCGCCATCGGAATGCAGCAGGAAGAAGGGCGGATGCTTGGGGTCGAAGCTGCCGGTCTCGACGATGCGGTCGTAAACCTGGCCCAGTACCGAGGCGTATTGCAGGGCGCCGAAGCCGCCGCGGGCGTCCTCGTTGCCGATGTAGCGCTCCGCCGGCACCGCGACGATCTTGTGAACCTGGCCCTGCGGGTCTTCGTACGCCGCGTATTCGGGTCGCAGCAGGGACGGGGAAATCTTGGATCCGGCCCAGATGTTGTGGAGCTGCAGCCAGTCGTCCACCGCCGGGTTGACCTGCTCGGCCGGGTTGGGCGGCAGCATGCCTTCGCCAATGCCGGCATAGGGGTAGTCGCGGCAGGCGCGGAAGCGGTGGATGGAGTCGTAGATCACCGCCTCGATGCCGGCTTCCAGCAGGGCCGGGATGATGCGGACATGGAAGGCGGTCTCCGGCGGAAACAGCACCCGCGAGGCTTCGGCGCCGAAGCTGTTGCGGATAGCGTCGCGGTGCCAGCGGATCTGGCGGACGATGTCGCGCCGGGGGATCAGCGGCATCAGCGGATGGAAGAAGCCGAAGGCGCTGAAGGAGACGCGGGGATTGCCGAGGGTGGTCCTGGCCTGGGCGATGCCGCTGAGCGACCCGTTCCAGCCGCGGAAACGTCCGCCGCACAGCCCGTGCGCGCCGCAGCGGTTGAGCTGCTCGATCAGCGAGCCGCTCCAGCTGGTGGAAAGACCTGCATGGGGCAGACCGCCGTCGATGTACTGGCGCACCGCATCGGGAATGTAATCGGTGTAATTGCCGCCGCGGGAGCCGAAGATCTCATCCTTTTCGCCATCCCAGTAGTTGCGGTCGGTGGTGTTGTAATAGGGCTGGTGCATGTGCTTGTGGATGCCGAAGTACAGCTTCACGCCCTCCCGCTGTTTCAGCGAAATCCGTTTTTTCCCGGTTGCCGCGCCCGCGGCGGGCAGCAGCTCCAGGCGGCGGAATTCCTTGATCCAGTCCCCCCCCCCGGCCCGGCTCAGGTCGGCGACCCGGCAGCCTTCCACCTGCAGGCTGAGGTCGCCGGATTGCAGCAATCCGGCCGGGACGTCGGCCTCGTAGTCCCAGCGGCCGCCGCCTTGCTCGATCAGCCGGATGGCATCGCCCTTGATCAGTTTCTGGCAGCCCTGGCCGTGCAGGATGACCTGGGCAAAGGGAATCTCCCCATCGGTGCTGAAGCCGACCGCGAAGGCGGGGTTGGTGCCGGACGACTCGCACTGCAGCGAGGTCGGGCAATGGATGTCGAGGATGCGGGTGAAGATGGCCATGAGTTCCTCTCGGCGGAAGGGTTTGGGGCGCCGCCCCGGGCGGCGGATAATGCCCCTTAATGACACCATCCTAACTGCTGTGCGTGTCGAATCAAACTACAGGCGGCGTTGGAACGATTCCGGCCCCGGACCATTGCCAGCCGTGCCCAATCTCACCAGGAGGATCCCATGTTGACCCATCGGCCGGCCCAAGTGCTGGAACTGCTTCGGGAATTCACCACAACCCCGCTCGATGACATCCTCCGGCACCACCTGGCCGACAACCCGCAGGCACGGGCGCTCGAGCTGTTCCGGGGGGTGGTCGAGCAGGTCCCGGCGTACTGCGATTTCCTTGCCGAACGGGGCGTGGAGCCCGCACGGGTGACGGATTTCGCCGCATTCCAAAGCTTGCCGCTGGTCGACAAGCCCAACTACATGCAGGCTTACCCGCTGCCCCGGCGGTGCCGCGGTGGCGAACTGACCGCATGCGAACGGCTGGCGGTGTCGTCGGGGTCGACCGGAATACCCACCTTCTGGCCGCGGGCCATGGCCGACGAACTGGACATCGCCCTGCGGTTCGAGCAGGTGTTCCGTCATGGCTTCGATGCGCACCGGAAGCAGACCCTGGCGGTGGTGTGCTTCCCCCTCGGGAATTGGGTCGGCGGAATCTTCACCGCATCCTGCTGCTGGCATCTTGCACTCAAGGGCTATCCGCTCACCGTCGCCACACCGGGCAACCAGTCGGCGGAGATCTGGCGGGTGGTGCGGGAGCTCGCGCCGCTGTTCGAGCAGACCGTGTTGCTGGGCTACCCGCCCTTCGTCAAGGACGTGATCGACGGTGGCGCGGCGGAAGGCATCCGCTGGGCCGATTACGCCGTCAAGATGGTGTTCGCCGGCGAGGTGTTCAGCGAGCAGTGGCGCGACCTGATGGCCGCTCGGGTGGGGGCGGTGCGCCCCTGTTACGACTTCGCCTCGCTGTACGGCACCGCCGACGGCGGCGTGCTGGGCAACGAGACACCCCTCAGCGTCGCCATCCGCCGTTTTCTGTCTCACTGCCCAGATGCGGCGCGAGCCCTGTTCGGCGAGTCGCGGCTGCCGACCCTGGTGCAATACGACCCCATGAGCCGCTTCTTCGAACTGATGGATGGCACCCTGGTGGTCACCGGCGACAACGGCATCCCGCTGGTGCGGTATCACATCGCCGACCGCGGCGGTCTGGCGAGTCATGGGGAGATGATGGAGTTTCTGCGCGGCTGGGGGGCGGATTTGCAGGCCTACGGGCTGGAACCCGGCGACCGGACGCCGGCCCTGCCATTCGTCTGGGTGTTCGGTCGCGCCGATTTCACGGTGTCTTTCTACGGCGCCAACGTGTTCCCGGAGAATGTGGTGGTCGGCCTGGAACAGCCCGACACCAAGGGCTGGGTGACCGGTAAATTCGTGATGGAAGTTCGTAGTGGAGCGGACGGCTCGGAATTCCTCCACATCACCGTGGAACTGGCGCCGGAACTGACCGAGACCGAAGCCATGGCGGGCATCCTGGCCCGCGCCATCCTCGCTCAACTGCGCCGCCTAAACAGCGAGTTCGCCCACTATGTGCCGGCGGCGCGGCAGCAACCGGTGGTGGAGCTGCGGCCGTTTGGCGATCCGGACTATTTCCCGCGCGGCGTAAAGCACCGCTATACCCGCAAGTGAGGGTGGCGGGGGTTTGCTGTACAATGCGCGCCCCGCGCCGTATCTGCCCCTTCATCCCATGAGCGAATCCGTGACCGCCCGGCGCCCGATCCGCAGCTACGTGCTGCGCCAGGGCCGCATCACCCAGGCCCAGCAGGCCGCACTCGATGAGCTGTGGCCGCGCTATGGCCTGGAACCCGGCGGCTTGTTGCACCCGGAGCAGGTGTTCGGCCGGTCGGCGCCCTTGGTGCTGGAGATCGGTTTCGGCAATGGCGAGAGTCTGGCGCAGATGGCAGCCGCTGCGCCGGAGCGGGATTTCATCGGCATCGAAGTGCATCGGCCCGGAGTCGGCCATCTGCTGCTGAAGGCGCGCGAACTGGGGTTGGCCAACCTGCGGGTCTATTGCGCCGACGCCGTGGAAATCCTGCGGCGCGGCATCGCCGACGGGAGCCTGGATCGCATCCAGGTATATTTTCCGGATCCCTGGCACAAGAAGCGCCACCACAAGCGCCGGCTTGTCGGCGCCGCGTTTGCCGAACTGGCGGCGGCCAAGCTGGCAACCGGCGGCATCCTGCATTGCGCGACCGATTGGGAGGATTACGCGTTGCAGATGCTGGAGGTGCTGGACGGATCGGCGTGGTTCGCCAATCTGGCGGGGGTGGGATGTTTCAGCGAACGGCCGGAGTACCGGCCCCTGACCAAGTTCGAAAACCGGGGGCAGAGGTTGGGGCACGGGGTTTGGGACTTGCTCCACCGACGTGCGGCGACGGATGGGGGCCGGCACGCCGTCCCGGTCTGAGGATTCAGGCCGGCAGCGAAGGGGAGAGCGGATCTAACCCGCGACCAGGCGGATGTGGGGCTTGTGTGCCGGTTCCGGTGTGGCGGAGCCGGACGGTTCCGGTGCCGGCTCCATAGCGATCAGCACGGCGCGGATGGCATTGAGCGCCGCGAATTGTTGCTCCAGCGGCTTCAGGGTCTGCTCCATCTTGGCGATCTCGCCATCCATGGATTCCGAGGAGTCGTTGATCTTGCGCAGCACTTCCAGCCGGCTCTCGATCATGTTCTTGTGATCCTTGATCTGGCGGATCAGCGGATTCAGGGCGGTAGCGCCCCAGTTGGTCGCGGCCTTGTGGGCCTGGGCCAGGATCGCCCGTCCTTGGCTGATGATGGTGCCATAGAGTTTCTGCACCACCAGGGTTTGTTCCATGAGGGTGGAGGAGGCGCTGTGGCGGAATTCCTCGCCTTCCTCGAACAGCCGTTCCAACTCGAATTCGTAGTCCTTGAACGACACCAGCACCGGCTTGGCGTCGGCAAACCCATGCTTGTCCTGGAAACCGCCGTAAATCGCCTTGACCAGGCGGCGGGTTTCCTCGGCTGCTTCCGAGGTGCGCTCCAGGGTCAGCCGGAATTCGTCCAGGATCGATTTCATCGCCGCCTTCATGCCCACCGTGGTCAGGCTGGTCATCATCTGCTTGCGGGTCTTCTTGATGATGGGGTCCATGCGGTCGGGGGAGACTGTGTCGATCAGCAGCTTCATCTGGGCCACGAACACCCGTCGGCCGGCCTGAAAGGCGTCGACGCTGGACAGGTAGCGCTGCTGTTCCAGCCGGGTTTCCTCCATCAGCTTGGCCGTCATGTCCTGATTGCTCAGGTCCAGGCTCTTCAGTTCGTGGAGTTGCCGCGACATGTCGGTGATTTGGGCTTCCAGGGCGCGGTGCGATTCGTCGATCAACCGGTTGAGTTCCTGGCTGGCGGCATCGTGCAGCATCTGCTGGCGGCTGGTGACGACCAGTTCCGCCAAGTAGTTTTCGAGGGCTCCGAGTCGGCTCTTTTCCAGCAGATCGGCATCCCCTTTCACTTTAGCCAGCAGGGCCTGCTTGGCGGACAGCGGGAACACCGATTTTTCTTCGACCTCGAGGATGTTGGCGGTGGACTGGATCTGGCTTCTGAGAGATTGCTCGATGCCTTCCTCGCCCCGGAGGTCGCCCCACATGGAGTCGATCTTGTTCATCACCACCGCCAGTCCCTTGGAGCGGTTCCGACGGGTGCCGCGCACGTGGTTGCGCCACATTTCCAGGTCGCTCTTGGTCACTCCCGTATCCGCCGCCAGCACGAAGACCACGGCGTGGGCACTGGGCAACATGGTCAGGGTGAGTTCCGGCTCAGCGCCAAGGGCATTGAGGCCCGGAGTGTCCATGATGGACAGGCCTTCCTTCAGCAGCGCATGGGGGAAACTGATGAGAGCGTGACGCCAGCAGGGAACCTCGACCGTTTCCGGCGCCTCGTCTTCCAGACCGGCGGCCAGTACGTCGTCGCTGCACAGCCCCAGTTTCTGGGCTTGGGCGAAGGGTACTTTCTTGGTGGCGGCAAGCTCCTGAAAAGCTTCCTGCATCTGGACCGGAGAGGAGGGGTCCAGTTCGACCTGCATCCAGCTCAGGGGACGTTGCTTATATTCCCCCAGGGTCATGTCGCTGAGACGGGATTCAATGGGGAGCAGGCGGATGTAGCTACCGCCTTCCTCGTCATAGTAGATCTCCGTGGGGCACATGGTGGTGCGGCCGGGCGAGGAGGGCAGCAGGCGGACGCCGGTGTCGGAGAAAAACAGGGAGTTGATCAGCTCCGTCTTGCCGCGGGAGAATTCCGCGGCGAAGGCAATAACCAACCGCTCCGATTGGAGATTGTGGCGCAGGTTCAGGAGCGTTTCGTCGACTTCCTGAACTTTGAGTCCGTAGGTTTCCAGCCACGACCGATAGTGGTCGATGGTCTGCACCAGCTGCTCCCGCCACTGTCCATAGCCACGCAGTTCTTGTTGGAGCTCAATCGTCATCGCTGTTCCCGATCATGTCATCCGGAGAATCCGGCCGCCGCCAATGGTTTACGGTTAGTGTAGCCGAATTCGCCAAATTGTCAGTTTGGGGAAAAATTCTCGGGAAGGCTCCGCGGCGACTGGATACGGAAGCGTTTTTCCCGGCCGGTTTCGCCCTTGACCAGGATGACGCTCGACTTGGAAACCCGGAACAGCTTCGCGAAAAATTCGATCAAGTGCTGGTTGGCCTTGCCGTCCACCGGCGGGGCGGTAATCCTCACCTTGAGTTTGTCGCCCAGCATGCCGCTGATTTCGTCACGGCTGGCACGGGGTTGCACGTGCACATCGAAAACCAGGTCGGTGCCTTCCCAATGCATTCCGCGGCCCCTAGGGGCCTTGAGCAGGCTTGATCTGTACAGATGAGTCAAGTTTTCAGGCGGCCAGTTTGGCTTCCTCAAGGAGTCGATCGATGGCTTGGCTGGCTTGAACCAGGACACGAGGTGCGGTACCGG
>Ga0233425_10003430_pt1 | contig 28724 bp, 26 predicted proteins | sample Watercolumn_Towu_2_FD_181712 | JGI IMG/M metagenome (GOLD analysis project Ga0233425, IMG submission 181712) | Freshwater microbial communities from Lake Towuti, South Sulawesi, Indonesia - Watercolumn_Towuti2014_140_MG | ecosystem: Environmental > Aquatic > Freshwater > Lake | place...
CACCATCCATACCCCGGTTGTGGCATCCCTATGGTCGACGCACAATGCAACATCGAGAGAAACGAGAAGCGCCTGCGCGGCAGCCCGCACAGGCGCTTGACTCGGTAAACCCCATGTGAGGGGCCGCAGCGGATATGCGCTGCGACCCGAACGACCCCGAGCAGGCCTGATGTTGGGGGGAGGAACCAGCCCGGGGGATACGCGTGTCAGTTGCGGATGCGGACGCCGAACGTCAGTCGCCGTTCGAAGATGCTTGAGCCGTACCAGAAGTTCTTGAACTGGGCATATTGCTCCTCATTCTCCTTCGTCAGGTTCGTGCCCTGGACGAAGAGCGTGAACTGGGGCGTGACGTCATAGCTCGCCGACGCGTCGAGATAGCCGGTGGCGCGATTCCATACCGCAAGATTGTCGTCAGCGGCCGCGACGAAGCCGGCGAAGCGCTCGCTGCGATAGTTATAGGCAACGCGGCCCTGCAGCGGCCCCTTCTGGTAGAACAGCACGGCATTGGCCTGATGCTTCGAATTGTCCGGCACCGGCAGCGTCTTGCCGAACAGGTCGACGTTGGAGCTCCCGCTGTCCGAATAGGTGTAGTTGAGCTGGCCGCCGAAGCCGCTCAGTGCGCCGGGAAGCCAGTCGAAGACCGTCTGGAAGCCGACCTCGACGCCCTTGAGCGAACCGCCCGCGCCATTGACCGGCCGCGTCACCGGGCCGCCCTCGCGGACGACGCCATCGGCGTCAGGCTGCGGCTCGATCGACGTGTTGGTCTGCAGGAAGCTCTTCACGTCGAAGTAGAAAGCGGCGACCGAGAACAGGCTGTTGCGATTGAAGTACCATTCGTACGAGACGTTGTAGTTCGACGTGCGCGGCAATTCGAGACCGGGATTACCCGCCGAGCCGGCCGAATAACGTTGCAGGTTACGATCGAGCAATTGCCCCTGATACGTGCGGGTGCCGTTGACCGCATAGGACGAGGCGAGGCCGCGGCCGAACAGGCCGAGGTCGAGCTGGCCCAGCGTCTTGGCATAAGCGAACCGCAGATACATGTCGTCGCGTACATGAAGGCTGAGGTTGGCGCTGGGCAGGAAATCGGTGCTGTCATTCTTCGCCTGGTTGATGCCCTCGGCGATGGCAACGCCGTTCCACGCATAGTCCCCGATGAAGCCGGTGCCGGTCGGATAGGAGAAGATGTCGAGGCTGGTCTTGACGTAGCGGATCCCGGCGTTGCCGGTGAACGCCAGCGAACCGATCGAACCGTCGAAATTCGCTTCGGCATAGGCGCTGATCTGCCGTTGGCGGACGCGATAGCTGTTCTGCGGATCCTGATAGGCCCTGGTGCCAGGGAAGAGCAGCTGATTATACGCGTTGACGTCGTCGAGCGCGCCGGGCGCGATCGCCGGGATATTGGGAATGCCCTGGATCGGCCCGAAATTCCCGGCGTAAGCGACAAGATTGGGGACGTCGGCGAACTTGCGGATCGGGACGACGCTGTAGCCGACGGTGTCGACGATGGCGGGGTCCTTATAATAATAGAGGTGACCCGCCGGACCTGCCGGCGACAGATAGCGATAGGCGTCGTTCGAGACGTCGCGGGTGCCGTAGCGGCCGCCGACACGGATATTCTTGAGCGGCCCCCAATCGGTTTCGAGCTGCGCATCGCCGCGATAGGCGTCCAGCGTCGCCCGCTGCGTCTGGCCGTAGGACCAGGTCGATGTCAGCGAATAATTCGCCGGGTTGGTGACGTCGGTCAGGAACGAGACGGCCGGTCTGTCGCCGCGCCAGTCGACGCTGGCGCGGACGTTGGGAATGCTGCCCGGGTTGAAAAAGACGCAATTGACCGGGGTCGCCGCCGCGCAGTCGTTCGGCGCACCGATCGGTGTCAGCACGCCACGCGTGCCCCAGGCATCGACGTCGGATTGGTCGTAGTTCGAGCGCGAATCGCCATGGACGTAGCGCAGCGTCGCGCTGAACGGCCCGTCGTTCTTGAACCGCGCCTCGAGGTTGGTGTTGATCGAGCGGGACCGGTCATACTGGTTGAGCGTGTGCATCTGGAACCGCGCCAGATTCATGTCGGCAACCTCGACGACGCCGTTGGAGTCGATCCGCGAGCTCGGCAGATAGCTGTCGTTCGAGAAGTTGCCGTGCAGCACCGCGCTGTTGCCCGAGTTGCGGTTGCGCAGGCGCGTATAGGCGACGTCGCCTACGAGCTGGAGCGAATCACTGACGTCATATTGGAACGAAGCGTTGCCGCCGATCCGCTCGCGCCGCGTCACGCTGTTGTCGAATTCGAGCGCGACCGGATTGTAGAAATAGTCGCCGTCGGCGAGCCTGGTGCTGTTGGTGATGTCTCCATCGCCGCGCACGTCGAAGCCGGCCTGGGCATCGGTCGTTTTGAGGATGCCGTTAGTGACGCGAGGATTCTTGTTGGACAGGATCTCATTGTCATAGGAGCCCGCGATGAGGATGCCGAAGCGATCGCCGTTATAGGCGACCAGCGCCGAGGCGTTCTGGCTCCAGTCCTCGGTCATGCTGCCATAGGTGTCCTGCACCGAGGCCGTCGCCGTCAGGCCCTTGCGCAGATCGAACGGACGGCGCGTCTTCAACGCGACGATGCCCGAATTCCCGCCGGTCAGATCGGACGCGGTTGGGGACTTCACTACATCGACCCCGGCAAAGAGCGTCGACGGAATGTCGGTCAGGTTCGGCTGCGCGCCGGTGATGTTCGACGCACCGAGGAACTGCTCGCCGTTGAGCGTGGTCAGTACGTTGGCCAAGCCGCGAATGTTGACCGAGGCGCCCTGCCCTGCCGACCGGGTGATCTGCACGCCGGTGATGCGCTGGAGCGAGTCGGCAATCGTCACGTCGGGAAGCTTGCCGATATCCTCGGCAGCGATCGAATCGACGATCTGGGCAGCGTCGCGCTTGACGTTTATCGCCTTTTGCTGCGCGCCGCGGACGCCGGTGACGACGATGTCCTCACTGGGCGATCCGCCGTCCCCGACCGGAGGCGTGCCGGCATCCGGCGCTGCCGCCGCCGGACCGTCCGACGTCGTCTGCTGTGCGGTAGCGGCGTGTGCACCGAGCAGCGCGAGAACCGAGCTCGCGGTGCAAAGAATGGCTCGTCGCGTTGTACCTTTGCGCATGACCTTCATCCCCTCATCCTGATCTGACCGGAAGGGAATGCGACCACACACGGCACCGAGCGCCATGTCCTGCTCCCTCCCCCACGCGGCTCTTTCCAAGCCCTCTTGGTCGTCAGTGAAAAGCAGCTTTGTCAGAGGATTGCAATCTTAATTCAATTTGATTGAATAAAAAATCTGCGCTGCTATCCCGGTCTGCGACGATCGATCAGGGCGGCCCCGGGGACGGGTAACGGCCGATGCCATCGACGTCCAAGGGAGGACGCATGAGATATTTGGCGGTAGCGCTGGCGGCAACGGCGCTGAGCGGGACGCAGCCATCGGCGGAGGCGCTGGCGGCGTCCCCTGTGAAGCGCACCAACGTCGAGATCGCCCGTGGTGGTGACAGCGTCAGCGTGCCGATCGCGGCCGCGTCGCCCGATGCCGGCGCACGGCCGGGCGACTTCACGCTCAGCGGCTGGCTATGGCCCCGCGACGCCTCGGCAGCGAATGCACCGTTGCTGGCGGCAGTCGATCAGGCGGCGCCGGGCTTCGCGATCAACCTGGTCAAGCGCCGCGTGATCGTCATGGCCGGCGCGACCCGCCTCGCCGCCGACGCCACCATCACGCCCGGGCGCTGGACCCATGTGGCAGTGAGCAATGGGGCCGATGGCCTCGTCCTCTATGTCGACGGCCGGCGCGTCGCACGCGGGCGCCGGCTGGACGGCGCAGCGATGCAAGGCACCATGACGCTGGCCCCGCGCCAGGCCGGTCAACAGGCGTTCGCCGGTCGCGTCGCGGACTTGCACATCGATCCGTTCGCCACTGCGCCAGCGGCGATCGCGGCAGAGGCGGGACGCCGCCCGCAGACCGATCTCATCGCCTTCGCCACCAACAGCCCGACCTGGCCGGTGCAGAAGAAGCAGCAGATCGGACAGGAAACGCCGCAGCCCGCCGAGACGCTCCCCGTCTCGCGCGCGCCGTTGTCGGCCCCCGTCGCCAAGCCGATACACGACCTGCCGGTACTGACGAGCGGCACAGACGGCCGCTGGACGGTCAACGGCTGGCGTCTCGTCGCCGCCCCGGATGTCCGAGACGCGGGACCGATCGTGTCGCAGCCGGGCTATGACGTGAGCACCTGGCATGTCGCGACGGTGCCGGGCACCGTGCTGACCACTCTGGTCGATCGCGGCGTCTATCCCGATCCCGGCTACGGCCTCAACAACATGGCGATCCCGGAAAAGCTCAGCCGCCAGGCTTATTGGTACCGGACGCAATTCCGCGTGCCGGCGGCAGACGCCGCGGCGCACACCTTCCTCACCTTCAAGGGGATCAATTACGCGGCGGAGGTCTGGGTAAACGGGCAATTGGTGGGCGACGTAAAGGGCGCGTTCGTTCGGGGCCGCTTCGACCTATCGAAGGTGGCTGCGCCCGGCAGCATGGCGGCCATCGCCGTCAAGATCCTCCCCCCGCCCCACCCCGGGATCGCCCATGAGGAATCGCTGACGGCCGGGGCCGGCGAGAATGGCGGCATGCTGGTGCTGGATGGGCCGACCTTCGTCGCCGCCGAAGGATGGGACTGGATCCCCTCGGTCCGCGATCGCAACATGGGCATCTGGCAGCCGGTGCTGATCGAACAGGTCGGCCCGGCGCGGATCGGCGATGCGCAGGTCGTCACGACATTGCCCAAGCCCGACAACAGCCTCGCCCAGGTCGAAATCCGCATACCGGTCGAGAACCTTTCCGATCAGGCCGTCGAGACCATCGTGCGCGCCCAATTCGACGATGTCACCGTCAGCCGATCGATCTCCCTCGCGCCGCACCAGACGACGGTCGTCGCCTTCCTGCCCGGCGATTATTCCCAGCTCACCGTTCGCGAGCCGCTGCTGTGGTGGCCGAACGGCTACGGCAAGCCGAACCTCCACGACCTGCACATCGCGGCGTCGGTCGCCGGAAAGCCATCGGATGCGCGCACGACGCGCTTCGGCATCAGGCAAGTCACCTACGACATGTCATTGATGGATGAGGCGGGAGATTTGCGGCGGGTCGGCATCGACCTTTCCCGCGCCCGTACGCTGGGACAACAGATCGTCGACGGCAGCCATGAGGGGATTCGCAAGGCCAAGGGCGGCTGGGCCGCATCTCTTGCCCCCGGTGCGATCCGTTCGCCGGCCGTCACACCGATCGAGGGCGAGGCGGAACTTGCGCCGCATCTCGTCATCCGGGTGAACGGCGTCCGCATCGCCGCCCGCGGCGGCAATATCGGCATGGACGACTTCATGAAGCGCGTCGAGCGCGAGCGCCTCGAGCCATTTTTCCGCCTGCATCGCGACGGCAACATGAACATCATCCGCAACTGGGTCGGCCAGAATACCGAGGACACATTCTACGATCTGGCGGACGAATATGGCCTGATGGTGCTCAACGACTTTTGGGAGTCGACGCAAGACTACAATCAGCAGGTCGACGACGTGCCCCTGTTCATGAGCAATGCGAAAGACGTCGTCGCTCGATATCGCAACCATCCCTCGATTGTAGCGTGGATCGGTCGCAACGAGGGCGTGCCGCAACCGGTGCTCAACAACGCGCTGCAATCGCTGATCGCGACGGAGGACGGTACCCGCCTCTACATGGGATCGTCGAATACGGTGAATCTCGCCGGCAGCGGGCCATACGACTGGCGCGAACCCGAAACCTATTTCACCGACCACGCCAAGGGATTTGCGGTGGAACTAGGGACGCCGTCCTTTCCCACGCTGGAAAGCTGGAAACGCGCGATCCCGAAGGAGGACCTCTGGCCGATCAGCGACGCTTGGGCCTATCACGACTGGCATCAGGATCGCGGCGGATCGGTCAAGACCTACATGGACGCGATGCGCGTCCGCTTCGGCGAAGCGGACAGCCTCGAGGATTTCAGCGGCAAGGCGCAATTGCTGCAATATGATTCGTATCGCGCGATCTTCGAGGGGTTCAACGCCGGGCTGTGGAAGACGAACAGCGGCCGGATGCTGTGGATGACCCAACCGGCCTGGCCGTCCAGCGCCTGGAACATCTTCAGCTCCGACTATGATACGCAGGCCTCTTATTATGCGGTGCAAAAGGCGTCGGAGCCGGTGCATGTGCAGATGAACCTGCCCGATCACCGGATCGTCGTGGTCAATAACACCCGCGAACCGCTGCCGGGCATGACGGTGCGGGTGCGGATCGCTGATCTGCAGGGCAAAATCATCGCCGAACGCGCCGTGCGGGTCGATGCGGCGCGTGAAGCCGTCACCGACGCGATGACGATCCCGCCCGGAACGCTGGCATCAAGCCCCGTGACGCTGGTTAGTCTCGAAGCGGTCGATGACAAGGGCATCAGCCGCTCGCGCAACTTCTATTGGCAGGGCCGTCAGCCGTCGGACCTCAAGGGCATGACGTCGATGCCCAAGGCTGAACTGACCGCAGCAATGACGGCACGGATCGACGGCGCGGAAACCGCCGCGACGATCACGCTGCGCAACGCCACGCAGACGCCGGTCATCGAGGCGAAGGCGACGCTGTTCGATGCCGCCGGGCATCAGGTACTGCCGGCCTATTTTACCGACAATTACGTATCGCTGCTGCCCGGCGAGGAACGGGTGATCGCCGTGCGATACCCAACCACCCGCGCAGCCGGACCGGTGAGCGTGCGCCTGACCGGTTGGAACGTGGCGCCGTCAACGGTGTCCGTACGATGATGGACGAATACGCATCGCAGCGCCGCACCGGGGCGGAACCGCTGGTGGCGGTGGCCCGCAGCCAGTGTATCGTCGGCATCGAGCTCGGCGGCACCAAGATCATTTGCACACTCGCCCGCCGCCATGACGACATCATCGAGACACGCCGGCTGGCGACACGCGATCCGGTCACCACGCTCGCCGCGATCGAGACGATCGTCGATGGCTGGGTGCGAACGCACGAGGTGCAGGCGCTCGGCATCGCCAGTTTCGGGCCGATCCAGCTCGACCGAACGGCCGACGACTATGGCCATATCGGCCAGACGACCAAGCCCGGCTGGCATGGCACCGACGTCGTCCAGCGCCTGATACGACGCTACGGGGTTCCGACCCAGGCCGACACGGACGTGAACGCCGCGGCGCTGGCGGAAGGTCGATGGGGCGCCGCCCGCGGGCTTTCAAGCTGGTGCTACATCACCATCGGAACGGGGGTCGGTGCCGGCATCGTCATCGGCGGGCAAACCGTGCAGGGCCTCGGGCATCCCGAGGCGGGGCATATGCTGGTGCGGCGCATGCCCGGCGATGATTGGCCGGGCGCGTGCCCGTTCCACGGCGACTGCGTCGAGGGTCTTGTTTCGGGGCCAGCGATCGAACGGCGGACCGGTCTGTCGGGAGACGCGATCACCGACGACGATCCGGTCTGGGCGCTTGTCGCGGACACGGTGGCTGCGATGGTCCACAACATGATTTTCACCGTCGTGCCGGAGCGTATCCTGCTCGGTGGTGGCGTCCCGTCGCGGCGGCCGTTCCTGATCCCGATGATCCGCAGCCGGCTGGTATCGCACATCGGCGGTTATGGCGGCGGCGACCTCATCGCGACCGATATCGGGACGCGGCTGATCGCACCGGGGCTTGGGGACGATGCCGGACCGCTGGGATCGCTCGCGCTCGCTCTGGATGCCATGCAGCACGCAATCGCAGTCGACGCGCAATTGCATATCTGATCCGCAAACGATCGGCCACGAGCAACGTGGACCGGCGTGGGATCATGGGAGGATAACGATGAAATATCACCACCAACGCTTTCGTATCGCGGCCTTGTGCGGGATCGCCGGTCTGGCGCTCGCCGCGACGCCAGGCAGCGCGCAGGATCCGTCCGAGATCGTCGATCATGGCCAGTCCGCCGCAACGGGTCCACACAGCGCCACCATTCTCGCCGACGGGGTCGGTCTCGAACACGCGCTTGCCTCCGATGCGCCGGGCCTCTCCCCCGGTACGCCCTGGACGATGTCGGCCTGGGTCAGGCCCAGCGTTGAACGCGCCGGCCACACCATCGTCGCGCAATTGGGCAACGGCAACGCGGTTCGGGCCATCGCGATCGATCGCGGCCATCTCGCCTTCTGGAATGGCCAGGGCGCAATGACGCGGACGGGCGCGCCGATGCCGGTCGGCCGCTGGACGTTCGTGACCGCGTTGAGCGACGGCCGCACCGTGCGGTTGTTCGCCGACGGCGTCATGGTCGGCAACGCTGTGCCGGCATCGTCGCCGCTGGCGCCTGTGCTGGCGCTGGCGCCCGCGCCTGGCGCTGGCGCGCCGGCCGAGGCTGAGCACTTCGGCGGGGACATCTTCGAGCTGCGCCTGCTGACGCGGGTCGCGTCGTCATCCGAATTGAAGGCGCTGGCGAAAACCCGGCCTCAGGTCATGCCGGCGCAGCTCATCAAGCCGGGCGTTGGCTGGGAATGGCAGGAAAAGCAGTGGCGGGGCTATTTCCAGCCGCAGGACTTTTGGACGCTGCCGAAGAGCAACACGTCGCCCGCCAAGCCGGTCGCCAAACCGCTCGGCGCGCGGCCGTCGATGACGCCGCTTGCGGCCAACCGTTGGCAGATCGGCGACTGGAAGCTGGCCTTTGCCGACAAGACGAATGCCACCGGTGCTCAATTGTCCGTCAGCGGCGCCAAACCGGGCGAATGGTACGAGGCGACGGTGCCCGGCACCGTGCTGACCACGCTGGTCGATCGCGGCGTCTATCCAGACCCTGCCTACGGCCTGAACAATATGGCGATCCCCGACAATCTCGCGCGCCAGGACTATTGGTACCGCACCGAATTCGACCTGCCGTCGACGGCGGGCGGCAAAAGGTTCCTCGTCTTCAAGGGCATCAACTACGCGGCGGAGGTATGGGTCAACGGTCGCCGCGTCGGCGACGTGCGCGGCGCGTTCATCCGGGGACAGTTCGATGTCTCTGGGCTGTTGCGGGCGGGGCGCAATGCGATCGCCGTCAAGATCATCCGGCCCCCGCATCCCGGCATCCCCCACGAGGAATCCGTCGCCGCCGGGCCGGGCATGAACGGCGGCAACCTGACCATCGACGGGCCGACGTTCGTCGCGGCCGAAGGCTGGGACTGGATCCCCGGCGTGCGGGATCGCAATATGGGCATCTGGCAGCCCGTCGAACTCCAGACGAGCGAAGCGCTGCGCATCGGCGACGCGCAGGTGGTCACCGATCTGCCGCTGCCGCGCACCGACAGCGCCGCGGTCACCATCCGCATCCCCGTGACCAACCTCACCGCTGCGCCGGTCACGTCGCAGATCACCGCGCGCTTCGACGGTGTCGACGTGACGAAGGAGATCGTGCTGGCGCCCGGCAGCACGACGATCGTCTTCGATCCGGCAGAGTTTCCGGCATTGACCGTGCGCAATCCACGCCTGTGGTGGCCCAACGGCTATGGGCCGCAGAACCTCTACACGTTGACGATGTCGGCGTCGGCAAGCGGGCGGGTTTCCGACAGCCGCTCGCTGCGCTTCGGCATGCGCGAGCTGAGCTATGGCATGTCGCTGTTCGACCGCGCCGGATTGCTGCGCCGCGTCGCCGTCTCGCCGACCGACTCCACGGAAAAGCTGGTGGATCCGCGGCACGAGGCGATCAAGCAGACACCGGAAGGATGGGTCGAATCGCTCACTCCGGCAGGCGAGAACTCGCCGGCGGTGCGCCCGATCGAGAAGACGATGGCGCTGCCGCACCTCACAATATTCGTCAATGGCGTCAAGATTGCCGCGCGTGGCGGCAATTGGGGCATGGACGACTTCATGAAGCGCGTGCCCCGTGACCGGCTGGAGCCGTTCTTCAAACTTCACAAGAATGCCAACGTCAACATCATCCGTAACTGGGTCGGTCAGAACACGGAGGACGTGTTCTACGATCTGGCAGACGAATACGGCATGCTGATCACCAACGACTTCTTCATGTCGACGCAGAACTGGCAGATGGAGCCCGAGGATCCGCAGCTGTTCCTGGCGAATGCGCGCGACGTCATCAGCCGCTACCGCAATCACCCGTCGGTGCTGCTCTGGTTCGGACGGAACGAGGGGGTGCCGCCGCCGCTGATGAACGAGGGGATGGATGCCCTCGTCCACGAACTCGACGGCACCCGGCTCTACATGCCAAGCTCCAACATGGTCGGCGTGCAGGGCTCCGGCCCGTACAATTACCGCCCGCCCGTCGGCTATTTCACCGATCTTGCCTCCGGTTTCTCGGTGGAGACCGGCTCCCCGTCGCTCAACACGCTGGAGGCGCTGCGCGCGATGATGCCGAAATCGGAACTGTGGCCAATCAGCGACACGCTTGCGTACCACGACTGGCATTTCGGCGGGAACGGCGACGTAAAGACGTTCATGGACACGATGGATGCCCAGCTCGGCAAGGCGACGAGCCTTGAGGATTTCGAACGCAAGGCGCAGCTGATGAACGTCGCCGATTACAAGGCGATCTTCGAGGGCATGTCGGCGCATCTCTGGACCAAGAACAGCGGGCGGATGCTATGGATGACCCATCCGGCCTGGCCGTCCAACCATTGGCAGATCTACAGCTACGACTATGATACGCCGGGCGCCTATTACGGCACCAAGACGGCGCTGGAGCCGGTCCATGCGCAGATGAACCTGCCCGACTATGCGCTGGCGGTGGTCAATACGACGCTGCAGCCTCGATCCGGCATGCGGCTTGCGACCAAAGTGGTCACCGCGGACAACAGGGTGCTGTTCGAGAACCAACAGGCCGTCAACGCCCCGGCCAATGCGACGACGACGCTACCCGCGCTCCGCCTCCAGCCGCTCCTCGACACGGAGAAGCTGGTCTTCGTCTCGCTGACCCTTACTGATCGGGACGGCCGGGAACTGAGCCGGAATTTCTATTGGCAGGGCGCAGACGACGCCGCCTACCGGAAGCTCAACACCTTGGCGCCGCAGGCGATCGACGTGCAGGCTACGGCCGGCCCCAAGTCGTCGATCGGCGTGACAGTAACCAACCGGGGCGCCCAGCCGGTGCTCGGCATCAAGATGACCGTGCTGGACAGCCGCGGCGAGCGGGTGTTGCCGGCCTACTACGACGACAATTACCTCAACCTGCTTCCCGGCGAGACGCGCACCGTCCAAATCCAGTGCGACGATGCCCCGACCGCGGCTGCCGCCGTGTCGGTACGGGGATGGAACGTGATCAACGCCGTCGTAAAGCTGCGGTGAACCGGACCGCCGCTGGCGGATCATGATTAGGCGCGCGGGCCCGCAACGATCAGGGCCCGCGACGTCGCAGCGGCGGGGCAATCACAATGCCGGACGGTGGCGTATCGCCCGCTGCGCGCTTCAAAGGACAGGATACGATGCAGGTTGGTACAGGATCGCCTTCGCCGGTGGATGGCGACGCCAGTCACGGTTACGACGCGCCCGACCTGCGCGTCTTCGTCTTCGGGCTGTTCTTCATCTTTGGTGGTATCACCTCGCTGAACGACATCATCATCCCCAAGATGAAGGAGCTTTTCACACTCGACCATGCGACCGCGATGCTGGTCCAGTCGGCCTTCTTCCTCGCCTATGCGCTGTTCTCGATTCCGGCCGCCGCCATCGTCCGGAACGCTGGCTATATGAGGACCGCTTCGATCGGCCTGGTGATGATGACCGCGGGGTGCCTGTTGTTCATCCCGGCCGCCGACCAGGCAAGCTTCGGCATGTTCCTGTTTGCACTGTTCGTACTCGGCGCCGGCATCACGGTCGTCCAAGTCGTCGCCAATCCGCTGATCTCCGCCCTGGGCCCTCCCCGGTCCGCCTCCAGCCGCCTCACCTTCGCACAGGGATTCAACTCGCTCGGGACGACGATCTTCCCCTATGCGGGGTCGGCGCTGATCCTCGGCGGGCTGGCGACGATCGACCCGACCAGGCTTAGCGGCGCCGCGCTCGATGCCTATCGCACCGAATCGGCGCGGGCGGTGGTGCACACCTACATTGGTCTGGCGATCGCGCTGCTGATCGTTGCCGCGGTCGTCTGGTCCCGGCGCAACCGCCTGCAGGACGAACAGGACCAGACCGGCAGCATCTTCCACGCCTTCACCCTGCTCAAGCGGCCACGATTCGCGATGGGGACAGCGTGCATCTTCCTCTATGTCGGCGCCGAGGTCGCGATCGGGTCTCTGATCGTCAACTATCTCATGCAGCCGACCGTGATGGGCCTCAGCGACGTGGTGGCTGGCCAGCACGTCGCCGTCTATTGGGGCGGCGCGCTCGTTGGCCGGTTCATAGGCGCTTATGTGCTGAACAGGGTGTCGCCGGGCAAGGTGCTCGCCGGCGCCGCGGCCGGGACGCTGCTGCTTATCCTGATCTCGGCGAACTGCGAGGGTGCGACGTCAGGCTGGGCGCTGCTGGCGATCGGGCTGATGAACTCGGTCATGTTCCCGACGATCTTCAGTCTCGCCTCAGACGGCCTTGGCAAGCGGGCGGCGGAAGGATCGGGCGTCATCGCCACGGCGATCGTCGGTGGCGCGATCATCCCCTATCTTACCGGCGTGTTGGCCGATGCCGCAGGCAGCCTGCACTTCGCGCTGCTGCTGCCGGCGACCTGCTATGCGGTGATCCTGGCATATGGCGTTTATGCCAGACAGCCCACATCCGGCATGAGGACCTGAAAAGCGCGTGCAATAACGAACACATTCCGGTTCGCTTTTTAGGGTCCAATCGTCGTGTCCCCTCCGCTGCAGGCCCAAGCATCCGACCCTGTACTCGGCGGGGGGTGAGCCTTCGTGCGAAGGCTCGGAGTAAGGATTTCCACGAAAAATCAGCAGCCCGAAGGCGGCTTGGCTGGGGCGGCAGGATTCCCATCCAAGCAAAGCTGCTAGCTAAGTACTTGATTCCACTAGCGCGCAGGTACCGCCTGCACAGCACGTTGCTACAGTGCATTGGCACAATTTGCAACGCGTGTTTGGGCTGTCTTTCCGCGTGCGGAGATGATGCACTTCGCACTTGGACCGATACCGACGATTTGCGACCAGCCGGCGCGCACGGACCCATTCAATCCTTCGATCTTACCGGCGAGGCCCGGCACTTCTTCGAGTTGCCGGACGGCTTCGAAACGACCGCGCTCCTCGCGGTAGCGGACGATCTCGAACCCGTGTCCCTTGAGCTGCGGCACGGCGTCGATCTCGTCCACCGATGCCGTGTTGATGTCGATCATGACTTATCGCTCCACAGATGAGGAAGAAGGCCGTCTTGGCCCCCGATCGGATCGGCGGCGGGAATCGGTACGGCGGCGATGCGCGCCAGTGTTGCCGCATCGGCGGCTTCGCGGCAGACATCCCAGACCTGCCCATCAGGATAGGCACCGACCAGCAGGAAGTCGGTGCTGGCGGTGATCCGGCAATGCCCGGTCCCCGCCGGCAGCACGAGCAGATCGCCCGCGGCGATGGGCACCACGTGCACATCTTCCCCGCCCAGCATCACGTCGGCCGAGCCGTCGACACAGGCGAGCGCCTCATGCGCGGACGAATGATAATGGTGATACGGATAGACGCTATCGCGCCAATTCGGGCGCCAGCCATTCCCACGGAGTGTGCCCTCAATCGCGTCAGGGTCGCCCTTGGGGACGACGCCGCGATACATCAGCACCGGCAATGCCGGGTTGTTGGGCATCCAGCCGTTCGGGCCGAGCGTCAACGTCTCGGGTTCCGTCACAGGTTCGCCTGCTCTTCGCGCGGCAGATCGGCGTCGGGCGGGTGATAGAGGCTGGCGCATTCCGCGCGCAGGGCCGTTCCCTTCGATCGTGCCACCTCGATCGCGCGGCGCATCCAGCGTTCATCTTCTTCGGTCATCCATACCTCCGGCGACTCAACGCCACCGAGCAGGACTTGTGCCGATCCGCGGCGTCGGACGTTGACCGCCGCATGAAGACGATCCGCTTCCCCGACGGTACGACCGTCCCCGCGCTCGGCCAGGGCACCTGGATGATGGCGGAAGACCCTGCCCGCCGATCGGACGAGATCGCCGCGCTGCGCGAAGGGTTGTCGCTCGGCCTGAACCTGATCGATACCGCCGAGATGTATGGCGATGGCGAGTCCGAGCGGCTCGTCGGCGAGGCGATCGCGGGTGTCCGCGACGAGGTGTTCCTCGTCAGCAAGGCCTATCCCCAGAATGCCTCGCGCGACCGGCTCTCGCGAGCCTGCGAGGCTAGCCTCGAACGGCTCGGCACCGACCGGCTCGACCTGTACCTGCTGCATTGGCGCGGCAACGTGCCGCTCGCCGAGACGGTCGAGGCGATGGAGCGGCTGGTCGCGGCGGGCAAGATCCTGCGCTGGGGCGTCAGCAATCTCGACACCGACGACATGGAGGAACTCGTCGCGAGCGGCGGCGAAGGCTGTCAGACCGACCAGATCCTCTACAACCTTACCCGGCGTGGCCCTGAATACGACCTGATACCGTGGCTTGCGCGTCATCGGGTGCCGATCATGGCCTACAGCCCGGTCGAGCAAGGCCGCTTGGTCGCAAATCGCGCCCTTACCCGGATGGCTGCCGAACGCGACGCCACGCCCGCGCAACTCGCTCTCGCTTGGTTGCTGGCGCGAGATGGCATCCTCCCCATCCCCAAGGCCGGGTCTATTGCCCATGTTCGAGACAACCGGGCCGCGTTAGACCTCACACTGTCCGAAGCCGAGCTACGACGCCTGGACGACCTGTTTCCGCCGCCACGCGGCCCCGAGCCGCTCGCGATGCTTTAGGCGCGAATATAATCGACGAACGCGCGCAGCGGCGGCGGCACCAGACGGCGGCCGGAATAATAGAGGAACGGGCCGGAGAAGGACTGCCACCAGTCGGGCAGCACCGGTTCCAGCGCGCCGCTGGCCAGCATCGGCCGGAGCCAGTCCTCGAACAGGTGGATGATCCCGCCGCCCGAGACGGCGATATCGACCAGCAGGTCCGCCGCACCGGACACGCTGGCGATCAGCGGCCCCTGTGGCTCGACCCGCACGATCTCGCCCGAACGCTCGAACTCCCAAGGGCTGGTCAGCGCTCCGCTGGTGAACCGGCCGCGTAGACAGGCGTGATCCAGCAGGTCGCGCGGATGGTCGGGCCGCCCACGCGCGTCGAGATAGGCCGGCGACGCCGCCGTTGCGAAGCGCTGGATGCGCGGGCCGATCGGTACCGCGATCATGTCCTGCTCCAGCCGCTCGTCGTAGCGGATACCCGCGTCGCAGCCCGACGCCACCATATCGACAAAGCCGTCCTCGGCGACGATTTCGACCTGAATGTCGGGATAGGTGGCGAGGAAACCGGGCAGGATCGCCGGCAGCACCAGCCGCGCCGCGCTGACCGGCACGTTGAGCCTTAGCGTGCCCGCGGGCCGATCGCGGAACAGGTTCACGACGTCGAGCGCCGCCTCCACCTCGCCCAGCGCCGGCGCCAGCCGCTCGATCAGCCGCGTCCCCGCCTCGGTCGGCACGACGCTGCGAGTGGTGCGATGGAGCAGGCGGACGCCCAGCCGCGCCTCCAGCCGCCGCACCGCTTCGCTGAGCGTCGAGGCGCTCGATCCCACGGTGCGCGCCGCGTCGCGAAACCCGCGCGCCTGCGCGACCGCCAGGAACGCGTTCAGATCGGCAAGATCAGCCTTCATCGTTCGGTTTTCCATACAGCCCGTGCGGATCACTCCGGCTTATCGCGATGATCGGCAAGCCGTATCTTGGGGGCAGCACAGGAGAATGACGATGACGATCGACCAGGCAGGCACCTATTCCTTCGCCGGACACAGCGTGAAGCGGCTCGGCTATGGCGCGATGCAGCTCGCCGGCCCCGGCGTGTTCGGCCCGCCGCGCGACCATGATGCGGCGCTCGCCGTCCTGCGCGCTGCCGTCGACGCTGGGGTCAACCATATCGACACCAGCGACTTTTACGGCCCGCATGTCACCAACCGGCTGATCCGCGAAGCGCTGGCCCCCTACCCCAACGACCTGCTGATCGTGACCAAGATCGGTGCGCGGCGCGGCGACGATGCATCTTGGCTGCCCGCGTTCGAGCTCGACGAACTGACCCGCGCGGTCGAGGATAATCTGACGAACCTCGGGCTGGAGACGCTCGACGTCGTCAACCTGCGCCTGATGTTCGATGTCCACGGCCCGGCAGAAGGATCGCTCGCCGCGCCGCTGAAGGCGGTGGCGAATCTCCAGCGCCAGGGGCTGGTGCGCCATATCGGCCTCAGCAACGTGACCCCGACGCAGTTCAAGGAAGCTCGCGACATCGCCGAGATCATTGGCGTCCAGAACCAGTACAACCTCGCCCACCGCGACGACGATGCCTTCATCGACGCGCTGGCGGCGGAGGGCATCGCCTATGTCCCCTTCTTCCCGCTCGGCGGGTTCAGCCCGCTCCAGTCGGCCGCCCTGTCCGACGTGGGGGAGCGGCTGGAGGCGACGCCGATGCAGGTGGCGCTGGCCTGGCTGCTCCAGCGCTCGCCCAACATCCTGCTGATCCCCGGCACCTCGTCGGTCGCGCACCTTCACGAAAACCTCGCCGCAGCTTCGCTGACACTGCCTGACGACGCCGTGGCCGAACTCGACGCGATCGGCGGGTAATCAGGCCGGTCGGTTGGCGAGCACCGCGTCGAGCAGGCCGGGAAAGCGCCGGTCAAATTCGGCGCGGCGCAGCGTGTTGATCATCTCGCGTCCGGCCTGTGTCGTCTCGATCAGCCCCGCCCCGCGCAGCAGCTTCAAGTGGTTGGACAGCGTGCTCTTCGGAATGGACTCGCACGGCGCGGCGTCGGTGCAGCTCAGCCGTTCGGTCGCGGCGAGCCGCGCCACCATGCCCAGCCGATTGGGATCGGCCAGCGCGTGCAGCGCCAAATCGAGCGGAACGTCCTCCAGCCGGGGATGGGTGAAGCGGGGCATGCGATAGATATAGGGTGTCGCATTAAATTTAATAGTTCGGTATTATTGAACTGTTGAACGGTGCTCCCATCTTCCCGCCTGCCGACAGCGCACGATGCCGTGATCGCGGGCCGGATTTTTGGAGAATGCACATGTCAGTTCAGGGCAAGACAGCGCTCGTCACCGGCGGATCGCGCGGCATCGGATCGGCCATCGCCAAGCGGCTGGCAGCGGATGGCGCGACCGTGGCGATCACCTATGCTGGCAACAAAGCCGCCGCGAACGCTACCGTGGCGGCGATCGAGAGCGCGGGCGGCACCGCTTTCGCCTTCCAGGCCGATGCCGCCGATCCGGCCTCGCAGCGCGCGGGCGTCGAGCAGGCCGCCGCCGCTTTGGGCGGGATCGACATCCTGATCCACAATGCTGGCGTGGCCGAATTCTCGACGCTCGCCGAAGATACCGACGACACCTACGACCGCCAGTTCGGCGTCAATGTGAAGGGCCTCCACGTCGGCACCCGCGCCGCCCTGCCGCATCTCCGCGACGGCGGCCGCATCATCCTGATTGGTAGCATCTCGGGCGAAATGGCCTTTCCCGCGACCACGGTCTACAGCGCGACCAAGGCAGCCGTCGCGGCGCTGGCACGCGGCTGGGCCAAGGACCTCGCGCCGCGCAACATCCTGGTCAACACCGTGCAGCCCGGCCCGATCGACACCGACATGAACTCAGCGGATAGCGAATTCGCCGGACAGGTGCTGCAAGCGATCCCGCTCGGCCGCTACGGCAAGGTCGAGGAGATTGCGGGTGCGGTCGCATTCCTCGCCGGACCAGATGCGAGCTACATCACCGGCACGACGCTCAACATCGATGGCGGTGCGACGGCCTGACGGGTAGCATCGGCGTGCCGGCCGCAAGAGCCGGCACGCCGATGGCTTTACATGTCCGCCGCGGTCGGGCGGACTATGACCTCGTTGATGTCGACGCTCTCGGGCTGCTCCAGCGCATAGCGGACCGCCCGCGCGATCGCATCCGGGGTCAGCGACTTCTTTCGCCACCCCGTCAGAGCCGTTGCGACGTCGGGATCGGTGATGTCGTGGCCTAGTTCGGTGGCGACGACACCCGGAGAGATCAGCGTCGACCGGATCTCGTCATGCTCCTGCCGCAACCCCTCGGTGATGGCGCGCACCGCATGCTTGGTGCCGCAATAGACCGCAGCGGTGGGCATCACCATGTGCGCGGCGACCGAGGCGACGTTGACGATATGGCCGCCCTTCTGCGCCACGAACCGGGGCAACACCGCGGCGATACCGTTGAGGGCGCCGTGGATATTGACGTCGACCATCCGTTTCCACTCGTCCCGCTTCAGCGCGGCGAGCGGCGACAGCGGCATCACGCCGGCATTGTTGACCAGCACGTCGACGCGCCCGAACCGCGCCTCTGCGGCGTCTACGAAGGCGTCGAAGTCGGCGCCGTCCGTCACGTCGAGCGTGCGCCACGCGACGGTCTCGCCCAGTTCCTCGGCCAGTGCCTGCAAACGATCCCCGCGCCGCGCGCCGATGAAGAGGCGCGCGCCGGTCGCCGTCAGTTCGCGCGCCGTCGCCTCGCCGATCCCGCTCGAAGCGCCAGTGATGAGGACGACCTTGTCAATGCTGGCTGTCATGATGCTTTCCTTGCCTTGAAGTGACAGCCCGCAAGATGATGCCGCAGCGTCGGCCAGCGGTAGAGCGATCGTCCAAACGCTTTGCACGATCCTCCAAAACCCGCCCTGCCCGCTTGCGCATGTCGACGGGCTGGCGGATGACGGTCGGCATGGACCGGATCACCGAACTTGCTGCCGTCGTCGATCGTCATGTCACCGGATCAGGCATTTGCACGACCTCGATGCCGCATGTGTCACTGATCCGGGCCGATCAACCAAGCACCCCGACGCCGGCTGTCTACGAGGCATCGCTTTGCCTGATAGCCCAGGGATCGAAGCGCGTCTCGATCGGCGACCATAGCGTCGTCTACGACGCCGCGCATTATCTCCTGGTCTCCGTCGACCTCCCGCTGGTCGGCCACGTGATCGATGCCAGCCCCGACCGCCCGTATCTCTGCTGCAAGATCGACCTCGATCCCGCGATGCTGTCCGACCTGATGGTGGCGGAGGGCGGCGCTGTGCCACACACCGACCTGCCGGTCCTAGGCGTCTATCCCAGCGACCCCGACCTGATCGACGCCGCATGCCGGCTGGTCGGACTGCTCGACCGGCCGGAGACGATCCGCGTTCTGGCGCCGCTGATCGAGCGGGAGATCCTCTACCGGCTGCTCACCGGGCCGCACGGACCGATGCTTCGCCACCTCGTGACAGCAGGTAGTCACCTCAACCAGATCAGCCGCGCTATCGCCGCTATCCGTCGGCGGTTCGACGCGCCGATCCGCATCGACGAGGTCGCCGCCGAGGCGGGCATGAGCCCCTCCTCGCTCCATGCGCACTTCAAAGCGATCACGCGCATGACCCCGCTCGAATATCAAAAGCAGTTGCGCCTGCAGGAAGCGCGCCGGCTGATGCTGGTCGGCGGCGCTATGGCGGGCACGGCGGGCTTCGCGGTCGGCTATGAAAGCCCGTCGCAGTTCAGCCGCGAGTATCGCCGCCTGTTCGGCGCACCGCCGCGCCAGGACATCGAACGGCTGCACACCGCCCCTTCGGCGGGAATCGCTCTCTGATTTTGGTCAAGGCTGGCACTGGTTCATCGAGGCGGCCGCGCCGAATGAGGCGCTCCGCTGGCGTTTGTCGCCGCGCAAGCAAAATGACCCGACTACCGGACGTTCAAGTCCCCTTTCCTGCTCCCCAACTTCTGACACTTGTTCATCGCATCAAGAATTAGGCCTGCCGTCCCGCGTCCTGTCCGCGATTGTCCGAAGCCGCTGGACAGCTGCACTTGGCACACACGCGACCATCTGTATCATGAGACAATGTCTCACTTACCTCTGCGCTCCCCGCCTAACCCGGCCAATGCTCCCACCGCCCGCTTCTTCGGCCACATCGGCATAACTCCCGGTGCGCGGGTACTCGATGTCGGTTGCGGCAATGGTGACCTCAGTCGGTTTGTGGCTGGGCTTACCGGGCCAGGTGGCGAAGTCGTGGCAATCGACCGGAACGAACAGGCGCTGGCGGTAGCGCAAGCGACCGACGCGGACTTGGGCGTCGCGCACATCCAGTACCGCGCGGTCGATCTTTCGGGTGACTTGCCCGATCTCGGCCATTTTGACGCGATCGTCGGCCGTCGCGTTCTGATGTACCTACCCGATGCCGCCAAGACACTGGAGCGGCTAGCGACGATAGCCAATTCTAATGCCATCTTGGCATTTCAGGAACATGCACGCACCGCCCTTCCCGCAGGACTTGGGGACCTCGCTTTGCACCGCCAGCTTTATGACTGGAACTGGAGCACGGTTGCAGCAGAAGGAGGGGATGTGGGGTTGGCGCTCCGGCTTGCCGAACTGATGCAGCAACTGGGGCTTTCGGTTGAGGAGGCGCGCGGCGAAGCCATCCTGCTCAATCCCAACCAGCCCTCCTTCCTGCCGACACTCACGCAGGCGATGCTGCCGCGAATAGTCGAACGGGGCATCGCGACCGTGGAGCAGATCGACCCCGACACGCTGGCGAAGCGGATAGAGGAAGAGCATCGCGCTGCGGGTGGTGTGATCGTTTGGGACCTTGCCTTCTTAGTCGTGGCTCGCGCCCAACCGGTCGCTCGTTGAAAACTCCGCGTTGAGGCGGCGGGGAACGACCTGCACGAGGAGAGACTGAAGCGCGACCTGCTCGGCAGACTTGCGGACGCGAGGACCCACTTCCGGCCCCTCGGAAGCCACGAGGCGCCGCCCGAAATCGGCCGCTCGTTCAGCGTTACCGACGGCCGATCAACCACGTTTCCGAACCGTCGGTTTACCGCGCCTGCGTACGCTCGATTGGCCGGTCCGTCCCGATGGAGATGATCGATGGGGCACTCGTCGATGGACCCCGCCTTCAACGAACTTCGACCCTGGAACGAGGGCCGGCTTATCGGTGCGAAGCGGGCGCTGAAACAGCAACAGGTCTGGGCCATTCGCTTCTGGCTCGACCAGCATAGACGATTGCGCGACCGAGCGCTGTTCGACTTCGCCATCGACAGCAAGCTGCGCGGCTGTGATGTGGTCAAGGTGCGGATCGGCGATGTAGTTTCCGGCGGGCGCGTCCGTGACCGCGCCGTTGTGGTTCAGCAGAAAACCAAACGTCTGGTCCAGTTCGAGCTGATGGATACGGCACGAAAGACGATGCGGGCATGGTTGGAGCGACGCGGCGGGACACTGAACGACTTCATCTTCCCGAGCCGGAACGACTACATGGCTCACATGAGCACGCGGCAATATGCCCGCCTCGTGCACGAGTGGGTGGTCGGCATCGGCCTTCCGGCTCAGGATTACGGGACGCACTCGCTTCGGCGCACAAAAGCATCAATCATCTACAAGGCGACCGGCAATCTCCGCGCCGTTCAGATCCTTCTCGGCCATTCCAAGATCGACAGCACGGTCCGCTACTTGGGCGTTGACGTGGAGGATGCTTTGGAACTGGCCGAACGCACTGAGGCCTGAGCCGACCCGGTTGCCGCCATTCAGGCGGGCTCGTTGACCTACCAGCTTCTGCCATTCGTTAATCTAAACAAACCTCTGTTTGCGCTACACACGGCGTGAGCTCCGGCGCGGCATCAGACAGTCCAACGCATCAGCGTTGTCGCGGCCCCAGCCGTAGAGCAGTTCGATCGGCTCGACGAAGCGGCGCCCCAGGTCCGTCAGGCGATATTCGACCATTGGCGGGATGGTGCTTTGGACGTGCCGGATCAACAGCCCGCTTGCCTCCATGTCCCGGACGGTCTGGGTCAGCATCTTTTTCGATATGCCCGGCAGGCTCCGCTGAAGAACCCCGGTTCGGGCGGCACCACCGTGGCGGGCATGGAGCGTGTGCAACACCATGCTGGTCCATTTGGTCGCGAAAAGTTCGAGCACCCGGCGTGGTGCGCAATCCTCACGCCATTCCTCGTCAGGCGTTCCGGGCTGCATATGGTTACCTCTTGGTGCCTGGGGATCCGAACGGTGCCGTCTAGAAGCGGCGCTGCCTCATGCCTAGCTCTTGTAGCAATAAGGAGACGGTCATGGCGAAGACGGCATTGGTGGTAGGTGCAAGCGGGATCGTCGGCAGCGCGACGGCGAGGCTTCTTACGGAGCGTGGCTGGACGGTACACGGCCTTGCGCGGCGGCCTGCCGTGCAAACGGGCGTAAACCCGATTGCAGCGGATCTGCAAGATGCTACCACGACTGCTGAGGCAGTAAGGGGCCTCGACCCAGATGCCGTGTTCATCACGACCTGGCTGCGCCAGGACAGCGAGGCGGAGAATATCCGCGTGAATTCCGCGATGGTGCGCAACCTCCTCGTTGGCTTGCCGAAGCCGACGGGACCGCGCCACGTGGCGCTGGTTACCGGGCTCAAGCATTATCTCGGACCGTTCGAGGCTTACGGCAAGGGCGTGCTGCCGCAGACCCCGTTCCGGGAGGAACAGGGCCGCCTCGACATCGAGAACTTCTACTATGCGCAGGAAGATGAGCTGTTCGCCGCCGCAGCACGCGACGGCTTCACCTGGAGTGTGCATCGTCCGCATACCGTGATCGGGCTCGCGGTTGGTAACGCGATGAACATGGGCACCACACTCGCCATCTATGCAACGCTATGTCGCGAGACGGGGCGGCCCTTCGTCTTCCCCGGCTCAACCGCGCAATGGTCGGGACTGACCGACATGACCGACGCGGGCCAGCTTGCGGATCACCTGCTTTGGGCGACGGATACGAAGGCCGCGCACGACCAGGCGTTCAACGTCGTCAACGGTGACGTATTTCGCTGGCAGTGGATGTGGAGCCGTATCGCCGAATGGTTCGGGCTGGAGGCAGCACCCTTCGACGGCACGGTACGGCCGCTCAAACAGCAGATGGCGGATGACGCTAGGCTGTGGCGCGCGATCGCGGCGCGCGATGGGCTGGTGGAACCCGATCTGAACCGCCTCGCCTCTCCCTGGCACACCGATGCCGATCTCGGCCGCCCGATCGAGGTGGTCACAGACATGAGCAAAAGCCGGCGCCTCGGATTTACGGGGTATCAACCGACGGACGACGCGTTCTTCGCCCTCTTCGATCGGTTGCGCGCCGATCGCCTGATCCCGTGACCATTGATGATCAGGCGCGAACCCAATGACCCCGATGCGGTCGTTCGGCGGCCTTTGCACGCGACCCGAAACCGGCCGTTCGTTCATCTGATCGCGGATCGAAATCGCGAAGCCGGGCATCGGTAGTCAGCCCTCGATCGAAATGCCTCTTCGCCCACGGCGTTTGCACGGTGGTCGACCGGCCAAATGCGCTTCGAGCCGTCGCCGTCATAGGTCTGCAAAGCCGCACTCAGCGAATGCTCCCGCAAGTGGAAGTATCGGATTAACGAGAGGCACCGCTGGACGAAGTCAGCTAAGAGCGCGCCGAACGACCAGCCGGTCCAGGGCCCAGTCGCCACCACCGTGCGAGGCGAGCGGCAGGAGAAGCGCCAGCCAACTAAGATGGGTCGGCCAGGCGTCGGGATAGACCAAAAGCTGGATCACCAGCGTCATGCCAATCAGCGCCAGCGCGGCGAAGCGCGTGCCGAGGCCGAGGACCAGCAGGATCGGAAACAGATGCTCGGCGCCTGTCGCCGCGATCGCGGCGACCTCCGGCGGCACGACCGGCAGCGCATATTCGCTGCGGAACAGCTCATAGGTACCGTCGGTGATCGTCAGCAGGCCCTCGACCTTCGTTCGCCCTGACAGGAAGAAGATGGCAGCGATCGCCAGCCGCGCGAGCAGCAACAGCAATGCATCCGGCAACAGGGGGCGCAAAGCGGCCGTGCCGCTTCGATAGAGTTTGACGGCGTGCATGGTCGTCCCTCGAATAAGGATAGGACCGGCTCGCCGAGGCGCACCGGTCCCGTGCCGTTCAGGCCTTGATCGGAGTCAGCGAACCCTTGCCCTTGGGCGTCTTGATCGCGGTGCAGGTGCCGGCCTTGACCAGCTTCCAGGCGTTGCCCTGATAATCGACCTTCGACGTGCCGGCACAGCTCGTTCCGGCGCCGGCGGCGCAGTCGTTCTTGCCCGCGAGCGAGACGCCGTAGCATTTCTCCATCGCCGGCTTCTGCTGTGCGTGGGCGGGGACCGCGAGCGATGCGGCGGCGATGGCAATGGTGGCGGCAAGCGCGGCGGGTGTGGCGGACATACGGGATCCTTTCAGTGGGTCGCCTCGTCGCGCGGCCCGGCAGAGAGCAGCCGGGCCGCGCGGTGACGGGGAAGGAGGCGGGGGACCCACGTCACGGCGGGCTATTCGCGGGCGTTGCGGCATCGGTTACACCGGCGCTTGCGGGAAAGTTTGGCGTCCCTCTGTAACCAAGCGGCCCGCTCGCCCGAACAAGGCGGCGAGGAGGATGGATGGGGACCACCGAAGCGGCATTGCGGGACCTGATGGTCGCGGGCCTTGGCGGCGATGCGGGTGCGCACGCCGCGCTGCTCCGCGCCCTCGTGCCCCTGCTTCGCGGCTTCTATCGCCGGCGCGTGCGCGGCGGCAACGACGATATCGAGGATCTGGTGCAGGAAACGCTGATCGCCGTTCATACCCGCCGGGCGACCTGGGACGCGGACCGCCCGTTCACCGCATGGCTGTTCGCGATCGCGCGCTACAAGATGGTCGACCAGTTCCGCCGCCATGCGCGCTTGTCGCCGATCGCGGATGCGGATGCGATCGCCGCGGCGGACGATTTCGAGGCCGAGGCGATCGCCCGGCTCGACATCGACACGCTGCTCGCCGGGCTCTCGCCCAAACAGGCGCGGATGATCCGCGCGACCCGGCTCGACGGGTTGAGCGTCGCGGACGCCGCCGCGGCCGAGGGAATCGGCCAGTCGGACGTGAAGATATCGGTCCATCGCGGGTTGAAGGCGCTCGTCGCCCGCGTGCAGGGAGGCACGCGATGAGGACCGACGATCTGATCCGGCAATTGGCCGCCGATACCACGCCCGTGCAACGCGGCGCGGTTGGCCGCCGGCTGCTCGCCGGGCTTGTGGCAGGCGGGCTGTTGTCAGCGGTGCTGCTCGTCACCGCTCTCGGCATCCGGCCCGATCTCGACCGGGCGATGCTGGGGCCGGTGTTCTGGCTTAAATGGGGCTATACGCTGTCGCTGGCGGCGGCGGCGCTGGCGGTGACGGTGCAGCTGGCGCGGCCCGACACGGTGCGGACGCGCGGGCTTTGGCTGCTGGCGATCCCGGTGGCGTTGCTCGCGCTGGCGGGCGTCGCCGAGCTGGTGCGGACGCCCTCGACCGAATGGCTGTCGATGTGGCTGGGCCGCAGCTGGAAGACGTGCCCGTGGCGCGTTCTCGCGCTGTCGGCGCCGATCTTCGCCGGGCTGCTCTGGTCGTTCCGACGGTTCGCGCCGACCCGGCTGCGCGCGGCGGGGGCCGCCGCCGGCCTGTCGGCAGGGGCGTTCGCCGCCACCGTCTATTGCCTTCATTGCCCGGAAGTGTCGGCGATCTTCGTCCTTACCTGGTACTCGCTCGGCATCCTCTTGGCAGCGGGGATCGGTTCGCTGCTCGGCCCGCGCCTGCTGCGCTGGTGAGCGGCGGTTTTTCCGCGCAGGGCGCGTAACCGGATCACGGGGCCGGACGAATATAGGGGGCCAATCCGGCTGAACGCTTCCTTCAGGAGAGCCCCATGATGACCCTCGACACCGGCCTCGGCCTCGCCGCTTCCGCCGCCGCCATCGCCATCGTGTCCGCCGCCGCCCCCGCGCCCGCCGACGCGGTCGCCGCCCGCAAGATCCATTGCTACGGCGTCAACACGTGCAAGGGCACGTCGGACTGCAAGACCGCCGCGCACGAGTGCCGCGGCCAGAACGAATGCAAGGGCCAGGGCTTCAAGGAGATGAGCGCGAAGGCCTGCAAGAAGGCCGGCGGCAGCCTGACCGAGGGCGCCTGACCCCCGCGACGCGGCCCGGCGCGATCGTGCCGGGCCGCCCCATCGAGGACCGATCCCATGATGCCCCGCCCGATCTTCGGCCTCGGCCTGCGCAAGCCGCATTATGCCGAATTCCTGTCGCACAAGGTGCCCGTCGATTTCGTCGAGGTCATCTCCGAAAACTTTATGGTCGATGGCGGCCAGCCGCGCCGCATACTGCGCGAAGTACGCGAACGTTATCCGGTCGCGCTGCACGGCGTATCGATGTCGCTGGGCTCCGCCGACGGCCTCGACCCCGCCTATCTCGCGCGACTGCGCGCGCTGGTGGACGAGGTCGATCCGCTGTTCGTGTCCGACCATCTCAGCTGGTCGCGGATCGACGGGTTCAGTGCGCACGACCTGCTGCCCATCCCCTATACGCAGGAGGCGCTGTCGGTCGTGTGCGCCAATATCGACCGGGCACAGGCGGTGCTGGGGCGCACGATGCTGATCGAGAACCCATCGAGCTATCTTGCCCCCGGTCCCGCCGAAATGACCGAATGGGCATTCCTGGAGGCCGTGTGCGATCGCACCGGCTGCGCGCTCCTGCTCGACGTCAACAACGTGTTCGTGAGCGCTGCCAATCACGGTTTCGACGCGCTCGCCTATCTGGACGGCGTGCCCCACGCCCGCGTCCGTCAGGTCCATCTGGCCGGGCACAGCCAGGGCGAGCACCTGCTGATCGATACGCACGACCGGCCGGTGCCGCCTTCGGTTTGGGATCTCTACGCCTATGTCCTGCCGAAGCTGGGCGCGGTCGCGACGATGATCGAACGCGACGACGATATTCCGCCGCTGGCCGAATTGCTCGGCGAACTCGCAACCGCCCGCCGGATCGCCGCTGCCGGCATCCGGCGCGCGGCATGACGCTGGCCGCGACGCAGCGGGCGATGCGCGACTGGCTGACCGCCGGGGAGGCCGCCGGGTTCGGCACGGCTGCCGCACCGGGCCTCGCGGTCTATCGCAACAATCACCGCGCCGCGCTGGTCGCCTGTCTGGAGGCCGGCTTCCCGCGGACGCGCGCGTGGATCGGCGACGACGCGTTCCTCGACGCCGTGATCCATCATATCGGGCGCATCCCGCCGAGCAGCTGGACGCTCGATGCCTATAGCGAGGATTTTCCGGCGACGCTCGCGCTGCGCTATCCCGACGATCCGGAAGTGGCGGAAATCGCCGCGATCGAACTCGCGCTCGACCGCGCGTTCGTTGGGCCGGATTCGCCCGTGATCGGCGTCGACAACCTCTCCGGGTGTGACTGGGACCGCGCCGTGCTCCGCATCACGCCGACGCTCGAGCTGATCGACGCGACGACGAACGCCTTCGAGCTATGGGAGTTGCTGTGCGCCGGCGCCATGCCGCCTGACGCTGCTCCCCTCGATACACCGCGAGTCCTCTTCGTCTGGCGGCAGGCGGGCATAGCGCGCATCCGCGTCGCCGATTCGATCGAGGCGCAGGCGCTTCGACGCGTCCGTGCCGGACTGCCGTTCGGCGACCTGTGCGCGCACGCGGCCGAGGCATTCGGCCCGGACGAGGGCATCCGCCGGACCGGCGGCTGGCTCGGCCGATGGATCACCGACGGCCTGGTGTGTGCTATCGACAACGACAGGAGCATCCCATGACCCTTGCCCAGCTGAGGTCCCACGCGCCGCTGCTCGCCGCAGCAATCGCGCTGACAGCTTGTAGTGCTGCGGGCTCATCGTCCGTGCCGACCCGCACATCCGATGCCAAACCCGCGCTGGTGGTCGAGCTGTATCAGAGTCAGGGATGCTCGAGCTGTCCACCAGCGATCGCCAACGTCAACGCGATCGCCGACCGGCCCGATGTTCTCGCCCTGACCTTTGCCGTCACCTATTGGGACCGCCTGGGATGGAAGGACACGTTCGGCGATCCCGCCTTTACCGACCGGCAGCGCCGCTACGCGGTGGCGGGCGGCCGACCGGGCGTCTTCACGCCGCAAGTCATCGTCAACGGTCGCACTTCGATCGTCGGCGGGCGGCGGGCGGAACTGGATGCGGCGCTCGGGTCGACCCCGCGGCTGACAGGCGGTCCGGCGATCGCGGCAAACGGGTCTGGTGTGATCGTTGCGGCTGGCCCCCGCACCGCGACGCCCGCGACCGTGTGGCTCGTCCGCTACGACCCCCGCACTTTGCGCGTCGCCATCGGCCGGGGCGAGAATGGCGGCCGAAAGATCGATCACCGCAACGTCGTGCGCCAACTGATCCGGCTGGGTAGCTGGAACGGAAGTGCTACCCGGTTTAGCGTAGAACGAGCAGTGCCCAAGGGGCTTGCGGGAGCGATCCTCGTTCAGGATGGCGCGAACGGTCCAATCCTCGCCGCGCACCGTGTCTAGTAGAGTGGCGGAGCGAAGCTGAGCGTGAGCGGCACGTCCGCTTTTGGCCATCGCGCCGAACCGCCTCTAGCGACCGGTGTGGGCAGGGAAGCGGACATTCGCGCGATCGCAAAATCCGGGTCCGCTAGGGTCAAAGCGGACCCGTGCTGGACAGATCAGGCAGGAAAATGAATTCCGCATAGTTTGTTGCCGTCAGGGTCGCGAAAATAGGCAAGTTCAACTGTTCCCAGCGATGCCGTATTACGCGGGCCGGGCGGGGCTTCGATCGAGGTGCCGCCGTTGGCGACCGCGGTATCATGAAGCTGCTTCACTTGTTCAGGCG
>Ga0233425_10003431_pt1 | contig 28718 bp, 26 predicted proteins | sample Watercolumn_Towu_2_FD_181712 | JGI IMG/M metagenome (GOLD analysis project Ga0233425, IMG submission 181712) | Freshwater microbial communities from Lake Towuti, South Sulawesi, Indonesia - Watercolumn_Towuti2014_140_MG | ecosystem: Environmental > Aquatic > Freshwater > Lake | place...
GAGACCCCGGTCTGCTACAACTACGATGTTGCCAGCAACACCTGGAACAGCTTCCCCAACCTCATCCTCGCTCGCCGCAACCACGCCGGCGCATTCGTTCCCGGCTATCAGAACTCAAACGGCGTCCCGGGCATGTGGGTCTGGGGCGGCCACTACGTGGCCGACTCGGCAGTCAGGACCTCCGAATACCTCCAGATGACCAGCACCGCAATCGGTGAAGGCGGCCGCGCGCGCACGGTCTATCACCTCAGCGTCGCTCCGTCGCCGGTCACCGGGACCGGGCGGGTCAGCTTCGAGCTGCCGCGCGCGGGCAACGTGGAACTGGCCCTGTTCGATGTCACCGGCCGACCGGTCAGCACCCTGGTCAGCGGCCGAACCGAAGCCGGTCGCCACACCGCCCTGCTCAATGCCGGTCAGCTCAAGGCCGGTGTTTACGTGCTGCGAATGGACGCGGCGGGCATCACCGAGACCAGAAAGGTCGTAGTGCAATAACGGAAGCAGTGGTCAACGGGCCAAGTGATTCACTGACCCGGTGATTCGGAATGGGGCGCCCGCGAGGGTAGGAATTCCGGAGTATGCCCCAAGGAACGCGAAACCGTACCGGGGCAGACTGATGTCTGCCCCGGCGAACAAACGACGAGAAGGAGGACAAATGGCAAGACTGAGAGTGCTCAAGCTGGCAGTGTGCGTGATGCTGCTGCTGGCCGCGACGAATGTCGCCGTGGCACAGACCTGGACCAATGGTCCGGTGACCGGGTTCGGCTACACGCGCTTTGACGGCGCGTTCTTCCCGGGCACGGGCAAGGTCTATTTCCTGGGCGGACGGCTGAGCGATGCTTCGACGAGTGGCGCGGTGTGGAGCTTCGACCCGATTGCCGGCACCTACGCCGCCACCGGCGCGACCATGTCAAGCCCGATTTCGAACTACGATATCTGCATGCTGCGTGACGACTACAACCTGCCGGCAGGCGACACCTATGGCCTGTACATTTTCGGCGGCCGGCTCGGCAGCGGCTCAAACTCCAATGCGGTGCAGGCATACTATCCGCGCAGCAACACCGTGCGGACCATCAGCACTGACCCGTTTCCGGGCAGGATCTCGGGCAACATCTACGCCGCGATATCTGCCGTGGCCTACAACAACCAGGCGTTCCTTTACGGCGGATTCTACTCGTCTACGTACCTGACCACCGCGCAGACCTGGGTCTTCGACCCGCTGGGTCCATCCGGCGCGAAGTGGACGCAGTTGGCCGACCTGCCCTGGAACCGATGCTACGTCCTCAATGCAGTGGTGGACAGCATGATCTATGCGATTGGTGGTGACACCGCGGATGCCGGTGCGGCGGCGCTGTATGCCAAGGCCGACTGCGCGGTGCTGAACGGCAACGACCCGGGCAGCAACTGGGCGCCCATTGCCAGCCTGCCGCAGATTACCGGCGAGGCCCGGGCCTACGGATTCGACTACGACTCGGAATACGAATACGCCGGTCAGATTGTCACCGCGGGCCAGGGCCAGTGGCCGAGCGAGACACCGGTCTGTTACATCTACGATGTGACCGCCAACACCTGGAACAGCTTCCCGAATCTTATCCTGGGCCGGCGCAACCATGCCGGTGCCTTCATACCCGGCTATCAGAACTCCAACGGCGTCCCGGGCATGTGGATCTGGGGCGGTCGAGCCGGAACCGATACGACCCTGCGGACGTCCGAATACCTGCAGATGACGAGCACGGCAGTCGGCGAAGGCGGCAGAGCGCGCACCGTCTCCAACCTCAGCGTCGCACCGTCGCCGGTCACCGGGACCGGACGGGTCAGCTTCGAGCTGCCGCGCGCGGGCAACGTGGAACTGGCCCTATTCGACGTCACGGGCCGGCCGGTGAGCACGCTGGTCAGCGGCCGGACCGAAGCGGGTCGCCACACCGCCATGCTGAATGCCGGGCAACTCAAGGCCGGCATCTACGTGCTGCGGCTGGACGCCGCGGGCATCACCGAGACCAGAAAGGTCGTGGTTCAGTAACAGAAGCATTGGTCAAGGGGCCGAGTGGTCCAGTGACCCAGTGAAATCGAAAAGGGGCGCCCTCGCGGGTGCCCCTTCTCATTCTGCGACCGGGTTCTATTGACCGCCGCGGACATGCGCGTTATCCTTATGCCGCCATGTCTCAGTCTTTCGAACAACTGTCGGGCACTCTCTGGTTCACTCATAGCCGGAGTCTGGATTACAACAGCGGCATCCTCATCAGCGGTGAGCAGTCGGCGCTGATTGACCCCGGCCTTTTCCCGGACGAAATCGCCGGCATCGCACGGTTCATCCGCGAACAGCACGCAGAACCAGCCTGCATCATCCTGACCCACAGTCACTGGGACCATCTCCTGGGTCCTGAGCACCTTCCGGGAATCCGCATCGTCGCCCAGCGCCGGTACCGCAGCGCGGACGGGGGGCTGCTGGCCGCGGACCGCCGCCGCAAGACGTGTGAAGAAATCGAACGCTGGGAGGAAGAAAACGGGGTCCGGCGCGAGAGACCATTCCGACTGCCGATGCCCACCCAGACTTTCGACGGCTCGTTGATGCTGCTGCTGGACCGCCTGCCGTTCCAGCTGATCCATGCGCCCGGGCACTGGCCGGACCAACTCGTGGTCGCCGAACCGGAAGCCGGGGTGCTGTGGGCGGGCGACATGTTGAGCGACAGCGAAATCCCATTCGTGAGCCAGAGTCTGAGGGCTTATGAGCAGACGCTGGACATGCTGAAGGGAATGGACATCCGGGTGCTCGTGCCGGGTCACGGCCGGGCTGCCGTCAGCCGCGACACTATCGAGCGGCGATTCGCCGAAGATGCCGCCTATCTCTGCGAATTGCGGCAATGGGTCGAGAAATGGCGCGCGCAGGGCAGTCTCCCGGAGATGACGAAGGCGGCAATGACCGATGGTTTCACGCCGTCGCCACGGCTCGCAGCCAATCTGTACCCGCACCGGCTGAATATCGAGACCGTCTGGACTGAACTGGGCGGCGAGCCTTGTGCCGCACATCCGGGGTGGGGAAGCAACTGAAATGGCTTCGGCCAGGCCGGTTCTGGTGGTCAGCAGGTGCCTGCTGGGCCGGCGGTGCCGGTACGACGGGACGGTGATTTCCTGCCCGGCGATAGAACGACTGAAGTCGCGGGTCAGGCTCGTCCCGGTCTGCCCGGAGGTGGAAATCGGGCTGGGTGTGCCGCGGGCGCCGATTCGTATCGTCCGGCAGCACGGCCGCGTAAGCCTTGTGCAGCCCGCGACCGGGCAGAAACTGACCCGGAGGATGAACGCGTTCGCGCGCCGGTTCCTGGACTCGCTGCCGGAGGTTGACGGGTTTGTCCTGAAGAGCCGCTCGCCGTCGTGCGGAAACCGCGACGCGCCGGCGTATGCATCAGCGACGGCGGCCCGGTCGGTCACCCGGGGTGCGGGCTTCTTCGCGGAAGCCGTGCGCCGGCGCCTGCCGACAATGCCGGTAGTTGATGAGACGCAGTTGCGTCGCGGCGTCCTCTGCCGGGCGCTTGACTTACCACAGCCCGGAGCTATGATTTCTCGGAGGAGGAAAGGAAAACGATGAAGGAACTATCGTTGCTATTCCTGTTCGGGTGCGTGACGGCGTTGCGCGCCGACTCGGGTTTCGACGCCCGGCCGCTGCTGCCGGATAGCGAGGAAATCGCCTACGACGACGGCGCGGTCCGCACGTGGTGGTGCTCGGACAAGGACTCGTTTGGCGCCGCAGTAAAGTTCACGCCGCGCGAGTACCCGTGCAACGTCTACGGCGGGCGCGCCCCGATTCACTACGACATGGGGACGAACATCTACGTGCGCCTCTTTGACGACGACGGTACGGCGGGCAATCCGCTAACGTTGCTCGCCGAGGCGCGCTGTATCGGGGTGCCGCACAATGCGGACTCCAGTTTCAAGGAGTATGACTTCAGCGGCCCGGTGCGGATTGACAGCGGCGACTTCTACATATGTTTCTGGCAGAAGTCGTATTTCAATCTGGTCTTCGCCAGCGATGCCGCCATGAACCATGCGCCGCGCCAGTGGTGGTTTCTGCCGCCCCAGGGCTGGTGTACGCCATACGGCATGAACGCGGCGGACCAGTTGATTCGCGCAGTCGTGAGCTATCCTGGCACGGGTATTGTCGAAGAGAGCGCGAATCCGCTGCCGGGGCCGCTGCCGCAGCTTCTGGCCGGCCCGAATCCCTGCCGGGGCATGCTGAGCCTCCGGCTGGCGAACGGCAGCACCGGGCCGGGTTTGGTGACGATTGGCGATGCGTCCGGTCGACTGGTCAGGAGGTTTGTGCTTGAGCCCTGTGTCGAAACTGACCTTGACCTGCGCGACCTGCCGGACGGACTCTATTTCGCTCAGTTTGTGACCGGCGGGCAGACCACTACCGCGAAGCTGATTCTCCAGCGCTAGCTCGCCGAGTCCGAAGTCCGGCTCGGTCGCGCTTGACAGCGGGCGGCAGATGGCTACCCTTTATCAGAGCCATGAACGGATTGAGCGTTGCACTGCTGCTGATGCAGGTCGCAGTTCCATCTGACGGGAGTGCGGGACCTGCGCAACGTTGCCTGCCAGCCGATACGGTCGAGAATTTCAATGGCGGGTCGGTTGTGCTCTATTCCTATTCGAGTCAGGATTCACAGCCCGATGGCTGGGTGCTGGATTCGCTCTGCACCGGTGACAGCTCGCGGTTCTCGCTGAAGCTCTTCGGGAATACCTGGAAGCTGGAGTCCATTCCGCCGCGCGCGCTGGATACCGGGACGGTCTGGCAGGTTGCAGCCTACGTTGAGAGCCTCGGCGAGATTCACGGGTTCGGCATCATGGACTCGGCCCACACGCTGTTCTACGCGCTGGCCGGCAGTGAGTTGCTGAATACCGACACGTGGGTCACGGTCTATCAGGGCGCGTTTGCGATGCAGACCTGGAACACCTACCGGTTGCCGGTCGGACAGGACTGGCTTGCCCGGTTTGGCTATCTGCCGCGTGTCAGCGGTCTCGTGTTTGTGAATGACCGGGACGCTGACCCATCGGCAGTTGTCTACTTCGACGAGATTCTGGATATAACGCGCGACCTGCCGATTGCGCCTGCGGTCGAGGCCTGGTACGATACGTCAGGGGTCAGGGTGCAGGGGGCAGGGCGCGGGGGAACACGTCTGGTCACGGTGCAGTTTCACAGTCGAGTGACCGACCCGGACAGCCCGACTCACGACTACCTCTGGTATTTTGGCGACGGCGGGACGAGTTGCGATTCTGCGCCGAGTCATACCTATGTCATTGAGGACGACCACAGTTACTCGGTGCTGCTCGAAGTCGGGGACTCGACCGGAATGCGGGGCCGGGCAACCTGCGAGGTTACCGTTGACCTCGGGCCAACGACGTTTCCGGTCCGAATGAACTTCGTGGGCGATATCATGCTCGCCCGGCGCTACGACACGCCGGGCGGGTTGATTGACACCCTCGGTGTAGATGGCTTGTTCGAGCCCACGCGCCCCTGGCTGGGTGACGCAGCGGATATCACGGTGGCGAATCTCGAGTGCCCGCTCACCGCGCAGGGCACGCGCCATCCGACCAAGCCGATTGTATTCCGGGGCAAGCCGCGCAACGCGGCCGGGCTGGCATACGCAGGAGTAGATGTGGTATCGCAGGCGAGTAACCATGTGATTGACTATGGTATGGAGGGGGTCCGTGAAACCCAGGACTCCCTGCGTTCGTACGGGATTCTCTATTCCGGGGCGGGCGCGAATTCCTATGAGGCATTTCAGCCGATAATCCGCCAACAGTCGGGCGTGAATGTCGCGTTCCTGGCGTCGTGCAACCGGACCGGGCAGTACGACAATTACCAGCCGTATCTCGATGCCGGTTTCAATAAGCCGGGCTTCGCCCGACTCGATTCGTTCCACCTGGCCCAGAGCATCTCCGGGATTCGACCTCTGGCCGACGTCGTAGTCGTCGAAACACATTCGGGAATCGAGTACTCTCCCGTCCCGCCTCGGGACGGGAAGTCCGAAATCCGAAGTTCGAAATCCGAAACGTTGGAGGACGAATTCTACTCGCCGTGGGACGTGGAGCCGGACTTGCATGATATCGCATTGCGGCACCAGGCAATTGACCTTGGCGCGGACATTGTGGTCAACCACCACCCGCACATTCTGCAGGGCTTCGAGGTCTATCGCGGCCGGTTGATTGCCCACTCGCTGGGCAACTTCGCGTTCGACCTGGACTATCCAGAGACCTATCCATCGGTGATTCTGAACGGCCTGATTGACCGGACCGGATTCTACGACTACTCGCTCACCCCGGTCTATATTGACGACTATGTTCCGCGCCGGGCAACCGGTGAACTCGGCCTGCATGTACTGAACTATCTTGCCCGCCGGTCCCGGGAACTGGGAACGATTCTCGCGGTAAAACCGGACAGCACGACCGCCCAGATTGTGCTCGACACGCTCGGGATGCGGCGCGTGCATATAGTAGGCAGTGACACGCTGGACCTGCACGCGGACGGCAGCTTCTGGGCTTCGTCGCCGTACCGACTGGGTCGAGTCGGCAGCCTGGCCGAAGTCCGCGCCATCGAACCGGAGCAGCAGAACTGGGAGTTTCGCCTGGGCCGGGACGTCATCTGGTTCGGCAACTTCGAGGACGAGGGTTCATCGCTCTGGCTCCTGAACCAGTCCGGCGAGAGCTATGACACTGTGGCGTTTCGCGGCCTGCGCTCAATGCGCCAGGTTCGCCCGCCGATGACCGGCCAGATGATGACCAACCTTGAAGAACTGACTCCGTGCTACTCCGACTCGCTCAGTTACAGTCTGTACGGCAGTCTGAAGACAAGCAACGCCCGGAATGCCGGAATCGCAGCCAGGTTCTATGCCACCCGGCCCGGCGGCACGCTGCTGGGCAGTGCAGACCTTGATACGCAGTTGACCGGGACTATGGACTGGACGTCCTGTAGCCGCGAGTTCACACCGGCTCCGGGCACGATGTATTTCGATGCGTGCCTGTACAGCCAGGGGCCGCTCAGCGGCGATACCGGCCGGACCTGGTTTGACGATGCGGGCATCATCGAATGGAGCACGTGGCAGTCATTCAGCGGGCCGACCGATATCGTCATGCCGAATGACTACTACTGGATTCAGGTCCGGTGCACCGACACGGCCGCCCGCGCCGTCCTGACGCACGAATCAACGGTGCTGAATCCGGGTCCGTCGGCCATTCGCTCGCCGAGTTCCGCACTCCGCATTCCACAGTTCACCATGAAGTGCAGTCCGAATCCGTGCCGGGCGGTGGCGACAATCCGCTATTCACTGAAGCGCCGGTCGCCGGTCGTGCTCAAGGTCTACAACGCGCTGGGGCGGGAAGTCAGGACGCTGGTCAACGGTATCCAGCCGGCCGGGCCGGCAACCGTCATCTGGGACGGCCGGGATGACCAGGGATGGGTCCTGGCTGCAGGGACGTACTTCTGCCGGTTGCGGGCCTGCCCGACCGGCAGGCGGGCCGATGAACTTGAACAGACCATGAGAATAGTGAGGCTGAAATGAAACGACTCAATACAATATGCGTAACCATGTTCGCTCTTGTGTTGCTGCTGGGCGCAGGCATGCTCCGGGCCGACTACGTGGAACTGGGTTCGGGCGGGAGCCTGCTGATGAACGTGCCCTTCTGCGGCGGCTGAACCGATGCTGAGCGATACCAGGTACTGGTATGGTCCTCTGAGATGCCGGGCGCGTGCGCGCTGGATTCGCTGCAACTGCTCTGCGGCAGCGACAGCTTCGACCACGGGACGTTCCGCAACTTCCGGATTCTGGCCTGTCACACATCGAAGGTCGAACTGGAGAGCACGTTCGCCAACAACTACACCGGCAACACGCCGGAGATCGTGACGTCCCGGGAGACGCTGGTCGTCTCCTGGCAGAACAACCAGTGGTCCGGATTCGGGTTCGACCCGAAGTTCGCGTACAACGGCAGCGACAACCTGATACTTGAATTCCGCTGGCAGGGCGATGACGGCAACGCGGCGTACGACCGGGGCTGGTATACACCGGGCAATCGTGCGGTGGACGGTCGCTCGCTCACCGCACCGAAGGGAACACCGCGCGCCTACATGCCGCGTTTGCGTATTCACTACTCCGCAACCGGCGTCGAAGAGAGCGAACCGCCCTTCACCAGCCGCCGGTTGCTGACCACCACCATCGTCCGCGGCGAGTTGGTGCTACCGGCAAGCCGCAAGCCGCAGGCAGCAGACCTGCTGAGCGCGGCGGGACAGAAGGTGATGCAACTGCACACCGGCTCGAACGACGTCAGCCGGCTTGCATCGGGCGTCTACTTCATCAGGGGTCAGGGACCCGGGGGCAAGGGTCAGGGCGAAGCGCGGAAGGTGGTCATTGAGTAGACCGGAATCCGCGCCGCTGGACTTTCGGAACGCCGCGGCCTGGCGGCGCTGGCTCATCGCGAATCATGACAAGTCCGATGGCGAATGGGTCTACATGTACAAGAAGGATGCTGGCCGGGCCGGCCTTCGCTATCGCGACGCACTCGACGAGGCCCTCTGCTTTGGTTGGATTGACGGTCAAATCCATGCCGTGGACCAAAACCGGTTCCGCCAGTGCTGGACCCCGCGTCGGAAGAACAGCACCTGGTCGGAGGTCAACAAGGCCAAGGTGCGGAGACTGACCGCTGAAGGCAGGATGGCCGCACCGGGCCGGGCCGCGGTTCAGGCCGCGAAGCGCGATGGTCGCTGGGCCGGCAAGCGGTCGGAAAGCCTCCGTGTGACGGTCATCCCGGCGCTGCGCGCCGCGCTTGCCGCCGACGCCCGAGCCGGGCAGAACTTCCGGACATTCGCTCCGTCCTATCGCCGGATGTACGCGGCCTGGGTCGCGGACGCGAAGACCGAGGCCACTCGCTTGCGCCGGATTGAAGCGGTCGTCCGCCGGTCGCGTGAGAACCGTAAACCCTACATCGGCGGGCTATATGGCTGACGCCGGGCGTCCCGGAGTGAGATGCACGTCTACATAGTCTTCGCTCACCCGAGCTCGAAGTCATTCAGCCGCAGCGTACTCACGGCCTTCACGCAGGGACTGGCCGACGCCGGGCACACTCACGAGGTCGCCGACCTCTATGCGATGGGCTTCCGGTCGGAAATGGATGAGCCGCAGTATTCCCGAGAGACGTCCGGGAATCCCGACCTGCCGGTGCCACCCGATGTCGAAATCGAGCAGGCCCGGATCAACCGGGCCGGAGGCCTGGCCTTCATCTACCCGGTCTGGTGGAGCGACTGTCCGGCGAAGCTCAAGGGCTGGTTCGACCGGGTCCTGACCTGCGGCTACGCCTACATCTACAGTGCACAGGGAGTCCGCAGCAGCCGGATGAGCGTCGAGAAGGCGCTCGTCATCTGCTCGGCCGGCCACACGGCGGAACACCTTGAGGCGACCGGTATCGCCGAGAGCATGCGGCGCATTATGCTGAACGACCGACTGCTGGGTGTCGGCGTCAAACAGGCGCGCATGGAGATCCTCGGCGGCGTGATGCCGCTTGACGATACGCGCCGGGAACAGAACCTTCGGAGGGCCTACGAACTCGGCAAGGAATTCTGAACCGGACGCTCTGCCCAGGGAGACCGCGAAGCGGACCGAGCTGCGGCGGCATTCGTTCAACCGGAATGCCGCGCTGTATGACCGCGCGCGGCCGGGCTATCCTGAGGAGTTGTTCGATGACCTGGTCAGGCTCACGGCGGTGCGGCCAACAGCTTACGGCTTGCGGCCTGCAGCCAATCCGAATTCCGAGCCGCCGGCCGTCAGCCGTCGGCCGTCAGCGGTTTGTTCGCGCATCCTCGAAATTGGCCCCGGCACCGGGCAGGCGACGCTGCCGCTGGCGCGGCGCGGCTTCTCGATTCTCGGGCTGGAACTGGGTGACCGGATGGCCCGCATCTGCCGCCGCAATCTGCGCGGATTTCCGGAAGTTGAAATCCGCAACGTCCGATTCGAAGACTGGGAGCCGGAACCTGAGGCGTTCGATATCGTGCTGGCCGCGACGGCCTTTCACTGGATACCGGGCCGGGTCGCGTGGCCGCGTTGCGCGAAGATTCTGAAACCCGGCGGACATCTGGCTCTGCTCTGGAACTTCCCGGACCTGCCCGACTCGCCGGTGTACCGGGAGTTACGCGCAGTTTATCATGAGCTGATGCCGAAGCGGGAGGACCCGCGGCCGCCGGCCGCGAGAATCGCGCGCCAGGAGAAGAAGATTGTGAGTTCCGGCCGGTTCGGGCCGGTGACGATTCGGCGCTACCCGTGGCAGAGAGAATACACGACTGACGAATACATCGCCCAGTTGCGCACCCAGTCCGACCATGCAATCCTCGCGCCGGCGAATCGAGCACGGCTGCTCCGCGAGATTCGCCGCGTGATTGACCGGCACGGCGGGCGGATTGCCAGGCCGGTGGTCGCCGCGCTGTTTCTGGCGCCAAAGCGCGCCGAGAAGTCAACCACGGGTGAACACAGATGAACACAGATAAGGAGAGTCAATGAGGAGATTGTCGGTGCTGGCTGTTGCGCTGGTGGTCAGCGCGTCCGCAGGTGACTGGGTCACCGGCGGCGGAAACGCCTGGCGTTCGGGTCTGACCGATGAAATCGGCCCGACCGGTCGCGAGAACATCGCCTGGCAGGGAACGATTCCCGGGATTTTCGGGATGCCGGTCTACATCTGGCAGGACAAGCTGGTGACGATGCGGTTCCAGTCAATTGACTACGCGCCCGTCGTCTGCCATGACCTGGCGACCGGTGAGACCCTCTGGACCCGCGACTTCCCGGGCCCGAACAGCCGCTCGCTGCCCATCGGCTTCCGTGACGGCCGGGTCTACGCCATCAACTTCCAGGAAAGTCAGCACGACACCCTGTACGCGCTCGACGCGGCCGATGGTCATATTCTCTGGCAGAGCCGGGCAACGGCCTGGATGAGCATAACCGAGAGCGCGAGCTTTGCCCCGAACGGCGACCTGCTCGTACCGGCGGCCAACTTCAAGATCGCGCGGGTGGATTGCACGACCGGGGACACGGTCTGGACCGCGAACCGGGTCTGGCCGGTGACCGGCTCAGCCGACATCTGCGTCCACGACAGCACGGTCTACGCCTTCTCCGGCGACATCGGCAGTTTCTTCATCAGTGCGTGGGACCTTGCTACCGGCCGGTACAAGTACAAGACCCGGCTGGCTGACACCCATCCCGGCGGGCCGCTGCCCCAGTCGGCGCCGATGGTCGGGGACGACGGCACCATCTACGCGCACAAGCCGGGTGACAACGTCACGGCGCTGAAGGATGACGGCGACAGCCTGAAGATTCTCTGGACCCACGAGGTCTCAGGGGATTCCGTGTACTACTCGTTATTCTCGCACTTCGCGGTCGGGCCGGACGGCAGCGTCTACTGCGGTTCGGACGGGCGAATCCAGCGGCTCGACCCGGTGACCGGGGTCTGCGTTGACAGCTCGCTGTTCATCCAGGACCCGACCAGTATCTACTTCGGCCTGCGCATGGCGATCGGAATGGACAGCACGGTCTATGTTACGACCGGCACCAGCAACGCTGCCCTGTACGCTCTCACCCGCGACTTGCGTATTCTCTGGGCCGACACGATTCCGAACATCAACACTTCAGGTCCGGCACTGGCGCAAGGCGTGCTCGCGGTGGCCGGGGCCGGCGCCGCGCTCAAGGTCTATCGCGGCCTGACCGGCATCGAGGGAAAACCAGGGACAGTCCCGGTCTTCCCGGTATCTGCATCGGCCGTCGGCGGAATCGTTCGACTGAAGTTAGCAGTTCCGGCTGCGGGGCCGGTGGCGGTCCGGATCTACGACGCGACCGGTCGGGTCGTGACCACCGTCCGCGAGTTCCGCCCGGCGGGCGAGCAGGTAGTGGAGTTGCCGACTTCCGCATCGGGCGTAGGTTTCGCCGCGGTGACCGCGGCGGGGCAGACCGCAACCGTCAAATTCGTCGCGGTGCGCTAGGAAACAGACCTCGGTACTACTCTCGCGTTGGTTCCTCGCGCCTCAAGAACTACCAGTAGGACGCGCAGCCCAGCCCGAGATGCGAAACAGGAAACTACGTGCCTGCGATGGCCCGGCGGAGGGCAACCGCTAGCTGTGCCAGAGCGCCACGCGCCTGGTGTCGGAGGGGTCGAACCGAACCTGGATTTCGCAGCCAGGCTGGTATCTGGCGACGGCCGGCTCGCCGATTACTCCCGCCGCCTGGGCCAGAAACGACTGTCGGCCGACCGGCTGCACATCGAGCAGGAACTTCATGTACGGATTGTTGCCGTTCACTTTGATCCCGGTGTCGTCCGCCCGGACAATCCGAGCCCGGGCCGGTTCGCCGGACGTGCTCAGTCGGGCCGTGTAGGCATTCAGTTCCTCAAGTTCAGCCAGCCATTCGTCCGCGTTGATGCCGCCGGCGGCCCTGACCTGCCCGGGCAGTCCTTGAGCGAGTTCAACGAGGACGACCCGTTCCGGCTTCTTCGGGTCAACCTTGACGTCAGCACTCATGCCGGGCTGGTATAGTGCCGCCTGAAGCCGGGATACGACCGCCCGGGTCTTGGTCCGATAGACCGGACGCCCTGCGCGCTGAATCTCCAACTCAAGCTCAATACGGGGATTATCGTTCACGGTAGTGCCGGTATCCCAGACTCTGAGGATTCGTGCGCGCGCCGGCTCACCGGTTCGGAGCAGGGCGTTCTCGCGATACAGTGGTCCGACGCAGGCCCAGAGCAGAACCGCGAGGCCACCCGCCACGACGGGTCCGATGACCATCGGCCAGACCGACCGCATCACAACGCCTATCGCTACATTCGCAACGGCGACAAAGACCAGAGACACCCAGCCGATAGTCATGCCCCCCCGGTATGAGCGCGCGCCGGTCAACCGGCTCTGAAAGCTGCTGCTTTCCCGGTCAGTGGGCATCATGCTCGTCCTCCTTCAGTGCGGCGCGAAGCTCACAACCGGAACACGGTCGGGCGCGGCATGAACCACCAGCCCAGGCCGATTCGGATGCCGGCCGATGCCTGGTAACCAATCTGGATGGGACTGGTGACCGGATTCCAGTCAAAGACCGTGCCGGCCAGCCGGACATGAGTCTCAATCGGCACCGGCGCCCACGGCACATAGGCATAGTCGAGCGCGGCGCCGGACGCATAGCCGGTATTGTACAGAAGCGACTGCCGGATGTAGGGCATGAGCTGGAGTTCGATGAAGCCGAACCCGTGATGGTCGTGGTGTACGACCCAGAGAATGGATGGTGAGAACTCAGCATAGGTCGTGCGAAAGAACTGGAGTTCCCAGTCTTCGTCCTGCAGGATGACACCAGCGCCGTCAATCATGCGCATGCCGAATCCGAGTCCGTTGTCCAGAATCAGCCGGCCTTCGAGCCCTGCGCCGTTGACATTCCACCAGGCGTTGCCGGTCCCCCGCACCGGTTCCAGTCGCCAGCCGTGATACCCGCCGGCCGCGCCGACCGTGGCGAGTCCGACGTAGCCCCGGGGCATCACGGCGAACGCAGTGGTTGTCAGAAGAATCGCCGCGCACAGCCCGACCCGCAGATTGAACGACCGTCCCTTCATAATCTCCTTCCGGTTTCGGCGCACGACCCGCGCCGCTCAGAGAGGAAGATACCGGGCAGCGCGACGGAAGTCAAGAGCGGCTTGCGTCCGGTCGCCCGGGCTATTGACAGGCCGGCGACCCGGACTAGAATCAGTCTGAGGATAGAGTTGCCAGGACGAAACAGGTCGAGCGGCGGCAGGGAGCTCCCGTGCTGAAGCACGTGGTTCTGCTGGCGCTGGCGGCTGGTCTGAATGCCGGTTCACTCACGCCGAAGGTCCGGGAAGCGCTGAGGGTTGCTCCTTCGGATGCGCGGATACCGGTGATTGTCCAGACTGCCCGACAGGGCGACCTGGGGACTCTGCCCGGGACGAGTTCCTACGATGACAAGGTCGTCTATCTACGGTCGGTTGCCCGTGATGCTCAGCAGGACCTGCTGAATCGCCTGGCGGCGCTCGGTGTCGAGGGAGTGAAGCCGCTCTGGCTCGTGAGCCGCGTCGCCTTGCGCGCAACCCGCGACGTCATTCTCGAACTGGCAGCGCGCGATGACGTGGCGACCGTCTGGCTGGACGATACGTTCCGGTTGGACGCGGTCCAGCCCAACCGGGCGCCTCGGGACGCGACCGACGGCCCGACGTGGAACATCGAGCGGGTCAAGGCCGATTCCTGCTGGGCCGATGGCTACACCGGCGCCGGCATTGTGGTCGGCAACATCGATACCGGGGTTGAGGTGACCCACCCGGCGTTCGGCGGGCGCTGGCGCGAGACGAACGGCTGGTTTGACGCCGTGGCCGGAGCGCCGACCCCCTACGATGACCACGACGTCAGCCACGGTACTTTCACGATGGGTCTCCTGACCGGCGGCGACGGCCTGGGGCCGTACGAGTTCGACATCGGCGTTGCGCCGGGCGCGACCTTTATCGCGGCCAAGGCAATGGACGCCCAGGGCAACAGCACCTGGTCCTGGGTCGAGGAATGCCTCAACTGGATGGCTGACCCGGGCCGGCCCGACGTGTTGTCCAATTCCTGGGGCGCGATGGGTCAGGACACACTCTGCTGGGCGTCCATCCGGCGCCTGCGCGACCTGGGGATGTTCGTCGTGTTTTCCATCGGCAATGACGGCCCGCAACCGGGAACCACCGGCGTACCGGGCAGTTTCCCGACCGTCATCAGCGTGGGCGCCACGGACTTCGAAGATGACATCGCCGTCTTTTCATCGCGTGGCCCGGCTCCGGACCAGTGGCCATGGAACGAGCCGGCGAGCTGGTCGAGGCCGGACTGGGACCTCATCTGCCCGTCGGTCAGCGCGCCCGGTGACAGCGTGATGTCGGCGGTGCGGGGCGGCACATTCGCCTGGTACCCGGGCACGTCGGTGTCCTGCCCGCAGGTCGCAGGATGCGGTGCCCTTATCAAGCAGAAATATCCCCAGTTCGCCCATGATGATGCGATGCAGTTGATTACGAACAGCGCCGACCACGTGCCGCAGGGCGGCACCTACCCGAACAACAACTACGGCTGGGGCCGTTTGAACTGCCGCCGCGCGCTGGATACCCTCACCCTGCCGGCCCAGCCCTTTGTCCGGGTGGACGCCGTGCGCGTCGCCAACGACGGCAACCACAACGACACGCTGGACCCGGGCGAGTCCGCCGACCTGGTACTCCGCCTGCGCAACTCCGGCCGGTTCGCGGCCACGAACGTGCGGGGCGTGCTGCGCGGCGGCGACGCAATCGTTTCGATTGCCGACTCGACCACGGACATCGGCCTGCTGCCGGCGCTGGACACGGTCAATACCGCGTCCGACCCATTCGTCCTGCGCGCCGTCTCGAGCTGCCCGCTCGGCTACATCCCGAACCTGACGCTGGAGCTTTCCAGCGCCGAAACTACGTGGACGTTTGCGGTTCCGGTGCAGGTTGGAGTCAGCGGCCGAGAGCTGTGGGCGGCCCGCGAGCTGTACGGCCTGCCCGGCAACCCGGCGCGCAGTCTCGCCACCGGCATCGCCTACAACCCGGTTGACAACCGGCTCTACGTCACCTGCGAGCAAACGTCCTACATCCACATCTACAGTTCGGATTCGATGTTCGAACTGGTTGACTCGATTTGGGCGCCGGATTCGAATTATTACTGCTACGACCTTGCCTTCAGTCCCGGTGACACCACGTTCTGGGTTCTTTCCTACTACCTCAGCGCGGCGCGGGTGAGCAAGGTGCGTCCTGATGGTACGGTACTGCGCCGTTTTGCCTCGCCGGCCTCGACCTGGCCGGCCGGCATCGCGTGGGATGGGCAGTCCGGACGCCTGTATCAGGTTGAGAGCGAGTTCACGCCGCCTTCGCTTGTGCATGTCACGGACTCGCTCGGCCGCCCGCTCGACACGCTCGGAATACCGCTCGGCTACAGTTCCGGGGCCAGGGGCCTGACCCGCGAGACGACGCGCGGGAACCCACTCGGCTCGGCGCTGGTGAACGCCTACGATTTCTACATCGGGGGACGGCCCGGTTCGGACAGCGCGGGCGTGTACATGCTGCGGCCGGAGGACGGCGCGGTGGTCGCCCGGTTCCGGGTACGGCCGCCGGAAAGCGGCGGCTACTACGCGTTTCACATCAGCGGTATCGAGTACGACCCGCGCGACGCCGGCTATTGGGTGACGTTCTGTTCCCGCAGCGCGCCCTATCACAAAATCGCCAAGTTCTCCGGTTTCTACCCGGTGGGAATCCGGGAGGAAGCCGGTTCGCTCCAGCCCGCCGACGGCTTCAGACTGCAATGCCGGCCGAATCCGTGTCGCGATTTCGTCCGCCTGAATCTCGGTCGGTCCGGCCCGTCGCGAGTCAGAATGCAGGTCTATGACCGGAGCGGCCGGGAAGTCATCGTTCCCGGCGCCCGAGAACTGTCCTCGGGCGACGCGGTCTGGCAACTGGACACGCGCGGGCTGGCCGGCGGCGTGTATTTCGTGCGGCTCGACGTCGCCGGGGCGGAATCTCTCACGCCCCTCGTGGTGCTAAGATAGTCAAAGCCGGAAACTGAGCCGCGCGACGGAAGTCAAGAACGGTTTGAGTCCGGTCGCCCTTGACACTTCAGGGATTCAGTCTATGATTACGGTCAGGAGTCAGCGCTTGTCGAAGAAGACTGCACGAAACCGAGATTCGGCTGACGCACATCGGATTCGGTGTCTTGCGCGGTGCGGCCGCAAGCGCTGGTTGGCGAGGAGTTGATTGAATGAAGCCGGTTTCGGATGACACGAGGCCCAGGCGGGTCCTGATTCGCGCCGGCGGACGGTACAGGCAGATGATTCAAGGAGGAGACATGCGACGAACGACTATCCTGCTGACCCTGCTGCTGGCCCTGGCATTCGGCCAGAACCTGCTTACGAACGGCGACTTCGAGCAGGACCTGTCGGTCGGCTGGACCCGAGACTCCAGCGGGTACGGCTACCGCGTGGTAGACCGTCGAGCCGACCTGCAGCCCGACCCGGACTATGAAGCCCGCTGCTCGCTGTATTCGGGCGCCGGGAGCATTGCGCTCCGGCAGAGCGTGGACGTGCCGCACTCGTACCTGGGTGTCTCGTTTCACGCGAAGTTCGACGTCTACGGCACATCTTCGACCTGTTGGCCGGTGGCTTACGTGGGAATCGGCTATCTGGACGGCGCGAACAATCTGCTGGGCGAGACCCGGGTCTATCACCACAACACTTACTGCACCTGGGTGCCGACCGGCACGCTGAGCCTGATTGAGGTCACGAACCCGGACTGGACCGAGTACTACGTTGACGTCGTGCAGGAGCTGAGTGAGCACCTGCCGGGCGTGAATCCGGCCGATATCCGGAAAGTCCGAATTTCACTGGCCGATACTACTGCCGGCGGCTGAGGCGGGCCGATGGCGAAGGTCTTCGCCGATGACGTTGCCCTGACGAATCTCATCCCCGGTCCGTACCATGACATCGGAATTGCCCTGCGCAGCCCAGGCGTCAAGGTCGAGCCGGGCGTACCGATTGCGCCCATAGTTGTCGTCGCCAATCGCGGCACCTATGACGAGACCGGCATCCCGGTCCACGTTCTGATTGACTCGGCCGGGACCGCGATCTATGACCAGATCGTCAATCTCTCGGCACTGGACAGCGCCGCGACCGATTCGATAGATTTTCCGAGCTGGGTTCCGGGCCCGGGCGGCAACACCTATGAGTTGACCGCCTGGCATGGCTTCACGCCGGACACCAATCGGTACAACGATACGATACACCGGACAATCCGCACCCGGACGCACGACGTCACGGCTCTGGCCGCGAACTTCGGCCGCCGGGTCAGAACCGGCCAGCCGTTCACCCCGCGGCTGACACTGAGCAGTACCGGCGACTACACTGAGCACGCCTTCAGCGCAACCTGCTGGATTGATTCGGCCGGAATCCGGGTCTATGACCAGACGGTGCCGGTGGACAGCGCTGCTCCGGGAACTCCGGTCTGGGTGGCTTTTCCGGCCTGGACTCCCGGGCCCGAAAGCACGGTCTATGCAGTGACCCTGTTCCACAACCTGGCCGCAGACCAGGTGCGCTCCAATGATACGCTGCACCGAAGCGTTGTCTCCTCCAACTTCGTCATGCGCGTGGCAATCGAGATGCCTGCCGGCTCTCCGGGCAGGACGCCGCCCAATGCCATCTACGCGATTGACTCGCTGTGCCGGGCCGAGGGCTGGGAGGACTCGATTGTGACCGGCGAGGACATCAACACGGTCGAGAAACTCTCGCAGTACAGCGTCGTCATCTCGGGCTCGGACGGCCACTATCAGCAGACCGATTTCGCCCTGTATCAGGATGCCCTGATTGACTGGGTGCGCTCGGGCGGCGGGTTTGTCGGCTGCGGCTGGATTATCTACGGCATCAACGGCGAGCTCGGCGCGGCGTCGCGGATGGACACGCTGCTGCCGGCCCGCACGACCGGCAGTTACAACTACGCGGCGAGCGGCACGGTGACCATCCTCAACAACACGCATCCGATAACCCTGAACGTTGCCGACTTCAACGTCCAGAGCTACGGCGAGTATCCGGTTTCCGGGCTGTGGCCGGATGCGGTCCAGCTTGGCTCATACTCGGCCAATCCGTCCGGGGCGGCAATCGCCTGCCGGGAAATCGACGCCGGGCGAACGGTCTATCTCGGGCCGATCTTTTACGGTGACTTCGCGACCTATGCCAACGAGCCGTATTACACTGACGCCGACGCCTCACGCCTGCTCAAACAGGCCCTGGAGTGGGCGGCGATGGGCGCTCTGAGCGGTGTCCGGGAATCGCCGCCGAAGCCGGTCGAACTCCGGTTCGGCCTTGAAGACGCCCGGCCCAATCCGTTTGCCGAGCGCACCGTCATCCGGTACTGCCTGCCGCAGGCGGCGAATGTCCGCATCGAGGTCTTTGACGTCAGCGGACGTTCGGTGGCGACACTGGTCAATGGTGCTCAGCCGGCCGGCCGGCAGAGCGCGAACTGGAATCGAACCGACGCCTCAGGCGCGCGTGTCCCGGCAGGCATCTATGTCTGCCATCTGGTGAGCGGCGGCTCCCGGACAACGCGGAAGCTGGTTGTCGAGTAGACTCAGGTCCGAGCGACAGACTCAAGCTGACAGGAACAGGGCGCGGTCAACCGCGCCCTGTTTGCTGATGCTTGGCCGCACGGCCGAAGTCAGAAACTGCCCTGTTCTCCGAAGTCCGGAATAGAACAAACCACCGAGGACACAGAGCGCACAGAGAAGCGGGAAGAGACTTCGCCATTTCTCGGCGTCCTCGGTGTTCACTGCGGTTGGTCGTCGGTGAGTCTGAGTTGTGGCTTGAGCCTCTGCTGCCACTGCTTGACAGTCCCCAGTTGAGGACTACAATCTTGCCGAGGACTTGATATGGCAAAGCAGCATTCGGCGTCCGCCGGCGGCCCTGCCCTGAGGCAGAGGGCGGGAGGAGGAGCAATGAAGGAGCATACTCTCACAGGTATCATTCTGGCCTGCCTGCTGGCCGGCGCGGCTCAGGCGCAGTGGCTGGACACGACGCTTATCCTCGGCATTGGTGCCAGCCCGTGCGCCCTTGCATACGACTCCGTGAACGACAGAGTCTTCTGCGCATGCCGCGAGGGCGATGTCGTGACCGTGATCGACGGCTCGACAAACCGGATCGTCGCCGGAACAAGAGTCGGGCATTGGCCGATCGCCTTGTGCGTGAATCCCTTGGACAACAAGGTCTATAGCGCGAACCAGGGCGATGGCGTGTCAGTGATTGACGCGAGCACGGCCCTGGTCATTGCGACCGTGGGCACCGGATCCAACCCACTAGCGCTGTGCTACAATTCCCGCGATGACCGGATTTACTGTGCCAACAACGGGAGCGCATGCGTGACCGTGATCGATGGGACCTCCGACCGCCAAGTCGCGAGGATAACGACCAACGCAGGGCCGTACGCGCTGTGCTACAATCCGCAGGACAACAAGGTGTACTGCGCGAACTACGCTGGTGTTGACGCGAGCTTGACCATAATCGACGGCGCGTCAAACACGGTGGATACAACCGTGGGCGTCGGACTCCACCCCCGGGCACTGTGCTACAATCAACGGAACGACAAGGTCTACTGCTCCGGCGACTATGTCACCGTGATTGACGGCGCCACGAACCGGGTGGTCGCGACGGTTCCAGTTGCGGCGGGAGCCCTGTGCTACAATCCATCCGATAACAAAGTGTATTGCGCCAGCGACAACTTGGCGGTGATTGACGGAGAATCGGACTCGGTAATCGCAACGGTGTCACTCGGGTTCTCCCCGTCGGCCATCTGCTACTGCCCGCAGAGCAACGGCATCTACTGCGCGAACTCGAGCGGCAATAGTCTGTTCGTCATCGACGGGTCCACGAATCAGGTCATCGACACAGTGCCGGTTGGATCCAGTCCGGAGGCTCTATGCTACAACTCACGGGAGAACATGGTCTGCAGCGCGAATTCGGGAAGCGACAACCTGACCATGGTCGAGTGCGATTCGAATCGCGTCGTCGCGACAATGGGGACGGTGTCGCACCCGAGTGCCTTCTACTACAACCCGCTAGGCAACAAGATCTACTGCACCTATTGGGGATGCGCGGCCCTGACCGTGATCGAGGGTTCGTCGAATCAAATTGACACATCTCTGGAATTCGCTACCAGGCCCAAGGCTCTCTGCTACAATCAAAGGAACAACACGGTGTACTGCATCAACGAGGGCACTGACATCGTCACTGTGATTGACGGCAACGCAGACACCATCATCACCACCATCGCGGCAGGTACTGAGCCCTGCGCTCTCTGCTACAACTCAGGAGACAACCGAGTCTACTGCGCAAATCGCACGGACCACAGCCTGACCGTGATCGACGGGGAGTCGAATCAAATCGACACGACGATCGGAGTTGGATCCGAGCCCCGTATCTTGTGCTACAGCCCGCTTGATAACAAGGTCTACTGCGCAACCGTGGGCGGCAACGGCATCACGGTCATCGACGGGGAGTCAAGTCAGATCGACACGATCCTAGGTTTGGCGGATCAACCTTTGGCCCTGTGTTACAACCCTCGGGAAGACAAGATCTACTGCGCAAACGGAGGAGGGGTCACCGTGGTTTCGGGCGCATCGAACCGGATCGACACGACGGTGGTCGGCGAACACCGGTTCGGTATTCTGTGCTACAACGAGAGGGACAACAAGCTCTATGGCACAGCCGGCGGCTGGCCCGGTTTCGTGACCGTAATCGATGGCGCATCCAATTGCATCATAGCGACCGTGTACATGCTGCAGATGCCTCGGGCCCTGTGCTATAACCCGCTGGACGACAAGGTCTACTGCGCGAACTGGCTCGACAATGACGTGGCGGTTATTGACGGCGTATCGAATTTCATAGTCAGGCGGGTATCGGTCGGATTTCGTCCGTGTGCGCTGGCCTGTAATCCGATCGACAACCGGGTGTACGTCGCAAACGAGATGTCCAACACCATCTCCGTGATTCGCGACTCGGCACTGGGCGTGGCTGAGTGCGGACCGACAGACGAACGCCGCGTGGCGCTGGAAATCTACCCCAATCCGTTTAGCGGGCGGGTCAGCTTGCAGCTAGCAGCTAACGGCTCACGGCCGGCGGTCAGGGTCTACGACGTGAACGGTGCGCTGGTCCGCGACTTCTCAGAAATCAGGGACAGTCCACAACGGGACAGTCCCCGATTTCTGACCTGGGACGGGACGGATGACGCGGGCCGCCTTTTGCCGAACGGCGTCTATCTGGTCCGGGTCACGGACGGGAGCACGAGCGCCAGCCGACAGGTCCTGCTGCTGAGATAGGGCCGCAGGCGTCGGACAGCCGATTCTGGCCAGGCGTCAGGCAAGCGGGTTGTGCGTGCCGCGCGGAGAGAAAACGGAAGACTATAGCTTCCGAATGCGCTCTTCGAATTCCCGGGAACTCAGGCCCAGGGTCTTGAGATTCGTGCCGATGTGACTGGGGGGTATTCCCTTCTCATCACCACGAAATACGACCGGGCGGTCAAGCCGGGAGCGGTCCGGATAGTCCCAGATTTCGTGGCTCCCCTTCGTGCGCTTGTGTACCAGACCGAGACTCTTGAGGAATCTGCGAAACAGGGCGGTCTCGACCTGCTTCAGGCCAATGCTCCCGGACTATGTCGCTGCGCCCAGCGGCATCTTGACGTCTTTGGTTACGACATCAAGCATGGGCCTGGCCTTGCAGAGACTCAGGAGTTCGCCGGCGGTCCACCGCGGAGGGTCATACCGATTTCGGGATAAGGTCCATCCGAGTTTGAGCAGCACGCGCTCGAGGGTTCCTTTCCGCTCCGTCTCTTCCAGGAAAATGCCCATGGCCTCGGCAAACGCCTTCTTCGCCGACTGCCCGGTTTTGCCGTAGGACGAAAGCTCGAGAGCGGGGGCGTAGGCAACGACGTAGTCGCCTTCCTCGAGAAGGAGGACGTCAACCTCTACCGAAATCGCCTTTGCGCGGGACATGAGACAGACTACCCGAAATCGAGATGAAGTCAAGCTTGCGTCCGTCTCCCGGAATCCGAAGTAGAAACACCAAGGACACCAGGCACACCAGGTTCCAGCCTGATTCAATCGGCTCCTGTTTCTGGCTGTGCGACATGACCGACCGGCCTTGTCTCTTCCGGCTCGATACGACCGGTCAAATCGTCCGACAGCTTCCGCCGATATTCGCTTCCGACGTCGAATGGGCCGATTCCCGTCTGTGGTGCGCCAACGAAGAGGATGCGGCGCTTACCGAAATTGACCCGGTGAGCGGTGATTCCCTCCGTGCGTTCATGCTGCCGGTCCGGGTCACCGACGGGAGCACGAGCGCCAGCCGACAAGTCCTGCTGCTGAGATAGCGCCCTGGTTTCTCGGCCAGGGGGCGCAGTCTCCTGCGCCGCGCTACACCGTCAGCCCGAAGGCCTCGTAGGCAATCCGCTTGAGAATCGGCTCGCTGCCGCCGCGTTCTTTGTAGGCATACACCCGGATGCGCGCCTCACGCGTCAGGCCCGGGCCGCCATGATGACGCGCTATCAACCGGTCCAGCTCTCGCGCATAGTCCAGGTACAGCACGTGACTCCAGATGGTGATGTCCTCGTCGTTCAGCACCGCTTTCACCCGTAGTTCCATCGCGGCCTGTCGCTCAGCCGAGCTCGTCTGAGCTGTCAGCATCGAATCCCGGCGCTGCTCCAGCGCCTTCTTGACCCAGTCCGGGTCCAGTTTGGTCCTGTACTTTTCTATCCTCTGCTCTGCACTTCGCTTCGGCACATTTCCTCCCTTGCTGCCCGGCTCCTGCCCAAGGCCTCGCCTGACAGCTATCCCATTGTAGCACCGAGACGTACGAAGTGCAAGAGCCACGATGCCCAGGGGTACCCCCATGCCCCGTTGGAGCACCTACTCCATTATCCAGGGGATGATGGAGGGGATAATCCAGGGGATAATGGACTGGATTGTCCAGTCCATCATGGATTGGATGACGGACTGGGTCATATAGGGGATGATGGAGGGGATTATCACCTGGATGACCCGGAGGATGATGGACTGGATGACCGCCTGGATGATGGGTGGGATGATGGACTGGATGATGGAGGGGGTCATGGAGGGGGTCGTACCTGGAATGCTACCCCATAGTCACTAATCCTTATTCCTGCTGGCTATTCTGCCCTTCTGCTATTGACGCGATGGTACAGATTTGGTACCATAGCGATGTGAGTCGCAGACGCTTCTTCACTCGGGAAATGAGAGTCAGATTGCGCGACTTTCGCCTTGGCGCCAAGCTGAGTCAGGATGAACTGGCATTGCGGATGGGTTACTCGGGCAAGGGCCGGCGCCGGCTGGTTGAGAGACTGGAGAATGGTCGGATTGCGGAGCCGACCGTCAAGATGGTTGCTCGGTATCTCCAGGGATGCGGAGTAAGGTGGCGCAGCGTCGCAGACCTATTGGAGAGCGTGCCGCCGGTGAAGCTGGACATCTCAAAGGTTAAGAGCCGGAAGTTCTCGGCCGCAGTGAAGCAGAAGACCGGGGAACAAGCTCAGGCCGTGGGTCAGGCGATGGTCTACATGAAGTCTGAGAACCCGATTGCGCCGGAGCAGCGGAAGCAGGGAACGAGGCGCTATTCTGAGTACCGGTTGATTGCGAACGTCATAGAGGAAGCGGTGACCGAGGTGTTGCGCAGCACTGAACTGCCATTCGTGCACTATGGGGCGTATCAGGCAGTGGGCCGGTATTGCCTGAGCACCTTGTGGAAGTTGAGCAAGGGCCTCCCCGGAAAGAACTTGAAAGGGCAACTGACGAAGCTGGTGAAGCCTGAGCTTGGGGCAATGCAGGCGGAATGGCAGAGCTGGGGGCTGGACATGAAGATTGTGCTCAATGTTCAGCGCCGTGTCCTGGAGTTGTATCCGAGTCTGGTTCAGACGTTGCGGGATAGCCTGAGGAAGTAGTGGCCAGGTACTGATGCGCTGGACTCGCTTGACTTCCTTTCGCCCGCCGCTACACTCGAAGCATGAGCAGTGTCGAAATCCCGAATGAGCGCATAGCCGAGTTCTGTAAGCGGCGCCACATTCGCCGGCTCGATTTGTTCGGCTCGGTGTTCCGTGCGGACTTCCGACCGGACAGTGACATTGACGTCCTCGTGGAATTCGAGCCGGGGCTTGAGCCGGGCCTGTTTCAGATTTCCGAGATGGAACAGGAATTGACAAAACTGCTGGGCCGAGAGGTTGACCTCGTTGAGCGGGAGGCCGTCGAGCAGAGCGAGAATTACATCCGCCGACGGCACATTCTCACTTCTCTGAAGCCGGTCTATGTGGCGGGATGACGCATATCTGCTGGACATGCTGCTGGCAGCACGCAAGGCGGTCGCGTTCACGCAGGATGTCACGCGCGAGCAGTTCGAGGCTGACGAACGCCTGCAATTCGCCACGGTCCGGGCGCTGCAGATAGTCGGCGAAGCTGCGCGAGGCATTTCTCCCGAATTCAAGGACTCGCAGCCCGCAGTTCCCTGGGCCGCGATTGTCGGGTTGCGCCACCGCCTCGTGCACGAGTACTTACGAATCAGGGTTCAGAAGGTCTGGGAAGTCATCTGCGACGACCTGCCGAAACTGATACTCCAGCTCCAATCGCTCGTGCCGCCGGATGAGCCCGGGGACAGCCTGAAGAAGTAACGGCCGAGTGGCCGGTTGACCGCACAAGGACAACTGCCGGATTGTGGAATCGGTGTATGATGGAGCGAGGAAGAACGTGGCCGAGACCAAAGCGAAGCACTGCGAATCGCCAGAAGCGCCTGAGGTGAATTTCCGAGATCCCACGGGTGTTCTCGCCCGGGTCCTGTCCTAATGAACATCGTGGTGCTGACCGGCGGGTCGCGTGGCGACACCCAACCCTACGCCGCGCTGGCAATCGGTTTCCGGCGCGCCGGACATCGAGTCCGGTTCGCTGCGATTCCCGAGTTCGCGCCGATGGTGGCCGGCAGCGGGGTTGAGGTCATCATCAATGACATTGACGTCAAGAGCATGCTCCAGTCCGATCAGGGCAGTGGCATGCTCAGCGCGGGCCGGAATCAGTTCCGGTTCCTGCTCAACTTCGCGAAGCTGGCCCGGCCGCTGCTGGAGCAGGGGCTGGACCGGCTCGTCGAGGTCTGCCGGGACTGCGACGGACTGGTGCTGGGCTCGACCCAGATTCTGATGGGCACCCGAGGCAATGAACGACTCGGCGTGCCGTTCCTGGCCGCCTACCCGATGCCCGGGACCGCGACCCGCCGCGTGCCGAGCATCCTCGCGCCCGAACTGCCCGGCTGGTGGCCGGGCCGAGGGCTGTACAACCGGTTCACGCACTGGTTCTTTGACTGGCTGCGCGACCAGTTACTGGGCAATCTGCACGCGAAGGTCTTCTCCCGGCTGCCCGCACCGGCGTGGACGCAGTCCGGACCGATGCCGATTCTGTATGGCTACAGCCCGGAAGTTGCGCCCCGACCGTCGGACTGGCCGGAGCATGCGCAGGTTACCGGCTACTGGTTTCTGGACACGCCGGACTATCAGCCGCCGCCCGGACTGGCGCATTTTCTGGCCGCCGGACCGGCGCCGGTCTTTGTCGGGTTCGGGAGCATGAGCGACCGGGACCCGGAGGGCGCCACCGAGTTGGTCTGCCGGGCGCTGGAACAGGCAGGCTGCCGGGGCGTGCTGGTCACGGCCTGGGGCGGGCTGCACGCGCGAGGTCTGCCCGCGCACGTCCTGGCGCTGAAGTCCGTACCCTACGACTGGCTGTTCCCGCGCGTGAGCGCGGTTGTTCACCACTGCGGGGCAGGCACCACGGGCTGCGGGCTGAGGGCGGGCGCGCCGACGGTCGGAGTTCCTCACTTCGGAGACCAGTACTTCTGGGCCCGTCGAGTCCATGCCCTGGGCGCCGGGCCGGCGCCGGTTCCGCGCCGCAAGCTGACGGCCGGACGACTGGCCCGGGCGATTCGCGCGGCGGTCGAGACGCCCTCAATCCGCGAGAAGTCCGCCGAGCTTGGCGCGCGCATCCGCCGGGAGACCGGCATTGACCGCGCAGTGGAACTGGCAGTGCGGCACTTCGAGGGCTGTCGCGCAGGGCGGCGTTAGAAAAGGCGAATGAATGGTGGCCAAGTGGCCGAGTGGTCTTGTGAAGGCGTGCGTGCGGCACTTGACCGATGCCGGAAACGGCGTATGATGAAGCGCGGAAAAATGCGGTCAGGACTGAAATGAAGCAGCGCGAATCTCCTGACGCGCCCGCGAGGAACTCCGGAGATTCCGCGCGGGAGTGCGAAGGGTCAAGGCGCGCTGCATCAGAAAGGACATTGAATAATGCGTAATGAATTCCAGCCACCCCAATCCAGCGAGGACGTCGCGATCCGAAGTCAGATGGAACGGATGGTCGGCTCCTACGACTCCTATATGAAGCTCGTCACGCTGGGGCGGGAACGCGCCCTGCGCCGGGAGACGCTCGAACACGCCCGGCTGGAGCCGGGTGAGAGCTTCCTGGAAGTCGGGTGCGGGACCGGTACGCTGACCATCGCCGCCCGGCAACTGGTCGGGCCCGGGGGCAGCGCCGCCGGGATTGACGCCATCCCGGCGATGATCGAACTCAGTCGCCGCAAGGCAACCCGCGCGGGTGTGGACATCGAGTTCCGGCCCGGCAGCATTGATGCCCTGCCTTTTGCCGACCACCGGTTCGACGTTGTGGCCGGCAGTTTCATGATTTTCCACATGTCCGACCCGGTTCGACGTAATGGCATCCGGGAGATTCGCCGGGTCCTTCGGCCCGGCGGACGGGTGCTGTTCCTGGATATGACCGAGCCGGCCGGAGGGCTGGCCAGAAAGGTCGCCCGGCGGCTGTTCGGCGGAATGCTCGAGCACGACCTGCGCGAGTTGGAGCCGGTGCTGACCGAGTCGGGCTTCAGTGATGTGACGTTCGGGCGGGCCCGGTTCCGAGTGATGGGACTGTCGGTGGTGGGTTTCATCCGGGGCCGGGTGGCCGCATGAGACCGGGACCTTCGACCGGAGCCGAGGCGTTTCTGCCGGGAGTCTCCGGGACGCTCTTCTCGTAGCGGCTCCGGAGCAGCTTGAACGAGCTCAAGCTCCAAGCTCAAGCCCAAGCCGCAGGCCACAAAGCACAAGCGCGAACGAGAAGTCCAGGCGAACAGCTAACGGCTGACAGCTAACAGCCAACAGACAACAGCCTGCCGTCCGGACCGCACATCGGAAGGTTCTCACCGCCGAGTGCAAGAACGCTGTCGTCGGGCGGTCTGCCCGATTGCGCTAGACGGCTACCGGCGTGAGCGTGAAGACTCGCGCAATGCGTGACGCGGCCTTGACGTCGCCGCGTCTCAGGGCGTCGCGGACGTCATCCAGTTTGTAGGCGTCATCGAGCGTGAGATATGGCGCCCAGCCGTCGTCGGCCAACGCCAACTCCACGTCCACCTCGGCCACGTAGTTGCCTTCATGCACGAGTTTCGTCTGGTGTCGGGTCATCATTTCTTCCTTCTCCTCAAGTCCGCACTCCAGCGCTTCGAATCCGGGCGGTAGGCCGTGACCAGAACGGCGGGCCTCGACGCTCCGCGCGGAATGCCCCAAAGCCAGTTCTGCAGCCCGGGCAGTGGCCACCGTATCCGTGGTCAGATACCCGAACATCACCGCTGGCGACCAGGGCGATGACCCGCTGCATGGTATCGCTCATCGGAACAGATTAGCGCGATTTCGCCTGCTTTGCAAGAAGGTCATTCCGGACGTGAGAACCCCAGGGAGATGGCGGATAGTGCCTGCGGTTGGTTTCAGGAGATTGTCAGGACCTTGGCGCCGCGGATGCGGCGGTGTTTGAGGTCGAGCAGGGCCTGGTTGGCCTGTTCAAGCGGATACTCCTGAACCTCGGGTCGGATATCGAGCCGGGCGGCAAGTTCTAAGAATTCGCGGATGTCCTGGCGCGTGACGTTGGCCACGCTCTTGATTTCTTTCTCGAGCCAGAGATGGCGCGGATAGTCGAGTTCGGCCATGATGCTGCGGTCAGCGTCTTCCTTGCGGATGGCATTGATGACGAGCCGCCCGCCGGGGTTGAGATTGTCGAGTGCGGTAAGCACCGGGCGCCAGACCGGTGTGGTGTCAATGATGGCGTCGAGTTTCTCGGACGGCCTGTC
>Ga0233425_10003432_pt1 | contig 28716 bp, 25 predicted proteins | sample Watercolumn_Towu_2_FD_181712 | JGI IMG/M metagenome (GOLD analysis project Ga0233425, IMG submission 181712) | Freshwater microbial communities from Lake Towuti, South Sulawesi, Indonesia - Watercolumn_Towuti2014_140_MG | ecosystem: Environmental > Aquatic > Freshwater > Lake | place...
CCGCCGGCGTGCAGCCGGCGAACCGCGGCCTCGATGCCGGCGTCCATGCGCCCGGCCACGCAGTGGGGCGCAGGTTCCTCGATGCTGATCCAGGGAAACCCGCGCCGTGCGGACAGCCAGTCGCGCAGATGGTCGCCCGTGTCGCCGATCAGGATGGTGCCGTCCACCGTCTGCCCGGTCACCTGCGAGGGCGGGACGAAGGCGGCGGAGGCGTCGCGCGGCGTGAACTCCAGCACGTAGCGCCGGCCGGCCCGGTCGCACTCCCAGACCACGGCGCCCAGCAGCGAGCTCAATGACGGCGCGCCGAAGGCCGCGCGCGCGTCGGGCATGGCCATGACGATTCCGACCTGTCCCGTGCGGCCGGCCCGCAGGTGTTGCGCCGCCAGGCGCGGCGCATAGTGCGCCGCTTCCGCCAGTTGTCGGATGCGCGCCGCCAGCTCGGGCCGGAGGTCTCCCCGTCCGCGCAGCGCCTGGGAAACCGCCGTGTGTGAAACGCCGGCCTGCCGCGCCAAGTCCTTCAGCGTCACGCGCTGCGTCACGAATGCCTCCCCGCGAACGGCCCCGTCCCAAGGTTTCACGTGAAAGAATGCGGCAGGTTGGCGGAAATGTCAACAGACAAACAGACAAACGACCACAGCCGGGTGCGATTGCAGTTGGTGGAAACGCGAGAGGGGTATCCACCACGAAGGCACGAAGGACACGAAGGAGATGTGAGGTGGCCGGTGCCTCCCGCTAGCAGCCCGTTGAAAAAGCCTTGGACAGCGGCGGCGACGGAGCGCCGCCCTCCCGGAACCCGCGTGATGCCGCAAGTCTCGGGAGGGCGCACCTCCGTGTGCGCCGTTTTTCAACGGGCTGCTAGGGGACAGTATCGGCAACGCTCCAACAGTGCCCGCGCCCACGCTCGATGTGCCATGTCGTGCTGATCTGCCCAGGAAACCACGCTCTTTCCCGCCTTCGTGTCCTTCGTGTCTTCGTGGTGAGCATGGCTGTTCCTCTCGCAGCCTCCACCAACTCTGCTCGCGCCCAGCGCGCACGAAGCGCGGCAGCGCGTAAGCGTGGTCACGATGCCACGATGGGCGGGCGGGCTGTCCGTCAGCGCCGCGCCAGCCAGACGACGGTCTCGAAATGCGCCGTGCGGGGGAAGAGGTCGAAGACCCGCCACACACGCAGCTCGTAGCCGGCCGGCAGCAACGCGCGCAGGTCGCGAGACAGGGTGGCCGGGTCGCAGGAGACGTAGAGGATGCGCGCCGGCCGCAGGCGGGCCAGCGCCGCGGTCACCGCCGGCTCGAGCCCCTGGCGCGGCGGATCGACAACCACGGTCGCGGCGCCGAGCGCCACGCCGTCAAACCCCCCGGCCGCGGCCTCGGCGGCCGTGCGGCAGTGGAACACGGCCGGGATGGCATGGCGGCGCGCGTTGTCGCGCGCGGCCGCCACCGCGTCGCGGCCGGTCTCGATGCCCACCACCCGCCGCGCGCCGGCGCGGCCGCAGGCGAGCCCGAACTCGCCCACGCCGCAGTAGAGGTCGAGAACGTCCGCGCCCGCGCCGCCGGCTTCCGCGAACCATTCGGACACCTGCCGCACGAGGGCCGGGGCGAGACCCGGGTTAACTTGGTGAAAGGCGCCGGCCGGCACCGCGACGGGGCCCAGGGGAGTTTCCTCCGTGAGGCGTTCGGCGGGAGGGGCGTCGCCGCCGCTCCAGCGCCGCACGCCGTCCGCCGCCGTCCAGCGGAACGTGACGCTGCCGCCGTCCGGCAGCCGGCCGAACTCCGTGGAAACGCGGAACGCGGCCAGCGCCTCGTTGATCGGCGCGCACGCGAGCGGACACGCCGGGATGTCAACCACCGTGCGATTGTCGTCGCCCAGGTAGCCCAGGACGAGCGCCGGGCGGCCGCGCCGCGCCCGCTGCGCGTGCAGCACGATCTTGTTGCGGTAGTGCCGGTCGGCCGGCGACGGCACGGCGGGCAGGATGCGCGCGCCGGCCGCGCCGGGCAGCCGGCCGAGAAACTCGCCGGCCTGGCGATGCTTGAGCGCGACCTCGGCCGGGTAGGCGAGATGGTCGTACACGCAGCCGGGCACGCGCGTGCCGTCCGCCAACCGGCAGCAGGGCGCGATCCGCTCCGTCGCGGGGGCGAGCACGGCGAGCAGCCTGGCCTCGGCGTAGTTGCGGCGCAGGCGGTCGACCCGCACGCGTACGCGTTCGCCGGGCGCGACACCCGCCACGAAGACAACGCACCCCTCGTACCGGGCAATGCCGCTGCCGCGGTAGGCGACGGTCTCGACGGTCAGGTCGAGCAGGTCTCCGGGCGTGATCATGGCGGGGCGCGCCGCCGCCGGCGCCGTCCGGCGCGCTCAGGCCGCCGGCGAGAACTCGTCCTTGCTCACGCCGCACTCCGGGCAGACCCAGGTGTCCGGCAGCTTCTCGAACGGCGTGCCGGCCGGCACGCCGTTTTCCGGATCGCCCTTGGCCGGATCGTAGACGTAGCCGCAGGTGTTGCAGACATACTTCTTCATGGTGTCTCCTCAGGCGACGGCGTGGCCGTCAATGGAACCGATCTCGATGCGGATTTCGCCGCGGCGCGCCTGGCGGTCAATGGCGCCGTCCTTGATCCAGACGACCACGTCCGACGCCGACAGCATCTTCATGTCGTGCGTGGCGGCGACGACGGTAATGCCTTCGCTGGTGCGCAGCTCGCCGAGCAGGCGGATGATCTCCTCGCCGGTGCGCAGGTCGAGGTTGCCGGTGGGCTCGTCGGCCAGGATGACGGACGGCCGGTTGACCAGCGCGCGCGCGATGGCGATGCGCTGCTGCTGGCCGCCGGAAACCTGGTCGGGCAGGTGGTGCAGCCGGTGGCCCAGGCCGACGCGCTCCAGCGTGGCCGTGGCGTCCCGCCGCGCCTGCTCGGGCGAAGCGCCGGCAAACACCCGCGCGATCGCCACGTTCTCCAGCGCCGTCATGGCGGGAATCAGGTTGAACGTCTGGAAAACGAAGCCGATCTTGTGGCAGCGCACCCAGGCGAGCTGTCCCGGGGTGAGATCGTCCAGGCGGTAGCCCTCGATGCGCACCTCGCCCGAGGTCGGCCGGTCAATCCCGCCGATCATGTTGAAGAGCGTGGACTTGCCGGAGCCGGAAGGACCCATGATGGAGAGGTACTCGCCGCGGGTGACGTCGAGCGTCACGCCGCGCAGGGCGTGGACCTCCTCGGCCGCCAGGCGATAGGTCTTCCAGACGTCGCGGATGCGGATGATCGCTTCGGCGCTCATTCCTCCACCCGCATGGCGTCCACCGGCTGCCGGCGCGCCGCCCACCAGGCCGGGCCGATCGCGGCCAGCACGGCGATGACCGTTCCGGACACGAAGGCGATTCCCACCGAACCGAGCACGGGCGGCAGCGACCCGAAACGGAAGACATAGCCGCCGTAGCTTGCGAGGGTGACGGCCAGCGCGACGCCGACCCCGAGCAGCGTGCCGGACAGGGCGCCGGCCAGGCCCTGCAGCGCGGACTCGATCAGGTACGTGCGCACGATGAAGCCATCCAGCGCGCCGAGGCACTTGAGCGTGCCGATCTCGCGAATGCGCTCGGTGACGGACATCAGCATGGCATTGGCGATGCCGACGAGGCAGGTGAAGAGCGCGAGCCCGACCAGCAGAATCATCATGCGGTCCGGGCCGCCGCCGGCCAGCACGTCCACGCCCGCCTTCTGGAGCAGGACATCCAGGCGCGGATCGCGCGCCCGCACCAGCGCCCTGGTCAGGTCGTCCACAACCAGCATGTAGGCCAGCAGCGCGATCGCGAAGACGATGCCGAGCATGGTCACCAGCGACCGCAGCCAGCGCCGGCGCACGCCGGCCCAGCTCACGGCCACGGCCACCCGCCACGGCACGGCGGACTGCTCGGGAATGACAGCATCCATGTCCTGTTCCTGACGCGGCCGCAGTATCGCCGGGCAGGCGGGAGGCGTCAAGGGCGCGGCGGCTGAAGCAGATCGTCCGCCACCCAGCCGCGCCGGCCGCCGGCGTCCACGCGCGTCCAGCCCTCGGTGTGTTCAAGCGGGACGACGGTCGCGCCGGACGCGAGGCGGAAGAGCTCGCGGCTGACGGCGGCCGGCGCGAGCCGGGCAGCGCCGGCCGCGAGCAGCCGGCACTCGGCCTGCTGCGCACGGCCCTGCCAGAGTCGGCCGGCGTAGGCGCCGGCAAGCAGCACGGCGATGCCGGCGGCGACCGCCACCCTGGGCCGCCAGGCGTAGAGCAGCCCGGCGACCAGGATGGCGGCCAGCAGGGCGATGCCGTATGGCGCCACCTGCCGCAGCCGCCCGATCGCGGTCTCCGCCGCCGTGCCAACGGCGCCCGCGCCGCCGGCCGGCGGGGCCGGCGGAAGCACCACATTCTTGACCGTCGGGAGGTTGGTTGCCGGCCGTGCGGCGACGAGCACGAGGCGGAACGGGCCGGCGGTGGTCTCCTCGTAGGCGCCGCTGCCGGGGTTGAAGAACGGCAGCCGCGCGCCGGCGATGAGCGTGGCGTTCGTGTCGAGCGGGATCACCACCTGCCGCAACGTCAGGCGCGCGCCTTCCTCCTCGCGCTGCACGACTTCCGGCGGATAGGCGCGGAAATGCGGTCCGAGGTCGGGCATCACGGGCAGCGCCGCGCCCAGCCAGCCGACGCCGCCGAGGTTGTACTCCAGGTTGACCAGGTCGCCGGGCGCGACCTGCCACGGCTCGGCGCGGCCGCGCAGGTTGAAGACGCCGACGGCGCCCCGGAATCCCTCGGGGACGCCTGCAGCGGGCAGGGGCCGGATCTCCAGGCGGAACGGCGCCACGCGCACGGCGGCCGGCACCGTGGTCCAACTGGAGAAGAAGCCCGAACTGCGCCGCTCCACGAGGCTGGCGCGCAGGGCGGCGTTGACGTCCTGCAGCAGCGGCTGCCGGCCGCGGAACCGGCCGGCAATCTGGAGCGCGTCCAGCGTCCGGTCGCCGCGCCGCACCTGCCGCCGCTCGCCGGTCGAGCGAAACGGCTGCATGGTTTCGAGGGCGTCGAGGGACAAGCCGTCCAGCGCCAGGTCGGACAGCTCGGCGCCGGCGCTGACCTCGATGTGCAGGCTGAGTTCGAACGGCTGGCCGACGTACGGACGTTCCGGGACGGCCTGGAGGCGGGCGCCCGCCAGTTCGGCGGCGCCGGCTGTCCCCGCCAGCGCCAGCAGCGCGGCGGCCAGCAGGATGGATGGACGCCGCCTCATGGCCTGTGCTCCGGCTGGGACCTGGACACGAACACGCGTGCCGGCCAGGCGCGGCTGTCGGCGGCTTCCTGCACGTACGTCAACAGCGCGCTGGCGCCAAAGACGACGGCCAGCACCGCGCCGAAGGCCGTGCAGGAACCTCCCAGGCTTCGCGCGCGGCGTCGGCGCGACAGCAGGCGCAGGAGAAGGCCGAGCCAGAGGAGGCACCAGCCGGCGAGCGCCTCGGCGGCGCGCGCGCGCGCGGGCTGGTCGAAATGCCAGAAGAAGGCCATGCGGCTCCAGGGAAGCTCGGAGTCGGACTGGCCGCTGCGGGCCGCCAGGGCGAGACGCAGGTTGGCACGGATGTCCGGCGTGCCGCCGTCGTAGCGCTCGGCGCGTTCGAGCGCGGCGACGGCGTTCGGCGCATCGCCGGCCAACAGGAGCGCCGTGCCCAGGTTGAAGAAGAGCGGACCGTTGCGCACGCCGTCCAGCACCAGGCGGTTGTAGGCGCGGGCGGCCCTCAGGTACTCGTCCGGCGTCCGTGCCGCGGCCAGGGTGGCGTTGGCCTCCTCCCAGAGAAACGCGCGCGCGGCGTCGGCCGGCGTCCCGGCGGCGGCGCGCGCGGCGAGGGGAAGGACGAGGAGGGCGAGAAGGACGCCGAGCGCGCGCGTGTCGCCGGTGCGGGCGGCCCCGCGCGTCTGCTCCAGGCGCGCCAGCAGGGCGAGAGCGTCACGCGCCAGGGCCGCGGCTTCGTCCGGGGCGGCGTCCGGCCGGTACTGGGCGGCGTCCACGCGGCGGAGCAACTCCCGGCAGTCCTCGGCGGCATCCCCGGGCGGCGCATGCCGCTGCACGAGTGCGGCGGCCTCGTCGGCGGTGAGAGCGGCGCCGGCGACGCCATGGCGCGCGCCCAGGTAGGCGCGCAGGGCGCGTCCGACGGCAGCGGCATCGGTGCCGGGGCGGCGCAGGGCGTCGCGGGCGCAGGGCAGGGCGCGCCGCCGGCGCCAGGCGGCGGCCAGCGACGCGCGGCGGCGCCAGAGGGCGCGGCCCGTCCAGGCGGCGAGGACCAGGAGCGGGCCGGCGGCGGCCAGTGGCAGGGCGAGCGGCCGGCCGGGCAGCAGCGGCGCCGGGCGGCTGCCGGCGGCGGCCACCGTGATGGCGGACGGCAGGTCGGCGGCGCGCTCGATGCGCAGATGCAGGACCGCGGCGCGGTTGGAGCCGGCCTCGCCCGGGTTGCTGACAATCTGCGTGTTGGGGCGGGCCTGCACGGGCAGGGGGTCGCTGGTGGCCGTGCGGTAGGCGCGGCTGGCAGTGTCGAACCAGGCCACCTTGATCGGAGGCAGTTCGAGCGTGCCCTCGCGCAGCGGCCGGATGCGGTAGCGGAAGCGCTTGCCGCCCGGAATGGCGGTGGTCTCGACGTTTTCGTCGTAGATGCGGAAATCGGCCGTGAGTTCGGGCTGCAGATTGAGTTGGGGCGGACGCATGTTGCCCAGGCTCAGGTTGCCGGTGACGTCCAGCGCCAGCAGCAGCGGATCGCCGACCTTGCAGATCGAGGTGTCGAGCGCGGCCCGCACGGCGGCGTTGCTGCCGACCGAGCCAAGAAACCACTCCGGCCGGCCGGCTTCGGGCGGCGGCACCACGCGCACGGTGACGGCCGGCCCGACGGTGAAGACTTCGCGCACCACCGCCTGGCCGTCGCCGGAGACGGCGGTGGCCACGGGTCCCTTGAAGGTCAGCGGGCCGAACGTGTAGTCGCCCTCCTGCCGCGGCGTGTAGGCGAGTGACAGGGAGTAGAGGCGGGCGGGGCGGCCGCCGATCGTGTCGTCGCGCGGTTCGAGGCGAAAGCGGGTCGGCCGCGGCCGCAGCGGGTCGACGTCGAATCCGAAGTTGAACGGGTCGCTGAAGATGTCGGGCGCGCGGCTCGCATAGGAGTTGATCGTGAAGGCCGGCGCCCGCGGATTGCGGGCCACGAGCGCCTGCAGGGCCGGCTGCAGGTCGGGAACCTGGAGGCCGGCGATTTCGGCCAGGCTCAGATGGGCGGACTCGAGGTGGGGAGGATTGGCGGGCAGGATCGGCTCGATGCGGGCATGCGGTTCGGGCAGGCTGGCGACGGTGACTTCCAGCGCGATCGTGAAGGGCTCGTCCACCAGGACGGCGTCGCGGCTGGCGACCAGACGGGCGGCGACCAGGTCCTGGCGCTCGATGCCCTGCACGCGGACGTCCGGGCCGCGCGCCGTGAGCGTGCGCCCGCCGGCCCGAAGGGTGACCGGACCGGTGGCAAACGTGCCGGCGGCGCGTGGCCGGACTTCGTACACGAAGACACGGCCCTCGAAGTCCTCGCGACTGACGCGGCCGTTGACGAGCCGGAAGGAATGGCGGCTGTTGCTCTGCGAGCCGAGCGCCTTCACGTCGGCGGCCAGGGCCGACACGTCGGGTGCCGGCGCATCGGCATCGGCGCCGCTGACCGGCACGTTGAGCAGGAACGACTCGCCGAGGTAGATCTGCGTGCGCCCGGCCTGCACGTCGAGGCCGACGGCAACGGCCGGTCCGGGCGCGGCGGCGGCCAGCGCCAGGAAGACGCCGTACGCGAGGCGGCAGCAGGGAATGCGCGCAACCACAATACGGTCAAGGATAGCCCATCGCGCGCGTGTTGACAACCGCACGGCAGATGGGTTATTTTCTTCACTCTTTTGGACCCAGGAAGCGCAACGACGGTACACGACATGACGAAGACGACCATTCCGAAGAATCCCGGCGAGAACCGCCGGTGGCTGCTGGTGGATGCGGCACAGAAGCCGCTGGGACGCCTGGCCGTCACGGTGGCCAACGCCCTTCGCGGCAAGGACCGCCCGACCTTCGACCCCAGCGTGGACACCGGCGACTTCGTGGTCGTGGTGAACGCCCAGCAGGTCAAGCTGACGGGCCGCAAGGAGCAGCAGAAGGAGTACCAGCGCTACAGCGGCTACCGCGGCGGCCTGCGAACCTTCACGGCGGCGACGATGCGCGAGCGCCATCCGGACCGGATCATCAAGCTGGCGGTGTGGGGCATGCTGCCGAAGAACCACCTGAGCCGCAAGGTCCTGACGCGGCTGAAGGTCTTCAAGGGCGCCGACCACCCGCACGCGGCGCAGCGGCCCCAGAAGCTGGAACTCGCGTAGGAAGAAGGAAGCATATGGCGAACGAGATTGCAGCTGCGACCGGACGGCGGAAGACCGCCATCGCCCGCGTGCGGCTTTTTGCCGGCACCGGCAAGTGGCAGGTGAACGAGCGCGAGCTGGATGCCTATTTTCCCAGCGAGGCGCTGCGCAACTACCTGCTGCAGCCGCTGGTGATCGTGAACGCCAAGGAGCGCTTCGACATTGCCGCCGGTGTCAAGGGCGGCGGTCCCAGCGGCCAGGCCGGCGCCGTGCGCCACGCGCTCTCGCGCGCCCTGGTGCTGAGCGACAACTCGTTGCGCGAGCCGCTCAAGAAGGCGGGTTGCCTGACCCGCGACGCGCGCATGAAGGAGCGCAAGAAGCCGGGTCGCCCGGGCGCCCGCAAGCGCTTCCAGTTCTCGAAGCGCTAATGCCGCTGCGCCTCATCCGTTCGCTGGCGGCCCGCCTTCTCGGCGGATCGCCGCCTGCATCGCGTCCTGCCGCCCGGCCGGCCTCCGCCGCTGCCAGGCGCCCGGAGAGGCCGGGCAAGGCAGACCGGTCGGACCGGTCGGACCGGCCGGACAGGCCGGACAGGCCCGAGCGGCCGGATCGCTCCAGCCGCGAAACGGTACGCCACGCCAACCGCCACGACGACCGTCACACCGACCGCCGCGACGACCACCGTGGGGGTGCCCGCCCCGCCGACCGCCGCGCCGGCCGCGCGCCCCAGGGCCATACCCCTTCCGGCGTCGTGCGTCCGGGCGGCGATGTCGGGGGCGAGGAACGGGTGCGCCGGCAGACTGCGCATGCGGCCTGGAATCCGTCCTCGTATCAAGTTGCGCCCGCCGCCGGCAAGCGCCGGTTTCAGGAGTTCGACCTGCCCTCTGAGATCGTGCATGCCATCGCCGATCTCGGGTTCCAGTACTGCACGCCGATTCAGGCCCTGAGCCTGGAGCACGCGCTCGCGGGCCGCAACGTGGCCGGGCGGGCGCAGACCGGCACGGGCAAGACGGCAGCCTTCCTGATCGCCATCCTGACGCGCTACCTGCGGCAGCCGGCCGGCCGGCCGGCCGCGGCCGGTTCCCCGCGCGCCCTGGTCATCGCTCCGACACGGGAGCTGGTCATCCAGATCTGCCGCGACGCCGACGCGCTCGGCCGCTACTGCGGCCTGCGCTACCTGGCCGTCTACGGCGGCATGGACCATGATCGCCAGCGGCGTGAACTGGCGGCCGGGCCGCTTGACCTGCTGGTGGCCACGCCGGGGCGGTTGCTGGACTACGTCAACAGCCGGGCCGTGAGCCTTTCCGCCGTCGACACGCTGGTGATTGACGAGGCCGACCGCATGCTGGACATGGGCTTCATCCCCGACGTGCGGCGGATCGTCCGGCACCTGCCGCCGCGGGAGAAGCGCTGCACGATGCTCTACAGCGCCACGCTGACGGAAGACGTGATGCGGCTGGCGTCGCAGTGGATGACCGAGCCGTGCAAGGTGGAAGTGGAGCCGGAACAGGTGGCGGTGGATACGGTCACGCAGCAGGTTCTTGTCGTCACGGCCCGGGAGAAACTGACGGTGCTCGGCAATCTGCTCCGCCGCCACGAGGGGCAGCGCGTCCTGGTCTTCTGCAACCGGCGGGACAGCACGGAGCGCGTCTCCGAGCGTCTGCGGCAGCACGGATTCGCGTGCGAGATGCTTTCGGGCGACGTGCAGCAGAACCGGCGGCTGCGGGTGCTGGACGACTTCCGCGCCGGACGCGTGCGCGTGGTGGTGGCCACGGATGTCGCCGGCCGCGGGATCCACGTGGAGGACATCGGCTTCGTCGTCAACTACGACTTCCCGTACGAACCGGAGGACTACGTGCACCGGATCGGTCGCACCGGACGGGCCGGACAGACGGGAACCGCCATCTCCTTTGCCGACGAAAACGAGTCGTTCATCATCCCCGAGATCGAGAAGTACCTGGGCGAGCCGCTCAAGTGCTCCATGCCGGGGGAGGAACTGCTGCGGCCGCTGCCCGAACCGGCGGCGGCAGCGGGCCGGCCGGCGGGCACGCGCGACGAGTCCGGCCGCGAGGGGCGCCCGCACGGGCGTGGCGGCCGTCGCGCCGGCCAGCGGTTCGGGGGGCGCGAGGAGCGCCGGCCCGCGGCGGACGGGCCGCACGCCGGACACGCGCCGGAATGGCCGGAGTCTGCGCCCTCCGCGCCGGTTTCCGGCACGTCCGCGACCTGATGCTCCCGCACGTTTGGACGTGTGGGATTCGAACCCCATGCTCACCTGGACGGACACCCACGCGCACTTTCCTGCCGATCCGGCGGCGGCGGCCGCCATCGTCCGGCGCGCCCTGGCAGCCGGCGTGTCGCGCATCCTGGCCGTCGGTGGCAGCCCGGAGCTCAACGGCGCCGCCATCGCCGCCGCGCGCGCGTTCCCCGGCTGCGTCCGCCTCGCCCTGGGCCTGGACCGGGACCAGGCGGCCGCGGAGGATCCCGGGCTTCCGGATCCCGGGCCCCGGAGTCCGGATCCCGGAGTCCGGATTCCGGATTCCGGGGACGTCCCGCTCGCCGCCATCGGCGAAACCGGCCTCGATTACCACTACCGGCCGGACACGCGGACGGCCCAGCGCGACCTCTTCGCCGCCATGCTGCGCCTGGCCGGCCGGCGCGGCCTGCCCGCCGTCATCCACACGCGCGACGCCGATGCCGACACGCTGCAAATCCTCGGCGAGGCCGGCTCCCCGTCCCTGGCCGCCGCCGCCCGCCTCGGCGTGGTGCACTGCTTCACCGGCGAAGCCGCCTTCGCCTCCGCCCTGCTGGACCGCGGGCTCTACCTCGGCTTCAGCGGCATCGTCACCTTCCGCAACGCCGACGCCCTGCGGCAGGTGGCGCGGCTCGTGCCGGACGACCGCCTGCTGATCGAGACGGACTCCCCGTTTCTGGCGCCGGTGCCGGTGCGCGGGCGCCCCAACGAGCCGGCCTTTCTCGGGCATGTGGCCGCATGCCTCGCGCGCGTGCGCGGCGTGTCGGCCGAATGGATCGCCGACCTGACCGCCCGCAACGCCGAACGTCTCTTCGGCCCCTGGTCGGCCGGGCCTGCCGACCGGATTGTCCGCTAACTCGGCAGCGACTGAGAAGCGGGCGCGGGTACTCCTAGCGGAAGAAGGACATGAGGCTCAGCACGCCCATGGTGACGCACGTGTAGGCGATGCTCACGGCGAGGTAGTACACCACGGGGGTGAAGTCGAAGATTCCGACCGGCAGGCGCCGTCCGAACCGCCCAAGCAGCACGGCGATGCCCTCGTTGCAGACCGCGTTCAGCGTCGCGCTCTGCAGCAGGAGCGACGCCAGGCTGCCCAGAATGAGCGCCAGCAGGCACCGCTGCGCCGCCAGCAGGCCGTCGGCCGCGGACAACACGGCCAGCCAGGCATGGTAGATGGCGTCCACCTGCCACGGCGCGCCCGGTCCCGGCAGCGCGGGCACGCTCGCGCCGGCGCCGGCGGGGCGCGCGACCGCACCCGCGCCGGTGACGGCATACATCAGCCCCATCTGCGCGGCGGCGAAAACCGCCAGCCGCAGCCACAGCGGCATCGAGGACAGCGGCCTCGCGGCCACGGCGAACGCCTCGGAGGCGCGGTCGTGACGCGGCACCGGCGTGATGAGCTGCACGAGAAGGCAGAGACTCCAGAAACGGGCAAGGAAGAGCAGGAAGTCGAAGAGGCTGAAAAGCAGCGCGCCCTGCAGGCCGGTGGCCCGCGGCGTGAAGATGTAGAACGTGCCGATCGTGACCGACCACGGCGGCGCGCCCGCCAGGCGATCGGCGGAGACGGCGCGGAAAGCCAGCACGAACGCCAGCACCAGCAGCGCCAGCAGACGCTCGGGCAGCGGCAGCACCGGGTGCAGGAAGCCGAGCACGCGGTCGGTCAGACGCGTCGGGGCCGACAGGAAGGGGTTGAAGTGGAACTCGCCCTCGGGGGCGGACCAGAGCCGCACCCAGAACAGGAGCAGGAACAGATCGGTGACGAGAAGGAAGAAGTCCATGTCTGGCGCCTAGGCGGCGTCGGTGCCCTGGCTGGCGGCGGCTTCCGCTTCGGCACGGCGCGAGACGGCCTGGCCCTCCGGGCCCAGAACCGCGCGCGCGCGGCCGCAGGCGGCAAGCACCTGGTCGGTCGTGCGGAAATGGCACTTGGCCGTCTTGAGCAGGATGGCGGGGCCGGACTTGCGCACCAGTTCGACGGCCGCGGCGCGCACCTGCTCCGACGCGCCCTTGGGGAGCGTCACGCCGTGCTCCTGGGAAAGCCGCTGCAGGGCGCGGAGGAATGCCTCGCGCGCCAGCACGGAGGCGGCCGCCACGGCGATGTCCGACTCCGCCTTGTGGCGCTGCTCCAGCTTGATCGTGCGTCCCTTCTGCAGCAGCGCGCGCTTGATCACGTGTTCGGCGCCGAACTGGTCGGCCACGGCGCGCGGACAGTCCGGCACGCATGCCAGCAGGTTCTCGATCGCGCGGCCGTGGCCCCAGGCCAGCAGGCGGTTCACGTTGCGGATCTTGGCGTACAGGCGGTTGTAGGCCTCGGCGCCGACGGGCACGAGCGCGTAACGCCGCGGACCCAGCAACTGGCGCAGCTTCGCGCCGATGGCGAAAACCTGCTTGTCGCCGAGCAGCTTGCAGTCCTTGACGCCCATGTCCTGCATCGCGTGGGCGAGGTCGGGATTGACGTACGCGGCGGCGACCACCAGCGGGCCGAAGAAGTCTCCCTTGCCGCTTTCGTCAATGCCCATGTGCGAGGCGACCGAGTCCGGATCCAGAATCTCCTCGTAGCCCACCCGGGCGCCGCCGAGCACGTGCGGCTCCAGGAAGAAGATCACGAAATCCTCGGCGCCCTTGCCCTGCACGAGGCACTTGCCGCTGGTGTAGAGGTTGATGCGGCAGTCCGGCCCCTCGACGGCCACGGTCGTGTGCGGCACCGTCACCGGCCGGTAGTTGCCGGTGGAGAGCAGGGCCTGCAGCGCCTCCTGCTGGCGGGGCGTCAGCCTGTAGGTGAACGAGGTCTTCTTTTCCATGGCGGCGCGGCGCTACAACCCCTGGCAGATGGTGATGCAGATCACGCCGACGATGTCGTCGGCGCTGCAGCCGCGCGAGAGGTCGTTGACGGGCTTGGCGAGGCCCTGCAGGATCGGGCCGTACGCCTTGGCGCCGGCCAGGCGTTCGGTGATCTTGTAGCAGATGTTGCCGGCCTGCAGGTCGGGGAAGATCAGCACGTTGGCATCGCCCTGCACCGGGCCGCCGGGGTTCTTGGAGGCGCCGACCTTGGGCACGAGCGCGGCGTCGGCCTGCAGTTCGCCATCCACCACCGCATCGAGGCCCAGACTGCGGAAGCGCGCCTGCGTGAGCGCCGTGGCCTGCTGCACCTTGCCGACCAGGTCGTGCGTGGCGCTGCCCTTGGTCGAGAAGCTGAGGAAGGCCAGGCGCGGCGGCCTGCCGAGCAGCGCGCGGCAGGAGAGCGCGGTGGCGTGGGCGATGTCCACGAGCTGCTCGGCGGTGGGGCAGGGGTTGACCCCGCAGTCGGCGTAGAGCAGCACGTCGTTGCCGCCGGGCGAGGGTTCGCGCAGGTCCATCAGGAAGCACGAGGAGCCGAGCGCGATGCCCGGCGCGGTGCCGACGCAGTGAAACGCGGCGCGCAGCATGTCGGGCGTCGAAGCAATGCTGCCGGCCACCAGGCCGTCGGCCAGGCCCTGGTCGAGCATCAGGTTGCCGAAGTACAGCCGGTTCGCGCGCACCGTGGCCACGGCGGCTTCGGCGGTGAGGCCCTTGGCCTTGCGCTTGGCGTGCAGCACGGCGGCCAGGCGCTCGGCCAGCGGAGAAGTCGTGAAATCGATCGTCTCGACGCCGTGCGCCGCGAGCTTGGCGCCGGCGGCGCGCTCGGACTGCGCCAGTTCCTCGGGCGTGGCCAGGACCACCGGCGTGGCCAGGCGGTCGCGGCGCGCCTTGAGCGCCGCCTGGACGACGCGCGGGTCGTGGCCTTCGGGCAGCACGATGCGTTTGCCGGCGGCCTGGACGCGGGGGACGAGACGGTCGAGGAGGTTCACGCAGCCGATTCCTTCTGGGAGAGCAGCCGGTGCGTCTCGCGGGCGATCATCAGCTCCTCGTTGGTGGGCATGATGATCACCGGCGTGCGGCTGGCGTCCGTGGTGATGGCGCCGGCCTGGCCGCGGATCTCGTTGTTGCGGGTGTTGTCGAGCACGCAGCCGATCGCCGCCAGGCGCGTGACGATCTCGGCGCGAGCCGGTCCGCAGTTTTCGCCGATGCCGCCGGTGAGGACGACCGCGTCGGCGGCGCCGAGCAGGGCGTAGTAGCCGCCGATGTAGAGCGCGGCGCGGTGGCCGAACATGTTGAGCGCCATGGCAGCGGAGGCATTGCCGGCAGCGGCGGCGTCCACCATGTCGCGCATGTCTCCGGTGTCGATGCCGCCGACGCCCAGCAGGCCGCTGCGCTTGTTGAGCAGGTCGTCGATCGCGTCCGGCGTCATCCCCTGGCGCGCCAGGAAGAGCACGACCGCCGGATCGAGGTCGCCGCAGCGCGAACCCATCACCAGGCCGGGCAGGGGGGTCATGCCCATGGTGGTGTCCAGCACGCGGCCGCCGTCGATGGCCGTGATGCTCGACCCGTTGCCGAGGTGGCAGGTGATCAGCTTCAGGCGCTCGACCGGCCGGCGCAGGTAGTCGGCCGTGGCCTGCATGACGTACTTGTGCGAGGTGCCGTGAAAGCCGTACTTGCGGATGCGGTACTGGTCGTAGTACTTGCGCGGGATCGCGTACAGGAAGGCGTGCGGCGGCATGGTCTGGTGGAAGGCGGTGTCGAAGACCGCCACGTTGGGCACGCCGGGAAACACCGCTTCGCAGGCGATGATCGCGCCGAGGTTGGGCGGGTTGTGCAGCGGCGCCAGCGCGGCGCACTCCATGATCGCCTTCTTGACCTCCTCGGTGGCCAGGCACGGCGCGTTGAAGCGTTCGCCGCCGTGGACCACGCGGTGGCCGATGGCCTGGACGTCGCCGAGGGACTTCAGCACGCCGCGCGCCGGATCGGTCAGCACGCGGCACACGCCCTCGAGCGCCTGGCCGTGGTTGTCGGCCGAAATCGGCAGCGTGACGCGCGCCTCTCCGTTGCGCTGGTAGGCGAAACTGGCGCTGGGCTTGCCGATGCGCTCGACGTTGCCCTTGGCCAGCATCGTGTCGGCGGACATTTGGAACAGCGTGAACTTGAGGGAGGAACTGCCGGCGTTGACGACGAGAATCGTATCGGCGAAGGGCATGCGAGGGCCTTCCGGAGTGGTGCAAAACGGTGTCCTATTCTGCGCCGCGCGCCCGCGCGGCGCAAGGCGGAAAAGCGTCGCGGCTGGGCGCGGCTGAAAAGCGTTGCGGCGCGGAGGCCCAGCGCGTACCCTTCCGTGCATGTACGCGCCCGTATCCGGCAAGACCGATTTCCCCGCCATGGAGCGGGAGGTGCTGGCGTTCTGGGAGCGGCACGACACGTTCCGCCAGAGCCTCGGGCGCCACCGCGGCGGCCGCGAGTACGTGTTCTACGACGGTCCGCCCTTCGCCACCGGCCTGCCGCACTACGGCCACCTGCTGGCCGGCACGATCAAGGACATCGTCCCGCGCTACCAGACCATGCGCGGGTTCCACGTCGAGCGGCGCTTCGGCTGGGACTGCCACGGGCTGCCCATCGAGGCGCTGGCGCAGGAGGCGCTCGGGATCGGCGGCGCGCACGAGATCCGCGCCTTCGGCGTGGACAAGTTCAACGAGCAGTGCCGCTCGATGGTGCTGCGCTACGTCGGCGAATGGCGCCAGACCGTCACGCGCATGGGCCGCTGGGTCGACTTCGACAACGACTACAAGACCATGGACCGCACGTTCATGGAGACGATCTGGTGGGTCTTCAAGCAGCTCTGGGACCAGGGCCGCATCTACAAGTCCTACCGGATCATGCCCTATAGCTGGAAGCTCAACACGCCGCTTTCCAACTTCGAGGCCGGCAGCAACTACAAGGACGTGCAGGACCCGGCCGTCACCTGCCGCCTGCGCGTGACCGCCGGCGCGCCGGCCGACTGGGGCGCGACGCACCTGCTGATCTGGACCACCACGCCGTGGACGCTGCCCGGCAACCTTGGCGTCTGCGCGGGGCCGGACGTGGACTACGTCGTCGTGCGCGACGCCGGGGAAGCGGCCTGCTACGTGCTGGCCGAGGCGCGACTGGCGGCCTACTACAAGAAGGCAGAGGCGTACACGGTCGTCGCGCGCCTGAAGGGCCGCGACCTCGCCGGGTGGCGCTACGAGCCCCTCTTCCCGTACGCCGCCAGCCAACCCGGAGCCTTCCGCGTGCTGACCGACGCCTTCGTCAGCACCGAGGACGGCACCGGCCTCGTGCACATGGCGCCGGCGTACGGCGAGGACGACTTCCGCGTCTGCCGCGCCGCGGGGATCGACATCGTGGATCTCCTGGACGACAACTGCGCCTTCACGGCCGCGGCCCCCGAATACGCCGGCCGCTTCTGCAAGGATTGCGACAAGGAGATCATCCGGCGCCTGAAGCAGGAGGGCCGGCTCGTCCACCAGACGACCGTCGTCCACAGCTACCCCTTCTGCGACCGCACCGACACGCCGCTCGTCTACCGCGCGATCGAGGCGTGGTACGTGCGCGTGGAGGACGCGCGCGAGCGGCTGGCCGCCGCCAACGCCGCCGTGCACTGGACGCCCGGCTACGTGGGCGACAAGCGCTTCGGCAACTGGCTGGCCGAGGCGCGCGACTGGAACATCAGCCGCAACCGCTTCTGGGGCTCGTGCCTGCCGGTGTGGATCAACGAGGCCGACCCGAAGGACATGCTTTGCGTGGGGTCCGTGGCCGAGCTGGAGGCGCTCTCCGGACAGAAGGTCGCGGACCTCCACAAGCACTTCCTGGACGCGGTCGCGATCCGCCGCGACGGCAAGACTTACCGCCGCACGCCGGAGGTGCTGGACTGCTGGTTCGAGTCCGGCTCCATGCCCTACGCCCAGCAGCACTATCCGTTCGAGCAGGGCGACCGCCTCGACCGCTTCTTCCCGGCGGACTTCATCGCCGAGGGGCTGGACCAGACGCGCGGATGGTTCTACACGCTGCTGGTGCTCGGCACGCTGCTCTTCGAGAAGGCGCCGTTCCGCAACGTCGTGGTCAACGGCATGGTCCTGGCCGAGGACGGGAAGAAGATGAGCAAGCGGCTCAAGAACTACCCCGACCCGACCGACCTCCTCGACACCTACGGCGCCGACGCCCTGCGCCTGTACATGATCCATTCGCCGGTCGTGCGCGCCGAGAACCTGCGCTTCTCCGAGAACGGCGTGAAGCAGGTCCTGCGCGACCTGCTGATCCCGTGGTGGAACGCCTTCAGCTTCTTCGTCACCTACGCCAACGTGGACGGCTGGCACGAAGAGCGGCTGCACCGGCCGGACAGCCCGCACGAGCTCGACCGCTGGATCGTGAGCTCGCTGGAGACGCTGATCCGCGACGTGGCCGCCGCGATGGACGACTACGACCTGCAGAGATCCGTGCGGCCTTTCGTGCGCTTCGTCGAGGACCTGACCAACTGGTACATCCGCCGCAGCCGCCGGCGCTTCTGGAAGTCGCAGGACGACGCCGACAAGCGCCACGCCTACCGCACGCTGCGCTACGTGCTGGTGCAGCTCTGCAAGGTGGCGGCGCCGTTCACGCCGTTCGTCAGCGAGGCGATCTACCGCGCGTTGCGCGGCCGCGACATGCCAGAGTCGGTGCATCTCTGCGACTTCCCGGAGGCCGACGCGGCGGCGCGCGACGAGGAGCTGGAGCGGCGCATGGCGCTGGTGCAGCGCGTGGTGGGGCTCGGCCGGCAGTTGCGGACCGACCACGACCTGAAGGTGCGCCAGCCGCTGGCGCGGCTGCACGTCGTCTCCGCCGACCCCGAAATCCGGCGGCAGGTGGAGGGGTTTGCCGACCTGGTGGCCGAGGAGCTGAACGTCAAGGCGATCGCCTACGACGCCGACGAGTCGGCGCTGGCGCACATCCAGGTCAAGCCCGACTTCCGCCAGCTCGGCCCGCGCTTCGGCGCGCGCATGAAGGCCGTCGCGGCGGCCGTGGCGGTGCTGCCGGCGGCGACGGCTGCGCGGCTGGCCGGCGGCCAGGCGGCAACCTTCGAGGTGGAGGGCAAGGCCGTGACGCTGCAGGCGTCCGAGGTGGTCGTGCAGCGCATGCCGCGCGAGGGGCTGGTGGTCGCCGCCGGCGAAAGCGTGCTGGTGGCGATCGAGACCGCGCTCACCCCCGAACTCCTCCGCGAGGGGCTGGCGCGCGAGTTCGTCAGCAAGGTGCAGGGCCTGCGCAAGGACGCCGGGCTGGAGGTGACGCAGCGCATCCGGCTGACGGTCGGCGCCGACGCCGAGGTGCGCGCGGCCATCGAATCTCACCGCGACTACATCATGGGCGAGACGCTGTGCACGGCGCTGGACTTCGCTCCGTCGGCCGATGGCGCCGCCGCGGACCTGAACGGCCACACCTGCCACATCGAGGTTGCGGCCGTGCAGACGGCTTCGTGAGAATCCATGACTGAAGACCTGATGCCGTCGGAACGGATTGAGACGAGGATTCTGTTTCTGCGCGGGCAGAAGGTGATGCTGGACCGCGATCTCGCGTTGCTCTACGGCGTACCGACAAAGGCGCTGAAGCAGGCGGTGATGCGCAACGTCGAACGCTTCCCGGACGACTTCATGTTTGTCCTTGCGCCGCAAGAGATTGCAGCTTTGAGGTCACAATTTGTGACCTCAAGAGCCGATCCACGCGGTGGTGTCAGGTATGCCTCGATGGCTTTCACCGAACAGGGCGTCGCCATGCTGTCCAGCGTGTTGCGCAGTCCTCGGGCGATCCAGGTGAACATTGCGATCATGCGCACCTTTGCGCGGCTGCGGCAGATTCTGGCGTCGCACGCCGAGTTGGCGCGGAAGTTGGACAAGATGGAGAGGGAATACGACGGGCAGTTCCGTCTGGTATTCGAGGCGTTACGGCAGTTGATGAATCCGCCCGAGTCTCCGCGCAAGCCGATCGGGTTCGGAGTGCGGGAGCGGCGCGCGGTCTACCGGACGGCGGCGCGGCCGCTACCCGGCCGCGGCCGTGGCGGCAAGCAGCGCACCGGCTAGAACAGCCCGCGCACGTGGCCGGTCGCCGTGTCGAGATCGATTCGCCGGAAGGCCGGGTCGGACGCCGTGCCGGGCATGAGCTTGATCTCGCCGGCCACCGGCACGACAAAACCCGCGCCGCGGTAGGCCAGAATCTCCTGCACCGGCAGCACCCAGCCGGCGGGCCGGCCGACAAGCGTCGGATCGTGCGACAGGCTGTACTGTGTCTTGGCCATGCAGACCGGCAGGTGCGCCGTTTCCGTGTCGGCCTCCAGCGCCTTCAGTTCGTGGCTGGCGCGTTCGGAGTAGAAGACGCCGTCGCCGCCGTAGACCTCGCGGACGATCATGCGGATACGTTCCCCGAGCGGCCGGGCGAGGTCGTCCAGGTAGGCGAACGCCGCCGGCTCCGCGCAGGCGGCCACCACGGCCTCGGCCAGTTCGCGGCCGCCCTCGCCGCCGCGGCGCCAGTGGTCGGAAACCGCACACCGCGCGCCGGCATCCTCCGCCAGACGCCGCACCAGGCGGTGTTCCGCCTCGGTGTCGGACGCGAACCGGTTGATGCACACGACCGGCCGCAACCCGCTGCGCTTCACGATGGCGATGTGCGCCAGCAGGTTGGCGCAGCCGGCCTCGAGCAGCGGAAGGTTCTCCTCGGCGTAGACGGCGTCCGGCTTGCGGCCGGGACGGACGACCGGTCCGCCGCCGTGCATCTTGAGGGCGCGGATCGTCGCCACGATCACCACGGCGTGCGGCCGCAGTCCCGTGCAGCGGCACTTGATGTTCCAGAACTTCTCGTAGCCGATGTCGGCGCCAAACCCGCTTTCGGTGACGTGATACTCGGCCAGCCGCGTGGCGAGCAGGTCGGCGATCGCCGAGCTCTGGCCGATGGCGATGTTGGCGAACGGGCCCGCGTGCACGAGCATCGGCTGCCCTTCCATCGTCTGCATGAGGTTCGGATGGATCGCCTTGTGCAGCCAGGCGGCCATGGCGCCGTCCACCTCCAGGTCCGCCGCCGTGACCGGCCGCCCGTCCTTCGCGTAGGCCAGTACCATGCGCGCCAGACGCTGTCGGAGATCGCCGTACCCCGTGGCCATCGCCAGGATGGCCATGACCTCGCTGGCGGCCGAGATGTAGAAACCCGACTCCATCTCGAACCCGTCCTGCGCCCCGCCGCGGCCGATGACGATGCGGCGCAGGGCCTGGGCGCAGAAATCCAGCGCCCAGCGAAGCTGCACGCGGCCGGGAGCGATGTCCAGGCGGCGCAGGCGACTCCGGGCCAGGCGCGCGTCGTCGTAGTTGCGCTCGTGCTGCAGCCGCGCGGTGAGCGCGACCATCGCCAGGTTGTTGGCGTTGGTGACGGCGTCGATGTCGCCGGTGAGGCCGAGCGACAGCGGCCCGAGCGGCAGGCACTGGGCGCGGCCGCCTCCGGCCGCCGAGCCCTTGACGTTGAAGGTGGGCCCGCCGCTGGGCTGGCGGATCGCGCCGCAGGCGCGGTGCCCGAGCCGTCCCAGGGCCTGCACCAGCCCGAGCGTGGTCGTGGTCTTGCCTTCGCCGAGCGGGGTGGGGGTGATGGCGGTGACGTCGACGTATTTTGCGGCCGGCGGGCGCCCCCCCAGGCGCGCCAGCACGGCGGCGTGGTCGATCTTGGCAACCAGGCGGCCGAACGGGATCAGTTCGTCGGCACGCAGCCCGAGTGCCTCGCCGATCCGCGCGACGGGCGGCAGCGACGCCTCGGCGGCTTCGGCGATCTGCCAGTCGGCCAGGGCAACAGGATCGAGATCGCTGTTTGTCATGGCGGCAGGATACCCGACAACGCGGGCGTTCGGCAATTGCCGGTGCGGGCGGTGCGTGGTATGTTCTGGCCATCCCCGCCCGCGCGGTGCCGGCCGGGAAGGAAAGAGAGACCATGAGAATCGCAGTTGGCGCGGATCACGGCGGCATGGCCCTGAAGGAGTCGGTCAAGCGGTACCTGGCGGGCCGCGGTATCGAGGTCGTTGACACGGGCGCGCACACGACCGACGCCTCGGACTACCCCGACTATGCCATCGCCGTCGCGGAGACGGTCGTCGAAGGCAAGGCCGATCGCGGCCTGCTCCTCTGCACCACGGGCAACGGCATGGCCATGGCCGCCAACCGCTTCGCCGGCATCCGCGCCGCTTTGGCCGACACGGCCGAGATCGCCTCCAAGGCCAGCAGCCACAACCACGCCAACGTGCTGGTGCTGGCCGGCCGCGGCGCGGAGATCGGCGAGTCCGAGCGCCTGGTCGCCGCCTGGCTGGACACGCCGTTCTCCGGCGAGGAGCGCCACGTGCGCCGCATCGCCAAACTGGAGGTGTCCGGCCGCCTGTCCGAGATCTCGACGCTGGCCGCCGCCGACCCGGAGGTCCACGCCGCGATCGCCGGGCACATCGCGCAGGAGGACGCGACCATCAACCTGATCGCCTCCGAAAACACGGTCAGCCGCGCCGTGCGCGAGGCGCAGGGGAGCGTGCTGACCAACAAGTACGCCGAAGGCTACCCGGGCAAGCGCTGGTACGGCGGATGCCGCTTCGTGGATGCCGCCGAGACGCTGGCGATCGAGCGCGCCAAGGCGCTGTTCGGCGCCGAGCACGCCAACGTGCAGCCGCACTGCGGCAGTTCGGCCAACATGGCCGTCTACTTCACGGTGTTGCAGCCGGGCGACACGATTTTGGCCATGAGCCTCGACCAGGGCGGACACCTGACCCACGGCAGCCCCGTCAACTTCTCCGGCCGCCTCTACAAGATCGTGCCGTACCAGGTCGCGCGCGACACCGAGCTGCTGGACTACGATGCCCTGGCCGCCAAGGCCCGGGAATGCAGGCCGAAGCTGATCGTGGCCGGCGCCAGCGCCTATCCGCGCGTCCTCGATTTCGCGCGTTTCCGCCAGATCGCGGACAGCGTCGGGGCCATGCTGATGGTGGACATGGCCCACATCGCCGGTCTCGTGGCCGGCGGCGCGCACCCCAGCCCGGTGCCGCACGCGGAGTTTGTCACCTCGACCACGCACAAGACGCTGCGCGGCCCGCGCAGCGGCCTGGTGCTCTGCCAGGCCCGTTTCGCGGCGGCGCTGGACAAGACCGTGTTCCCCGGCCTGCAGGGCGGTCCGCTCGAACACACTTCGGCCGCAAAGGCGGTCTGCTTCCGCGAGGCCATGCAGCCCGCCTTCCGCGCGTATGCCGCGCAGATCGTGGCCAACGCGAAGGCGCTGGCGGGCGAACTGGCGGGGCGCGGGTTCAAGCTCGTCTCCGGCGGCACCGACAATCACCTGCTGCTGGTCAACGTCGGCGCCAGCGGCCTCACCGGCAAGGACTGCTCGGCCGCGCTCGAGCGCGCCGGCATCATCTGCAACAAGAACGCGATCCCGTTCGACACCAGGAGCCCGTTCGTCACCTCCGGCATCCGCATCGGCACGGCCGCGGCCACGACGCGCGGCCTGCGCGAGCCCGAGATGCAGCAGATCGCGGCCTGGATCGCCGAGGTGCTGGCCGACGCGGCCGACGCGCCGCGTCAGGAGCGCATCCGGCGCGATGTCGAGGCGCTGGCGCGGCGCTTCGCGGTCCCGTGAGGTGCGGCATGCAGATGCGCAAGAAGATCTATCTCAGCGGCCCCATCATGGACGAGGCGCACACCTCGGCCAAGACGTGGCGCGACGTGGCCAAGCAGCGGCTGTGCGACCACTTCACGCTGCTCGACCCCATGCGCCGCAATTTCAAGGACCGCGAGGTGGACAGCGCCAACGAGATCGTCGAGTTCGACCTCCAGGACGTGCGCGACGCCGACATCCTGCTGGTCAACTACAACAAGCCCTCCATCGGCACGGCCATGGAGGTCTTCCACGCCGCCCACAACCTGGGCAAGTTCATCGTCGCCTTCTCGCCCTTCACCTTCAAGGACTGCTCGCCCTGGATGGTGCGCTACTGCACCAAGATCCTGCCGAATCTCGACGCCGCCGTGGACTACATCCGGGACAACTTCATCCAGCGGCATGTGGAGTAGGGTCCAGACGATCGCCGGCAGTCCGTTCCGCGTGAACTGGGCCGCCTGGCAGGCGCGCGACCGCGCCGTTCTCTGCTTCGTGCGCCGGGAGGGGCGCCTGCTGCTGATCCGGAAGAAGCGCGGCCTCGGCGCCGGGAAGTTCAACGGACCCGGCGGCCGCATCGAGCCCGGCGAGACGCCCGAGGCCGCGGCCGTGCGCGAGACGCAGGAGGAACTGGGCGTCACGCCGACCGCGCTGGCGAAGGCCGGCGCTTCGACGCCTGGTTCGTCTTCGACGGCGACACGATGTTGTGGCATCTGCTGCAGGTCGGCACGTCCGCGGACCAGTTCGGCCTTGAGTTGGCGCCCGCGACCGGGTAATGATGTTCCCAGCCGTTAGGCGGCCCGTCGGGGAAGCGGCGGGCCGCGGAAGGTTGCGATGGCTTACGAAGTGCTGGCGCGCAAGTGGCGCCCCAAACAGTTCGAGGACGTGGTCGGCCAGGACCACGTCACGCGCACGCTACGGCACGCGATCGAAAGCAACCGCGTGGCCCATGCCTATCTCTTCGTCGGCCCGCGCGGCATCGGCAAGACCACGCTGGCGCGGATTCTGGCCAAGGCCCTGAGTTGCGAGCAGGGCCCGACCGTCACGCCGTGCGACCGGTGCGACCTGTGCCGCGAAGTTGCCGCGGGCAACTCCTTCGACGTGCTCGAAATCGACGGCGCGTCCAACAACGGCGTGGACCAGGTCCGCGACCTGCGCGAACAGGCGCAGTTTGTGCCGGCGCGGGGCCGCTTCAAGATCTTCATCATCGACGAAGTCCACATGCTCTCGGCCGGCGCCTTCAACGCGCTGCTCAAGATCCTCGAGGAGCCGCCGCCGCACGTCAAATTCATCTTCGCCACCACCGAGGGCGACAAGCTGCTGCCGACGATCGTCTCGCGGTGCCAGCGCTTCGACCTGCGCCGCATCTCGACCCCGCTGATCGTCGAGCGCCTGCGCCGGATCTGCGACACGGAGAAGATCGCCATCGGCGACGACGCCCTCCTGGCCGTGGCCCGCGGCGCGGAGGGCGGCATGCGCGATGCCCTCTCGGCGCTCGACCAGTTGATCTCGTTCAAGGGCGACACGCTGAGCGAGGAGGACGTGCTGGCCGTCTTCGGCCTGGTGGCGCGCGAGGCGCTGGAGGCCATGGCCGGCCACGTCCTCCAGGGCGAAATGCCCGACCTGCTGCGGCAGGTGGACGCCTTCGACCGCGCCGGAAAGGACCTGCGGCGCCTGACGGTCGAACTGCTCGGCCACTTCCGCAACCTGCTCGTCTACCAGCAGGTGGGCGACGCAGCCGGCGTGCTGGACGTGACGCCCGAACAGCGGCGCAGCCTCGGCCTCCAGGCCGGGCTGGCCGACCCGGCGCGCGTGCTGCGCGTGGCCGAACATCTCGTGGCCGCCGAGGAAGGACTGCGCCATACGCTCTCCGTGCGCGTGCGGCTGGAGACGGCGCTGCTGCGCTGCTGCCGCGCGGCGACGGCGGTGACGCTCGAAGACGTCGTGCGCCGCCTGAACGCGCTGCGGGACGCCCCGCCGGCCGCGGCGACGGCGGCGCCGCGCGCACCCTCGCGGGCGCTGGACGACCCCGTCGTCCAGCGGGCGATCGCGCTGTTCGACGGCAAAGTCGTCGAGGTCGAGGAGTAATTGTGCGGCTTTCCAAAGGAAAGGGACCGGAACCATGGCGAATGTGTTCGATCAGATGAAGCAGGCGATGCAGATGCGCAAGGAGGCCAAGCGCATCCAGGCGGAAATCGAGAAGATCACCTGCGAGTACAGCAATGGCGGCATCACCTGCGTCGTGCGCGGCGATTTCACCGTCCTGTCCATCCGGATCGCGCCCGAGGCGCTGCAAGAAGTCGTCGCCGGCAAGCCCGAGCGCTTCGACACCATGCTGCTCAACGTCGTCAACGGCGCGCTCAAGCTCGTGCGCAAGCAGACGCAGGAGCACATGACCAAGCTCATGGGCGCCAGCGGCGGCGGCGGCCTCGGCAGCCTGCTCGGCGGCTCATGACCCCGTCTTCCACCGCGCTGGACGATCTGACGCGTGCCCTCGCGCGGCTCCCGGGGCTGGGCCGCCGCTCGGCCGAGCGCGCGGCCCTGGCACTCGTGCGCCGCCCGGACGCGCTGCTGGACGACCTCGTGCAGGCCCTGCAGGCGGCGCGCGATGCGGTGCGGGTCTGCGACCTCTGCGGCGCGTTCACGGCGGCGGACGCCAACCCCTGCCGCCTCTGCACGGATGCCGCGCGCGACGACGGGCTCCTGTGCGTGGTCGAGGAGCCGTCCGACATTCTGGCGCTCGAACGCTCCGGGGGGTTCCGGGGCCGCTACCACGCGCTGATGGGCAAGCTCTCGCCAGCGCGCCAGACCGGCCCGGCCGAGTTGCGGTTGCAGGCGCTCGCCACGCGCTGCGCCGGAGGCGGGGTGCGCGAGGTGCTGCTGGCCTTGAGCACGGACATGGAGGGCGATGCCACGGCCGGCTACATCGCCGCCATGCTGCGGCCGGGTGGCGTGCGCGTCACGCGGCTGGCCTTCGGCCTGCCGGCGGACAGCGGCGTGGGTTATTCCGACGCGCTGACGCTCAAACGCGCGATCGGCGGACGGCAGGACGTGTAGGCGCCACAGAGGAGAAGTGACCGATGAAGAGCGGAACGTCGCGATCCTTCCTGGTCATGTACGGTGTCGCGCTCGCCCTCGCCGCCGCGGGGTTCCTCGTGGCCTGGCGTTTCGTGGGCCAGCCGCCGCCGCGTTCCTTCCGCTTTGCCGCCGGCGCGAAAGGCGGAGCGTACTACGCGTTCGCGCAGCGCTACGCGACCTTCCTGGAAGCGCGCGGCATCCGCATGGAGGTGGTCGAGACGGCGGGCTCCGTCGAAAACCTGCGTCTCCTGCAGGACCCGCGCAGCGGCGTGGCCGCCGGGCTCGTCCAGGGCGGCGTCGCCGACGCCGCCGGCCTGGAGGCCCTGGTCGGCCTCGGATCGGTCTGCTTCGAGCCGCTGTGGGTCTTCACGCGCGCCGAACAGGACGTCAGGCTGCCGGCCGACTTGCGCGGGCGCTGCCTGGCCATCGGCCCCGAGGGCAGCGGCACCCGGCCCCTGGCGCTCCGGATTCTGGCGGCCAACGGCCTGGACGCGCGCAACACGCGCCTCGAGCCGCTGAGCGGCACCAACGCCGCGGCCGCGCTCGTGGAGGGGCGCCTGGATGCCCTCTTCGCCGTGTCCTCCGTGGACGGCGGCGTTGTGCGGCAACTGCTGCTGGACGACCGCGTGGCCGTTCTGGACTTCGCGCAGGCGGAGGCGTATGCGCGGCGGTTCCGGACGCTCTCCGCCGTCCGCCTGCCCGCGGGCATCGCGGATTTCGGCCGCAACCGGCCGGCGGCGGACGTGCGGCTCGTTTCGCCGGCGGCGGCGATCGTGGCCCGCGAGACGCTGCACCCGGCGCTGGTGGACCTCCTGCTGCAGGCTGCCGCGAGCGTGCACGGCGGCGGCGACCTGCTGTCCGAACCCGGCACGTTCCCGTCGCCGCGCTACGTGGATGTCCCGCTCGGCAAGGACGCGCAGCGGTACTTCAAGTACGGCCCGCCATTCCTGCAGCGATTCCTGCCCTTCTGGATGGCCACCACCATTGACCGCATCAAGGTCATGGTCGTGCCGCTGCTGGTCCTGCTGCTGCCCCTGCTCAAGATCGTTCCGCCGACCTTCCGCTGGCGCATGCGGGGCAAGATCGTGCGCTGGTACCGGCAGCTCCATGGCGTGGACGACGGCATCGAGAAGTGCGACCAGGCCGCGCTGGACGAGCGCCTGCTCGAAATCGACCGCGTCGAGCGCGAGGTGCTGCGCATTTCCGTGCCGCTCGGGTTTGCCGACCAGCTCTACAACCTGCGCGGCCACATCGAACTCGTGCGCGGGCGGGTCGCCTCGCGCCGCGCCCTGCTGTCGAAGAAGGACTGACCGCGACGGGGCCGCCCAGGTGAACGCCGACCTTCCCACGATTGCCGACCGGCTGAACGAGGTGCGGGCGCGCATCGCCGCCGCCTGCGGCCGCGCCGGGCGGAAGCCCGAGGAGGTCGGAATCGTGGGCGTCACCAAGACCTTCGGCCCGGACGTGGCCGACGAGGCGTGGCGGGCCGGCCTGCGCATGCTCGGCGAGAACCGCGTGCAGGAGGCGGCGGCGAAGATTCCCCAGTGCGCCGCCGGCCCCGAGTGGCATCTGGTCGGCCACCTCCAGCGCAACAAGGTGCGGCCGGCGCTGGAACTCTTCGCCGCGATCCACGCCGTCGACTCGGCCCGTCTGCTGGAGCAGATCGCGCGCGTGGCCGACGAGGCCGGATGCCAGCCGCGCCTCCTGCTCGAGGTCAACGTCTCGGGCGAGGCCAGCAAGTTCGGACTGGCGCCGGATGCCGTGGCGGGTGTCGTCGAGCAGGCCCTCCGGGCGCGCGGGGTCACGCTCGTCGGCCTCATGACCATGGCGCCGTTCGTGCCCGACCCGGAAATGGCGCGGCCGGTATTCGCGCGGCTGCGCGAACTGCGCGACCGGCTGCAGCGCGACCTCGGCGTCGGCCTGCCGCACCTCTCCATGGGGATGTCCAACGACTTCGAGGTGGCCGTGGAGGAGGGCGCCACCTGGGTCCGGCTGGGGACCGTCCTCTTCGGCCACCGGCAGAAGTGGGCCGCGCTCCAGCGCGAGGCGCCCGGGGAATAGCCTAGCAGCCCGTTGAAAAACGGCGCACACGGAGGTGCGCCCTCCCGAGACTTGCGGCATCACGCGGGTCCCGGGAGGGCGGCGCTCCGTCGCCGCCGCTGTCCAAGGCTTTTTCAACGGGCTGCTAGCGCCGGTTCCGGTCGCAGAACGAGCTTTCGGGGTCGCCGCAGTAGTCCACGCCCTCGCGGAAGCGTTCCGCCCCGATGCCGCGGCCGGTGTGCTTCGTGACGAAGAGGCGCACGGCCGCGCAGTTGCGGTAGCCCTCCAGCGGGACGTAGACGAAGGTGCCGTCGAAGCGGTGCTTGACGACGCGCCACTTCCGGTCGCCCGGCACCATCACGCCCGCGCGGCCCACGTCCGCCCCGCGCGCCACGCGGAAGACGGCGTGCGGCGTGCGGGCGTAGGCGACCTTGTCCTCCGGCCCAAGGAAGGGCGACATGATGCCGGCGATGTAGTCGCGGCCGAGGGTGTAGAGC
>Ga0233425_10003433_pt1 | contig 28705 bp, 19 predicted proteins | sample Watercolumn_Towu_2_FD_181712 | JGI IMG/M metagenome (GOLD analysis project Ga0233425, IMG submission 181712) | Freshwater microbial communities from Lake Towuti, South Sulawesi, Indonesia - Watercolumn_Towuti2014_140_MG | ecosystem: Environmental > Aquatic > Freshwater > Lake | place...
AAATTACAGTGAAAAAAATGCTGAAGCTTACAACATCCGCAATCCCTGTTTCAGATTACAAAACTTTTAAGCAAATGATGGATATGTGGAATGACAAGAAGTGCCGGCTTGTGATCCTGAAAAAGGAGATATAAGGACCTAACAGAGTTATGCGTTGAAAGTTAATTGAGTCGATGGAAATAGTCAGGGATAGGTTTGTAACCGATCCCGCCGGAATTATGCCATACAAGGAGCAACATGAAAAGATTGTGCCGACTTAGTGAAAGTTGCTAAATCAAAAGCGCAATTCTTCCTACTGCTACACTCAATTAGGAATGACATTCATAAAAGAGAAAACAAGCGCCTGAGTAGGACGACGACATCAAGTCATGCTCCGCGGCAGTTAGCCTCACTACGCTGAACCAATTTCTGCCCCTGCCGTATAAAACTCATTTCATTTATTTATAAAATAATTTCGGGCAGGTATGACTTCGGCGGAGCTTCTTTCATCAGCAGGTCGTTTAATCGAGTATCTTAATTACAACGGAGGTTTTCCTTCCGGGCATGACCCTGAGCTAAACCGGCAGTTCGCGGAACTCTTCAGGATTTTATCAGAAACCCAAAACATCAACGCTCATACAGGAATAAAGCCTGACCTTGACTTTGCCAGCTTGTTGGATCAGATCCAGGCAGGGATCCTCGTGCTCGATTATCATACCCACATCATTGAACATGCAAATTCATTCGCACTAACATTGTTGGGAGCCAGCCGCGAGGATGTAACCGGCAAAATCTGCCACAAATTCGTTTGCCCTGCCGAAAAGGGAAAATGCCCGATTTGCGACCTTGGACTCAAGGTTGATAACTCCGAAAAAAAACTGATCCGTTCCGATAAATCTCAACTCGATATTTTAAAAACAGTGAAGGTCATCGAGCTGAACGGTCAGAAAAAGCTTCTCGAATCCTTTGTGGATATTACCGAACGAAAGAAAGCCATTACCGATCTGCAAAACAGCGAAACCCGTTTCAGGGAATTATTCGAGAACCTGGTGAGCGGCGTTATCGTGTGTAAACCTGTGGCTGAAGGTGAGGACTTTATCATCACCGACATAAACTCATCAGCTATCCGCTTCGACCAATTGAGGAAGGAAGATGTCATTGGAAAATCGCTGCATTCGGTGCTTCCCGGATTTGAAAGGTGCGGATTGATCGGCTCGCTGAAAAAAGTTGTTGAGACCGGCGAACCCGTATCAGTTCCTTCGTCGTGGTATTGCCACGAGTCCATCAATGGATGGCGCGAAAATTATGTGTACAAGCTGCCCACGGGTGAACTGGTGATTATTTACGAAGACGTTACCCAGAGGGTGCTCAGTGAAGAAAAAATCAAAAGTCTGTCGATCGCGATTGAGCAGATCCCGGTCTCGGTAGTGATTACCGACACTAATGGAACCATCAATTATGTAAATCCATATTTCAGTAAAGTTACAGGCTACACTGCCGCGGAAGTGACCGGCAAAAATCCGAGAGTTCTGAAATCGGGTTTGCAGGATACCGAGTATTACAAGAACCTGTGGAATACAATCACCTCCGGAAATGTGTGGCAGGGCGAATTCAATAACCGGAAGAAGAACGGCGAGAATTTCTGGGAAAGTGCGATCATCGGACCGATTAAAAATGAATCGGGCAAAATAACCCATTACATTGCCATTAAGGAAGACATCACACTTAAGAAGAAGATCGAACGCGAACTCCGGCAGGCTCAGAGTGAAACTACCCAATTCCTCGATACGGCTGCCGACGGTTTATGGCTGGTATATAAGGATTGTACAATCACCAAGGTCAACCAAACTTTTCTGGATATGATTCGCATGAAAGAAGAGGAGGTGGTTGGGAAAAAATGCTACGAGATTGTTGCCAACGATAATTGCGATTCGGATGGATGTTCAGTTCGGAAGATAATGAGCGGGGCAGATAAGATCGAACGTGACATGGTCCTCAAAACTGCCTGGGGTTTGGAGATACCGGTGATTTCAACCGTAAAGCCCTACTTCGATGACAAGGGAAACCGCATCGGAATCATCCAGAATTTAAAGGACATCAGCGAAAGGGTGAGCGCAAGGAAGGAACTCGAACATCAGTTCCAGTTTCTGAAAACACTTCTCGAAACCATCCCGAATCCGATATTCTACCTTGACAAGAACAATGTCTATACCGGTGTGAATAAAGCCTTCGAAACCTTTTTCGGACGCACAAAAGAAGAGCTCAACGGCAAGGAAGTTTTCGACCTTCTGCCCGAGGAAACCGATTCTGCCAAACAGCAGGAAGGATATGCCCTTCTTGCAGATACCGAAGCCAAGCAATTTGAATGGAAGGTTAAGACCATCAATAACGAGATCAGGGATGTGATTTTCAATAAGGCTCCTTTCAGCGACGCTGAGGGTTATATCGAGGGAACCATCGGTGTGATCTCGGATATTACAGCCCGCAAAAGAGCCGAGGATCAGCTTCGTATCAGCCAGCAGCAATACAAGATGCTTATCGAAAATATGGGCGAAGGTATTGGGATGACTTCAGTGGATGAAGTGTTTGAATTTGCCAATCCTGCCGCTGAAGAGATTTTCGGGGTCGACACCAATGGTTTGCTGAATCAACCACTGGAGCGATTCATGTCGAAAACCGAATTCAGCAGGATGAAGAGCGAATCGGAGTTACGAGAAAAAGGACTGAAATCGAAGTACGAGGTGGAAATTATCCGACACAACGGCGAAAAAAGATACCTGCTTGTAACGGCAACCCCGCGATACAACGAGAAAAACGAATTCATCGGAACACTTGGGATTTTCAGAGACATTACCGAACGGAATATAGCGGAGGCATCGCTCAAGGAGAGCGAGCAGAAATACCGTTCAATCATCGAAAACATGCAGGATGTTTACTTCCGTTCCGATAAGCAACGGAACCTGATCATGGTAAGTCCGTCGGGTGTACGGTTGCTGGGTTACGATGCCATGAATGAACTTGTAGGGAAAAACATCGCCAAAGAAATCGTTTATGATCCGCAGTTGGCTGAAGATTTCCTAACCTTGCTCAGAGTTCATAAATCAGTATCGAACTATGAAATAACTCTGCGTCACCGTGATGGCAGACCGGTTTATATCCTGATGAGCAGCAGTTACTATTACGACAAGCAGGGCATTCCGCTAGGGATTGAGGGTGTGCTTACCGACATAACGCAGCGCAAAGAGTACGAGGTAAACCTCGAAAAATCGAAAAAGGAAGCAGAAAGAGCGAATAAATCGAAGAGCGAGTTCCTGGCAAATATGAGCCATGAAATCCGTACGCCGATGAATGCCATCCTGGGTTTTGCCGAGATTTTACATAACCGTATCGACGATCCCGGGCACAAGAAAATGCTGAAGTCCATCGTTTCGAGCGGAAATCTCCTGTTGTCACTGATTAACGACATTCTTGACCTGTCTAAAATTGAAGCCGGAAAGCTTGAGATTTCGCCGCAGCCTACCGATCTGGTCCATGTGCTTAAGGAGATCAAAGAGCTGTTTTCGGAAAAACTCAACCAGCGTGGCTTGGTACTGAACCTGATTGTTCCGGAGGATTTTCCCGATTCATTGCGGCTTGACGATATCAGGATTCGCCAGATTCTCTTCAACCTTGTAGGCAATGCTATAAAATTTACATCCAAAGGCTATATTGCGATCGAGGTTCTGTTCAGCCAAAAAACTTCTGAAGGTGGGGAACTGGTTATAAAAGTGATGGATACGGGCGCCGGAATTCCCGAATCGCAGCACAGTCTCATATTCGAAGCATTCCGGCAACAGGAAGGTCAGATCGACCGGCAGTTCAAAGGAGTTGGTCTTGGCTTAGCCATCAGCAAGCACCTTGCCGAAAAGATGAATGGTTCCATTACTCTTAAGAGCATTGAAGGCAAAGGTTCCGAATTTACCGTCGTTTTGAAGGATATCAAGCTGACAGAATTCGCTGCCCGGAGATCGGATTCCGATTTGACGGAGATCGATATTGAATTCGAAAAAGCCCTTGTCCTGATCGTGGATGATGTCGAAGCGAATATCGATGTTGCGAAAAGCTATCTTGAAAACACAGGCTTAAATGTGTTATCCACCGATTCAGGTGAATCAGCACTTGAAATGATCAGGGTGGAGAAACCCAACATGATCCTCCTTGATATCCGTATGCCCGGAATCGGCGGATTTGAAACAGCAAAAAGGATCAAAGAAAATCCCGATACGCGGGAAATTCCTGTTCTGGCATACACAGCCTCCGTTCTCAGCACCGATAAAATCGACAATTCGGAATATTTTGACGGATTGCTTTTAAAGCCGGTATCGAAAACTGTATTGATTGCTCAACTTGCCAAATTCCTGCCACACAAAGAACATTCTGCGGTACGCTCAGGCGGCAATGAAGAGGATTCAGTTCCGCAATTTTCGGCTGAAGCAATCGGGAACCTGCCGGGTTTGCTCAAAGTGCTGGAAAACCAGTACTGTCCCGAATGGGAATCAATCAAGGATAAGCTGCTGATATTCCGGATCGAAAAATTTGCCGAAAATATTAAGTCGGTTGCTGCCGATCATAAGGTGGAATACCTTGAAAAGTATGCAGATAAAATCCTCGAGGAAATCAAAACGATGGATCTCGATGAAATGAAAACAACGTTACATGCATTCCCTGCAGTTATTTCAAATTTAAAAGCCCGGCTAACCTAAGAACAGTATTCAAAGAAAACATGAAAGGTCTCAAGATAAGGATAATTCCGGGCAATTCATTTTCCGGTCTGAAATCGGAAGCCGAAAGTCTTATCAATGAAAATGAGATCGGTGGTTTGATGTTGCTTACCTGCGAAGCAAACGATTATACTCCAAAAATTTTGGATCCCTGGCTCAGATCGCTCAAAGTTCCTGTGCTTGGGGGAATTTTTCCGGGAATCATCCACGGCAACCGGAAGTTTGCAAAAGGAACGTTGCTCATCGGCATGGAAGAGGCTCCCGAAGTACATATTCTCAGAAATGTCAGCAATCCTACCGAGGCATTTCACATTTCGATGGGGAATTTTTTCAAGGGAAATGATGAGCTGAAAACCATTTTCATTTTTGTCGACGGGACATCACAGAATACCTATAGTTTCATGGAATCGCTGTTCATCGTTTTCGGGCTCGAATACAATTTTATCGGGGGCGGAGCTGGATCACTCAGCATGGAACCGATGCCATGTATCATCACCAACGAAGGATTGCTGTCTGATGCAGTTATCATTGCCGGAAGCAGGATGAACGGCAGGTTGAGCTTTAAGCACGGCTGGAAAAGTGTTGCCGGTCCGTTCAAAGTAACAGGATCTCACGGAAACCTGCTTGTGAGTCTCGATTTCAAACCGGTGCTTGAAGTTTACAAAGAGGTAGTTGAGCCTCTGGTTGATCAGCCGATCCATACTGGTAACTTTTCGTCCATCGCTGCAGGCTATCCATTTGGAATAACCCGGCTTGGAACCGAAAAGATAATCCGGAGCCCGCTTAAGATAGACAGCCTGAATAATATTGTTTGCGCTTGTGAAATACCCGAAGGTGTTTTTGTTCACATCCTGCATGCTGAAAAGGATGACCTGTTCAAAGCTGCAATGGATGCACAGCAGAATGTATTGAATTCCGACAGCCAGAAGACGGGCGATCAATTTACGTTTGTCATCGACTGCATCAGCCGGGTGAAATTCCTGGAAAACAGATACCAGGAAAAACTGAACATACTGAATGAGCGCGGAAGTCCGCTTGCTGGCATTTTATCGCTTGGTGAAATAGCAAACAGCGGCAGGGAATTCCTCGAATTCTATAACAAAACTTTTGTAATCGCCAGTTTTAGCCAAACCGAAGGCTCGCATGTACGTTAAAAATTCACCGGAAGAGTTGCAGGTTTTTTATGAGATAGCCATGTCAGTAGGAACCGACATTGATCTCCCGGAAATGGCTACCAAAACTCTGATTGCCTACCTCCGGAAGTTGAATCTGTCAGCAGGAGCAATTTACCAACTTACAGGCGACAACAACTCATATTTCGAATACAGAATGGTGCGTTCGGTGCCTTTCAATGCTCATAAGAACCAGTATTTTAACAAAGCCGTTCAAAGCATTCCTGAAAGACTGAGCCCTAAGGATCTCAATGCATTCAGGCAACGTCTGCCTGTAATTGATGACAACGGTAGCGGTTCTTCTTTCGCCATCATGGAACTTCCCGGATTCGGACTATTTGCCATTCTGAATAATTCAAAAAGCGATACCCGATATATTGTTGCTTCTCTCAAAGCCCTGAACCTGAAGGTCGCCAATGCGGGTTTAGCCTGCATTCAGAAAAAGGAGCTGGAAAACAGTCAAAAAAGATATAAAGACCTCATCGAGTTCCTGCCAGAGATGATATGCGAAACCAACATGCAGGGCAGGATTCAGTACGCCAATTCTTATTCGCTCGAAAAATTCGGATATACCGAAGATGACATCAGGAACGGATTTTCAGCTTTCAACCTTTTCTCTCCAGAAGACCGGGGAACAGCACTTGATAATTTCCGGAAAATTTTCCAGGGAACTTTTATACCCCCCAGGGAATACAATGTTGTAAAGAAAAATGGTACACGTTTTCCTGTGATCGTTTACACGAGCATTATTACCAGGGACGGAGAACCCACCGGGGTGAGAGGTGTAATGGTGGATATTTCAGAAAGAATAAAGCACGAGGATGAGCTGAAAAAGAACAAGGAGAGGCTTGAAATGGCTTTGCTCGGAAGCGGAGCCGGATTATGGGACTGGAACATCAGGTCGGGAGACATTTTCAGGGACAGAAACTGGTTTGAAATGCTCGGATATAAACCTGAGGAAGTTGAACCGGTAATTGCAGTGCTGAAGGATTTTATCCATCATGATGATTATCCCAGGGTAATGGAACTACTGGAATCGCACCTTTCCGGGAAAAGCGATCTGTTTAAAGCCGAGTACAGGATTAAAAACAAGGAAGGCAAGTGGATCTGGGTACTGGATACAGGTAAGATTGTGGAGCGGAGCCATGATAAAAAGCCGCTTCGAATGGTAGGAACAGTGATCGATATCAACGAGAGAAAAGCCGCCGAAGTTAAGCTGCAGCACCAAAGCCAGCTTTTGGAAAATTCTTTGAAACAGCAGGAAATCATTGCTGAAATATCTTTGAATTTCAATTCGCTCAGCAATTTCGGCACTCAGATCAATAAAGCACTTGCCATCATCGGGAAACACACCCGTTGCAGCAGAGTTTACATTTTTGAAGATTCGCCCGACCGACATTTCACCAGCAATACTTATGAATGGTGCAATGATGGTATTGAAACCCAGATGGATGATCTTCAGCAAATACCCTACGAAATCATTCCGTCATGGAAAAAGCAGCTTGTCCAGAATGGCAGGATCTATTCGGAAAATATCTACGAGTTGCCTGAAGATATTTCTATCATCCTGGCTCCTCAGGATATCAAATCAATCGTCGTTTATCCGCTGAAAATCAATGAGGAAATTTTCGGATTCATCGGATTTGATGAATGCTTAACGAACCGGAAATGGACAAAATCCGAACTTGGACTGCTGAGAGCCGTCGCCAGCACGGTATCCAATGCACTCGAAAGAGAACGGACCCAACATTCACTGGTTGAAAGTGAATCGAGAAATAAAGCAATTCTGGAATCCATTCCTGATTCCTTATTCCATTTTAACAGTTCAGGATTAATTCTGAATTACAAAAGCGGCAGGCAGGAAGACAGGATTCATGCATCCGAAACCTATCAGAACAAATTCGTCAATGAAATTTTTCCTGAAGAGCTTGCCGGTAAAATAATAGAAGCCATCGGCATCGCGATTGACAAGGGGAATCATCGCTTCGATTATCAGTTGACCAACAGCGGGAAGACATTTGATTTGGAAGCCAGTATGTCGAAGATGAATGAAACTGAGATCATAGCCATTGTGAGGGATGTTTCGGAGCGAAAAGAATATGAACGGAAGCTCAACGCTGAGAAGGAAAAGGCAATACTTGCAAACAAAGCCAAAAGCGAATTCCTGGCTAATATGAGCCATGAAATCAGAACCCCGATGAATGCCATTCTGGGATTCAGCGAATCGCTGTATCACAAAACCGGGAATGAACAGCATAAAAAAATGCTAAAGTCAATTTTATCGAGCGGAAAGATTTTGTTATACCTGATTAATGACATTCTTGACATGTCGAAAATCGATGCCGGCAAGATGAAGGTTTCCATCCTGCCTGTAAACATCCGGCACCAGATATTCGAACTGAAAGAAATTTTCAAGGAAAAAATCGATAAAAAGGGCTTGGCTTTCGAAATCAGGATCAGCGATGAATTACCGGAATATTTAATGCTCGATGAAATTCACATACGCCAGATTCTCGTTAACCTTACCGGGAATGCCGTAAAATTCACTGAAAAGGGATTTATCATGATTTCTGCTGATTATATTCCAAGCGGAAACAAGGGCGATCTCCTGATCCATGTAGAGGACAGCGGAATCGGTATACCCGACAAAGACAGGGACAAAATCTTTGAAGCGTTTCATCAACAAAACCCGAATATCAATAAAACATACGGCGGTACCGGATTGGGTCTTGCTATTGTAAAAAAACTCCTGGAACAAATGAATGGTGAAATCAGCCTCGAAAGCACGGAGGGGAAAGGATCGCTTTTTAAAATAAGGATCAGTGATGTAAGGGTTTCTGACTTCAGGCAGGAAAGAACAGAAGAAGAGTATCAGCTTGCAAAAAGTCCGCAATCTGTTATTTACCATGATGTGGTAATGATGATCATAGATGATGTGAAGTCGAATATTGAGGCTATTGAGGAACTTGTACGTGCTCCCGGCATTTCATTTCTGGAAGCTCAAAGCGGAGAAATTGCGCTCGAAATCCTTAATCATTCAAAACCCGATATTATTATCCTTGATTTGAGAATGCCAGGAATGGACGGATTTGAAGTTGCTTCAAAAATCCGAAAGAATGAAATCCTTACAAAAACACCCGTTGTTGCTTTTACCGCATCAGCATTCGAGGATGATAAAGTCCGGATTGACGACTCCGGGCTATTCGATGCCATCATTTTTAAACCTGTCAGCAAGTCGAAACTCGATGCTGTAATCAGGCAGTTTGTTTCTTTTGAAATCATTGAAGAGAAATCAGAAGAAAATGAGCCCGCAGGGATTGTTCCGGATGATGTTATGGCAAAATTACCGGAACTTGTAAATCATCTCCGGACGGACAGACTTTACCACTGGGAACTGATTAAAAACAAATTGGTAATCTATAAAATTGAAGAGTTTGCCCAAAGCCTGATAGAAACGGCAGATGGTTGCGGATTCGGATTTCTGAAAAAATATGCCATGGAGCTGAAAAGCGACATCGAAATGTTTGACCTGGAGAAACTGGATGAGCACCTGGGTTACTTCCCGAAATTAATTGATGAGATTGAAAACATGTATTTGCTCAAATATGGAAAACTTAGTTGAAAATGCCACTATTCTTGTGGTTGATGACAACCCGACAAACATCAAACTGGTTTGTAACATACTCAAAAAAGAAGGCTACAATCTTGCTGTTGCCATGAACGGACAGGATGCGCTTGAAATCATTGAATCCAATCCCATCGATCTGATCCTTCTGGATATCATGATGCCCGGCATGGACGGATACGAAGTTTGCACGAAGCTGAAAGAAACACAGGCTTATAAAGATATTCCGGTCATTTTTATTTCAGCCCTCAGCGATATCGACGACATTACCAAAGGCTACGATGTGGGAGGTGCTGATTTCATTACAAAGCCCGTGAAGGAAAGAGAAGTGCTCAGCCGTGTAAAAACACAGCTCGAACTGATTGCCGCCAGGAAAACCATACAATTCAAACTGATTGATAAGGCTGAGCCTGAAGCAGAATCCTCGGAAAAGGAAAACTTCATGAAAAAGCTTCTGCCCACTGAAGAACATTTCAGGAAACATTTTTCTGACAGTCTGGTCGTCACCTCTGATCACGAAGCCTATCCCTCTAGTTTTTACTGGTTAAACGAGCAAAACAACAATGTCATTCTTGCAATGGTTGAAAGCCGGATCAAAGACATTCCGGGTACATCCTTTAATGTGATCGGTTTGACCCTTCTTAACCAACTTCCGTTAGAGCAATTTCCCGACAGGGCTCGCGGCGTCGTAGATCATCTGCTTCCGGCGTATCTTAAAACGCTCAGGGATTTCGGGTACGATGATTTTACATCTGATGATATTTCGATCGGAGTTGTTGCATTTAACAAGCAAGACAAAGTTTTACGATATGCCTGTAACCAGCAGATTTGCCTGGCATTCCAGAGTAACGGAAGCCCGGGAAGTCCGCTTAAAAACAGTCATTTCCTTAACGGAACCGAACTGATTGTAAACTATGGACTCAGGCTCTACCTGTTTTCGGAAAGAAAGGAAAAAATCAATGGACCTTCGGTGGTTGCTAATGAACCTGATTTCTTAGTTTCAAAACTCAGGAGCATACAATCCCATCACTTCAAGGAGCAGAAGTCACTTCTGAAAAGCATGATTGCTGATATGAATAATGAAGGTAAAGATCAGATCAACCTGACCCTTATCGGTATTGAATTAAACGGATCGGAAATACAATGATTAAGCCTTAAAAGATGGACACAATAAGAAATTCTATTTTGATAGTTGATGACAATAAGGAGAACATCCGGGTTCTTGGATTGGCGCTTAAAGAAAAAAACTATAACCTGATCATCGCTTATAACGGGAAAAATGCTCTTGAAATTCTTGACATAACACCTATCGACCTGGTACTTCTCGATGTGATGATGCCCGAAATGGATGGTTTTGAGGTCTGTAACCGCATGAAGGAAAATCCGAAAACCAGGGATATTCCTGTCATTTTCATCACGGCTCTTACCGAATTGGATAACATTGTCAGAGGATTCGAAGTGGGTGGAGTGGATTATATTACCAAGCCTTTTAAATCGAACGAGATGTTTGCCAGGGTTCAGTCCCAGCTCGAAATACGGAACCAGCGGTTGAAGCTCGAAGAACAAACCCTTGAACTTAAAGAAACCATCGAAACCCGTGATAAGCTGTATTCCTTAATAGCTCATGATCTGAGGTCGCCGCTTGCCAATATCAAAAGTATCCTTTATGCATTATCGAACCGTGACATTGATTCTGAGAACTTTATCGATTTGGTTGCAGCTTTGCAAAAGACAACCAACGAAACTTTCGACTTGCTCGAGAACCTGTTACTATGGTCGCGAAACAAATTATCAAAACTCAGCCCACAGAAATCGGCATTCTCATTAAACCAGGCAATTTCCGATGCGGTTGAAATTTTACGTAATGCAGCCATTCAAAAAAACATCTCTCTTGAAACCAGCCAGGGTGAGCCTGTGGAGATTTTTGCCGATAAAAACATGATCAGCGCGGTTATCAGGAACCTGGGCACCAATGCCATAAAGTTCACCCCGGAAGGCGGTAAAATCAGGATCGAGAGCAATGTCAGAGGTTCAAAAGCCTTCATCAATGTGACTGATAACGGTGTCGGCATATCACCTGAAAATCTCCAAAACCTGTTCGGAAAAAACGGATACTTCACTACATTCGGCACCAACCAGGAAAAAGGCAGCGGACTCGGATTAAAACTCGTGTGGGATTTTGTCCGTTACCACGAAGGGAATATCGATGTGGATAGTCAGGTAGGTGCAGGCAGTACTTTCACAGTGGTGCTGCCATTATCCTGAGGATTAATACATCTTCCAATCAGACCTTGGTTCAGGAGACCTTTGCCGCCCGACATAGCTGTTGCTTCAAATAGCCGAATTCCAAACAACTTTTCATTTGCTGCATTCACTTTTATTTTTGGAAATTTATTTACAGTAATCGTGTCATCAGCGGAAACCATGCTGTTTTTTCTGCGTAAAAAACTATCATTTAAATAATAATTGATAAAACAGCGGAATTATCAGAAGGTAAGTCACGAAAAAATGCAATCACGATTCTGGATTATTTTATTAATAACTGTGATAACGAGCAGTTGTCTGAAGGATCAGTTTGAGGACTCAGTACCTGATCCTACTGCATCTAATAATTTTCTTTACACTACCACTGCTGCCGCAAACTGGGAAATTAATTTCGGCACCGCTAAAGGCGATCCTCTTGCGAATGTGTTTTTTGAAATTTACTCGATCAATCCTTTCGATGAGGGAGGGTCATATTCCTCAAGTATGATAACCAGCAGCCAGCTGATTTTCAGGGGAAATTCGGACAAGGATGGAACCGTCACCTTTGCATGCAACGTTCCCGACTACATCGATTCATTGTACCTGGTTCCCCGATACGCAGGACTTAGCCAGGTTTATGTTTTTGCGAATAACGACAGTTCACAAACCATTTATATAGGTTCGCCTACGGCTGCCAGGTCAGCAGCTGAGGAACCTGTGCCGGATTTATCGAAAAGCGCTTCGATTCTCAATTATACTTTTTTGGGAGGCTTTAACAACCAGGGATTGCCAGATTACCTGGAGGTCCCCGGTGACTACATTTCCCCGGGTCTGCTGGAAGACATCAATGCCACGCTGCCCGAATATTATTCGCTGGTTCAAACACATCCGCAATATCTCGAAGATGGCACCGGCTCCGATTTGATCTTGTCGCAGCCGGCTGAGGTTTGGGTGACTTTTGTACATGAGGGTGCCGGATGGAAAAATGTGCTGGGATATTATATTTATCCAGTTAACGATCCGCCCGCCTCAGTATCGGAAATTAACCGTCACATAGTCATATTCCCGAACGTTTCGTACCAGGGCAGCGGTGGAAAGCTTCATTCGGGCGATAAGGTTAAGCTCAGGTATTTCGATCCCGTGACAGGCAGCCAAAGTGAAATTTTCCCTGGTGGTTCAGGAATAGGATGGTTTCTTATAGCCGATGGATGGAGGAATCATCAGGTAACCGATGGAAATTACCTTCATTATTCAAACAAGGAATTCAACGCAGAAACCAACCCTGACCTGAAAAAACACAATGTATTGTTAAACGATGAGGAGAGAAATCTGGTGCTCCTGGCTTTTGAAGATATCAGAAGGGACTTGGGAAGCGATAACGATTTCAATGATGCCGTCTTTTATGCAACTGCCGATCCCGGGGAAGCAGTTGATAATAGCATATTGCAGCCGGTTGACAGTCCTGAAGACACGGATGGAGACGGTGTTACCAACATCTTCGACAATTATCCCGATGATCCATTGAAAGCCTATAACAACTATTATCCTTCGAACACCGATTTCGGCACTTTTGCATTCGAGGATTTATGGCCCTATCGCGGGGATTATGATTTCAACGATCTCATCATCGATTACAGGTTTAATTCCATTACCAATTCATCGAACGAGATCGTGGAGCTCCGACCGGTTTTTGTATTGAGGGCAATCGGTGGAAGTTTCAGGAACAGTTTCGGATTTTCCATGGAGATACCTCCTGAAAATATCGGATCGGTTACCGGACAAAAGATATTCGGCGATCTGTTGACTTTTAATGCCAACGGAACTGAGGCTGGGCAATCGAAAGCCGTAATCATTGTTTTTGATGACGCCTATTCAATCCTTTCGGTTCCTCAGGGAGGCACTTTTATAAACACACAGCCTGAGGATCCATGGGTCGAACCAGATACGATTGAAATGGTCATCACACTGAACTCAACCAAAGTTCTGATCGATCCGCTGACCCTGCCTCCATACAATCCATTCATCATTGTAAACCAGGACCGCGGAACGGAGATTCATTGTGCCGGCACTCCTCCCACCGACATGGTGGATTTCAGCCTGTTTGGAACGGGCAATGATCAGTCCGATCCACAAACCGGAAGATATTATTTCTCCGCTCAGGATTTGCCCTGGGCTATAAATCTGCCTCAGGTGTTTGCTTACCCGGTCGAAAAGGTAAATATCATTCCTGCCCATCTCAAGTTTGAAACCTGGGCAAATAGCAGCGGATCATCCTATGTCGATTGGTTCCAGGACAAATCAGGATACAGAGATTCACAAAAGATTTATAAGAAACTGTAATGTAAAATTTTTAATAATTTTCTTAATATGAAAAAAACTGTTTTGATTGTAGACGACAAGAAGGAAATAAGAAACCTGTTGAACATGTTTCTTTCGAACGATTTCAATGTGGTGTCATTCGAAAACGGACGTGCTGCTTTTGATTGGCTGCAGTCGGGAAATATGCCTGACGGGATTATTTCGGACATCCAGATGCCCGAAATCGACGGCGGTAAATTTTTAAACCTGATCAAATCCTCCGGGGTTTTTCGGCACATTCCGGTAATCATGCTTTCGAGCATTCTCAACTCCGAGGAACGGATCAAAATGTTGAATATGGGTGCCGACGATTATGTGGTAAAGCCTTTTAATCCGGCGGAACTCAAGGTGAGGCTCAATAAGTTGGTAAAGAACTAAAAACCAGGAACCATGGAACTCAGAAATGCAGTTTATATCGGCAATGATACGGTTTTTGCCGAAAGTCTGGCAGCGGAAATGAAAGGTATCGGATTCACCATTTTTTCCGACAGCTCTGAAAATCTAGATTTTTTCCAGTCTACGCAGGTCCAGGCAATATTTCTTGAAACATCGGCATGCGGGCATGAGGTGGAACCTTACCTGCAGTGGCTGAACCAGGCTGTGGATACATCCAGGTGCGTTATCATCCTGCTTGCAGAGAACAATGACAGGGTTAATTACCACAAATTGCTGACCCACGGAGTTAACGATATTTATCATTTTCCCGTGGAGGCGCTGAAGGTGAAAACACGGGTAGAAATCCTCGCAGAATTGATGGACGGACGGATTAATCAGCAAACAAAGCCGGATGATTTTGTTTACAAGATCCCGTTGGCAAAAAGGATCTTCGATATAGTCATGGCAGGCACCGCACTTTTCCTGCTCTCCCCTATTTTCATTGTTGTAGCGGTTCTGATCAAACTGGAATCGAGGGGACCGGTATTTTATGCTTCGAAAAGAATCGGAACAGGTTACAGGGTTTTCGATTTTTATAAGTTCAGGTCAATGGATGTGAATGCCGACAAAAAAATCAAGGAAATGAAAAGTCAGAATCAATATTCAAAAAAACAGGATGAAACTTCCGAGCTGACTTTTGTTAAAGATTACTCTTATGATCCGGGGAAGGCAGAATTATTCGACGACAAAGGAAAAATCGGGGAGGCAGAATTTATTACGAACCAAAAAGAAGAGAAAGAGATTTCCTTTGTTAAAATCAAGGATGACCCAAGAATTACAAAAGTCGGAAGGTTTATCCGCAACACGAGCATCGACGAACTGCCGCAATTAATAAATGTGCTGAAGGGCGATATGTCGATTGTCGGTAACAGACCCATTCCGCTGTACGAAGCCGAGTTGCTCACTACCGACATGTGGATCGAAAGATTCATTGCGCCTGCAGGATTAACAGGTTTATGGCAGGTTGAAAAACGTGCCAAATCAACCGAAATGTTACCGGAGGAACGAAAAATGCTCGATAACGAATACGCAAGAACATATACCTTCTGGAAGGACATCAAAATCATTTTCAGAACATTCAGGGCTGTGTTCCAGTCAGAAACGGTTTAAAGATAATTGTACAGGAAAATAAATTGGATAATTCACAGTGCATCATACGATCGAGAATCAACATTTCACTTATCCGAAAGAGTCACACAAGGCTTTAATTGTCTGTATTCTCGTTGGTTTAACGTTTTTAAATTCAGTCAGCCAGGTTCCGCAGCCTGGCGACAATTCTTTAAGGAGATCATCACTTTCGGGTTTCAGCCTGCCTCCGCTTGACACACTAATTCAATCGGCTTTGGCTAATTCAGGCGGATACCGATATTTCTCCGAGGAAATAAAAGTAAAACAGGAAGAACTCAGGCTTCAGAATAAAAACTGGTTCGATTACATCAATATAGATGGCGATGTGGGATATGGTCATAATGATCAGCTTTTTTTCAACCAGTATTCCTACAATCACGAATACAGCCTCCTCTCGAATAGCAAGCAGATGAGGTATTATACCGGACTATCGCTGAAAGTGCCGCTTTCAGCCTTTCTGAACCGGAACAACAATCTGAAGATTGCTCATCATAACGTGAATAAAGCTGAAGGAGAAGCCAGGAAAACAGAAGAACAGATCACCTCGGCAGTGATTGAATTGTATTTTGCTACCTTATCGAATTACAAAGCCATGGTTGTTGGTCAGGCGCAACTCGAAACAGCCCTTATGGAAATGGAAAAATCGGAAAAAGATTTTACGGATGGAGTCATAACACTGAATAGTTATTCAGTAACCGTCCGAAATTACTATAAGGAAGAGATTGAGAACGAGAAAGCAAAAAACGATTTTATCGAGTGCCTGACAAAACTTGAATTGATAACAGGAATTGGATTGACTCGTAATCTCAGATGAATCTCCTGCAGTTCATAAAAATACTCAGGTCAAACCTGCTTGTTTTGATCTTTGTGCCCCTGCTGATGGCACTTCTCGTCGTATTTTTCACAAAGGACAGCCCTAAAAATTATGTTACCAAAACCAAAATTTATACAGGAATTGCCTCGGGTTATTCCCTCGAATCGCAACAAAATACTTCGTTCAATTATTTTGCTATCAACAATGCCTTCGATAACCTGATCAACCTGGTAACATCCAGAAGTACAATTGAAGAAACAGGGTTGCGCCTTTATGCACTGCATCTGGTTCAGGACGAACCCCGGATGCCGATAATGACTCTAGCCTGTATGAAGGAAATGAAGCGGATTACTCCACCTGAAGTGTTCGAACTGGTGGATAAAAAATCGCTGGAGCAAACATATCAGAACCTTCTTGCTTTTAAAAACAAGGATGAATCGAACTATGTGTATAAACTAATAAATTTCAACCACAATCATTACAGTTATAACGCCATTGCCAAAATAAAAGCCCGGCGTGTTGCCAACAGTGACATAGTAGAGATCACCTTTGAGTCGGATGACCCGGCAGTTTGCTATCAGACAGTTAATATTCTTACCGAGGTTTTCACCGGGCATTATTCAAAGCTCAAGGAGAACCAAACCGATGCAGTGGTGAAATACTTTGAGGAGCAATTGCTTGTATCGCAAGGTAAGCTGCAGGTGTCGGAAAACAAACTGCTGCAGTTTAACATGGACAATAAAATCATCAATTACTACGAGCAAACCAAGCATGTGGCATCGACCAACGAGAAATATGAAACTGAACGCCAGACCGTACTTCTTGAACTTGCAGCTTCCGAATCTGTAATCAAAAACCTCGAAGCGAATATGGGAACCCGAATGAAAATCAAATTGCAGGGTAACTCGATCATCAGCATGAGGGGAGAACTCAATAAACTGAACGAGCAGATCTCGCTGCAGCGATTCAGCTATGCCGATTCCAGTTTGTCCAATGATGAAGTCATACAGGAGTTGGTTGCCAGGTCAGAGAAGTTAAAGGAAAATTTGCGTAAATCTGTCGACTCACTCCACCTGCTCGAAAACACCAATGAAGGCATTGAAGTCCAGCAGGTGCTCAACAACTGGCTGAAGAATGTAATTGCATACGAGGAAGCTAAAGCCAAGCTGCAGGCACTCGAAATTCGCAGAATCGAACTTGAAGAAACGATCAAGCACTTTGCACCACTTGGAGCAAACCTCAAGAAAATTGAGCGTGAAATTGATGTGGTCGAAAGAGAATATCTCTCGTTGCTGTACAGTCTCGGGCTTGCCAAACTGAAACAACAGGACATCGAGCTATCATCGAACATCAAAGTGGTTGATCCGCCGGTGCTGCCGTCGGGACCTCTGCCCTCGAAAAGAAAATTTCTTGTTATAGCAGCGGCTTTCGCAGGTTTTGTCCTGACACTGGGATTTATTTTCTTAGTCAGATTTTTTGATACAACATTGCAGAATACCCAGCGGGCTGAAAAAGTTACCGGGCTGAAAGGTTTCGGCAATTATCCGCTGCTGAACAAAAACGGCAAAAGTGCCTGTAATGAGGACTTGCTCAGAGATATTTCTGCCAACTCGATTGTCAATTATATTTTCGAAAATCGTTCAGATACAAAATTAAAATCGTACCGGATCGGATTCCTAAGCAATTTTAAGGGAGAAGGAAAAACGGAGCTGATCGGCGCGATTTCAAAAAAAATGGAAGCGGTAAATAAGAGTTGCCGCCGTTTGCCTGCACAATTTAATCCCTCGGCAGGTATCCCTTCGGTACAGGATAATGCCAGGCATCATCCGGAACCGGAATTCGAGTTGATTGAAGTACCTTCGCTTATTGGAAATATCATGACAGATGAATTGATGAATCGTTTCGATCTCTTTTGCTATGTGATTAGAGCTGACAGAGCCTGGGAAAGAGCCGACCAGAATATGCTCGGTATCATCAGAAAAGTCGCCGGAAACAGTCCGGTTGGATTTATCCTCAACGCTGTAAAACAGGATCATTTGACCGATTTTATTGGTCAGATTCCGAAAAAACGATCCCGGTTGAGGAGGTTTATCAAGCGAATTGTATTGTTCAGGTTCTTTGAATCGTTCGATCTGGACAGATCGTCAAATGTGTAACCCTAACGCTAAAAGATCATGTCGGTTCCCCTCAGCAGGATAATTCGGGAAAAAAACATTCAGTCGGTAACGACAAGTGTTTTCGTCGCAGCCATCAATCTCGCAATTTTTGTTATTCTTGTCCGCTCACTTGGAAAGGAGGCTTTCGGGAAGTGGGTTATTTTCATCACTGCTGCGGGGCTGGTGGATCTTCTTCGATTTGGTCTTACAAAACGGGCTTTGATTCATTATGTATCTGCAGCTGAGAAAGAAAAATTCAAATTTTATGCAGGCAGCGGCATGGCTATCGATGCCGTGCTGGCGTTGCTGATTTCTATTCTTGTTTTCGCCACCTATCTTCTTCTTGGTGATGGACTAGGTATTTATAAGTACTTTTTCCTCTATTATCCGGTATTATGCTTAGTCAGCCTAAACTGGAACAATGCCACCGCTATGCAACAATCATTGCAGCGGTTCGACAGGATATTGCTGATCAGGCTTTTTCTGAATATTCCATTCTTCCTTTTTGCGCTGATCAACCTTTATTATTTGCATGTGGATTTGGATAAAGTGATCCTTGTATTCCTATTTATTAATCTCGCCGGGAGCCTGGCTTCAGGATTTTTAAAATGGGACGGCTTATATTGTATCCGGCATTGTGAACAGCCGACAGTAAAAAAAATAATCAACTACGGAAAGTTTACCTTGCTGACTTCCACTGGCAGCAGCCTGTTGAGGAGTGCTGATACCCTGATCATCGGCTTGTCACCGGTACTGGGTGCAACCGGGGTAGCTATTTATTCAATACCGTTCAAGGTTGTCGACCTGTTGCAAACTCCGCTGAATGCTTTTGTGGCAACAGCCAGCCCGAAGATGTCACGTGCTTTTCAAAAAAATAATATCGGTGAGTTCAAGCATATTTTATTTACCTATACAGGCGCAGTCAGCCTGATGCTCATCCCGGTAAGTATAGCCATTGTTATCTTTTCGCACCATATTCTTCTGCTGTTCGCCGGGCAGGAATACCTGGGTGATTTCGCCATCATGACGGTGATTCTGGTTGTCATACTCGTTTATGGACTCCTCATACCTTTCGACAGGTTTACCGGTGTTGCGCTTGATTCGGCTGAAATGCCCGATAAAAATGCCCTTAAGGTCTATGTCATGGTTCTTTTAAATGTGACCGGCGATTTTATTGCGGTTTTTCTTTTTCAGTCGCTTATCATGGTGGGGGTTATTTCTATTGTGTTCACCCTGGTAGGTATGCTCATCGGCTGGAGGTATCTGCAGAAAAAATTTATGCTGAATCCGTTCGATATGTTTTCAAAAGGACTATTCTTTTACAAAAAAATGCTGTCCTCTGTGAGAACCTTTAATTAACAGGAATTCGTTCAATGCCCAGGATTTTCTCTATCGACGCTAAAAAGATCATTGCACTGGTTCTTGCTATCCCGGCAGTTTACATATTGGCATACCTTATTGCCACCAAAGGAGTAATGATCGCTTTGGCAGGCATCGTCTTCCCGGTCATCCTGTTTTACCTCATTGGCTTATTTAAAAAACCTGAGATCGGTTTATGGACATTATTTACCATCAATTACTTTATCCTGGGTTTGACCCGGTATTTTCCGCAACCCCTCGGTCTGGCTATCGATTCACTCCTGGTTTTGACTCACCTGGCAGTATTTATTAGATATTTTTATGATCGTGACCTCTACAAAAAAACAAAAAGCGACCTTTTGTTCCTTGCTGCGATCTGGTATTTGTATGCTTTGTTCCAATTGGTCAATCCTGAAGCCGTAAGCCGTGAAGCCTGGTTTTATGCCATGCGCGGTGTATCTCTGCATACATTGTTGATCATTCCTCTTGTTTTTATGCTGGCAGATAAGTACAGGAACCTGAACTTTTTCATTCACTTATGGATGCTGTTTGCAATGCTCGGAGTTTTAAAAGGATTAATGCAGAAGTTTATCGGGCTGGATCGCTGGGAACAGCACTGGCTCGATTCAGGCGGTGCTCTGACGCATCTTTTATTTGGTAAGCTCAGAATCTTCTCCTTTTTCACCGACGCAGGTCAATTCGGAGCTGCCATGGGTTATGCAGGTGTAGTTTTTTCAATACTCGCGATCAGTGCAAAATCCGTAAAGCATAAACTGGTTTACGGAAGCGCAGCCGCTCTTTTCTTTTACGGCATGATTATCTCGGGAACTCGAGGTGCGGTAGCCGTTCCATTGGGGGGATTCCTGTGGTATATCATTTTAAGAAAGAACATGAAAATCATCGTCAGCGGTTCAATTATCGGGATAATCCTTTATGTCTTTATTTTTCACACATCTATCGGGCAGGGAAACTATGACATCAACCGTATGCGGACGGCATTCGATAAGGATAATCCTTCGCTGCAGGTAAGGTTTGATAATCAAAAGAAGCTGAAGGCGTACATGGCGACGAGACCATTTGGCGGCGGTATCGGTTCTTCGGGCAACTGGGGTCAGCGGTTTTCGCCTGCTACCTTCTTAGCAAACACACCTACCGACAGCTGGTATGTTATGATCTGGGCTGAACAGGGTATTGTCGGATTAATCCTGCATCTTGGCATATTGTTCTATATTCTCATCAAATCCGCCGGCATCATTATGTTCCGGTTGAAAGATCCCTGGCTTATTGCTCAGATGCAGGCGCTTGCAGCAGGATTCTTTGGAATTATGCTGGCTTCGTACGGAAATGGCGTTCTGGGTCAGATGCCAACCGGAATCATCCTGTACATGAGCTGGGCATTTTTATTTTTAAGCCCGAAATTCGACAATGAAATTGAAAATATTAAGGCAGGAAATCACAACAAATTCCTCAAATCACAGTAAAATGAATTTTGCAGGGAAGTCGCCTGAACATCGGTTGGCTAATTTTCAGAGTTCTTTAGTTCGAATAATTAACGTAGCTTAATAGGGTGTCTTCCATTTTTTATTATATAAATGAACATAGGAAATCAACTCTAATAATAATTACTTAAAACACAAAAAAAATGAACATTGCTATTGTTGGAACAGGATATGTCGGTTTGGTAACCGGAACATGTCTCGCCGAAACGGGCGCCATCGTTTACTGCGTGGATATCGACACGAAAAAGATCGAAAATCTGAAAAACGGGATTATCCCGATTTATGAGCCTGGACTTGAGCCATTGGTGAAAAAGAACGTCGAAAAGGAAAGGCTTTTTTTCACAACCAGCTTAAAGGATATCATAAATGATTGCGAAGTGGTCTTTATCGCAGTCGGAACACCACCTGATGAAGACGGAAGTGCCGACTTGTCCTATGTGCTGGGCGTGGCTTCCGAGATTGGCATGAGCATCAACGATTACATGCTGGTAGTTACCAAAAGCACGGTCCCCATCGGAACTGCTCCAAAGGTAAAAGCCAGGATAAGGGAAGAACTGGACAAACGAAATTTAAAGATCGAGTTCGATGTAGCTTCCAATCCAGAATTCCTGAAGGAAGGGGATGCGGTAAATGATTTTCTTAAGCCCGACAGGATTGTGATCGGCACCGAATCGGATAGAGCTGAAAAGTTACTTAACCGGCTTTACAAACCATTCCTGCTGAACGGTCATCCGTTGATTTTCATGAATATCCCTTCGGCGGAACTTACCAAGTATGCCGCAAACGCCATGTTGGCAACAAAAATCAGCTTCATCAACGACATTGCAAATCTGAGTGAAATAGTCGGAGCCGACATTAATATGGTTCGTAAAGGTATCGGCAGCGACAGCCGGATAGGGAACCGGTTCATCTATCCGGGAGTAGGTTACGGTGGCTCCTGCTTTCCCAAAGATGTGAAGGCACTCATAAGCACAGCAAAGGTGAACAAATATCCTTTGAGAATTCTCCTGGCTGTCGAGGATGTGAACCAGGATCAGAAAATGGTACTCTTCAATAAGGTGATGAAGCATTTCAATAATGATCTGAAAGGTAAAAAAATCGGAATCTGGGGTCTCTCGTTTAAGCCGGCAACAGATGATATGCGCGAAGCACCTTCGCTTGTCATTATCGAAAACCTGTTGAAACAGGGCGCCACTGTAAAAGCTTATGACCCGGTGGCTATGCAGGAAGCCAAACGGAAGCTTGGTGATACGATTGAACTGACACCCGATATGTACGAAGCGACGCTCGATGCTGATGCCCTCTTATTGGTAACAGAGTGGAGCGAATTCAGGATTCCGAATTATAAAATACTCCAAAAGCTGATGAGCCAAAAGGTCATTTTCGATGGCAGAAATATCTACGATCCGGATGAAATGAAAGATTTCGGATTCACATACTATTGCATCGGACGTGCAACCGTTAACACGTAACTCCTTCAAGGCTTGGCTCCGGCAAACAATGGTAGCCATTACTGATTCGGCTTGGAGTTTAAGGATTTTAGAATCATGATCATGAACGATGAACCTTGGGTATCGGTAATAACCGTTAACTATCACCAGGAAGATGTGACATGTCAGATGCTCGAATCGATGCGTCATGTCACATATCAGAATGTTGAAGTAATCGTGGTGGATAATGATTCAAAGGCTCCGCTCGATTTGGTTACAAGCCGTTATCCGGAGGTAAAGGTCTTGAGAAGTGAAAAAAACCTTGGCTTTGCCGGCGGAAACAATCTTGGGATAAAAAATGCAAAAGGCAAATACCTGCTTTTTCTTAACAATGATACCGAGGTCGATCCCGGCTTTCTTGAGCCGATGGTCAGGCTGTTACAATCCGATCCTGCGATAGGCATGGTCAGTCCGAAGATCAGGTTCTTTTATGAGCCCGATACGGTTCAGTACGCCGGTTTTACGAAGGTCAACCCTTATACGCTGAGGATGGAGGGAATCGGTTTCGGGATAAAAGACAAGGGACAGTATGATAAGATCCAGGAAACACATTCCGCTCATGGTTGTGCAATGATGGTCCCGATGTCGGCAGTTGAAAAAGTTGGGTTGATGCCCGAAATGTATTTTTTGTATTACGAGGAACACGACTGGAGCATGCGTTTTCTGAATGCAGGTTATAAAATTTTCTATCAGCCCCAATCGCTTGTACTGCATAAAGAAGCCATTTCAACAGGCGGAAGGGTGAGCCTTTTACGAACTTACTACTTTAACAGGAACCGGATTCTATTCGGCAGACGGAACCTGAAAGGTCCTGCCAGGTTACTGTCAGCTCTTTACATGACATTTATTTCGGCTCCGAAAAATTTTATATATTATCTCCTTCGTGCTGAATTTAAGCATTTGAAGGCATTTACGCGGGCTATCGGCTGGCATTTAAAAACCATGTTCAAAAAATTCAGGGTAAATGACAAAAAAGTTCTTTAATTACACACAATATACAAGGGCAGAGGACATCAAGCGACTGAGGTTTATCCAGCAAAGCCTTGAGACCCACCTTAAACCCGGCGGAAAGGTTCTGGATATCGGTTGCGGAAACGGCAACATCAGTTACCAACTCGCAAAAAGCGGATTCGCAGTCACCGGAATGGATATTAGTGAAGACGCTATTGCAGAAGCAAAGCGAAATTATCAGCTTCCGAACCTTGAGTTCATTGCTGTGAGGGCTGAAAATATTGGCACTTTCAGGGACAGGAAGTTCGATGCGCTTATTTGCAGCGAGGTCATCGAGCACCTTTCAGAACCTGAAAAACTAACGATGTTGTTTTCGAAATATCTCAATCCGGGAGGGATTGTGGCTGTAACCGTTCCCAACGGATTCGGTCCGCGCGAATTGCTGATCACAAAACCCTTCCAGCGTATGATACGGAAGCAGGGTCTGACGTACAAGCTAATCCTTGGATTCAAAAGGATGTTGGGTTACAAGGGACAGACCATTCAATCCTCTGCAGGTGATCTGACTCATATACAGTTTTTCTCAGGGAAAACTCTGCGATCCCTGGCAGGAAAAAGCGGCTTTAAAATAGTCAGGCTGAAAGCTGCTAATTTCCTCGAAAATGTTTTTCCGTTTTCGCTGATAGCCCGTTTTTCGGTGAAGGTTCAGTGGCTGGATTGCTGGCTTGCTGACCGGCTGCCCGTGAAGTTTTCAAGCGGATTTTTGTCGGTTTGGATGCTGAAATCTAATCCCTAAGAATCCCCCGATGCAATTCCTCTCGCTAATCATTAACCTGGTCTTGATGCTTGCCTTTGTCTGGCTGGTTTTTTCAACAGTTTATTTTCTGATTTTCGGAATTGCCGGTACGTTTTACCGGGATAAAAAATCCCTGCCTCAGCCTTTCAGGAAGATAGCCGTCCTGATCCCAGGCTACAAGGAAGATTCTGTAATTGTTGATGTGGCTGAGAAAGCGTTGACACAAAGTTATCCGAAAGAACTTTTCGATGTTGTGATAATCGCTGACTCCTTTCAGCCTCTGACAATCGAAAAGCTGAAAAAGATTCCTGTAAAGGTTCTTGAAGTCAGCTTCGACAAAAGCACAAAAGCCAAATCGCTGAACAAAGCATTCGAATTGCTTCCCGAATACGAAATAGCACTTGTCCTCGATGCAGACAACGTGATGGAAAACGATTTCCTTTTTAAAGTTAATAATCATTTCGATGATAAAACCAGGATTATCCAGGGACACCGGGCAGCCAAGAATCTGAATACTTCATTCGCCATCCTCGATGCCGTGAGCGAGGAGATCAATAATCATGTTTTCCGGAAGGGACACAGGGTTCTGGGATTGTCTTCCGCGCTGATAGGTTCGGGAATGGCTTTTGATTACCGGCTTCTGAAAAATTATATGCAAAGAATAAAGGCAGTCGGAGGTTTCGACAAAGAACTCGAGATCAACCTGCTCAGCGACCGTCACACCATACACTATCTTGATTCAGCCGTTGTTTTCGATGAAAAAATCCAGAAGTCCGAAGCCTTTAAAGGTCAACGGCGCCGCTGGCTCTCTGCGCAGTTTATTTATTTCGGAAGGTACTTCCTCAAAGCTATCCGTAACTTTTTCCTAAAAGGAAATCTGGACCTTCTTGACAAAGTCCTGCAGATGGCATTAGTCCCGCGGATACTGATTCTGGGTGTTACGGCAATTGCAGCTTTTATAATGCTACTCGCCAGCCTTTTCAGTTCAGGCGATGAGATTTACCGCTGGATGTGGATCCGTCCGGTTTACTGGTACCAGCTGTTTGCAGGGATTTTCTTCTCTTTTGTGATGTCGGTCCCGATAAAATTCTATACCATCCGAACCCTGAAAGCTATGCTCAGCCTCCCAAAAGGATTTGTGCTGATGTTTCTCTCACTCTTAAACCTAAGGGGCGTCAATAAGAAATTCATTCATACACGACACGGGTAAAAATAAAATTGGAGATATGAAGTTCATTGGTTTTTTTAATGATCAAAGCAAGGCAGAAGTACCCTCCGGTTTTGTCAAATATCAGGGTATCTATTCAACTCATCAGCCTTTATTCACTGAAGCGGGAAATCAAAAGCTCATCCTTTTCGGGAATGTATATCACATCCCGGGCTTTAAGACCGATTCTGCGGATACACAAAGCCTGCTTAAGAAAATCCTGAGCATATATCTGGTTCAGGGCAATGAAGGGCTGATGTCGATAGATGGTGATTTTACAGCTGTGATTTATAATGGGCATGAAACAAGAATATACCGTGACTTTAAAGGAACGGGACCCCAGGTCTTTTACAACGACCACTGTTTTTCAAATGACCTCCGGCTTTTAATGCAGGTCGGTTCCCATCCTGCCGAACCTGACGACACGGCACTTTCATTTTTTCTCACCTGGGGCTATGTGCCACCGGGAAAATCAGGCATCAAAGGGATCAGGCGATTGAGGAACGGACATTTGCTCAGGCATGCTCATCATCATATCGAAATCAAGAAAGTAAACGATCCTGCCTATACCATTGAAAAAGTAAGCAGGCAATCGAATCCCGATGAGCTTTCGGAAAGGTATTTCGATTTACATAAGGAATCAATTAGTAACCGTATCACGGGCAAGCAAAAGATAGGGCTGTTGCTTAGCGGAGGCTATGATTCGGGCGGAAACCTTGCAGCAATGCGGAGTATTTACCAGGGACCGTTGCACAGCTTTACCATAAGCTTCAAGGATAATCCGCACAGCGAACTTGAATTCGTCAGGATCATGGCAAAGGAATTCAATTCAGAGCTTACCAACTACGAAATATGCGGTCCGGAAATAGAATTTCTTCCGGAGATCATTTCGCAGACAGGAGTTCCATTCCAGGAAAGCGGGCTGATGATCAACTACCTTGTGATGAGAGCTGCAGGCGCATCTCATCCCGACATTGTGTTGGGCGGCGACGGAAACGATCAGATGTTCGGTACCGGAGCCAAGGAACTTGCGGTTAAACTCTTGATGAATCAAACTGGCATGGTGGCGGCTCAGAAAATCCTGAAGGCGGTTTGCGGAAACATGGAATCGGGGAATTTCTGGAAACGTGTGAATTTCTATAACAGGAAAATTGATAAGGTGGTTTATCCCGACCGCTGGGGATTCCCGCCCAACCAACTGGTTTATCCTGCCAACGAGAAAGAAGTGATCATAATCGATCCGGTATTTACCTGGTCGTACAAGAATTTGTATGAGAACCGGAGGATCAACGTCGACCTTGCTCATACGGCTTTCAATATCATCCTTTTCAAAGCATCGAGGATGGCGGAGTTGTTCGATGTGCAGCTTGCATTTCCTTATCTGGCGAGACCCGTTTTTGAATTCGTCAACAGCCTGCCGATCGGATTCAGGATTCACGGCACTGTGAAAGAAATCAGGCAGGGTAAAGGCATAGCAAAATTCACGCACAAAAAAACCTATAAGTCCAGGATGCCGCAGCAAATCACCAACAGAAAAAAACAGGGAGGATTCGTACCCCTTTCGATCTTCTTCGGTAACGATAAGCGTAATAATGACTTTTTCGGGATGATCGAAAAATCAGGTTTGATCGGGCATTTGCTGAAGGATAAAAAAACCGCACTGCGAACGCTTCAGAATTCAATTCACGATAAAAACATCTGGTTCTGGTATCAGCAGGTATATTTTTCCAGGCTGTTCAACCTGGTTGTTTTGGCTACCTGGGAAAAAATGGTAATCGAAAACAAGCAGCTCGACCGTATTTAATGACCTGATATGAAAATCAGCCTTGTAAAACAAAAAGTATGTTACAGATTAACCTTTGCTGGCTGGATTTTGATTTTAAGTGTCAACTTTTTATTCGTCCTTTTATTGGTCAAATCCATTTCGTCCTTCCTGGTTGTGAACCGTCCGCTCGAAACGGAAGTCCTTGTAGTCGACGGGCTGCTGCCGGGTTATGGTTATGACAGCATTGTATCGCTGGTCAAAAAAAATTCCTATAAATATCTGATCACGACGGGCGCTGATGTGGACTATGTCTTCAACTCAGGGGAACATTTCAACATTGCGGAATTTTCATACAATGTGTTATCAACAAAGGACATCGGCGACTGCAAGTTATATAAGGCTCCTGCTCATAACATTATTCGCGACAGAACCTTTAGTTCGGCTATGAGGTTGAAAAACTGGTTCGTCTGCAATAAAATCTTTCCATGGAAATTCAACGTTGTCAGCTTCAGCTGCCATGCACGGCGGACATGGATACTGTACAGGAAAGCTTTCAGGCAATATGCCGAAGTTGGCATCATCACAATTCCCGATTTGAGCTATAATTACAAAAAGTGGTACAACACCAGCAAGGGAGTCAGGATGGTTCTGAGCGAAACAATCGGACTTATTTATTCAACGGTATTTTTCCATCCAAAAATCAGAGGTAATGAAAATAGCAATTGAAGGACAACGTTTGTTCAGACCCAAAAAGCACGGAATGGATTTCGTGGCGCTGGAACTCATCCGGAACCTGCAGAAGATTGATAAGGAAAACGAGTATTTCATTTTTGTAAAACCCGATTCGGACAAGTGCCTGCAGGATTCGGAGAACTTCCGCATCATCGAACTGCCCGGAAAATCGTATCCGTACTGGGAACAAATTGCCCTTCCGAAAGCAGTAAAAAAATACGGATGCGAGCTGCTT
>Ga0233425_10003434_pt1 | contig 28704 bp, 20 predicted proteins | sample Watercolumn_Towu_2_FD_181712 | JGI IMG/M metagenome (GOLD analysis project Ga0233425, IMG submission 181712) | Freshwater microbial communities from Lake Towuti, South Sulawesi, Indonesia - Watercolumn_Towuti2014_140_MG | ecosystem: Environmental > Aquatic > Freshwater > Lake | place...
AAAGGATATCGCCCCCTTCCAGATGAGGGCCGATCTCTTTAAACAGATCCTGGCCATCATTGGGCGGCAATACCGTCCGGGCACCGGTTGAACCCATCATGATATCCCCCACGGCCACTACGGCCAGAAGCTCCCCGGACCAGGCCGCCAAAGGCCGCCCAAAGGCCAATAAAACCAGTATAAAGATGATTAGGGAAAACTTTTTTCTCAAGCCCTTTTCCTCTGCGCCTTTTGTCAGGCTGGGTGTTTATCCTTCTATACACCAGAACAGACCCTTTGTAAAAATAATCCTTCGTCCGAAGCCGGGCCCCCAATTACGGAATCCTTGACAACGGATTCATAAAATTATAAAAAGTCGTATCTATTTTTCTTCCTGAAAAGAAAAAGTTCACATCCTGAAGGAGACTTTTCCGGATGTAAACTAAGCCGCCATGCCCCGCCTTTTGGGGCGTGGCACCAGCCGGTCGGTCGATCGGCTCCTTTGAGGAGCCGATTCAAAAGCTTCGACAAAGTCGAACGGCCCGACCTAAGGGTTTCCCGTGAGATCCCGATGAGGGATCTCACCAAAAGCTAGACAATACGGTCGGCGGTGCCGACCTTTAGGAAAAACTCCCCTTTGGGAGCCCCGTCGAGCGGCCGGAAACCGGCATGAAAATAGGCACGGAAGACTCCCCCTTTCGGCAAAGGGAGAGGGGACATTAAAAATGAGGAGTGAAAAATGTTAGCAATCAATTCCCAGATTGAGAATGATAGCATCCAACGGCTTTTCACCCTTCATTCAAAGGTTCACCCTTGAATCGAATGACCAATCCGGCCCTCAAAGGGCTCATCTTATTTTTTAGTTCCGGAAGCTGGCTGGGTTATATCCCCCTGGCTTCCGGGACCTTTGGGACCCTCTGGGGATTCCCCCTCTTTTATTTTCTTTCGGCCTACTCCTTCCAAACCCAGCTAATCATCCTTTTCTTCTCCATCGCCGCGGCCATTCCGCTGGCCGGTCAGGCCGAGCGGTATTATCGGAAGAAAGATCCCTCTCAGGTAGTCATTGATGAAGTCGTCGGTTATATGGTGACCATAGCGGGAATGCCTTTTTCCTGGACCACGGCCGTCCTCGGCTTTTTTATCTTTCGTCTCATGGACATCCTCAAGCCCTATCCGATTCGAAAGATCGACCGGTCCCTGCCGGGGGGGTGGGGAATCGTTTTAGATGATGTCTTGGCAGGGCTATACAGCCAATTCCTTCTTCGTCTCTGGTTTTATGTCCTCAGCCCCGGGAAAGCGTAGATGAGATTAAAGGTGGAAATAATCGGCATAGGCAATGAGCTGGTCACCGGCCGGGTTGTGGACCAAAATACCGGTTATGCCGCCGCCCGGTTACACTCTTTTGGATTTGAAGTGGAGCGGATTGTACTGATCGGGGATCAACCGAAAGAGATCCGCACTGCTCTCAAACAGGCCGAAAAAAGGGCCCATGCCGTCCTGGTCACCGGAGGGCTGGGGGGGACCCTGGATGATCTGACCGTTGAGGCCGTCTGCCGGGCCTTCCACCGTCCCCTGGTCTTGGATAAAGGCTTACAGGAACAAATCAGGCGCTTTTTAGACCAACGGGCCATCCCCTGGGACCCGCTTTTTGAAAAAATGGCCTGGCTGCCCGAAGGGGTGGAATTGTTTCATCCCCGTCCGAAGGCCTGCGGGTTTCTGATGATCGAAAAAGAAAAACCATTCTTTTTTTTACCCGGTGTCCCCCAGGAGATGCACCGCTTTCTGGATAAAAAAGTCATCCCTTATTTGCTGCAGCACTTCCCCGGCCGGCCGATCATTCGTCAACGGGTTTACAAGTTATTCGGATTATTAGAGCCGGAAATTAATGAGAAACTAAAAGATCTCGAAGAGTCCTTTAGCACCTTACTCCTGGGCTTTTACCCCAATTTTCCGGAACATCACTTAACGGTTTCCGTAGAGGGAGAGAAGACTCAGGAGGCGGACCAACTGCTCGATGCCCTTGATACGATCATTTCCGGGCGATTGTCCGAATATCTGATTTCCAATAACGGCCAGTCTTTGGAAGAAGTGGTCGGCGAGTTATTACGGGCGCGAAAAATGACCTTGTCGGTGGCCGAATCCTGTACCGGCGGCCTGATCGGTCATCAGATTACCGGCATAGGGGGCAGTTCGGAGTATTTTAACCGGGGAGTGATCGTCTATAGTAATGCCGCGAAAATGGAACTATTGGATATCCCCAAAAGGATATTGACCCGCCATGGGGCCGTCAGTCAAAAGGTCGCTTCATTAATGGCTGAAGGGATAAAAAAATCAAGCGGCTCCGATCTGGGTCTGGCGGTTACGGGAATTGCCGGACCGGGAGGTGGGACTCCGGAAAAGCCGGTCGGAACGGTCTGGATGGCCCTGTCTTCTTCCAAAGGAACCGAGACCGAGTGCCATCTTTTTAGAGGGAACCGGGAACAGATTAAAACATTAACCGCTTATACGGCCCTGAACAGGGTTCGACGATTTCTTTTGGATCATCAAAGCGGGCTCAAAGGAAAACCAAACCCAAAGGGACAATCCCTTCCCCGAAGGACTCGACTGAATTCGTCGAAGCCGTTGAACCAAAAACGTCAAAGGGGTTTTACCGGCCGATGATCCGTTCCTTTTTAGCCATCGATCTACCTGAGATCATCAAAGAGGAGATTGGACTTTATATCAAAGAATTTCAGAAGGTCCCTTCCCAGGTCAAATGGGTTTCTCCACGGCAGATCCATCTGACCCTGAAATTTTTTGGCTCCATCCCTTTGGACACGGTTGAAAAAATCTCCCGGACCTTGGAAAAAAATGTGAGAAAATGTCCCCGGTTCCATCTGGCCATGAAAGGAATCGGGGCCTTTCCCAACTTGTTCAGACCCAGAGTGATCTGGACGGGTTTGCAGGGGGATAGTCCTAAGCTCCGGGCCCTGCATCAGGAGATTGAGGCCGCCCTTGTTTCTTTAGGGATCCCCAGGGAGGAGCGGCCCTTTCATCCCCATTTGACCCTGGGGAGAAATAAAAGCACCCAGATCAACGAGCCCCTTTATAAAATACTGGCCGGCTGGCCGGCAAAAGAGAGTCCCCCTTTTCCGGTCCAGGAATTGATCCTGTTCAAAAGCGACTTAAAACCGAACGGACCGACTTATACCAAATTAGGGATTTTCCCTTTGCAAGAAATCTGAAAACAGTCTAAAAAACCGCAGGCAAACTAATTCTTATGGAGGAAACATGAAAGGTAACGGGGAAAAAGGCACTGACAAAGGCCGGGCCGTGGAAATGGCCATGAGCCAAATTGAAAAACAGTTTGGGAAAGGCTCGATTATGCGCCTGGGGGCCGAGGCCTTGACCGCCGACGCCCCCTTCATTCCTACGGGATCTCTCTCTCTGGATATCGCCACCGGCATCGGGGGAATCCCCAGAGGGAGGATCACGGAAATCTTCGGCCCCGAATCTTCCGGGAAAACCACCTTGGCCTTACACACCATCGCCGAGGCCCAAAAAAAAGGGGGAATGGCCGCCTTTATAGACGCCGAACATGCTTTGGATATCAATTATGCCCAAAAATTGGGAGTCAACTGCGACGATCTGCTGGTCTCCCAGCCCGACAATGGGGAACAGGCCCTGGAGATTGCCGAAATCCTCGTTCGAAGCGGTGCCATGGATATCGTCGTGGTTGATTCGGTGGCCGCATTGGTCCCTCGGGCGGAGATTGAAGGAGAAATGGGAGACGCCCATATGGGGCTGCAGGCCCGACTCATGTCCCAGGCCTTAAGAAAACTGACCGGAACGATCAGCAAGACCCAGACCTCGCTGGTTTTTATCAACCAGATCCGGATGAAAATCGGGGTCATGTTCGGCAACCCGGAGACGACCACCGGAGGAAACGCCTTAAAATTTTATGCCTCCCTCCGTCTGGATATTCGGAAAATCGGCACCCTGAAAGACGGGCAGGAAATCATCGGCAGCCGGACCAAGGTCAAGATCGTCAAAAACAAGATTGCCCCGCCCTTTAAAGAGGCCGAATTCGATATCCTTTATGGAGAAGGGGTCTCCAAGGAAGGGGACATCCTTGATCTGGGGGTGGCCCATGACATCATTGAAAAAAGCGGCACCTGGTACTCTTATGGCGGCAACCGTATCGGCCAGGGCCGGGAAAACGCCCGAATCTACCTCAAAGAACATCCGGACTATATCGGGGACATTGAAACCAAGATAAAACAAACCTATGGGTTGATCAAAGAGCAGGGTTAAAAGAATCATTTGGTCAAAGAGGTTATGCTGTATTAAAAAAATTGCGGTCAAACCGTCATCCCCTGGCGAAGGCCGGTATCCAGAACCTTCACTCGAGGGGAATACCTCCGGACCCCGGTTTTCATCGGGGTGACGGCCTTTGTCGAATTCATCAAAGAGAGACCTTTAAGGGTTGGTCTTCCTAGGGAAAAGCGTTAACTCACAACCCGTAACAAGGAACAGGAAACTCGATATTTCAGAAAGGATTGGACGTGAAAACCGGGACAGAAATTCGTCAGATATTTTTAGACTTCTTCAAAACCGAAGGACATGAAATCTGTAAAAGCGCCTCTTTAATCCCCAGGGACGACCCTTCCCTCCTGTTTACCAATGCCGGAATGGTCCCCTTTAAGCGCGTTTTTCTAGGTGAAGAAAAAAGAGACTATCTGAGGGCCGCTTCCAGTCAGAAATGTGTGCGGGCCGGAGGAAAGCACAACGACCTGGAAAACGTCGGGCGCACCGCCCGGCATCATACTTTTTTTGAAATGTTGGGCAACTTTTCCTTCGGCGACTATTTCAAGACCGAGGCCATCCGGCTGGCCTGGAGACTATTGACCGAGGTCTATGCCCTTCCGGCGGACAAGCTGTACGTCTCGGTCTACGAAAAGGACGATGAGGCCTTTCAAATCTGGAACGAAGAGATCGGACGTCCCAAAGAAAAAATTGTCCGCTTGGGCGAAAAGGATAATTTCTGGGCCATGGGGGATACCGGCCCCTGCGGTCCCTGTTCGGAAATTTTGATTGATCAGGGGGCCGCCATGGGGTGTGGGAAACCGGACTGTGCCCCGGGCTGCGACTGCGACCGCTTTCTGGAAATCTGGAACCTGGTCTTTATGCAGTTTAATCGGGACCAGAGCGGACAATTATTCCCTTTGCCTAAGCCCAGCATTGACACCGGCATGGGTTTGGAACGTATTTCCGCCGTCATCCAGAAGGTCCCCAATAACTTTCTGACCGATCTCTTTCGGGAGATCATTGCGGCTATTGAAAATGTGTCCGGGACGCGTCTGGGCCAAAAGGACGAAACGGATGTGGCCATCAAGGTCATTGCCGATCACAGCCGGGCACTGGCCTTTCTCCTGGCCGACGGGATTATCCCCTCCAATGAAGGTCGAGGCTATGTGGTCCGCCGGATTTTGCGAAGGGCCGCCCGGTTCGGCAAAGTCCTGGGTATTGACAAACCCTTTTTATATCAGATGGCCCAAGTCGTCGCCGAAAGCAATGCCGCGATCTATCCCGAAGTGAAAGAGCAAATCTCTTTTGTCTCCCAAATTCTCCAAAAGGAAGAAGAACGCTTCCTGGAAACCCTGGATTTCGGTTTAAAACTACTGAACGAGGAAATCGATCGCTTACTTCAAAAAGGGGATAGCATCATCCCCGGCCATCTGGTCTTCAAACTGTATGACACCTACGGCTTTCCCCTGGACATCATCCAGGATGTGGTTCGGGATTCGCAGCTCCAGGTGGATGAAGACGGGTTTCATGAGCACATGGAAAAACAACGGGAGATGTCCCGCCAGTCCTGGAAAGGGAGCGGTGACCGGGAATTTCAGGAAGTGTATAAAACCCTGATGACCAAGGGGTTGAGCAACGAATTTATCGGCTATAACACCGGCGAGAGTTCTTCCATCATTTTGGCCTTGATTCAAGAGGGGCAAGAAGTCCCTCAAGTCAGCTCCTCGGCGGAAGTGGAAATCGTCGTAGCTCAGACCCCTTTTTACGCCGAGTCCGGAGGTCAGGTTGGGGATCAGGGAACCATTGCCTCAGCCCAGGGACTCCTTGCCGTAGAAAACACCTTTTCCCTGCCTAACGGACTGATACTCCACCGGGGCCGGATGCAGTCGGGCACCTTGACCACCGGTGAGTCAATCACCCTGACGGTCTCAAGAGAATGGCGGGCCAATGTCTCCCACAATCACACCGCCACACACCTCCTGCATGGGGCCTTACGCCGCATCCTAGGAGAACAGGTCAAACAGGCCGGCTCCCTGGTAACGCCCCAGCGGCTGCGCTTTGATTTCTCGCATTATTCACCCCTGTCCCTCCAGGAACTGCAGGCCGTGGAAGCCATGGTCAATGCCCAGATCCAGGAGAATACCCCTGTCCAAACCACGGTCATGGATTATGAACAGGCCAGGGCCACGGGGGCCATGGCCCTTTTCGAAGAGCGTTATGGGGACCAAGTCCGTTTGGTCCGTATCGGAGAATTCAGTCAGGAGCTCTGCGGCGGCATTCACACCGCCCGGACCGGAGATTTGGGGGTCTTTAAAATCCTCACCGAAGGGAGTATTGCCGCCGGCGTCAGACGGATCGAGGCCCTTACCGGGCGGGAGGCCTTAAACATCATCCATCAGGAAGAAAGCCACCTCAAGTCCTTAAGCGAACTGTTAAAAGTGGGGGCCGATGATCTGCTGGCTCGGGTGGAAAAACTCCTGGCCCAGCAAAAAGAACTGGAACGGACCATCTCCAAGTTGAAAAAGTCACAACTGAGCGGAGGGGGAGTGGATGATATCCTGAAAGGGACTAAGGAGGTCAAAGGAATAAAAGTCCTGGCCTCACCCGTCCCTACTGGAGACCCCAAGGAACTGAGAGACTTGGCCGATTCACTTCGAGATCGGCTGGGGTCGGGTATTGTCATCCTGGGGGGGGTTAATGAAGACAAATGTCTTTTAGTGACCGTCGTCTCGAAAGACCTGACCAAAAAATTCCAGGCCGGAAAGATCATCAAACGTCTGGCCAAGGCCCTCGGCGGTGACGGGGGCGGGAGACCGGATATGGCTCAAGCCGGGGGAAATCGTCCGGACCTCCTGGAGACGACCTTGGCCCAGGTCTATGAGTGGATTGGTGAGGAAAGCAATTAAGCGTTCAGCTTTTCACCTGTCCGTTTTTCAGGGATTGGTAGATCAGATTCGAGAGTTGCCGGATGACTGCGGTCTTCTTTTTTCCCCAGCCCCGATCGGAGGGCCGACTTTTATTTTCAATGATAATGGAAAGGACATAATCACATCCGGAATGCAGGCCTTTTTGATAGACGATACCGCAGTCTCCGTTCAGACCGCGCACAAAACCGGTTTTGTCGGCCACAGCCACGCCATCCTGATTAATTTGGGCTGTTTTGATTCGCAAATGAATGTTTTTCAGCAAGATCTCATTCATCTTTTGGGAATAATAGGGACTGATCAATTTTTGGTCATACAATAATCGGTAAAACAAGGTGGTATCGGAAGTGGAGGTCTGATTGGCATAGGTCTTTCCCCCGTCGGGAATAAGCTCCCGAATATGAGTCCCGGAAAAACCCAGGGCACGTACGAGGGCATTAATGGTCTGCATCCCTTTTTGGGCATCGCCGTGCCCCAAGAGAAGGATCAACGTATTGGTCGACCCATTATGACTGAGGGCGATCATTCGATATAAATGGCGGTCAATTTCCGGGGTTTCCTGAAGTTCCTGGCGGGCCATGGCGTCATAGACCGCCATCATGACAAAAAGTTTGATCAGGCTGGCGGCATTTCGAATGACACTCCCGTTAATGTCCGCCAGCATTTTTTTAGCATTCAAATCATAAACCTGTAAGGAAACCTCATCCCCCGGCAAAAGTTGACGGAGGGCCTTCAGTTGAATAATTTCATTTTCAACCAGATTCTGTATGGGGCTGCCATTGATGATCACCGGCGGCGCAGCAGGCCCTTCCAGGAGACGGCTCTTTTCTTCCGGAAGAGGAACCACCGCTGCCCGAGGAGAAGGATGGGATTTCTTTGGCTGATGGGAGGTCGTCTTCTTTAATTTCTTCTTTCGAGTGGACCGTTTAGCCTTCTTTTTTTTAGTTCCTTTGGAGGCGGCCTTTTTTGATTTTACCATCGGCCCCTCGGATTCCTGGGCCGCCCGGAGCGGATAGCCCCAAACAAGGCAGAGACTTAGAATCAATACTAGAATGGTTTTTTGTTGTAACTTGGCCATGGCTATAGAATAAAAAATTTTTCCTTTTTTTGTCAAGTAATAATTGAATTCTTTCTTTTAACATATTAAATTAATAAAAATTTTAAAGGGAGATCGATGAAGAATTCCTTTCCTTCCGAGACCGGCGCCTGGGTTGAAATTAATCTCTCCAGTCTTAACAAGAACCTCGAGGCCATCCAAAAAAAGAGCTCTCCTTCGGCCAAAATTATGGCCGTAGTGAAGGCCGATGCCTATGGGCATGGATTGATTCCCGTGGCTAACAAATTGATCCGTCTTGGAATTCCCGCCCTGGCGGTCGGATCCATGGCCGAGGGGGTCCGCCTTCGGGAAAAGATCGGCCCTGCGACCCCGGTGGTCGCTTTACTGGGTCTTCATCCGGAAGAAACGGCCCTTTGCCTTCAAAACCGGCTCACCCCGGTCCTCTATTCTATCGAAGCCGCCCAAAGGCTCCATCAGGCGGCTCAACGCCGAAAAATCCGCCAGGCAGTTCATTTGAAGATCGATACCGGCATGGGGCGCTTAGGGATTCCCTGGATTGAATTTGGTGAATTTTTATATAAAATTAAATCCTTTAAAGCCCTTCAGGTCACGGGCCTCACCTCCCACTTCGGTCAGGCCGACGAAAAAGAAAGGCCCTATAATCAAACCCAATGGAGACGCTTCGAAGGTGCCCTAGCCCAAGCCCGGGAAAAGGGATTGGAGTTAACCGAAAACCATATGGCCAATAGTGCCGCCCTGTTAAATGTAAGACAAAGCCATCTCCACTATATCCGGCCCGGGATATTGCTTTATGGCTCCAATCCGATCTCCTCTCCCAAACCCCTCCGGCCTGTCATCCGAATTCACCCGGTCATGACCGTGAAGAGCCGCATACTTCAGGTAAAACAGGTCCCCCCCGGGGTTGAGGTCAGTTACGGAGGGACCTATCTGACTTCCCAGCCGGAAACCCACGCCATCGTCAGTATCGGCTACGCCAACGGGTACCCCCGGATCCTGTCCAACCGCAGCCAGGTCCTGATTCGAGGGCGGCGATTCCCGGTCATTGGCCGGATTTGTATGAATTTAATGGTGGTTCGAATCGATTCGGCCCTCCAGTGCCACCCGGGAGAAGAGGTCGTCCTCATGGGGAGTCAGGGACGGGAATCCATTTCGGCCGAAGAACTGGCGGGACTGGCCGGAACCATTCCCTATGAGCTTTTTTGCCTTTTAGGCTCCCTCAATCCGAGAAAATATGTCAATTGACTTAGGCTCAAAAAAAAATTATATTAGTATGTTTACGATGAAGGGATATCCAAACGGACCATCCCCCAAAACCGCCGAATGAATGAAGAAAGAAAAAACGTCCCGTGCATACCCAACTGTCTGAATTAATGCAAGCGGCCCTGCTGGAGATCGTTGACGAGCCTACCAAAGGTCGTTTAGAGAACTGGCCGATCACTATTTCCATTCCCAATAATGAAACTTATGGAGACTACGCCACCAATCTGGCAATGACCCTGGCCAAAGAACTTAAACAATCGCCACTGAAGATCGCCGAATCGTTAGTCAGCCGGGTTCCGGCCGATCTTCCATGGCTGGAGAAGATCGAGGTTGTCAAACCTGGATTTATCAACTTTTTTTTAAACGCTGCCGTGTTGCAGAATAATCTGCCTGACCTCATTCGTCTTCGGACCGCTTACGGTCAAAGTCGTCATGGAGAAGGACAGAAAGTTCTCCTGGAATTTGTCAGCGCCAATCCCACCGGGCCTTTACATATCGGCCACGGCCGGGGAGCGGCCTTGGGAGGGGCCTTAGCCAATCTCTTAAAAGCTGCCGGCTATGAGGTGACCAGTGAGTATTATTTAAACGACCTAGGGACCCAGATGGAGACTCTGGGACGATCCATCCAGGCCCGTTTTCAGGAAATTCAGGGGTCGGACCAGCCTTTTCCGGAAAACGGCTATAAAGGAGAGTACATCAAAGACCTGGCCGCCAAAATCCTGAAGGAGCAAACCGCTCCAGACCACCCCTCCGAGGAACCGGATTTACCTTTCTTTTCCCGTTACGGGAGGGAAGCCATCTTGAATGAAATTCAGGAAGACCTGGAGGCCTTTGGAATCCATTTCGACTCCTGGTTCAGTGAAGAAAGCCTGGTGCAGCAAGGAAAGGTCGAGGCTTTGCTCGAAAAGATGAAAGGACTCGGTCTCCTGTATCAGGAAGAAGGGGCCCTCTGGTTCAAGAGCCAGGCCTTTGGGGATGAAAAGGATCGGGTCGTCATCCGTGCCAAAGGGGCCTTAACCTATTTCGCCTCGGATATAGCCTATCATTTTGACAAATTTAAACGGGGTTATCAGACCCTGATCAATATTTGGGGGGCCGATCATCACGGCTATGTCCCCCGATTAAAGGCCTCTCTGCAGAGCTTGGGGCATTCTCCCGATTCCCTGACGGTCATCCTGGTTCAATTAGTCACCTTGATCCGGGGAGGGAAACCGGTGGCCATGTCCACCCGGGCCGGAGAATTCATCACCTTGAAAGAAGTCCTGGATGAAGTGGGTACAGATGCCGCCCGCTATATATTCCTGACCAGACGGTCCGACAGCTCCCTGGATTTCGATTTGGATTTGGCAAAGAAACAAAGCAGCGAGAACCCCGTCTATTATGTCCAATATGCCCATGCCCGGGTCTGCAGTGTCCTGGCCATGGCCCAATCCCAGGGGTTTTCCCTGGAGGATTGGGACCCCGCCTGCCTTCAGCGGTTGAATCTGCCGGAAGAGAGACGTCTGTGCAAACTCTTGATGGACTATCCGGAAGAGATCAGGCAGGCCACGCTGAAACTGGAACCCCATCGCCTACCCTTTTTTCTGGGGGAACTGGCGGCCCAATTTCATTATTACTACAATCATTGCCGGATTATCCAGGAAGACCGGGAACTCAGTCAGGCCCGGCTGATCCTTTCTCAGGCCGTGGGAACGGTCATCCGAAATGCCCTAACCCTCTTGGGCGTTTCGGCCCCGGAAAAAATGATCAGAAACCATGAAGAAACCGCAACCCTATAATCGCAAAAAACGCTTTATTGTGGAGCTGTCCAGGACCCAGCTTTTTTTAAGCATCATGGGGGTCCTCTTTGTCCTAACCTGGGCCTTTATCCTGGGGATCTTTGTCGGCCGAGGGTACGTCCCCGACAGCATTACCCAGACCATTCAGAATCAGTTCCGTAAACTTCAATCCGGGAAAAAGGCCTTGACCGATAAATATCTGGCCCAAGAAAAAAAAGCGGAAATTCCTCAAGAGGAAGTGGTCAACCCCCGCCTGGAATTCTTTAATAAAAAGCAATCCGCCAAAGGAAATGAAACGGTCCAGTTGACTGTTCCTCAACCAACCCCGAAGCCTCAAGAGGAGAAAGAAATTAAAAAGGAGACCCCACAGCCGATCCAGGCCACCAAGGTCCCCGCCGAAAAAACGGAAACGCCGAACGGAGCGAACGGGATTCTGATCCAAATCGGCTCCTATCGGGAGGAGACGTCGGCCCTTTCCAGTATCAAACGGCTCCAGGAAAAAGGGTACCAGCCTTTATTGCAAACCAAAGAACTTCCCCAAAAAGGGGGGAGATGGTTTCGGGTTCAACTGGGGCCGTTCAAAACCAAATCCGAGGCCCAAGCACTGATCAAAAAACTGGAACGTGACGGATTCCAGGCCGTCTTGCTGGAAAAAAACAACTGAAAGGATATAACCCCAAGGTCAAGGGGTGAGGCCTATGGTGCAAGGTTACTATTCTCAGGCCTCACCCCTTCTACCTGGGACCTTTTTATATCATGTTACGCAAAGCCATTATGAGAGATGTCCGGCCCATTCAAAAGCTTTTGGAGCAATATGCCCAAAAAGGCCTTCTCTTGCCTCGCTCTTTAAGTGAATTGTACGGGTACTTGCGAGACTATTACGTCTATATCCCGGAGGAAGGGGAGGAGCCGTGCGGGACCTGTGCCCTCCATCTCTGCTGGGAAGATCTGGCCGAGATAAAATCCTTGGCCGTGGACGAGGCCTTTACCGGACAGGGTATCGGCAGCCGTCTGGTGGAGGCCTGCATTTCCGAGGCCATAACCCTGGGCCTTTATAAAATCTTTGCCCTGACCTACCGGGTGGATTTCTTCAAACGCTTGGGCTTTAAAGAAGTGGACAAGAGTTTATTGCCTCATAAAATTTGGTCCGATTGCCTGAAATGCGTCAAATTCCCGGAGTGTGATGAAGTGGCTGTCATGTTGGAAATCTAATAAATTGTTCAACGTTCAATGTTCGAGGTTCAACGTTAACTTTTTTTAGAAGGTGTTTTTTTCAACCTTAAACATCGAACTTTGAACTTCTTTGGAAAGAAACTATGTTCAACGCTTTGATCAAAAAAATCGTCGGGACCAAAAACGATCGGGAACTGGCTCGTCTGGCCCCTATTGTGGATCAGATTAATGACCTGGAACGAGAAATGCGCACCCTGACGGATGCCCAGCTCCAGGCCAAAACCCCACATTTTAGAGAACGTCTGGACCAGGGCGCCACTCTGGATGATATTTTGCCGGAGGCCTTCGCCCTGGTTCGGGAGGCCTCAGTCCGAATCCTCGGTCTTCGTCCTTTTGATGTCCAAGTGATCGGTGGAATGGTCCTCCACGAAGGGAAGATCGCCGAAATGAAGACCGGTGAAGGGAAGACCCTTGCCGCTACCCTCCCCGTGTATTTGAATGCCTTGACCGGAGAAGGGGTCCATGTGGTGACCGTCAACGATTACCTGGCCAAACGGGACAGCGAATGGATGGGAGGGATCTATAATTTTTTGGGTCTCTCGGTAGGGGTCATTGTCCATGACCTGGAGAAAGAAGAACGCCGGGCCGCCTACGGTGCGGACGTGACCTATGGGACCAATAATGAATTCGGCTTTGATTATCTAAGGGATAACATGGAATTTTCCCTGGGCGATTACGTCCAAAGGCCCTTTAACTACGCTATCGTCGATGAGGTGGACAGCATCCTGATTGATGAGGCCCGGACGCCTTTGATTATTTCTGGACCGGCTGAAAAATCAACCCGCATGTATTATGACATCAACCAGATCATCCCCCGGCTGCACAAGGAGAAAGACTATACCATTGAAGAAAAGACCCGGACCGTGGTCTTAACCGAGGCCGGAGTCGCCCATGCTGAAAAATTGCTCAAAGTGGAAAACCTTTATGACCCCCGTTATATGCTCCTGGTCCATCATATCAACCAGGCTTTAAAGGCCCACACCATATTTAAAAAAGACGTCGATTATATCGTCAAAGATGAGGAGGTCATCATCGTTGATGAATTCACCGGCCGGTTGATGCCCGGCCGGCGTTACAGCGAAGGCCTTCATCAGGCCCTGGAGGCGAAGGAAGGCGTAACCATTGAGAGTGAAAACCAGACCCTGGCCACCATCACCTTTCAGAACTATTTTCGGATGTATAAAAAATTGGCCGGCATGACCGGGACCGCCGACACCGAGGCCCCGGAATTTAAAAAGATCTATAATCTGGATGTCACCGTCATCCCGACCCATAAAAAAATGATCCGGGAGGATTTCCCGGATGTCATCTATCGCAATGAGGCCGAAAAGTTTCAAGCCATCGTCGAAGAGATCAAACGGCTCCATGAGAAAAGACAGCCGGTTTTAGTGGGGACGATCTCCATAGAAAAATCGGAGCTCCTCTCTAAGGTCCTGGGCCGGCAGGGGATTAAACATTCGGTCCTGAATGCCAAAAATCATCAACTGGAGGCCGAGATCGTCGCTCAGGCCGGCCAACAGGCCGTGGTGACCATCTCGACCAACATGGCCGGACGGGGGACCGACATCGTCCTGGGAGAGGGGGTCACGGCCCTGGGAGGCCTGCACATCCTGGGGACGGAACGCCATGAATCCCGGCGGATCGACAATCAGCTCCGGGGCCGCTCCGGCCGTCAAGGGGACCCCGGCAGTTCCCGTTTTTATCTCTCCTTGGAAGACGACCTCCTGCGCATCTTCGGCTCCGACCGGATCTCCGGCCTGATGGGCAAAATGGGCATGGAAGAAGGAGAACCGATCGAACACTCCCTGATCACCAAGGCCATCGAAAATGCCCAGCGCCGGGTGGAAGGGCACAACTTTGAAATCCGTAAACACCTCATCGAATATGATGATGTGATGAACAAACAGCGGGAGGTGATCTACGGGCAGAGGCGAAAAGTCCTGGAAGGCCAGGATTTGCGGGAGATGATCCGGGAAATGACTGAAGAGCTTCTGGATGGCCTGTTGGACATCTTCCTGGACGAGAAAACACCTCCGGACGAATGGGATCTGAAATCCTTGTCCGACAAGCTCTTTCAGCAGTTTTCGATCAAGGTCAATCTGGATGGCAAAGAAGAACCGCCTGAGGCCGATGAACTCAGCGAAGAGCTCTTTGAGCAGATCTGGTCCACCTATCAGAAAAAAGTCGAGACCATCGGTCCGGAGGTGATGGATTCACTGGAACAGATGGTCATGCTGGAGACGATTGATACGACTTGGAAAGATCATCTGCTCAGCATGGATCACTTGAAGGAAGGCATCGGCCTAAGGGGTTACGGGCAGCGGGACCCCTTAAGGGAATATCAACGGGAAGGTTTCGAAATCTTTTCAGACATGATCGAACGGATTAAAGAACAAACTGTCGCCAATTTGTTCCGCCTCCAGTTGGCCCGGGAGCAGGATCTGGAACAACTGTCGGAACGCTCCGAAAAGCCGATGTTTTTCAGCCACGGCGGAGAAGAACCGGCGGCCCCTAAAAAAAGAGAAGGAAAGAAGGTAGGAAGAAATGATCCCTGTCCATGCGGAAGCGGGAAAAAATTCAAAAAGTGTTGTGGGAAAAAATAGCCTTTTTCGGGTGACCGGATTTTCGGCGGCCAGCACCTCGGCCGGAATAAAAAAAGGGTCCGCGAAGCAAGACCTGGGACTGATTTTTTCAGAGGTCCCGGCTGTGGCCTCCGGGGTCTTTACCCGGAACCTGGTCAAAGCCGCCCCTGTTCTTTTGGATATGGAACGAATGGCTGCCGGGATCGGTCGGGCCATCCTGGTCAATAGCGGCAATGCCAATGCCTGCACCGGGGCCTTAGGCCTTAAAGATGCCCAAAAAATATCTCGCCGGCTTTCTCAGAAACTAGCCATCCCCGACGACCAGGTCTTTCTGGCTTCCACCGGGGTTATCGGCCAAAGACTGCCCCTTTCTCGGATAAGCACGGCCATCCCCGGATTGATCGAATCCCTGACTCCTGACGGGCTGTCCGCTGTAGCCGAAGCCATTATGACCACCGATACTTTTCCGAAGATCCTTTCCAAGGAACTGGTCCTGGGCAAGAAAAAGGTCCGTATCGTCGTCATGGCCAAAGGGGCGGGCATGATCCAGCCGAATATGGCTACCATGCTCTGCTTTGTTTTGACCGATGCGGCCATCTCTCCTGCCCTGCTGGATCGGATGTTAAAAAAGGCCGTGGAGCGTTCCTTTAACCGGATAACCGTCGACGGGGACACCAGCACCAATGATATGGTCCTGGTCCTGGCCAATGGGCTGGCCGGGAATACCCTCTTGGATAAGGAATCGAGCCCCGGCGCCCGATCCTTCGGTCGAGCCCTGGAAGCCCTCTTGATCATTCTGGCCAAGATGATTATTCGGGATGGAGAAGGGGCCACCAAAGCCCTGACCCTTCTCCTGGAAGGGGCCAGGAATAAGGAAGAAGCCCGGACCCTGGCTTTTACTGTGGCCAATTCTCCTTTGGTCAAAACGGCCCTCTTTGGTCAGGATGCCAATTGGGGGAGGATAATGGCGGCCTTGGGACGGGCCGGCGTAGACTTTGATCCCAATCGTGTGGACATCTTTTTTGATACGGTTCAGGTGGTCAAAAATGGGATCGGTCTCGGTGCGGAAGCCGAAAATCGGGCCGGCGAGGTCCTCAGGAAACCGACCCTGACCCTCCGGATACACCTGCATCAGGGAAAGAGCCGAACATCGGTCTATACCTGTGACCTCTCTCTGGATTACGTCCGCATCAATGCCGATTATCGGACGTGAGCATTCTTAGAAGAAGGTATTTGAAAATCCGGGAGCCAAAAACCGGGATTCAGAATTTAAGAATATTGGCCTCATCCGGGAGGTCCTCGGAAGATGCGGCCTCTAGCAGGGCAGTTATATCCCACCCAGTAAGGCCTTTCATTCATCCCGGCCGCTGGGCTGTGCCGAGCCAAAGAAGACTCCCGGAGAGAGTCTGACAGGAATCGAGGGAAAAAATCTCAACCCCGGATTTGGCCGGGGTGAAAGGGAAAGGATATCATTCCTATACGATAAATGACATTGACAAAACGTTGTCGATGTTCAAGCACTATACGACTAAAGAAAGGAGTCAGGGGTCCAAGGATTCACATGAACGGCCGGGGGGCGAAAACCCTCAATAAACTTTTTTCACCCCTGGCGGAAGCGATTCCTGGACCCCATCTCGATCCCATGACTATACCTAAATTAGAAAAACTGATTCAGGCCGCCCGGGGAGAAATCCCGGCCGACCTGGTGTTCAAGGGTGGGAAGGTGATTAATGTCTTTTCTTCGGAGATCCAAGAAACCGATGTCGCCGTCTGCGAAGACACCATCGTCGGTCTTGGATCCTATGAGGGGCTGGAGACCATAGACTGCCGCAACCGCTTTATCTCCCCGGGCTTCATTGACGGTCACCTCCACATTGAAAGCACCCTTTTGACCCCCTCCAGACTGACGCCGGTCCTTCTGCTCCATGGGACCACCACGGTGGTGGCCGACCCCCATGAAATCGCCAATGTCTTTGGCCTGAAAGGTATAGACTTTATGTTAGCCGACAGCGAAGGACTTCCTCTGGAGATGTATTTCATGGCCCCTTCCTGTGTCCCGGCTACTCACTTGGAGACCGCCGGGGCGGCCTTGAGTGCTGAGGATCTCTCTTCTCTCGGTCAGCACCCCAGGATATTGGGGTTGGGGGAAATGATGAATTTCCCCGGTGTCCTTTTCAGGGACCGGGAGGTCTTAAAAAAGATAACGGCCTTTTCCCAAAAAGTTAAAGACGGTCATGCCCCTTTATTGTCCGGGAAGGACCTCAATGCCTATCTGACCGCCGGGATCCGGTCCGATCATGAAACCTTGATGCTGTCCGAAGCCAGAGAAAAACTCTCCTTGGGCATGGTTCTGATGATCCGGGAAGGGTCGACGGCTAAAAATCTCCAGGATTTACTGCCCCTGGTCTCTTCCGCCAACGCCCGTCGCTGTCTTTTGGTAACGGATGACCGCCACCCGGGAGACCTTTGGGAGGAAGGTCATTTGGATTATCTCCTCAAACAAGCCATTGCCCTGGGTCTGAATCCCTTTACGGCTATCCAAATGGTTACGCTCAATCCGGCCGAGTATTTTGGACTCCGCCATCTGGGGGCTGTAGCCCCAGGCTATCAGGCCGATCTGGTTATCCTGAAATCCCTCCAGGCCCTGGAGGTGGAAGGGGTTATAAAAAAAGGAAAATGGGTGGTCCAAAACGGCTGCCTCCCGGAGGAAAGGCCTCATACCGATCAAGGGCTCAAAGGGCGGAAGATGCAGATCAAGGATCTGACCTTGGAAAAATTCATTATCCCCGTCCAGGGGGAATGGGCCCAGGTCATTGAGTTGATCCCAGATCAGATTCTGACCAAAAAAATCAGGCACAAGGTCAGAACGGAGAATGGCCGGGTGGTCCTGAGCCAGGAAGAAGATATCGTCTTCCTGGCCTGTGTGGAACGTCATAAAGGAACTGGGTTGGTGGGGCTGGGTCTGGTCAAAGGTCTGGGGCTTAAGCAAGGGGCCCTTGCCTCTTCCGTGGCCCATGATTCCCATAATATCGTCGTGGCAGGGCGGGACCCCGGGGATATGCTCCTGGCCGTTCAGACCATTGAGAACATGGTCGGCGGTCTAGTGGTCGTCGTAAGGGGTGAGGTCAAGGCCGCCCTTCCCCTGCCCATAGCCGGTCTCATGTCCGATCAATCCATCGAGCATGTCCTGGAACAGAAGAAGGCCCTGTTGCAAGCCGTACCCTTGACCGGCTGCGGGCTATCAAACCCTTTCATGCCTCTTTCTTTCCTGGCCTTGCCGGTCATCCCCGAGTTGAAAATCACCGATAAAGGGCTGGTGGATGTCAATCGGTTTGAAATCATTCCGCTGATGGAATAAGAATGGAACCCTGTATTTAATAGGGTGCAACGATCCGGTCGGATTAGTGATGCCTTAAACCTTAAATACTGAACCTTGATCTTGAACCGTTATTCTAAGGACTCCGTTCACCCGGAGCAGGCCGATGTCATCCGGGCCATGCTCAAGCCGGAAACTTATCCTCAACCTCCGGCGGCGATCACCCATCTCCAAACCCATATCTCCCACCTCTTTTTAACCGGAGGCCTGGTCTATAAAATAAAAAAAGCCGCCCACTTCGACTTTCTGGATTTCAGTACCCTGGCCAAGCGGGGGTATTTCTGCCGTCAGGAGGTCCTTCTCAATCGACGGCTGACTCGGAATATTTACCTGGGGGTGGTGAAGATCACCTCCGAAAAAGGCCGCCCCATGGTTAACGGAAAGGGACCGGTCGTGGAATATGCCGTTTTGATGCGGGAGATGCCCCAGGAGCGGATGATGAATCAACTCCTGACCGCCGGAGAAGTGGGGCCGAAAGACATTAAGGCCCTTGTGCGCACACTGGTCCCCTTTTACCGCCAAGCCCGCACCGGTGCGGGAGTCGATTCTTTTGGTCGGGTCAGTGTGCTGACCCAAAATACGGAAGAAAACTTTCTTGAAACCAAGTCCTATATTAATCGTTTGCTTAAGCGAGGTGACTATGACCTTTTGGTCTCGGGAACCCGAATGTTCCTGCGGCGCGAAAAGGCCCTCTTGCAAAAAAGGATCCGCCAAGGGTTTATTCGGGATTGCCACGGCGATCTTCATTCCGCCAATATCTGCCTGACGAAACCCCTCCAGATCTACGATTGCATCGAATTCAATCACCGCTTCCGCTACTCGGATATCGCTTCCGATCTGGCCTTTCTGTCCATGGACTTGGATTTTCACGGCTACCCGGAATTATCCCGCCTCTTAATGGAGGAATATGTGCGTCTTTCCGGAGATCGGGACTTTCCACGGCTGCTCAACTTTTATAAAAGTTACCGGGCCTATGTGCGGGCCAAGATCCATTCCTTTACCGCCGATGACCCGGAATTGCGGACTAAAGAAAAAAAGGAAGAAGGCCGCCTGGCCAAAAAATATTATCACCTGGCCTTAAGCTATATTCAAAGCACCCGCCCCTTATTGCTCGTGGTCTTCGGCCTTATGGGCAGCGGCAAGACAACCTTAGCTGAAGAATTGGCCCGCCAAACCGGCTGGCCTTTATTCAGTACTGATGAAATCAGAAAGACCCTGGTCGGCCTTTCCCCGACCACCAGAAAATGGGTCCCTTTTGGGAAAGGCCTCTATTCCGAGATGATTTCCCGGAAGACCTACCGATTGATGCGGATAGAGGCCCTGAAACTTCTGGAGCACGGGCAATCGGTCATCTTAGACGGATCCTATAAGCGGCAGGCCGAACGGCTGCTCCTGCTGGGCCTGGCCCGGAAAACCAAGGTCCGAATCCATTTCCTGGAATGCCGGGCCCCGTTAAAAATAATTCGTCGGCGTTTGGATCAACGTCGTTTGGAACCCGAGACCGTTTCCGACGGCCGCTGGGAAATCTTTAAACACCAGCGCCGGGATTTTGATCCGGTGGAGGACCCGATTAAAGCCCTGTGCCTGTCCGTGAAGACGAACGAACCACTGCCGGGGCTCATTTCCAAGCTCCGGACCGTGCTCCATATGCCTTAATCACTAGATGCTCTCGGATAAAATCATTAATCTAGATGTCAGGAATAATCACACCGATGAAAAAATCAGCCAAACCTTCCAAACAAGCGCCTTTGTCCAAAGCACTGCACAACTTTCTTTATCTGACGGCGGCCCTCACCGGGGCGGCCATCATGATCGTGGAGATCCTTGGGGCCAAAATGCTTTCCCCTTTTGTGGGCATGTCCCACTTCGTCTGGACCGCCCAGATCGCCGTCACCATGGTGGCCCTGGCCTGTGGTTACTATGGCGGGGGATGGCTGGTGGATCACCGGCCCAAAATCAGCTACCTTTATCTGGCCCTCTTGACGGCGTCGGCATATTTGGTCCTCACCGTCATGATGTGCGAGCCGGTGGCCAATTGGTGCCTGGATTTCAATCTGGCGCTGGGGACACTCCTGGCCTCCACCCTTCTCTTTTTTATTCCCCTGGCCCTCCTGGCCATAACCGGTCCCTTTTTGGTCCGGATCATCACCTCCTCCGTTGACGGGGTCGGCGGAACTGTGGGGCGGCTCACCTCGATAGGGACCTTGGGCAGCTTTGCCGGGACCATCTGCATCGGTTATCTCATGCTTCCCCTCCTGCCCAATTCCCATTCCATGTATCTGACAGCGGCTGTCCTGGCCCTACTCTGCGCGGTTTACTTCCTGGTTTTCGGCCGAAAAACGGGATGGACGGCGGCCTCCGCAGGCTTACTCTTTCTGATCTTCTTGGCAACCGGCCGCCAATCGGTCCATGAAACCGAATTATTCCAGGAACGGTACAGGGGCAATTCCCATTTTGGCGAAATCCGGGTCCTGGATCGCCGGGACGGCAGGATGAGACTTTTTTTCAACGATAACCTGATTCAAAACACCTACGATCCCCAGACTCAAAAAAGCCTTTCCGCCTTTACCTATGCCCTGTCCGGGTTGGCCCGGGCTTATACCGCCTCTATCCGGGACGTGCTCTGCATCGGTCTGGGTGTAGGGATCGTGCCTCTGGAGTTTGCCCGGGAAGGGGCCAACGTTGATGTCGTAGAGATTAATCCGGCGGTCCTCCCGGTCGCCAGTCGTTTTTTTGACTTGAAGCCGGAAAAGATGCGGATCACCATTGATGACGGACGACATTTTTTAAACCGCTGCCGACAGGACTACGACGTCATCGTCCTGGATGCCTTTCTCGGTGATTCCTCACCTTCCCATTTAATGACCCGGGAAGCCTTTAGGGCTATAGCCCATCGTCTTCGCCCCCAAGGCACCCTGGTCATTAATGTCTTCTGTAATGTGGAATCGGGCCGGGATTATTTTGCCGCTTCCCTGGAAAAAACCCTGAAATCCGTTTTCGACGGCGTGCAGCTCCATTACGATGATGATCAGCATTATTTCGTTGCCACTAAACGGGGCAATCCCCGATTTATTCATAATCCCGAAACGGTCCTGGTCCATCCGGCCCTCCGCTCTAAAGTCGAAAAGGCCTTTAACCAGGTTATCCGAATCAGCTCCCCTAATGGCCGGATATTGACCGACGACTATAATCCGGTGGAATACTATGATGCCAAAAATCGAGAGACCTTAAGGCGCCGCTTTGTCCAGAATCTAAGGGAGATGTGAAGAAATCAACTTCAAGATAAAACCTTATGACGTCCGCAGAGAAATTCCCTTCCCCTGTTTCCCAAATCAGGAAAGCTTTTCTACCTGCAGGGCCATGCGCTTTTTGTTATTGCGCATTCAGCCGGGTTTGATATACAATCGTTGAAGATCTATGAACGACATGAGGCGATTAGGAGTTAAGAAGGCCTATGGAACTTGAAGATATTATTGCCGATACCACAGAGTTACTGGATAAGGGGAAAACGATCCCCCCTTATCCGATGGTCGCCTTGGATATCAAGAAGGAAATTGAAAAAGGATACGGCCAGGCCGATTTTGATCGGGTTGCCGATCTGGTGGAAAAGGATGTGGCCTTAGCCGGAAAAATTCTGGAATTGATGAACTCCCCTTTTTATCGGCGAAGCCGGGGAGAGGTTACCTCCATTCGAACGGCCTTAAACTTTATGGGCCTCCAGAGTTTTTACGGCGTCGCCCTGACGATGATCGTCCAAAGATCCATCCCCAAAGACGATCTCCTCCTCTTTGAAAAATTTTGGACCCACTCCATCCAGACCGCCAACCTCTGCAAACAACTGATCGGGCAGAGGAAAGAATTGCTCGGCCTTCAGGACCAGATCTATCTAATCGGGCTCTTCCATGATTTCGGCATTCCCTTTCTTGGACAATTATACCCGACCTATAACGAATTGATGGAAAAAGCCCTTTTCTGGGGTGAAGATATTGAAGGGCAGGAAATAGAACGGTATAAAACCAATCATTGCGTCGTCGGGTACGTTATTGCCAAGTCCTGGCACCTCCCCAATGCAGTCAGAGAAGTTATTCTCAACCATCATACCCGCTCCTTCTCCAATGAGCCGGACCAAGAGACCTTCAATACTTTAAAAGCCTTCCTGATCCTTGCCGAACTCATCCTGCGGGACTATGAAAAACTTAAGGAAACCGGTCGGATGCCTCAATTCACTATCCCTTCTTCGGTTTTAAAGGTCTTAAAGTTAAGCGAAAAAGAGATCCTCAGGCAAAAGGATGACCTCTTGCTTAAGCTTAAGGAATTCAGTGCGCACATGGGGGAAAAAGGCAAGTAGGATGGGTCATACAATTGCCATAAAAGTCATTGCCGACCATCTCCAAAAGGGGCAGGAGAATCAGATCAAAGAATTAATCCGGCCCATGTACGATCTGCTGATTATCACCATCGATGGCCGAATCCGGATCATCAATCCTGTAGTCGAGAAACTGCTGGGGTTTAGAGAGGAGGAACTGATCGGCAGGCCTTTAGAGCATATTTTCAAAATGGAAGGGGTTGATCCGGATGTGGACGAACCGGTCGATAGTCCGCAGAGGCCTGCGCCTGATTCCGACGGACTGATCACCGTCTGTCTGGCTAAAAATGGACAGGAAGTGCCCATCCTGCTTCATTCCGTCGATAGTCAGGAGAACGGGGCGACCATTCTCTTAGGCCGCAGGATCCACCGGGACGCCTCTCTTTACAATGGACAGCAGATCGATCCCCTGACCGGAGTCCCCAACCGCCTCGAATTTACTAAGAAGTTTTCCAAAAAACTTGAAAAAGCCAAAAAGTCCGGATCCATTGTGGTCCTCATGTATCTTGACTTAAATAATTTTAAATCGATTAACGACCAATTGGGTCATACGGTGGGGGATAAGGTCCTGGTCATTTTTACCCGGAGGTTACGAAATGGTATCCGGGGCCGAACATCTGAAGAAAGAGGCGATTTGATCGCCCGGTTAGGTGGGGATGAGTTTATCATTCTTTTGGAAATGGACCGGGAAGGCTACATCAGTGCGGTCGAATCCATGGTAAGACGGATTCTGGAGATCATGAAAAAAAGATTCACCATTGATAAGAATCTCCAAATCCCCATTTCAGTCAGTATCGGGGTCTCCGTCTTCCCGGATCTGGCCGACGACGCCGACAGTCTCATCAAACAGGCCGATGAAGCCATGTATTGGGCCAAGGCCGAACGGACGAAAAGCAACTTCCACTTCTTTTCCAGTGAAATGAAGATCAAATTCATGGAACGGCAGCAGACCATCGAGAGTCTGCACTCCGCCTTGGGGAAAAATGAGTTTATCCTTCATTATCAGCCGCAATTCGAATTGAAAACAGGAAAATTAACCGGCCTTGAGGCCCTAATGCGCTGGAACTCACCGGATGGCCAGGTTTTTCCCCTGATGTTTATCCCCTTGCTGGAAGAAACCGGCCTGATCATCCCCGTGGGCGAATGGCTGCTCTATTCGGCCTGCGCCCAAAATAAAAGTTGGCAGGATCTCGGTTTCCCACCCATATGCGTGGCCATCAATCTCTCCATGCGTCAATTTGAGCAGGAAGACCTTACCGAAATAATCGCCAATGTTTTAGAAAAAACAGGGCTTTCCCCCGAATATCTTGACCTGGAGATTTCGGAAAGCATGGCCATGAAAAATGTTCGGAAAGTCACTGAAAAATTAATAGCCTTGCGAAAGTTAGGGGTCAAGATCTCTATCGACGATTTCGGCACAGGGTTCTCTTCTTTGTCCTACCTGGACGAGTTCCCCATCAACACCCTAAAAATCGACAAAAAATTCGTTGAAAAAATAACCACCCGGCACCGAATTCCGAAGGCGATCATCGAGATGGCCCATGCCATGGACGCCACAGTCGTCGCTGAGGGCATAGAAAACAAAGAACAGATGCAGGTCCTGACCATTCTCGGCTGTGACATCGGACAGGGTTATCTGTTCTCCCGTCCCAAACCGCCCCAGGAGATTACAAAATTATTGACCAATCTGAACCTGAAACGGTAAAGAGACTCAACAGAACCGGCCTGCTTTCCGGAGATGCAGGCGACCGCAGAATTCTCCCAGTCAGCTTACTGCCCCAATAACCCCTTAATGGAGTGGATTACCCAAACCGGGGGAGTCATAGGGACCTGGCCCTTAGCTTACGCACACCGAACCACCTTGGAAGACTGGGCCAGAGAAATCCTTGAGCTAAAAACCAGACTGGGTATAACCTCTGTAGGCCTCGGCACCGATGGAGGGGGCCGTCTGCCGAAGACCGTCGAGGGTTATAAAAATAGTAGAGACATGGGGAAACTGGTCAAGGCGGTGGAGGACGTGGGCCTGGATCAGACCGACATCCGTGCCTTTTTAAGCGGCAATCTGGAACGGGTGGTCAGGGCCAGTCTGAAAAACCCTTCCGGCTGAAAAGGCCCTCAATCAGACAAAACAAGAGGTTTTTTGCTGAAAGATTTTCGCCTGCGGCCAAGGAGTGAGAGAGAAGGCCTCCGCTTCTCTCTCTCCCGCCGGCCAGAAAGGCTCCTGGGCGATCAGGGTTGATAGCGTTTATACCGGTCTAGTTCCCGTTTCTGCCAATCAGGCCAGAAGGCATAGTCAATGGGGTAACTGGCATCCAGGGCCTGAAAGGAGCCACTACCGGCCACTTTGCGGATCCTCTCCAGGGTGTTATATTTCACCTCATCCACACCAATCAGTTTAGCCACGGCCCGGTTGATCTCCTCCAAAGATTTATCGTAAGGGTTATCGTTCCGAAAGGCCCTCTGGACGGCCAATTCATGTAAACATTCTGGTCCCCGATGCCATTCTTTGAAAGAGGGGAAAAACATGGGGCCATAGGACACCCAGAACTCAATATAAGTGGCCCCGGCGTTATAGGTGACCCAGACCGATCCCCCTTCGCTGACGCTGCCGCGAACGATACTGTCGTCACCCATGGCCACATTTTTATCGCGGAGCAAGGATTCCACGCCCCCGAATTTCAGCCCCACTTCTTTCGACCGGGTGGCCCGTTCCCCTTCCTGAAAAGTGCGTACCGCTTGGGGCAGTTTGATCAGGGCCGGGAAAAGATTTTTCTTCAACCCTTCGGCAATCCCGACCGTGACTCCCCAGCCCGATTCCGGATTCGGGATCACGATATCGGCCTTAGAGGTTTGATACTGATCGACCAGTTCCAAACCCAGCTCCCGGCGCAATTGAAAAATTTCTTTCCCTTTGAATTGAGACCCCACGTTCCCGAAATAGACCCCTTGAAAGATATCCGTTTTTTGAGGTTCCTCCCGTAACCGCTTAGTTTGACATCCCTGGGAGGAACAGAGGGTCATTTCGGCCCCGTCATATTCCTTTTCGGTAATACCTTCCAGTCGCCGGTGGGAGCAGGATTCCGAACTGGCGACAAAGGTCCCGTCAATAACGGCGTAACAAAAGGGTTCAAAGGCTGTAGCATCCGTCAGGGCCAGCAGCATGGTTTCCTGGCCGTTATAGACCAAGGCGGTTAAGGCGAAGGTGGCCCGGCCGTAGAATTTATCGATCAGTCTTTGCCCGGCTTCAAAACCAAATCCCGATTCATTCAAGTATTTATGGAGAAAGGCCCCGATGATTTCGGTTTTGTTCTCGGTCTGGAGGATATATTCTTTTTCCAGCTCTTCCTTCAGGTCGTCATCTTTAATGAGATAGCCGTCCATGGTCAGGACGACTTTCATTCCCTTTGCTGTACGGGGGATGATTTCTATGGGCTCGGAGTTGGTTTTTTCGGCGATCTTTCTTTTGGTATAACCGATATTCCCGATAGCCGCCATCGGTTCAAGATCCTGAAAATTTCGGATCATATTGTAATCAATGACCTCGGCGATCCGGCCCAGCCCCTTGTGGATATAAATCCCTTTTTTCGTTCCGATGGCCAGACCGGTACTGGCCTTACCGCGATGCTGGCAGGCCCCGGTGGCTAAAAATGTCTTGTTGACCAACTCCGGATCACCCGGACCGTAAATACCGACGATACCATCCATGTGATTCCTCCTTAGGAAGGTTGATTAGTAATTTAAGAATAATTTTCTCCGCAAATTGGATAGAACTTATTAATTCCCATGCCCCGCTTTTTGGGGCGTATGCCTGCACAAGGCAGGCCGGGGTACCACGAAGGATGAAAATCGGCACAGAAGGTTCCACAGCCTATTTTCGTTTTAATAAGCAAGTCCTTTACCCGGACCAGCGTAAACATTCTCCGGGTTAATCCAATGTTGGTTCCGGCTGGTCCGGCTTGGGATGGTTGAGTATAAGGATAACCGCCCTCCCGGTCAAGATGGAAAAAAGGGGAGGGGACTATTTTTCTGTTTTTTTCCTCTTTTCATTTAAACCCGATCTGTTAAGATACCGGATGATCAAAAATCCAAGGACCCGGAGCATAAAGAAATGGAGGCAGGGGGATGATTACCAAAAATCAAGTAATTGAAAAGGCCTATGAATGTGGTTTTGAGGATATCGGCTTTACCACAGCCGAATCTTTCGAGATCCAAAAGGAAATATTGCAGGACCGTTATGCCGACTACGAATGGGTTATCCGGGCCGGATTGGACCTGATGGCCGGTACGGATCCCAAAACGATCATGCCTCAGGCCAAAACCATTATCGTCCTCATGGAAGTCTATTTCAACCGGGCCTTTCCCAAATCTCTGGAGGCCCATTTCGGAAGGTGCTATTTAGATGACGACCGGATCACCAAGGATCGGCTGGCCAAACGGGTCAAGGCCTTTCGCACCTTTTTACAACAGGACGGCATCGACTCCAAAGTTCCCTTTCACCTGCCTCACCGTATCGCCGCCGCCCGGGCCGGACTGGGGACCTTCGGGAAAAACTGCCTCTTCTATTCCAATAAAGTCGTAGCCAAAGGGTCCTGGGTCCTGCCCATCGCCCTGGTGGTGGATCAGGAGTTTGAACCCGATGAACCGACCCTGGAACTGGGCTGCCCGGACTGGTGCCGCAATACCTGTTTGACGGCCTGCCCCACCGGCGCCCTGAAAGGCCCCCGCCAGATTAACCCCCGAAAATGTATTTCCTTTCTGACCTATTACGGCCCCGGCCTGACTCCCAGGGAATTGCGGGAACCTATGGGCTTGATGATTTACGGCTGCGACCGCTGTCAGAATGTCTGCCCCCGGAATATCCCCTGGTTCTCCAAAGAACTGCCCATGAATGAAAAAGTCCTGGCCATGGTGGATGATTTCCAATTGGAAAAGCTCCTCCACATGGATGCCCAGTACTTCAACAGCCGCATCTGGCCCCATATGTTTTACATGTCCGATCAGGATCTCTGGCGCTGGAAGATGAATGTGGCCCGGGCCATGGGCAACACCCTGGACCGAGGTCATGTCCCGGAACTGATCCGGGCCTTTGGAGAGAATTCCGATGAACGGGTTCTGGGAATGATCGCCTGGTCTCTGGGTCGCCTCGGAGGGCCGGAGGCCAAAGCCGCCCTCGAAAAATTCCTCCCTGAGAGCGTCGGGTTAGTGAAGGAAGAAATAGCCGCAGCCCTGGAGATAGTCTAAAGTCTTTAATGGGCTACTGTAGTATGGAAACAGATTCTGATCTGGTTTTCACTTCTTCCTGCTGAACAAGGCCTTGGACAACAGTTGGGGCACAACTACGAGCTTCAGCCGAAGGTGTTCATCGCGGCGGTTGAGCTTTCCGTTTAAAACGTACAAACCGAACTTTCTAATATTTTTACCATTACCTTAATCCAGTGATAAGAGATGAAAGGGATTGAAAGAAACTAACGAAAGGCCTATAAACATTGGGGAGAGAAGAAATTGAACCCATGCTCTTCGCCGAGGCCCCAGGTTTGTCTATTCTTTTGACCGGCATTTTGATCGGGTGGAGGGCATCACTCGGCTGAATCCCTAACCCGGACCAGCCGGGACTAAAATTTAAGGAATCTAACGCTGCCATACGAAGAGGTGCCGTTGCTGAAAAAAAGAAAACAGGCTCCCCCGCCCTCCTGTGCCTCCTGTGATCTGGCTCTTCCTCAAAAAATATGCTTCACCCGCGAAGGGAGCGGGGCCAAAGGCTGCCCTACCCTTACCGAGAAGAAAATTTTGGCCGATGCCAACCGGGAATATGAAAATCCGCAGATCAGGGAATTCGCCCGG